>Ga0302325_10020322_pt1 | contig 13927 bp, 7 predicted proteins | sample Palsa_T0_2_FD_201948 | JGI IMG/M metagenome (GOLD analysis project Ga0302325, IMG submission 201948) | Peat permafrost microbial communities from Stordalen Mire near Abisko, Sweden - Palsa_T0_2 | ecosystem: Environmental > Terrestrial > Soil > Palsa > Peat permafrost | place: Sweden: Abisko... | reverse complement strand
ACGCTCCCGTGCAGGTCATGAGTATTGAAGAAGCCGCTGGCTCCGCCTTTGACGCCATCCTCTTCCTCCGCGCCACCGACGCCAACTGGCCGCGCTCACCCCAACCCAACCCTTTGCTCTCCTGGCAACTGCAACAGCAGCTCAACATGCCCGGAGCCTCGGCCGCGGCTTCCACTGCCCGCGCTCGCAACTTCACCACCCATCTCCTCGCTCGTTCTTCTGCAACTCTTTTTTTTAGCGCTGCCGAAAATTCTGAAGGCCCTCTGCGTCCTGCGCCTCTGCTCGCGGAGCTGGCCATCCTCACCCTCGCAGCTGCCGATCTTGTCCGCGCCGCGCCGCCGCACGCACCTCTGCTCACCTATTCCTTCACTGACACAGCTTCGCTGCCACCGCTTCCCTCCGCCCGCATCCACGGCGGAGCCCGTGTCTTGCAGTTGCAGGCAGCCTGCGGATTTCGTGCCTTCGCTGAGTTCCGTTTGCAGGCGCACGAACTCGACAAATTCACCATCGGCCTCGATGCGCAGGAGAGCGGCCAGCTCATCCATCATGCTCTGCGTGATTTCTGGGCCAGCGTAGAAAGCCAGTCTCGCCTCCGCGCTCTCTCCCCGCAGGAGCGCGAAAAGCACCTGCGCAGCTCCATCGACTCCGCCATCGCCTGCCATCTGCACACTCACAATTCCTGGGACGAAGCCTTCATCTCCCTGCAGCATCAGCGCCTCTTCAAGCTCCTCGATCAATGGCTCCAGTGCGAACTCGAGCGCAGCCCCTTCACCGTCCTTCACAGTGAGCACAAGGAACAAATCACCCTCGGTCCACTCACGCTTGACCTGCGCTTCGACCGCATCGACCTTTTAGACAAGCCAGATGCAGAGAGCGATCCCTCCTTCGTCCTCGTCGATTACAAAACCGGCGCCAGCGGCAAGCCGCAGGATTGGGAAGGCCCACGCCCTGACGATCCCCAACTCCCGCTCTACGCTCTCTCCCGCGATCCGGATCAACTCAAAGGTCTCGCCTTCGCCCGCATCCGCGCCGGAGAGATGAAGTGGCTGGGCCTGCAGTCTCAACCTGGCATCCTGCCCGCATCGCGCGCCAACCGTGTGGTCGACATGCCCGCACAACTAGCTGAGTGGAGTTCCGCGCTGCATCAACTCGCGCAGGATTTCGCAGCCGGCGAGGCACACGTCTTCCCCAAGCAATACCCGGAAACCTGCAGCCACTGTCCGCAACGCCTGCTTTGCCGCCTCGATCCTTCGACGCTGATTGATTCCACTCTCGATGAGCAGGATGAGGCGATCAATGACTAAGGTCGTTCAATTCCCGGCAACCGCTCCTCCGCGCATTCCGGAGGACGATGCCGCCCGCTCTCAAGCGCTCGACACTCATGCCTCCTTTATCGTCGAAGCTCCCGCCGGCTCCGGCAAAACCGCTCTGCTCGTCCAGCGCTTCCTCAAACTTCTTGCTGAAGACACCCTCGGCCACGCCGTCTCCGTCCCTGAAGAAGTCCTGGCCATGACCTTCACCCGCAAAGCCACTGCGGAGCTGCGTGAGCGCGTCCTCGCCGAATTGCTCGCCGCACAAAATAACACTCCACTCCGCGAAAATGCTTCGCCCTTTGAGCGTCAAACCCGCGAGTTCGCCCACGGCGTGCTCGCCCGCAGCCAACATCTCGGCTGGGATCTCCTCGCCCAGCCGCAGCGCCTCAACATCCGCGGCATCGATTCCGTCTGCATGGAGATCGCCAACGCCACGCCGCTCTTCTCCGCCGGCTCCACCCCACTCCGTCCCGTCGAAGATCCCAGGCCTCTCTATCTCCAGGCCGCCCGCCGCACTCTTCTTCAACTCGGCTCCGGCAATCACGCGCTCGACAATGCCCTGCGCTCCGTCCTGCTTCTCCGCGATGGCAACTTCTCTGATTGCGAATCTCTCATCGCTGAAATGCTCGCCACGCGCGAGCAGTGGGCTGAACTCATCCCGCTCGCCGCCGAAGAGCTCACCGACACCTTCCTCGACACCCAGGTTCGCCCCCATCTGGAGCGCTCGCTTGAAGCCGTGGTCTGCTCCGGCCTCGCACGCGCGGTTCGCGCCTTGCGGCCCGGCCTTCTCGTTGAGCTCACCTCCATCGCCGCTCGGCTCAGCACCCATCCGCCTTACAAGCGTGACGTCTCTCCCATATCTTTCTGCACCGGAAAGCAACTTCCTCCGCAGGCCACAGCAGAGCACCTCGACCACTGGCTCGCTCTCATTACTCTCCTCCTCAAAAAAGATAATGACTGGCGTAAACGCTGCTCCCGTGCCGACCTCGGCTTTGAAATTCCCAAACCAGGGCAGGCGTATCTCGAGCAGCTCGTAGCTTCCATTCAGAGTGACGCCTTGCTCGAAGCATTGCAAGCCATCCGCCTTCTCCCTCCCGCAAAGTATCCAGACGATCAATGGGCTGTCGCCAAATCCCTCTTCCGCATCCTTCGCCACGCACTCGCCGAGCTCAAAGTTCTCTTCGCCGAGCGCAGTGAGTGCGACTTCACCGAGCTCTCTCTCGCTGCGCGCGAAGTCCTCGCTCCCGGCAATTCCGCCGCCGATCTCTATCTCGCCGCCGGCAGCCGCCTCCGTCACCTTTTGCTCGACGAGATGCAGGACACCTCCACCGGCCAGTACGATCTCATCCGCCTGCTCACGCAATCCTGGGACGGCCACTCCCAAACGCTCTTTCTCGTCGGCGACCCCAAGCAGTCCATCTATCTCTTCCGCCAGGCACGCGTCGAACGCTTTCTCCGCACCTTCGCCGAATCCAGGCTCGGCGATCTCCCGCTCACACCTCTGCGACTCACCGCCAACTTCCGCTCGCAGCAAGCGCTCGTCACCGGCTTCAACCGCACCTTCGACACCATCTTCCCGCAGCCCGGCGCTGCCTCGCTCCTCGGCGGCGATGTCGTCGATGTCCCGTTCGTCGAAGCCACGCCCGTCCGCGAACTCACCCTTCCCAAACCCATCCACTGGCATCCCGCAATTCTCAACGTTGATCACCGCGCGCAGGAAGCCCTTGAGATCCGTCGCATCGTCGAGCAGCATCTCTCCGCCGCGCACCCCCCGCGCATCGCCATCCTCGCGCGCACCCGCGGCCATCTCTCTGCCGTCGTCGAAGAATTCAAGGCCCACGCCGGCAAACCTGAAATCCCCTTCCGCGCCATCGACCTCGATCGCCTCGACGAACGCCCCGAAGTTCAGGACGCCCTCGCCCTCACTCGCGCTCTCCTGCATCCCGCCGACCGCATCGCCTGGCTCGCTGTCCTGCGTGCGCCCTGGTGTGGCCTCTCGCTCGTGGATCTCCTCGCTCTCACCGGCGACGATTCCGCGGAGCCCATCGCCTCGCTCATCCCTGCTCGTCGCACCCATCTCAGCACTGAAGGCCAGCAGCTACTCGATCGCGCCTGGCTCGTTCTCGCACTCGCTCTCTCCACACTCGGCGTCACCTCATTTTCAATCCACGTCGAACGCACCTGGCGTTCGCTCGGAGGCGACGCTCCGCTCACCCCCGAGCAGCTCGCCAACGTCCAGACCTTCTTCAAGCTCCTTCAAAATCTCGAAGCCCGCGAAGGTCGCATCGATCTCACTCAACTCACCTCGCAAGTTGAGAAGCTCTATGCCGAACCCCACCACGGCGATCTCCATGTCGATCTCCTCACCATGCACTCCGCCAAGGGCCTTGAGTGGGATATCGTCCTCGTTCCCGCCCTTGAGCGACCACCCCAACATGACTCCGCCGTCCTGCTCAACTGGCTGGAGCTTGACGCCTCATCGCCCGACGAAGTCGCCTCCATCATCCTTGCTCCCATCTGGGGCAAAGGACAAGACTCCGACAAACTCAACGCCTGGCTGCGCTCCCTCCGCACCCGCCGCGATCGTGCCGAAGAAAAACGCCTCTTCTACGTCGCCTGCACCCGCGCCCGCGAGGAGCTCCATCTCTTCGCCGCCCTCAAGCAAAAGATCGATGGCTCACTCGCCGAACCCCCAGCCGCCACTCTTCTCAACGCCTGCTGGCCCGCCGCGCGCGAAGAATTCTCCAAACTTCAGGCAGCCACTCCCACCATCATCCCCATGCCGCAACCTATCGCGTCCGAGCCTCTTGCCCTCGCCGCTGCCGCCGCACCATTCCCGCCGCCCATCCTCCAGCGTCTCCCACTCGCTTTCGATCCCCTCGCCCGCTTCAACATCCCCGCCGCCGATCGCCTTCCTTATCCTGCCGCTGCTACGCTCCCGCACGCGCCTGCCTTCGATCGCCCTGAAGGCAGTTTCGCCGTGCGTGCCTTCGGCAACGTTGTCCATCGATTCCTGCAGCTCATCGCCACGCGTCTCGAAACCGGCCTCACTCCCGATGCGCTTCTCACAGAGCTCCCGCAGTGGCAGCCGCGCATCTTCACTGTCCTGCGCGCCGAAGGCCTCGCCCCCAACATCGCCCGCCGCGATGCAGTCCGCGCTCTCGCAGCTCTCCAGCAATCTCTCGCAGATCCCGAAGGCCGCTGGCTGCTCTCCCCACACGCCAACTCCACCTCAGAGCAGCCGCTCACCTCCTCGCGTCTTCAGGACCTCCGCGCCGACCGCACATTCTTCGCCGGCTCTACGCCACTCACCACCGGCAGTTCCACATTCTGGATCGTCGACTTCAAAACCACCACCGCGCGCTCCCTCTCCTCCGAAGACTTCGAAGCCGCCGAGCTCGCCAAGTACCGCGCACAGCTCGAAACCTATGCCCGCATCCGTCGCGGCCTTCTTCCACCCAGCACGCCCATAAGTCTTGCGCTCTATTACCCGCTCCTCCCTCGCCTCATCCACTGGGAAAGCCGGCCAGAAATCGCCTCTGACTAATTGACGCAGCAAAACCGTAACAGTACAAATGTTTTCCACCGCGCATTGCCCTTCAAACCCCTGGTGATATCCTCTCCTTAGTCATCTCAAACTTCGTGAGGAGCGAATTCGTAGATGTCGACATCGGGCCACCTTGTACTTTGCGTTGACGACGAGACAGTCGGTTTACAGGTTCGTCGTATGATCCTTGAGCGTTCCGGATATAAAGTCATTACAGCTTTGGATGGCCAATCCGGTCTTTCCCTCTTTGAATCCCATCCTGTTGAAGCCGTCGTCCTCGACTACGCCATGCCCGGAATGCATGGCGGCGAGGTCGCTGCGCTCATGCGTGAACGCAAACCCCACGTCCCCATCCTTCTGCTTTCCGCATATCTCGGCCTTCCTCCGGAGATCACCAGCCTCGTCAACGTCTACATGACTAAGGGCGAAGGCGCACCCGCTCTTCTTGAGAAACTCGGCAGCCTGTTCCAGAATTAGCTATCCTGAGCCTGCACCGAGGCCCAACAGCGTGAATCTCAATCAACTCAACCGCATCCTTCTTCAGACGCTGCTGCTGCCTGTTGTCTTCCTCCTTTTCGTCGCTGGCCTCCTCGTCTGGCAGGTCCAGAATGCCGAGCGCACCGTCGAGCATATCCAGGTTGCCAACCAGAACATCGCCACCGCCAACCTCATCAACGCCCTCATGGTTGATGAAGAGACTGGCATACGCGGCTACCAGAACACCTCCAATGAAATCTTTCTTCAGCCCTACGAGTTCGCCATCGGTCCCTTGGAGGACGCCTTCGCCAAACTCCGCGCGGGTGTCACGGCTGAACACGGCGACACCCAACCCATTGACGAGCTCGTCGCCGCCCACCAGCGCTGGGTCACCACCATCGCCGAGCCCATGATCGATACAGTCCGCAAAGGCGGCAACACCCGCGACCCCGGTGATAATCTACGCGGCAAAGCTGAACTTGATAACCTCCGCGCCATCAGCGGTGGCATCATCGACACCGAAAAGCAAGAGAATGCTCTCGCCGTCCAGCGCTGGCAGACGCAGGTTAGCCACACCCTCTACGGCGTCGTCGCAGCCTCGCTCGTCTCCGGTATCCTCATCGGCGCCTTCGCCCGCAATCGCCTCCATGCTGTCACATCCGCCTTTCAGAGCACACTCATCGCCTTGCGCCATGAGACCCAGAGCACCTACGAGTCCGAGCAGCGTCTTCTCGCTACCCTAACCTCCATCGGTGATGGCGTCGTAGTCTGCAATAGTGAAGGTTGTGTCGTGCTCCTCAATGCCATCGCCGAACAGCTCACCGGATGGTCGCAGCAGTATTCTCTCAACCGCTCTGTCCACGAGGTCTTCGTCCTTGCCGACGAAACTACCCACGACCCCCTTGAGAATCCCTTCGATCTCGTCAAGCGCAGCAATTGCCTCACCAGCACGCTCCATGCCTTTCTCGTCCAGCGCGAAGGTTCAGAGCTGCAAATTGATTCCAACGGCGCCCCCATCCATGACCGCTTTGGCACCCTCATCGGCGTCGTCATCGTCTTTCGCGATGTTACCGAGCAGCGCCGCACCCAGGCCGCGCTCATGGCCTCGGAAAAGCTCGCCGTCGCCGGCCGCCTTGCCGCCACCATCGCTCACGAAATTCACAACCCTCTCGACGCTGTCGTCAACCTGCTCTATCTCATGAAGTCCGGCTCTACGCCGGAGGAGACACAGGAGTTCATCCAGATGGCTTCCGCCGAGCTTGATCGCGTCACCCAGATTAGTCGCGCCATGCTCGGCATGTACCGCGAATCGCGCACGCCCGTTGCTCTTGAACTGAAACCCATCATCGAAAGCGTCCTAGTTCTTTTGGAGCGCCAGCTCGCCAACGCCCAGGTCACCGTCAAGTCCATTCTTCCTGACCATGCGATCGTCACCGGCTATCCTGCCGAGCTCCGTCAGGTCTTCACCAACCTCATCTCCAACGCCGCTGAAGCCTCAGCGCCTGGCAGCACCATCGAGATTCTCGCGCGTCTGGTCGCTCCGCGCGGCCGTAGCTTGGCCACTGCCCGCGCCGGGGTCGCCATCGTCATCAACGACCACGGCATCGGCATCTCTCCCGCGGATCTCGAACGTCTCTTCCAGCCCTTTTTCACCACCAAGGGAGAGCACGGCACCGGCCTCGGCCTTTGGGTAAGTCAGGGCATCGTCCACAAACACGGTGGCACCATCACCGTCGAATCCCGCACCACCCCCGAGGACCCGGGCACCACCATCACCGTCTTCCTCCCCCGCGGCGAAGCCGAACTCCCCACCTCATGAACAGCCACGAATCGGGTGCCCCATTCATCGCGCGTCTCTCAGCGCGATGAGTGGGCCGCCACGGATCTCAAAGCCTCGACAATCATCTCCGCACTCTTCTCACAATCCTCCCGGCTCACATCGAAATGCGTCACCAGCCGCACCGCATCCGGCCCGATCGCGCTGCATAGCACGCCCTTCGCCTTCAATCCGGCCACCAGCTCCGCGGCTCCGCCCGCCTTCAGCGTGAAGATCACAATATTCGTCTGCACACCTTCCAGATCGATCTCCGCAGCCGCGCATCCAGCTATCGCTTCCGCCAGCATCCGCGCGTTCGCATGGTCCTCATGCAGCCTCGCCGGCATCTCTTCGAGCGCAATCAGCCCCGCCGCCGCCAGCACACCCGCTTGCCGCATCCCACCGCCCAGCGCTTTGCGAAAAATTCGCGCCCTCGCAATCTTTTCTGCCGACCCCACCAGCATCGAGCCCACCGGCGCGCCCAGCCCCTTCGACAAGCAAAACATCACCGTGTCGAAGCCTCGCGTGATCGTAGCCACATCCAGCCCTAGCGCCGTTGCCGCATTGAACACCCGCGCTCCATCCAGGTGACAAGGCAGCCCCGCCGCCTTCGCTCCCGCCCAAACCTCTTCGAGCACCGGCAGCGGCGTCACCGTTCCTCCCGCAATGTTGTGCGAGTTCTCCAGCCACACCAGCCCAGTCTGCGCGTGATAGTAGATCTTCGGCGCAATCTTCGCAGCTATTTGCGGCCACGTCAGAATCCCGCGCTCAGCCTCAATCGTGCGCGGCACACAGCCAGAAAACACTGACACCATCCCCATCTCCCAATCCATGATGTGCGCCCGCGACTCGCAGATAATCTCCTGCCCATGTTCGGTGTGAACCCGCGCGGCAATCGCATTTCCCATCGACCCAGTCGGCACAAAGATTGAAGCTTCACGCCCAAAAATCTCCGCCGCCCGCTTCTCCAGCAGGTTCACGGTCGGGTCTTCGCTGTACACGTCGTCACCAACCTCAGCCGCCGCCATCGCCGCCCGCATCTTGGTCGTCGGCTTCGTCACCGTATCGCTGCGCAGATCAATCACTTTCTTCTCCTTGATAATCTTTTCTTGTTGCCCTTGCATTCCTAATCACTAACCACTAACCACTCGCGTCTCCAGCACTCTCCCAAACACCTCATTCGACACCAGCCTTCCCCGCTGCGTCAGCTTCCATCTTCCTTCATCCACTTCCATCAATCCCTCTGCGGCCAACTCGCGAATACTCTCCTCACACTCCATCACAAATTTCCGCTTCAACCCCGTCACATCCAAACCCTCGCACAGCCTCAACCCCAGAAAGACGCTCTCCTCAAACGCCTCGCGCTCGCCCACACGCGTCACCTCCGCCGGCCGACTGCCGTCGCATGTGATCAACTCATCTGCATTCGCAAACCGCACAGCGCCCTCACCCGTCAGCAACATGGAATGCGCATCCAGCCCCACTCCCAAATACGGCTTCCGTTCCCAGTACTTCCGGTTGTGTTTGGACTGAAACCCTTTCATCGCAAAATTTGATATCTCATACTGCTCGAAACCCGCGCCCGGCAAAAATTCACACGCCATTTCGTACAACTCCACCGCCAGCTCATCGCTTGCCACTGCCGGCGCATGGATCCGCAATCCTCCACCCAGCACCTCGCGCCCTAGCCGCGAATCCTCATCAATCTCCAGCAGATATACACTCAAATGCGTCAGCGCTCCCTCCACCGCCAACTCTCCAACAGTCTCCAGCGATCTCCGCCAGCTCTCCCGCGTCTGGTACGGCAGCCCTGCAATCAGGTCCGCGCCCACATCCAGCACCCCCCGCTCCCGTAGCCGCCGAATCTCCCGCACACAATCCTCGCCCGTATGCAGCCGTCCCACCGCCGAACATTCGCCATCCACAAAGCTCTGCACACCCAGGCTCACGCGGTTCACTCCCAGCCGCATCACCTCCTCCAGCACCGCATCCTCAATCTGCCCCGGCGCAGCCTCCAGTGTGATCTCTGCGCCACGTTCGACCTCAAACTCCCCACTCAGCGCGGCAAAAATCCTCCGCGTCTGCTCCGGGTCCAGCAGGCTCGGAGTCCCACCCCCGAAATAAACCGTATCCACCACCCGCGACAGCTTCGCTCCCAACGACGCCGCGCGTTCGCCCACCCGCTCAATCTCCCCACAAAGTGTGCCTACATACTGCTCTATCGCCTCCGCCCCGCTCACTCCCGACGCAAAATTGCAAAAACTGCACTTCGCCCGGCAGAACGGCACCGAAACATACACCCCGAGCTTGTCCGCGACACCCATCCCCATATTCTTTCATGCACCATTCATCTCCCGAGCGCGTCCAATCTCCACCCACTAAAATGGCATCGATGGCTCAAGAGCAAACCAAAGACCAAATCCAGGACAAAAACTCCCCCGCGCCCGCCGAAAAATCCACCAAGCGCGGTCCCGACGATGACGTCGTCGGCAAGGTCTATGACTCGCGCCTCATGCGCCGTCTCTTCGGATATCTCTCGCCTTACAAGCTCCAGGCCGCTATCTCAGCCGTAGCCACACTGCTCAAAGCCGCATCGGACGTCGCCGGTCCTTACTTCGTTCTCGTCGCCGTCGACACCTATCTCGCTCCCTCCGGCAATCCCGGCTGGCTCGGCCGCCATCTCAGCCGCACTCCCCTCACCGGCATCACCGAACTCGGCCTCCTCTACCTCGCCGCGCTCTCTTTCACCTTCGCGCTCGAGTTCGTCCAGACCTACCTTATGCAGTGGACCGGCCAGAAGATCATGTTCGATCTCCGCTCCCAGATCTTCCGCCACCTGCAGCGCATGCACATCGCCTTTTACGACCGCAATCCCGTCGGCCGACTCGTCACCCGCATCACTTCAGACGTCGACGCCCTCAACGAGATGTTCACCTCCGGCGTCCTCGCTATCTTCGAAGACGTCTTCTCGCTCACCGCCATCATCATCACCATGCTTAAGCTGAGCTGGCCGCTCGCCCTGCTCACGCTCTCCGTCGTTCCACTCATCGTTTACGCGACTCAGCTGTTCCGTAAATACGTCCGCGACAGCTATCGCCGCCAGCGTGCTGCCACCGCCAAGATCAACTCCTTTACCCAGGAGTATGTCTCCGGAATGGCTGTCGTGCAGCTGTTCAACCGCGAGCGCCGCGCCTTCCGCGATTTCTCCGCCGTCAATCTCGAAAACAAGATCGCCTGGACCGACGCCATCTTCGCCTACGCGCTCTATTATCCCGTTGTCGAATTCCTCTCCTCCATCGCCATCGCCCTCGTCATCTGGCGCGGTGGCCTCGCCGTCCTCGACACCGACAAATTCTTCTGGCTCTCTCACCACCTCTACCGTCTTCCCTCCGGCAGCAGCGCCTACAGCATCTTCGGCAATACCGTCACCCTTGGCATCCTCATCGCCTTCATCCAGTACGCGCAACGTTTCTTCCGCCCCATCCAGGATCTCAGCGACAAATACAACATCCTGCAAGCCGCCATGGCCGCCTCCGAGCGCATCTTCAAGCTCCTCGACACCGCTCCCGAAATCGTCACTCCCGCTCTTCCCATCCCCGGCGACCACTCCGGCTCCATCGAATTCAGCAATGTTTGGTTCACGTATCAAAAAATAAGCGAATCAGAACAAGTTATTCTCGCCTCAACCTCCGATCCCGCGCGCGATCTTCCGGATATCGAATGGGTTCTCCGCGGCGTCTCCTTCACCATCTCGCCCGACGAGACCGCCGCCATCGTCGGCCACACCGGCGCCGGCAAGACCACCATCACCGCGCTCATGATGCGCTTTTACGATGTCCAGTCCGGCACCGTGCTCGTCGACGGCGTCGATGTCCGCAATCAGGACCTCAACCTGCTTCGCCGCCGCTTCGGTGTCGTGCTGCAGGACAGCTTCCTCTTCTCCGGCACCATCGCGCAGAACATCCGCCTCGGCAGCGCCCATATCACTGACGCTGAAATCGAAAACGCCGCCGAAGAGGTCAACCTCGCCGACTTCATCCGCACCCTTCCCGGCCAATTCTCTGAACCCGTCCTCGAACGCGGCTCCACGCTCTCCACCGGCCAGAAGCAGCTCGTATCCTTCGCGCGTGCCCTCGCTCATCGCCCCGGCATCCTCATCCTCGATGAAGCCACCAGCTCAGTCGACACCGAAACCGAGCTGCGCGTCGAATCCGCCCTCGCCCGCATGATCACCGGTCGCACCAGCGTCGTCATCGCCCACCGCCTCTCCACCATCCAGCGCGCCGACACCATCCTCGTCATGCACAAGGGCCGTCTCCGCGAGCAAGGCACCCACCAGCAGCTCCTCGCTCACCGCGGCCTTTATTACAAGCTCTACCAGCTCCAGTACAAAGACCAGGAAATCGGCCACGCCCTTCCCGTCTCCGCCTAATCCCCCACAGACGTCATCCTGAGCGCAGCATTTCGCGAGAAACGCAAAATGCGGAGTCAAAGGATCCCCGCATTTATCTTTGCCTTTGCTTTTGTATTTGCTACACTCTCCCCGTTCGCTGGTACGCATCTCCACCGCCGCGAGGGCCCCGTGAGCATCCCCGACAAATTTTCTCGTACCGCCGTATTCGCAGCCATTTTTCTCTTCGCTGCCTCCGCGTCTGCGCAGTCCTTTGGCCTCGTCTTTTTCAAAAGCAAGGTCACGCTCGAGCGCAAATTGCCTGCAGTCGTGCAGCTTCCCGGCACCAGCGTCAAAATCGTCGTCACCTCTCACAGCAATGCCGCCGATCTCGCCACCGACTTCAAATCTTCACTTACCTCTGAACTCCTCAAGCAGGATCCCCGCCTCCACATCTCTGAAAATTCCGCCGACAGCATCATTGACTGCCAGATTCTCTCCTTCGAGCAACCCCCGCCCACCACCACCACCACTCCCGGCGTCAAGCAGAAGGACGGCACTGTGCCGCAAATCCCTCACACACGCGTCACCGGCCAGCTTCGCGTCGCCTTCCAGAGCCGCACCCGCGCCGGCCAGACCCTCGGCTCTGACAACGTCAACGAGCAGTACGACGAAATGTTTGACGCATCGGGCAACGCCCAGTCCGGCGGCATCGCCGGCGTCTTCAACAATGGCATCAAGCGTCTCAAGGGCGACAAGATCGAAAACACTCACCCGCCCACGCCTGGCGAGCTGCGCACCAATCTCTTCAACAAGGCCGTCCATCAAATCGTCTCCGAGCTCGTCGTCACTGACGAAACCGTCGAAGCCTATCTCGCCAAGGGCAAGGGCATGGACGAGGGTGTCAAGGACGCCGAAGCCGGACTCTGGACCCGTGCTCTTGAATCATGGGAGACCGCCAAGCCGCTCGACAAGCCTGTCGAAGATGCCTATCGCCTCTATGACGTCGGCGTCGCCTATGAAGCTCTCGGCTACGCCTCCAAAGACCCGCAGACCGCCATGAAGTACCTCTCTCAGGCGTCCATCAACTACGGCAAAGCCATCGACTCCAATCCCGGCGAAAAATATTTCCGCGAGCCGCAGAAGCGCATCGAAACCGCGCTCGCCCACTATGAAAAGCTTCAGGATGATCTCAAGCAGCAGTCCGGCCAGAAATAAATCTCATGCGCCGATTTCTCTTCATCGCCCTCGCGCTTCTGCTCAGCGCACCCCTCCACGCGCAAAGCAATCGTTGCGGCGCCGGGCGCGACCTCATCGTCCAGGCCCTCGAGCACGCCGGCCCGCAATCGCCCACTTCTGACTTCGAAGATGCCCTCCAGCTTCTCAAGCGCGCCGCTGCGCTCTGCTCCGATCTCGGCGACGCCTGGTATTACCGCTCGCTCGTCGAAACCCACCTCGGCCACGTCCCACTCGCAAAATTCTCTGCTGACAAAGCTCGTCTCCTCGGCTCCGAGGCCATGAATCAAAATCTTCAGCCGTTCGTTCTTGCTACGCCTGCGTCCCGCGGCGTTACTGTCGAATCAACTCCAACACCCGCGAAATCCACTCCAATACAAACCGTCGCCGGCCCCCTGCAACAAAAATGGGCACTCGTCATCGGCATCGGAGCCTTCGCAGACCCCGTCATTCCCAAGCTTCATTACACCGTTAACGACGCTCACTCCTTCGCCGCCATGCTCACCGATCCCGCGCTTGGTCATTTCCCCGCCGACCACGTCCACACCCTCGTCGACGCGCAAGCCACAACCCGCGCCATCAAAGAGCAGCTCAACTGGATCGCCCGCTCCGCCGGTCCCGATGACATGGTTGTCGTCTACTTCGCATCGCACGGCTCGCCGCGCCAGCTCGACTCCGTCGGCGGCCTCAACTACCTCATCACCTACGACACCGAAATGCACTCGCTCGCGCATCTCGATGAAGACGCGCTCTACGCCACCGCTCTTCCCATGATTGAGCTCTCCAGCGCCGTCGCCACTCGCCTCAAATCGCTGCGCACCCTCGTCATCCTTGATACCTGTTTCAGCGGCGGCTCCATTCAAAACGCTCGCATGATGGGCAACGTCCCCAACGCCGCTCCCTCGGAACAATCACTCCATCGCCTCGCCGAAGGCTCCGGCCGCATCGTCTTTGCCGCCAGCCGCGTCGACCAGGAGTCGCTCGAATCCCCCGCGCTCCAGCACGGATACTTTACCTACTACCTGCTCAAATCGCTCACCAGCACTAAAGCGCAAGCTCCGCTCTCGCAGGTCTTCGCTTCCACCCAACAGCAGGTTTCATCGCAGGTCCGCCAGAATCCCGTCATGGACCGCAGCTCCGCCGACGCC
>Ga0302325_10020316_pt1 | contig 13928 bp, 8 predicted proteins | sample Palsa_T0_2_FD_201948 | JGI IMG/M metagenome (GOLD analysis project Ga0302325, IMG submission 201948) | Peat permafrost microbial communities from Stordalen Mire near Abisko, Sweden - Palsa_T0_2 | ecosystem: Environmental > Terrestrial > Soil > Palsa > Peat permafrost | place: Sweden: Abisko... | reverse complement strand
CTGTAGGTAGTAGCCGAAATCTTGAATCGCTCCAGCATTACCGGCGCAAGAACCGAGAGCGTCTGGCGGTCAAGATAGTTGATGACCGTGGCCACAAACGCAAATGCAAGCATCAACCAGCGGCTCCTGGAAACGACCGGGCCGTTCATCCAATCCCCCTGGGGACGTCCCGCGCGCCCAGGGCCGTCATTATACGGAATAGGTTCGACCTGCGATGTTCGGGTCACGGTTTCCATTCTTCGTTGCGCGGCATGTAGAAACTGATATATCATCGCTTCCGTTCTCGTCAACTGCTTTTCGCACGCGAGAGCACTGCGTCGTAGAGAAGTTATGATTCTGCGCTAGCGAAAGAAGCCGGAATAAAGCTTCGCTCCACGCGGCGAACCGAAACTGTCGACCAACCTATCAAGAACAGGCGCAGGGGAGAAGGGTTACGATGGACTCCGGCAAGCCGCGAATTCCGAGTGAGTTGAAGAGGCTTCGTTTGGTGTTGCTGGCCGCTCCATTTTTGCCGGCGCTCCTGCTATCGCAAAACCCTCAACCCGCACCGTTAGCACTTCTCCAGGACGGCACCAGGGTGTACGCGAGCAACTGCTCCGGGTGCCATGGCGCCGATACCTTCGGAACCGATCATGCCCCACGACTCACCGGAAACCCGAATGTGCGCAGGCGATCGGTCGAGCAACTGCGCAGCCTTTTAGAGTCGGGAATTCCTGCCGGAGGTATGCCCGCATTTGCATCCCTGCCCTCCAGGCAGCTTGACGCTGTCGTGGCCTATATTCACTCGCTCAACTCTCCAGCATCCCAGACAATCGTTCCCGGGGACGCGACCGCCGGCAGTCAATTCTTCTGGGGCGACGGGAATTGTGGATCGTGCCACATGGTTCACGGCAGAGGATCGGCCAAGGGCCCGGACCTATCCGACGTAGGCAGCAGAATGACATTGGATGAGATGCACACCGTGTTGCTGCATCCGGACCAACACATTGCTGCGGGCTACGACATGGTTACAGTAACGCTGCGGAGCGGCCAAGATCTAAATGGCTTTGCCAGGGGGCGAACCAATTTCGGCCTGCAACTGCAGGACTTCGATGGCGTCTTTCACTTGCTCCACTCTCAAGAGATAGTTCGGGTCGTTGATGACAAGCATTCGATGATGACGCCACTGAATGCCACCCCTGATCAAACCCAGAATCTCACTGCCTATCTGAGCCAGCTCACGGGCATCGAGCCGGGGCCGCTGAAAGCGCCCGATGCGCCCTCCGCTTCCCCGGTTCAAGATGTTGCTTTTTCCAGAATTTTGAATCCGCAACCGGGCGATTGGTCCACCTACAATGGCCAACTGAATGGCAACCGGTACAGCGGCCTGACGCAGATCAATGCTTCCAACGTAAAAGAGCTGGCGCTCAAGTGGATCTTCCCCATGCCCCATTTCGGCCTGGAGTCGACGCCGATCGTGGCCGACGGCATCATGTACGTATCCGGCAACAACCAGGCCTACGCGCTCGACGCGCTCACGGGCAGCCAGATCTGGAAGTACTCGCGTCCACCGACCAAGGGACTGGTTGGCGATGCGTCTCTCGGCACCAATCGAGGCGTCGCGATCTTCGGCGACAAAATCTTCATGGTCACCGACAACGCGCATCTGCTGGCTTTGAATCGTGTGACAGGCAGCCTGGTGTGGGAAGTTGTAATGCCCGAAGAGCCGGAGCATTATGGCTCGACGGTGTCGCCGCTGATTATCAACGACACCGTGATTGCGGGCGTCTCTGGCGGCGACTGGGGTATGCGCGGTTTCATCGTCTGTTATAAAGCCGCAACCGGTGAACTGCTTTGGCGCCACTGGACACTGCCTGCGAAACCTGGTGACCCTGGCATCGATACCTGGGGCAAAGAACCGCCGCTGTTAGCCGGCGGCTCCACGTGGTTGACCGGTACGTACGACAAGGAAACCGATACCCTCTATTGGGCCACCGGGAATCCCTGGCCCGATCGCGATGATCGCAACCGCCCCGGCGATAACCTCTTTACCGATTGCATACTCGCGCTCAACCCGCATACCGGTGAGATGAAGTGGTACTTTCAGTTCACGCCGCACGATACGGCAGATCGCGACGCAACCGAGCCTCCGGTCCTTGTTGATACCGAATATCGGGGAAAGCCAAGGAAACTTTTGTTGCACGCGGATCGCAACGGGTTCTTTTACGTGTTCGACCGCACCAACGGGCGGCTACTGCTGACGAAAACCTTTCTGCATCGCGTGAATTGGGCCACCGGGATTGGTCCGGATGGGCGCCCGCTGCTTGCGGAACAACCGGCCTCTGCATCGAATCGAGAGAGGGGTTGTCCGGACAACGCGGCTAACTGGAGCTCCACTGCGTTTAGTCCCACGACACGGCTTTATTATTTGATGACCCTGGAGGATTGCCATGAGATTCCACCCTCCGGCAGCCAACCGGCTGCGCAGGATGCCGATCCTGGCGAGAGGTACATGCGGGCCATCCGTATCGATACCGGCGAAGTGGCGTGGGAGATTCCTCAAACCGGCCCGGTGATCTTGAAAACGTGGTCCGGCGTGCTGGCAACGGCGGGAGGGCTTGTCTTCTACGGCGACCCCAACGGCGCTTTTGTAGCAGTCGATGAGCGCAAAGGTAAAACGTTGTGGCACTTCGATACCAACGTCGGGATGAAAGCGTCTCCCATGACCTTTACGGTGGGCGGCAAGCAATTTGTAGCGGTGGCGGCAGGCTCGGCATTTCTATGCTTTGGCTTGCCGTCTCCATAGATTCATGTGCGCCGGTGACGCGCCGCTAGCGATCGGGTTGAATCACACGCTTTTGCAGAATGGATGGGCTTCGAATGATGAACAAGTTTTCACCAAGTATGATGTCGCGTCGTACGTTGTTGCTGGGTGCGGCTACCTCCAGCGTCCTGCACGCACTTGCCAAAGAGACAACCGAACCTGCCGATGCAGCGATAGAAGGCTCCGGCACGCCGGAGAAGCTGAAGATTTGCGTCTTCTCCAAGCACTTACAGTGGACTGACGTTCATGATGCAGCCGCGATCGCGCGGGATATCGGGTTCGACGGGATTGACCTGACGGTTCGTCCAGCAGGTCACGTGTTGCCCGAACGAGTGGAGGCAGATCTACCAGCGGCGGTTGAGACGATTCGCCGTGCCGGCTTGCAAGTGCCCATGATCAGCACAGAGATCACGAGCATCCAAAGCCCCCATGCCGAGGCGATCCTGAAGACTGCGAGCACGGTGGGCATACGTCACTATCGATGGGGAGGATTAACCTACCCGGCAGACCAGGGCATTGCTGAAAGACTTAATGAGTTGAAGCCGCAGATGAAAGCGCTGGCTGAACTCAATGAGGAACATCAGATCTGCGGCATGTATCACACCCACTCCGGACCGGGATTGGTCGGCGGCCCTATTTGGGACCTCTGGACCGTCTTCCAGGGTCTCGCCCCCCGCTGGATCGGCGTCAATTATGACATCGGTCATGCGACGGTCGAAGGCGGCTATGGTGGTTGGATCGCCAGCTCCCGGCTGGTCAAGAATTCTATGAGTGGAATCGCTCTCAAGGATTTCGCCTGGGGACAGAATAAAAAGAGCAGTACCCATCAGGATCCGTATGACAAATCGCTGAGTATCGAGAATGCGTGGGTTCCGCACTGGTGCGCGATTGGCCAGGGCATGGTGGATTTTGCGGGATTTTTCGCCATTGTGAAGGCGAACCGCTTCTCTGGCCCGGTACAACTCCACTTTGAATATCCCGGGCTCGGGGGTGCTCAGAATGGTGACAAGAAACTCACCATTCCAAAGCAAGAGTTGATGGACGCCATGCGCCGGGACTTGACCTCTGTCAAAGGAGCCATGAGCGCGCAGCAGTTGATCTGATTCTCTATTTCAGCCCTTTGACGACGTAGAGATCAGAGAGCATGCGGGTGTAACTGTACACGTAGGCTCGACCGTCCCCGCTGAGAAGAACGTGCGTCATATGGCACAGTCCGGTCGTGTCAATAGGGTGAAACTCACGGAAAAATTGCCGCTCCCCGGTCAATATGTTCAGGCGATAGAGCCTGATGGGGAGCTGCCTCCCTTGGTAGACGTATAAGACGTGCGGGTCAGAACTCCAGGTAAACGAATCATCGGGCACAAAACCAGGAATGGCGTGCGATGTGCCGCCATCCATCGGATACAAGCGGGCCGTGGCACTCGCGAGGTCGTAGCCGATGATCGTCAGGTCATCCGGAGACAGCGCACAGCCGGCAACGCCCTCAGGGGTGATTGGCCGGGGCGCGCCCCCATCGATGTTCTGAATAAAGCAGCGTGTTGCCTGCCCGGGCAGGTTCCCGGGGAAGACGATTTGTTTCCCGTCTGACAGCCAATGAATTTGGTGTCCGTATTGCTGCATAGGGCCGCGGTCGATCCGCTTGACCATGCCGGCGCCGGTCGGCAGCAACATTATCTGGGTATAGGAAACAACAGTAGCCGCCCATTTGCCATCGGGCGAAAGATCACCGGCCACCCCTTCACCCAACGGAATGGGGGGCGTTCCCTGCATGCTACGGGTGGCGACGGTATAGGTGGGGCCGCTCTGTTCTCCCTCCTCGTCAAAGACCAGGGTTTTGCCGTCGCGCGACAAATCTACCGGGAGTGACCAGTCCAACCAGGAGAGGTCCTGTTCTTTGGTTGCGCCTGCGGCCATGCCCACCATGCCGGCGCGGTTCTCGTCGCGCGTCAGGAGCACTCGTCCATCGGGAGCAATGTCTTGCAGCGTAACGCCGCCAAGCGCCTGGTAAGCCAGCCGCTGGTGTCCGGCCAGGTCTACGGCGTAAATGCGGCGCTCGAGTCCGGCCTTGGTGGCCGAAAACCAAACTTCGGTTCCGTCCGGCGACCACGCCAGCCCTTCCTCGCTCTCCCAGCCGGTGGAGAGAACCGTTTTGTGGCCGGCGAAGTCGATCAGCGACACGATTCCCTGGTCGTCGTCCGGGGACGGATGATCCAGAAAAGCAATCGTATCTCCCTTAGGCGATATCCGGGGATGGCTGATCCAGCCATTGGTCTCGTAAAGGACATGCCACAGGGGAAATTCGAGACGACGCTTCGCTCCTATATCGCGAACCACCGCCAGTGTTTTTCCATCCGGAGCCCAATCGGCCCACTCGACCTTCTCCGAAATCTGGCGGGGTGACCCTCCAGTGATAGGAACCCGCGCGAGGGTGCCCCGCATGGTCAACATGAAGCGTGGATCGGCGTTCTGCAGCACCGCAATTTCGCTAGCGGAAGAAACCGCCAGGAGCGCCGTGTCGGGCATCTCCATTTTGCGTGCGCCGGTACTTTTCAGGTCGGTGGAGAAAATCTCGACCGGGGCGCCATCCCAGGAGGCAGCATAGAGCACATTGTGTCCGTCAGGGGCAAACCTCGCGCTGTCTACCGTGCCATGCTGCACCGTCAGCCGCTGAAACTCCGGCGGCTGCATGTGGGTTGTCCGGTGACCAAACAAGACTCCCAAACCAAGGAGGACAGCCGCCCCGGCAATCGCCAGCACGATCAGGAGTGCTCGCTTCGCGCCGGTCGCAGGCGAGGCGGGCTCGACGTCGACAGGCGGAACGACCGGCGGCGCTGCCGTTGCCAGGGAGACCGCATTCGTGGCGCCGTTGGCGGCGGCGATAGATGCCTCAACCGGGGCCTCGTCCAACTTGGCAACGAAACGATAGCCGCGGCGCGGGACGGTCTCAATAAAGGAAGGATCGTCGGCGCTATCCCCCAGAGCCGTTCGCAGTTTGCCCACGGCAACATTGACCGCGTGATCGAAATCGCCGAAGTTATCGGTCGGCCAGATGCGGGATTGCAGCTCGTCCCGGGTAACCAGGGCGCCCGGATGCTCGAGCAGAATCTGCAGCACCTTAAAGGGCTGCTCCTGGAGTTTGATACGGGCTCCCGATTTACGCACCTCTCCGGAGTGGAGATCAGCCTCAAACGCTCCAAAGCGAACCGTGTGGGTCCCGTTACGCACCTGTTGCTCCCCGTTCCCAAGAAACTCTGGCATTGCTTACCAGTCTAAACTTCTCTCCCTTGATGCCATACAAGTAACTCATTATTCAACTATTTTGCCGGGAGATACCGGTCTCCGGCGTCTCTCCTGCGAGTCTCCTGCGCGATAACTCACGCTGTACCTACAAGCTAGGCGCGGTGAATTGAGGTGACACGCCGCCTGATCGAGCATGGCCTCGAGGTAAGAGCTCATGCGCAATCGCGGTTTCTGGATGAGTCTGGTGGTGGGTTTGGTGCTGACGGGTCAGGCCTTGGCTATGGGGAACCAGGAGATCGGGCCCCGGCAGGTTACGGAGGGCACGGTCGGCTTCAATCTTTATTGGGGGTACCTGATCGTTGCGCAGGGCTCGGCTGGCAATTTGAAGGATCTTAACTTCGTCCTGGATACCGGAGCCAGCCGCACGGTTCTGGACCCGCGGGTCGCGCGCAAGCTTCATCTCGAGGAAGAGTCCGCCAGCATAGTGGTTGTGGGGGGCAACGTGAAAGCTGCTTCGGCAAGCTTGCCGAGCCTGAGCTTCGGTCCTTTGCAGAAGGAGAATTTCTTTGTCCAGATCGTGGATCTGTCTTTTATTCAAAAGTCACTTCCGGTCCACGTGGATGGGATCATCGGCCTGGATGTACTGGGTCAAAGTCCGTTCGTGATTGACTACGTGTCGCGGAAAATCCATTTCGGAGCCGTACCGGCCTTGCCGAGCGGCATCCCCTTGCACCTGAGCAATGGGCTGATGGTGGTCGATGGGGAGGTGAATGGTGTTGCGGCGAGTCTGATGTTAGATACCGGGGCCCCCGCACTCATCCTGTTTGCAAGAAATATCGCGGGGCCGGCCACGGGCCTGAAAGTCAGCACCGCGCAGCGCTCCTCGGAGAGCATTGGAGAGTTTGACCACAAGGAGGGCACGCTTCACAGTCTCCGACTGGGAGAAATAGAGTTTGGGAAAGAGCGCTTCTCGGCCGTCTCCGAGGGCCGCCCTCCGGGCTACTCGTTCGACGGGCTGTTGAGCCCGGCGGCGCTTGGGGCCACGAAGGTTGCCATCGATCTCGGCCGCGGCGAGGTAGCATTCAGCCGGTGAGGCGGGCGTTGGGTAGGACGCTCGCTGGCCTGACCTATTCCGTGCGGAGGGCCTGCATGGGTTCAATCGACGCCGCCCTCCGTGCGGGAAGGAAAGCAGCAATCAATCCAATGGCCGAGAGCGTCAAAGCTACGGCGAGATAGGTCCATAGATCCAATGGCTGCACCTGGTACAAGAAACCCTTGATCAAGCGAGCGGTCGCAAAGGCCAGCAGCAGACCTGCGCCAAGCCCGGCGCCGATCAAGATCGAACCTTGCCGGAGGATGAGTTGCGCAACACTTTGCCGGGTTGCGCCCAGCGCCATGCGGACGCCGATCTCGCGGCGGCGATAACTTACCAGTTGCGACAACACGCCGTACAGCCCTGCGATTACCATGGCCACGGCGAGACCCGCAAACGAAGCCACGAGATTCAATCCCAGGCGTTGGTTGAAGGTGTTCTTCTCCACCGCTTGCTGCATGGTTTGAAACTCATCCAGCGCGAAGCCAGGAGCGGCCTGGTGAAAGACGGAACGCATTTCGGCCGCCACGGGAATATCGCCGTGCGTCTTCACCACAAAGTTGACCACGGTTTCCAGCAGCGCCTGATAGAAGAGAGAGGTCGTGGGAATCTGCTGCTGGGGCACCAGGATAAAGGGCTGCACCGCACCCCCCACGCTGCTGTCCACCTGGTCCGCAAGAACGCCGACGATGGTGTACGGCGTGACCATGCCGGTGTCTTTGCCGCCCAGGTCGAGTTGTTTCCCCAGCGGGTCATCTTTTCCGAAATACTTTTTCGCCAGGGTTTCATTGACTGCGACAACAAACGGAGTCGTCGCGACATCCTCATCGCTGACCATGCGGCCGCGCACAACCGGTGTGCCCATAGTGCGGGCGTAGTCTCCACTGACGGCAGAAACACGAGCTTCTCGCTTGTTCCCCTGCTCTTGCGCTCGACCGACGATGCCAAAGCTTGTTCCCATGTCCATTCCCGACAGGGGCGGAGTGGTGATGAGCGCCGCACTTTCCACACCCGGCACCTGACGGATGCGATCGAGCACCGGTTGGTAGATAAGCGCGGCGACGGAGGGCGGCGCGTGGCCGGTATCTTGCGAAACGGCCATCCCGGAGAAGCCCGCGGCATCCGCCGGCATGGCCTCGAACGTTGTCAGGTGTGCCGCATCAAATCCTAGCCGTGACTGTTGCAGATTCCAAAGTGTGTGAAAGAGCAGGCCGGTTCCCACCAGCAGCAGTGTGGAAAGAGCAACTTCGCCAGCGACCAGCCAGCCGCTCAACCTTCGGCTCACTGAACGAGAGCCGATACCGCGCGAGGCCGCTTGCAACGCTGCCTGTGGATTTGCGCGCGCCACCAAAAACGCCGGCAACAGCGAAGACAGCAAAGTGGTTAGCAGCGCGATGGCGGCAAGAGCCAACAAGACGGTCCATCGGATGGCGATCGAATCGGCCCGAGGAATCGTGCCGGGCGGCAGTTTGCTCAAGGCGAGCATGGCAGCTTTCGCCAGCAAGAATCCGACGCCGCACCCTCCCAGGCTCAAGATCATGCCCTCTGCCAGCAACTGCCGCACCAGGCGCAACCTGCTCGCGCCCAGCGCCGCCCGCACTGCGAACTCCTTCTGCCGGCCCAGGCAGCGGGCGATGAGCAAATTCGAAACATTCGCGCAGGCAATCAGCAACACCAGCACCAGGGCGGCGAGGAGCGCAAAAAATGTCGGCCGGACTGGCCCTGTCAGCGCTTCCTGGTAGCGAGTAGCACGAAAGGCCAAGCCGTGGTCACCCTGGGTAGTGGAAAGATGCGTGGCGATCGCATCGAGTTCACGCTGTGCTTGTAGGGTGCTGATTCCCGGCTGAAGTTCACCTACAACGTTAATGAAGTTGTAGCCGCGATCCTTCAGCATCTCCGCCGAAGGCTGCATGGGCAGCCACAGACCTTTGTGCAGGTCCGGACCGATACTTTCAGGAAAGGAAAACGAGCCTGGCATGACCCCAACCACGGTGTGAGGCTTTCCACCAATCCTGACCACCTTGCCGACGATATCTGGATCGGCCTCAAAGCTTTGCCGCCACAGGCCCTCGGAGAGCAGCGCGACTTGCGGGCCGTCCATTTGCCCCTCAGCCGTAGTGAATGTGCGGCCCAGCAACGGCTGCGCGCCCAACATGGAAAAGAGATTGGGAGTCGCGCGCGGGGCGACGACACTCTGCGAACCATCCCGGCTCTCGATGACCGTCACGTCTTCGGAATAGGCTGCAACCGTCTTGAATTGCCTGGACTGGTCGCGTATGTCACGGTAGTTCAGCCATGAGGTGGCGCCGAAGCCCGGTTTGTCGGCCGGCCCGATAAAAAGCAAGCGATCCGCATGGGTATACGACAACGGTCGCAACAAGACGCTTTCGATGACGGTAAAGAGGGCGGTATTGGCCCCGATGCCAAGCGCCAGGGTCAGAATGGCGAGCAGCGCAAGTCCCGGCGCCTCGCGAAGCTGGCGCAAAGCACCCGTCAGATCATTCAACAGAGCTTGGATAGGAATCTCCCCATAGCGCACAACATATAGCGCAGACGATACGGTCTATGGAGCAAGCAGGTTGCCAAATCAATCGCAGCCAAATCGATGGCCCACGGGCGCCGGGTGTCCGGAAACGAAAAAGATTGTTCGAAAATGAACAGTGCATCCCCGGCTGTCATAGAATCACACGCATGCAATATTCAGTTTTTTCTGTTGCCGGGCTGATGCTGGCCGCTTCCACTGCCTTCCCTCAGAGCACTTCTGCACCCGCGCCTCCGGTTGCAGAGAAGATCCACGTGGAAAAGCCAATCAATGGGGGCGTACTCGTCGATGACTACGGGTGGCTCCGGAAGAAAAGCGATCCACAGGTGCGGCAGTACCTGGAAGCGGAAAACGCTTATGCGGAGCAGGCCACCGCGAGCGAAAAGCCGTTTGCGGAAAAGCTCTACAACGAGACGCTGAGCCACATCAAGCAGAGCGACACCTCGGTACCCTACAAAAAACACGGCTACTGGTATTACTCGCGGACCGAGGAGGCCAAACAATACCCGGTGCTGTGCCGGAAGAAGGAGACGCTGAGCGCACCCGAGGAGGTGATGCTCGACGTGAACGAGCTGGCCAAGGGGGAGAAGTTCATGTCGTTGGGCACGACCGATGTGAGCGACGATTCAAACCTGCTTGCCTACTCCTCTGACAACGTCGGCTTCCGCCAATACAAGCTGCACATCAAAGATCTGCGCACCGGCAAGCTGCTGCCGGACACCGCGGAACGCATCGACTCCCTCACCTGGGCTGCAGACAATAAGACGTTGTTCTACTCCACCGAGGACGCTCAAACCAAACGTTCGAACCTTGTGTACCGGCATGTGCTCGGCACCGACACAACCAGCGACCCTATCGTCTTCAACGAAAAAGACGAACGCTATGACGCGTACGTAGACCGCACCAGGGACGGCAAGTATGTAGTGATGTCTTCCAGCAGCCACGTGACCAGTGAAGAACGGTTCCTCCCGGCGGACGCGCCGGCCGCCGATTGGCAGCTCATCGAGCCGCGCCAGGAAGGCGTGAAATATTACGCGGACGAAGGCGGGGATGTGTTCTATATCCGCGTGAACGACACCAGTCCAAGCTACCGGCTAATGACCGCGCCCGTCGCCTCGCCCGGCAAGGATCATTGGACAGAGATGATCGCGGCGCGCAAGGACGTGCCGCTGGAGGATGTGGACGTCTTCAAAACTTTCTTCGTGGTTACCGAACGGGTGAAGGGGCTGCCGGTGTTGCGGGTCGACGCGATCAAGAGCAAAGAGTCGCATGCGATCGAAGTGCCGGAGCCCGCCTATTCGCTCAACCCTGCCGTCAACGCGGAGTTTGATACCGGGAAGTACCGCTATAGCTACGAATCACCGATCACGCCGCGTTCCACTTTCGAATACGATGTGGCGACACAGAAATCAATGCTACTGAAACAGCAGGACGTGCCCGGTGGTTACGATAAGTCGAGGTACGCGGTGGAGCGGCTCTTTCTGCCGGCGCGGGATGGGGTCGGGATCCCAGTCACCGTGGTCTATCGCAAAGACAAGTTTGAGCGCGGGGCGAACCCCCTCTATGTCTACGGCTACGGCTCGTATGGCTATAGCCTCGCTGACACTTTTTCCGTGAGCTTGCTGCCGCTGATGGACCGGGGCGTGGTCACCACTGTGGCCCACATTCGAGGCGGTGGCGAAATGGGCGAGGCGTGGCACGACGGTGGAAAGATGATGACCAAGCGGAATACCTTTACCGACTTCATCGATTCGACCGAAGGTTTGCTGGCGCAGGGCTATGGCAAACGGGGAGAGGTCGGGATTGAGGGTGCAAGCGCCGGCGGACTGCTGATGGGCGCGGTGACCAACATGCGGCCCGATCTTTTTAAGGTGGTGCTGTGCGAAGTTCCCTTCGTCGACGTGATGAACACGATGCTCGACGCAACGCTGCCGCTCACCGTGCCGGAATACGAGGAGTGGGGCAATCCCAATCAGAAGGCTGCGTTCGATTACATGCTTACTTACTCGCCCTATGACAACGTGAAGGCGAAAGCCTACCCGGCCATTCTGGTGCAGACGTCGTTTGACGATTCGCAGGTGATGTATTGGGAGCCTTCGAAGTATGTGGCTAAGTTGAGGGCAGTGAAGACGGACCAGAACCCCCTGGTCTTCTTCATCAACATGCATGGAGGCCACGGAGGATCGAGCGGCCGATACGACCGCATCCGCGAACAGGACCGGCGCTACGCCTTTATGCTGACGCAGCTGGGCATCACCCAGTAATATCGCCCGCTGCCTGGCCCCGGTTCGGGCCAGGCGACGAGTCGCTCTCTCCAAAAGTATTGCATCCCGCCAGTGAGCCCGATTCGTATAGATAAGTGAAGGGGTAAGGTAAAGAGGTTCGATCATCCCCTCAAGTGGCCACTTGACACATAGCACAGACGACAACGATCAGCACTTTCGTACCGTGATGCTGGCCCACCAGTCCATGGTCTTCAGCATCGCTTTGCGCATCCTCGGCGACCGCTCCGCGGCCGAAGAGGCGGCCCAGGATGTATTTATCGAACTGCACGCGAAACTTGGCGGCCTGGTGTCGGACCAACACGTCCTCTACTGGCTGCGCCGGGTTACTGTACATCGCTCCATCGATCTCGTTCGCCGCCGTCAGCGGCGGCCAGAGGTAGCGATGGATTGGAACGCATTGCCTGAGTTACCGGATTTGTCGAGTGCAGCAGACCAGGGCGACCCGTTGCTCAGCCGCCGGCTGCAGCAACTCGTCAGTTCCCTGCCCGCGGTCGCTCGAAGCATCCTCATTCTTCGCTATCAGGAAGATATGAGCCCGGAAGAAATTAGCGGCGCGCTCGAGATGCCGGTCGCGACGGTCAAAAGTCACTTGCAACGCACACTACGCCTGCTGCGGGAGAAGTCCGCGCGGGTACTGCGCTAGAGAAAGCGAGAGCCATCATGTATGAACCCAATATGTATGAGACCGATGCCGAACTTGAGCGGATCCTCCGTGTCGCCTTTGTCCGGGTATCCGCGCCGGACGATCTGATCCTGCGCGTTGAACAGCGGCTGCTCGCCGCGCGTCCTGCGCCCGCGGTCCCGAGTTTCGGTTTGCTGTCGCTCTCGTCGCGGAGCGTCTGGACGAGCCTCTGGTCGATCGCGGCGCACGCCGGCGCCTTCGCGCTGATCCTGTTGTTGTTTTGGAGCGGGCGAAATCAGTCGATGCTCAAGACTCGCGCAACGCTCACGCCCATCGACCTGAAGCCCTTCGTTCCGGTGGCGCCGGCGAAGGATGCCATGGGCGGCGGCGGCGGTGGCGGAGCGCACGATATTCTCGAGGCGCCCAAGGGTAAGTTGCCAAAGTTCGAGCAGCAGCCGATGGTTCCGCCGATGGTGGTGGTGAACGACCATCCCAAACTTGCGCGGGACCCAGCCATCACGATGCCGAAGGATATCCAGTTGCCTAATCCTGAAATGCCGAACCTGGGAGATCCGCGAAGCAGCGTTGTGGGTATGGCGTCCAATGGAACAGGGGCGATGGGCGGCATCGGCACGGGCTCGGGCGGTGGCATCGGATCGGGCAAAGGCGGTGGCTATGGCCCAGGCGAGGGCGGCGGCTATGGGGGCGGGCTTTACCATGTGGGCGGTGGGGTGACCGCTCCACAACTGACGTTTGCTCCTGATCCGGAATTCTCCGACGAAGCGAGGCGCGCGAAATTTCAGGGTATTTGCGTTGTTTCGGTGGTCGTGGATGCGCAGGGCAGCCCACAACGTGTACAGGTGGTCCGTCATCTGGGAATGGGGTTGGATGAGAAGGCGGTTGCTGCTGTGAAGCAGTACCGGTTCAAGCCAGCGACCCTCGCAGGCAAGCCTGTGCCCGTTGAAGTGAATATTGAAGTTACTTTCCGAATCTATTGACACCAGAATGGTTACGGGCGTCGGTGCGATCAGCGATTCGCGACCGGGCGGGAGCTTGAACCCGGCGCCCGTGGAGAAGCATGCGGCCCCCGGAGGGTCTGCGCAAACACACCATTGCAGAATTTAGTCTCGCAGGGACGGCTGAAAGTGGCCCAGGACGTCAGTCCTGGGTTACCCCACCGCGACGGGTACAGTCCCGCTCCTAATGAACAAATGGCGTTTAAAGGATTTGGGAGCTCAACCCCTCTTCTCTGTCCCGACCACAATCGCCGGGTGCCCCATATCTCGCTCGTTTTTCGCGAGATGTGGGATACCACGGGTCTTTCCCTGAACCGTCGCTTGCGC
>Ga0302325_10020314_pt1 | contig 13931 bp, 12 predicted proteins | sample Palsa_T0_2_FD_201948 | JGI IMG/M metagenome (GOLD analysis project Ga0302325, IMG submission 201948) | Peat permafrost microbial communities from Stordalen Mire near Abisko, Sweden - Palsa_T0_2 | ecosystem: Environmental > Terrestrial > Soil > Palsa > Peat permafrost | place: Sweden: Abisko... | reverse complement strand
CGTGCTGAGGCCACCCCCTGTTCCTTGATAATACGACGAGCCTTCGGAGTTCTTGACAGGGGGAGTATTGGGATAGCTCACGAAATTGGTCAACGAATTTGTCACATCGATGACCATCACATTGGTCAGGGTTTCGATGGAGTCGCCAGAGGCCATCAATTCCACCACAAAAGACGAATTTGTGAAAAGACTCTTCAAGCCTGTAATATCCACCAAGTAGCCGGGCTGGTCATTATTCCCGCCGCTTTCGCCAGGACCGAAATTGATGCCGTCTCGAATAAATGTGGCATAGACCTCCTCTTCGCCTGTGACTGGAGTTGTGAGGGGTCCGCCCTTGGTGTAGTAGTTGGGAGGCGATCCGGCGTAACCGCCAAAAGGGCAAAAATTGGCCGTCGGCCCGAACCAGGACACATTGAGAGAACCATTGGGGAGGGGATTCAATCCATTGGTCGAAGTCGTGGTATCGATCACCTCGTTCAAATTGTAGCCCAGCGGGCCGGAACAAGAGCTATAGCCGGTGTTCATTTCCAGCAGACTCTGCCAGCCGTTGGAGGCAACTCCAAAAGCGGTCAACGTGATCGGGTAGCCCGAATACCGGGCGGACCCACAGTAATTATCCTGGAAGTGCAGGCCAATGGTTGCAGCCGAGCTAACCCCAAGCATGAGAGCGGCCGCCGAGACGGTGCAGGCGACTTTTTTATTGCGGGAACTGTTTACCAAACCAGGCGATCTTTTCATACAATTATTTTTTTGTTTCTTTTCGCATTTATTGCGAACTGCAAATCAGGCCAAAACCACGGTTGCTATTCTCATTTGCTTTCTGGGGGGAAAGCAGCGCCATTCAACCACACGGCTGCCCGGCACGTCAAGTGATTGTCTTGTTTTTTCTGTTAAAATTGGGCGCACATCAACTCTTGCGAACGCGGACGAGCCTCGCCTGGACTAGCGCAGTTCGAAATTCGTCCAGCGCGGCCAACCGCAACCAAAGACCAGAACTTCTGTCGTATGTGCAGTGCATGGAGATTAGACTAACATGGATTAGTGGGAATTCAATATATTTCTTTACTGCCCTGTTAAAGTCTTGTCACGGCGCGTCTGCTGCCGCAAGTTGAGCCAGCGCTCTTCATGATGGCGGGCCAATCTCATAACGATCTTATTCGAGCCAGGGAGCTTCTCCTCAACGGCGATTACGCCGGGGCGTTGCCCGTTTATGAGAGATTGGTCCGCCAAAGCCCGGGCGCGGCCGTCCTTTGGTACGAATATGGCAACGCGGCCTTCAAATGCCGCCAGATGGCCCTGGCTGATCGCGCCTGGAACAAAGCGGTCACCACCGATCCGCATAACGCCGAGTTGGTGGGTATGGTGGGCCACCAATACGACGCCTTGCGCCGCCCGGAAGCAGCCCGCGCCTGCTTCCTCCAAGCCGCCGCCGCTGACCCGCGCGGCATCAATCCCCGCATCAGCCTGGCCGTGCTCCAGGAAAAAAATCACCGTCTGGCGGAAGCCCGCGCCGCCGTCCACGAATGCCTGACCATCGATCCAAAGGACGATCAGGCCCGCTATTTCCTGGCCGTCCTGGATAGGCGCGAGGGCCGATTGCCAGAGGCCGAACGCGGTTTGCGCGACTTGATCGCGTCCGATCCCCGGCATCCCTTTGTGCGTTACGCCGCCCGCTATGAATTGGCCCAGGTGCTGGATCGCACGGATCGCTTCGATGAAGCGATGGTCCTGCTCAAAGAGGCCAAGGAAATGGTGCTGGCCCTGGCGGACGCCCGGTTGCTGATGCGAGGATATGACCAGAGTGCGGAGAGCATCCGGCGTTTCACCGCCAGCCGGCCAAAAAACATTCTCGATATCTGGGCGAAGTTTTTCCCGCTGCGCAAACGCGAACCCATCCCGCCGCTGGCGTTCCTGGGAGGGCATCCCCGGAGCGGGACGACCTTGCTGGAGAAAATCCTCGACGCCCACACCGGCGTGGCGGCGGTGGACGAATCGGCGGCCTTTTTGGAAGTCCTGCAACCGGAGTTCCACAAATCCAGCGAGCTTTCCAGCGCGCGCGTCAATGTCTTGCGCCGGCACTACATCCAGGCTTTACGGGATGACTTGGGGATGGACGCGGCCGGCAAGATGCTGATCGACAAGAACCCCTCTCCCACCGCGCGGCTGCCGGTGTGGCTGCGGGTCTTTCCAGAATTGCGTGTCCTCATCGCCCTGCGCGACCCGCGCGACGTGGTGCTTAGTTGTTATTTCCAAAACATCCCGCTCAATGCGGCCAATGTGAATTTCCTCACCCTCGACCGCCTGGCCAAACATTATTCCGATCTCATGGGCATCTGGCTGGCCGTACGGGAATGGCCAGGCTTTGCCTGGATTGAAACGCGTTATGAGGACATCGTGGCCGACCTGCCCAAGGAGGGTCGCCGCGTGACGGAGTTTCTCGGCCTGCCATGGCAGCCTGAGCAGGAGCGATATTACGAAAAGAGCGGCTCCAGGCAGTTGTATTCGCCGACTTACCAGGATGTGACGCGTCCGGTCTATCAACGTTCCGTGGCGCGTTGGCGCGCCTATGAAAAACACCTGGCGCCCATTCTGCCCGCGCTGGAACCATTTTGCCGCGCCTGGGGATATGGGTGAGTGCGGCTGTTTTGGGGCATCTCCTGTCCTAATCGTAATCGTAATCGTAATCGTAATCGATCGGTGCGAAAACGATTACGATTACGATTACGAAAGGAAAAAAAGCGCCAAACAGCCGGCCATTCAACTTGACGCGGAACGGGGATCACGCATGATAGATTGGATGAAATTTTGATTTGAACGCCGTGGCACCCATAGTGATCAGCACCCTCGTGGCCTTCGGCGTAGCTCTGGGCGGCGGCTTGCTCAGCGCGCTGGTGGGCCGAACCCATAAGCAGTTGTGCGCGCTCATCAGCCTTGGCGCGGGAACGCTTTTAGGCGTGACCCTATTTGCCATCGCGCCGGAGTGTTGGAAGGGATTGGCCCCGTGGCAATTCCTGCTCGCGGGCGTCTCGGGCTACGTGCTGTTCGCCATTATCAGCAAATATCTCTTCCACGTTTGCCCGGCCTGCGCGGCCAGCCACTTCGACGAGGCGGCGACGCACCGGTTTGCCGAAATCGCTCTGGCCATGATGGTGGCCCTGGCGATCCATTGCACGGTGGATGGCCTGGCCCTGGCCGCCGGCCCAATTTCCACCCATTGGCTCGATATGTCGGTCACGATGGCCATTTGCGTGCATAAAGCGCCGGAAGGATTGGCGTTGGGGTCATTGCTTTTGGGGGCGGGTTACAGTCGAGGGCGGATGCTCTGGCTTGTGGCGGCGGTGGAATCAACCACCATTTTGGGCGGCCTGCTGGGCTGGTTTGTTTTCCGCAATGTTTCCAATCTCTGGGTGGACCTGGCCTTGGCGCACGCCGGCGGCGGGTTCATCTTCCTGGCCGCTCATGCGGTGCTGGGCGAGATCATGAAACACGAGAAGAAAATTGTCGTTCTTAGTTTTACAGCGGGCATTTGCGCCATTGCGGCGTTGATCTTGATTTTCCACCTTCAGGCGGGTTGAACCAAGCGTCATAAGTGGTCTGACAAGTATCCAACTGCGCGATCCAGATATGGTGGTTCGTTAGGCTTCCTGGCATGAAGGTTGATTTCAAGGAAGATGCCAACTGCCTGAGCACCGCGGCCAGAGGAGCGAACGGCCTCAAACCCGTATCCGTAAGTGGCTAGGAGCTGCCAATTGCCGGAGTGCGCCTTGTATCCGATGCCCACTCCAGCGCCGGAATTAAAAGCCCCGGGCTGCTGCGTGCCCGGCAAATAATCCACCACCGCCAGCCCGCCCATGGGAGTGATGCGCCAGCTTTTGTCCGCCGTCAGCGGAATGGTGTAGGCCCCGTTGAAGGAAATGAAATTGCGCGCGCTCAGTTCCTGGTAAAAATATCCCGGAATTGAAAGCGGAAATTCCGAGGCCTGCGGCAGCATCCCCCCCAGACGGTAGGCGCTGAAGCGGTCGGCGTTTCCGCTGGTTCCGGCGGTGAAGTTGACATCGAAGCTTTGTTTTGACCCCATCGTATAAATCAGCAACACGCGCATCCAGAACAATTCCGAAATCGGCGCCACCTCCCGGTCGTCGTCGAAGCCGTAGCCGCCGGCCGGCCCCCGATACTGCCCTTCGTACCAGGCGGAAATTTCTCCGGCCAGTTCCGGCGTGAGCAAAGGCTCGCGTCCGCCCAGGCGCAAGCCCGCCCGCCAATCCAAGGACGAATGGTCGCGCGGCAGAGTGAAGTCCGAGGCAAGCTGATCGGTTCGTTGATAGACGGAGTAATGTTCCTTGATGCGCAGCACGCCGAACAACGGAATGCGCTTTCCAGGATCGAACGTATGATAGAGCGAGACAGACCCTTCGCCGCTGTCGCCCATGAAAGACTCGTTGGGCAGATATTTGCCCCGCTCGAACTCATAATAATTGTCGGCAAATCCGCCGCCCGCCAGACCGATGCCCAAGTCCGTATGCGGCCCCAGCAACCCGACCAAACCCACTTCCGAATCCATATAGACCGGCGCCAGGGCCAGGCGCAGCGTGACGTTGGTGTGGTGGAAATTCGGTTCATTCAGGTAATAATACCCGTAGGCGGCCACGGGCGCGGCCCCATGGAAAGATTGGTTCAAGCCGGATTGAAGCAATTCACGCAAATCGGGATCGACTTGTCCCAGCGCGGTGCGGGTCATGCACAAAACCGCCAAAGCGACCAGCAGCCCGCGGTAATTCTCAATGTGTCTCATTTACAATTGCGTTCACCGTAAACCTGTCTTTTGTGAAAGTCCAATTCCCCTTTCTGATCCATCGTAAGATTTTTTTTGGCCATTTGGTGGGATTAGGTGGGATTAGGTGGGATTAGGTCGGATCAAGGCCGGATGAAGGTCGGATTGAAAACGGCTTAGGTCGGGTTGCGGGCGAAGCGCCGGGCAGCCGCCCAGAACATGCGTGAAACACACGCGATGGCAGCGCCGACGGGCATTCGCCAGCATCGCTGGCTCTTTACGATCATTTATAATATTCATGCGCTCATGATGGCACAGCTCCTCAAAATTAAAAAACCTACGGTAGGTTTTTCGGCACGATTTTTTTTCGAGGCGCAAATTTTCTGGAAGATACTGACAGACAATGACTTACTGAAGCAAAAATCCAACAAAACGTGCAAAAGTGCAAAATAAAGTGCTTTTTCTTTCGCGCCAACCCCCCGTTTTCCTGCCAAAATGGCCAAAAAAAGCCCCCTTTTTGCTGTCAGTACGTTTTTAGAGCGCCGCCGTGACCCGCTTTGGCCTTGATGGCGAGCAACTTACATTTGATTATAATGAATGAATGCCCCATAATATTACTGTGCCAATTTCACATTCTTCAAAGTATTTGCTGGACATGCAGGCTTGATTTTGTTCAAATCCTCTCGTAAATCGTTGAAAGGAGCTTGGCAATAGTTTATGAAACAGCAAACAAACGCGAGTTTTCTGGTGATCAACATCACGGTGGCGACTCTTTTTTTCTTGAACTTGTCAGCGATGGCTTCCACCCCCATTGTCAGTCAACTCCTCCCGTCGGCGGTTATTTCTACTGTAGGTGGCGGGTCTTCTTTTACTCCCATCGTATCAGCTAACGGGCGATACGTCCTGTTCGCCAGCACGGCGGCCAATCTTATTGTCGAACCAGGCGGAGGGCCGATGCTGGAGGCTGCGCCGGCGCACATGAATGTTTTTCTTCGTGACCGGCAACTCGGGATGACCACCCTGGTAAGCGTCAATGGCAGCGGCATCGCGGGCGGCAATGGCGATTCGTTTCCGAGCGCCATCTCGACCAACGGCCAATTTGCGGTTTTTGAAAGCCTCGCCTCCGATCTCATTACCGGGGACACCAACGCGGCGACTGATATTTTTGTGCGGGATACCGTCAACAATATTACGACGCTGGTGAGCGTCAGCACCAATGGCTCGATTGGCAACGCCTATTCGCGCGATGCCACCATCACGCCGGATGGCCGGTATGTCGCGTTTGTCAGCGCCGCCAGTAATCTGGACGCGGGAGACACGAATGGAATCCCGGATGTTTTTGTGCGAGATTTGCAACTTGGCGTGACGACACTGGCCAGCCCCGGCGCCCAGACATTTACCGGCACGACCGGCACGCCTCTCACAACCGGCAGCAGTTCCGAAGAGCCGATTCTTTCCGCCGATGGCCGTTACGTGGCGTTTTACAGCACGGCCATAGGCCTGGTCACGAACGTCACCAATGCCGGTCAACTCTATCTCCGCGATCTCGTCCAAGCGACCACCATCTGGGTCAGCACCAACGCACAAAAAGTCAATTCCTCGGCCGCCGCCGCCAATTACGCCATGAGCACCAATGGCCAATGGATCGCCTATCAAGCCACCGGCGGAACCCCGGCCGGGCTGGTCTTCCTCTACAATGTCGCTTCGGGTCTCTCGGTGGACATCGCCACCAACGGCGCAGTGCCCGCCTCGCTGGATACAGCGGCGCGCAATATCGATATCAGCGCCAATGGCCAATTTGTGGCCTACACCTTGGCGGATTCTTCCGGGGGAGCGTCCATTCAATTGTGGAACGCCCAAAGCGGCACCGCGTCGTTGATCAGCGGCGGCACGATAGGCGCTCAGTGCGACTTCCCGCGACTGGATCAGACCGGGCGATACGTCGCCTTCACCAGCGACGAAATATCTCTCACCACCAACAGCAACGGCTCCTTTCATTGTTATTTGCGCGACACCGCCTCGAACACCGTCCAATTGGCGGATATGATCCCCAACGGCAGCGCTCCCATTTCATTTATCATGCTGCCGTTCCATTTAAGCGCCGACGGCAGCGTGCTGGCGTTCGATTGCCTGGATGGTTCCTTGAGCATCAATCCTTACAAAAACGACGCCTTCCTGCGAAATTTTGCCTCCAATACGACGGAGATCATTTCTACGCCTTCGCCCACTTTGCCTTCCGTCACGCCGCTCAACTCAAGCGACCTCAGTGCTTACGGAATTAGTTCCAACGGCCAATACGTCGCGTTCACCACGCAAGCCGACGGCATTGTCAGCATCGATACCAACGGCTGCCCGGATGTGTATGTGCATGACATGGTTAGCGGCACCAACACGCTGGTCTCGGTCAGCGTTTCCGGTTTGTCATCGGGCAGCGGGCCTTCCTCCGCGCCGGCCATCAGTGGCAACGGCCGTTACGTCGCTTTCACAAGTTACGCCACCAACCTCATTGCCAAAGACACCAACAACGCTTCCGATATTTTCCTGCGCGACCTGCAGGCAGGCACGACGACGCTGGTCAGCCAGGATTTCACGGGCAACGGCGAAGGCAACGCTGGTTCTGACTTGGCCCAAATCAGCTCGGACGGCCAGCGCGTGCTGTTTTTTAGCCTGGCGAAAAACCTCACCACCAACACCGGCCTTCAGAATTCCAACTTGTTTTGGCGGAACATACAGTCGGGCGTCACGTACGCCCTGAGCACAAACGGCGCGACCGTGGCGGCCATGACGCCCGACGGCAGCAACATCGTCTATGTCCCGATGCTCAGCACCACCCCTTATCAACTTTCCCTTTGGACTGCTTCGACCCGTCTCGCCACCAAGATCATCTCAAGCGTGATCCCTACGGACCTTGCCATCAGCACGGACGCACAGTTTGCTGCGTACGACACGGCAAGCGGTAGCTATGGTGTGAACCTTTCGGCCCGAACCAACTGGCTGCTGGGCGCCATTATCGCCACCTCCCACTCGCGATGTCAGTTCAACGTCGGCGATCAATTCCTGGTCCACCTGACCAAGGACAGCAACGGCACGAACCAGGTGTATTTGTATGAATTCCAGAATTCCTCGAATATCCTGGTCAGCCAAGCCTACAATTCTTCTGCGGGCGGCAATGGCGCCAGCGATTCTCCAGCCATCAGCGCCAGCGGGCGTTTTGTGGCCTACCGCAGTGCCGCCACCAATTTGGTGCCGGGCGACGCCAATGGCGATCCCGACATCTTTTTCTACGACCGATTGACAGGTGGGACGACGCTTATCAGCGTGAGTCGGTTCGGCGCCCGCTCCGCCAACGGACGGTCCCTGTCCCCGTTCTTCAGCGCCGATGGGCAGTCCTTATTCTTCGAGAGTTGGGCATCGGACCTCGCAGTGGATGATTTTAACGAAGCAAGCGACATCTTTGCCCTCGCATTGTCAACCAACGCCTGGTACGAACCCAGCAACGCCGCCCCGCCGCTTGCGTTCACGGGCCTGACCCTGGGAACATCCACCGGCCAGTTTTCCACCAATCAACCCGTGACGCTGATCTGGTCTTCGACACCCGGTGTAGGCTACCAAGTGGAATACAAGACCAATTTGACCGACCTCCAATGGTCGTCTTTCACCAACTCCGCCACCGTGCTGGGCAACCAGGGTTTTATCATTGACTATTCACCCGACCCCGCCCAGCGGTTCTACCGGATCGTATCGTTTTGAAAGAATCACGCGAATGGCTGACAACCTCTTATTATGAAAACATTGGAAAAACAGACAAGCCGTGAAATCAAAGATTCCGGCGGTTTCACCATCACTGAACTTTTGGCCATCATCGCAACCGTCGCCATGCTGGCCGCTTTGCTGCTGCCCGCCGTGGCGCGCGCCGCGGGTCAGTCTCAGGGCGCCAAGTGTTTGAACAACATAAGGCAATTGATCCTCGCCGCGCAAATGTACGCCACAGACAACGTGGGACTTTGGTTTCCGAACCAGCCGGGGGAGCCGGATTGGGTCCAGGACCCGATGAGTTGGACTACCAACAATCCAGCCAATACGAACTGGCAATACCTCATCACCAGCCCCGCTCCCGGCAGCAATCCCAACGCTTATTCCCCATATAATTCATTTTTTACCCCTTATATCAAGGATCCCTCCATTTACAGGTGCCCGGCGGATCCGAGCGTGGTGGGTGGTGTTGCGCGTATCCGCAGTTACTCCGCCAATCAGGCTATCGGCACTTGTTGGACTGGAGTGACGACCGGTTGCCTGTACGGCCAGGCAGATCAGCACGTCACCGGCCAATGGCTCCCAGGGGCGGGTGGGGATAACGACTGCCAGGACTATGGCTTTACTTACCAAAAGCTTTCGCAAATGGTCCGGCCCAAGCCTACGACCTTGTTCGTCTTTGCGGAGGAGCATCCGGATTCAATCAATGACTCCACCTTAGCGGTTCAAATTGGCCAAACAGGCCTTGGAGGGGGCGCATGGATTGATGTGCCGAGCAACTTGCATAACGGCGCAGGCTCATTTTCCTTTGCCGACGGCCACGCGGAGATTCATAAATGGGTGGGTCGTCTCATGTCAACGCTCACCTATGTGCAAAACGGATATGTGCCGGAAATAAATTACGAGGGCGCGAACCAGCCAACGGCCGACACTGCGGATGATCTAAAGGATTTGAACTGGGTGCAAGCGCGCACTTCGGCTCCGATCAATCCATCGATCCCCTTCCCTTCTCCCTAGCGGGCTACTCTACCAAGAAGATTTATTTCTCCGCTGGCAATTGACGGCGGGGCCATTTACTTTGGCTCCCGTCTGAATGACAAGTTCGGCCAAACAATTTGCCATCGAATGGTTTAGGGGCTTGGGCCGCGGCGCGTTGCTGTGCCGCGATATTTTCTCTTCCCTGGGCAAGGTCAGGCCGGTTGGGCGCGATGTCCTTTATCAGATGTATTTCATCGGCGTCAAATCGCAGTCGGTGGTCACCATCACCGGCGCTTTCACGGGCATGGTGCTGTGCGCCCAAACGTATCAGGAGTTTCACAAGGTCAAAATGGACACGGCCACGCTGGCGGTGGTCAGCGTGGGCATGGTCAGCCAGTTGGGGCCGGTGCTGACCAGTTTGATGGTGGCCGGACGAGTGGGCGCGGCCATCGCGGCTGAATTGGGCACCATGCGCGTGACCGAACAGATCGACGCCCTCCGCACGCTGGCCGCCCATCCGATTGATTACCTGGTCGTGCCGCGCTTCCTGGCCATGCTGCTGGTCATGCCGGTGCTCAACGCCGGTTCAGTCTGCATTGGTATTTTTGCCGGTTTTCTGGTCGGAGCCTGCCTGTTGGGGATCAACCCGACCTATCTCTGGTACAATATGGTTCATTACACCAACATGAACGACGTGATGACGGGCATGATCAAGACGTTCGTCTTCGGCGCGATCATCGCCGTCATCGCCTGCGACAAGGGCTTGAATTGCCCGGAAGGGGCCGAAGGGGTGGGCCGGGCCACCACCGAGGCCGTGGTCTATTCCTCCATCACCATCCTCATCAGCAATTTCTTTTTGACGCTGGTGCTCAACAAGTTGCTGCCATGATTATCGAGGTGCGTGACGTGAAAAAGAATTTCGGCGCGCTGCCCGTGCTGCAAGGTGTGACCTTCTCGGTCGAACGCGGCGAAGCCCTGACCATCATCGGCATCAGCGGCGGCGGCAAGAGCGTCCTGCTCAAGCACCTGGTCGGCCTGCTCATGCCCGACTCGGGGGAAGTCATCGTCGGCGGCGTCAATATCGCCGGGCTGGATGAGCGGCAACTCCTGCCCGTCCGACGCCAGTTCGGCATGTTGTTCCAGGGCGCCGCGCTCTTCGACTCCCTCAATGTGGAGGATAACATCGCCTTCGTGCTCAACCGCGAAAAACGTTTTTCGCAGCAGGAAATCGATCATCGGGTGGAGGAGGTGCTGGACGTGGTTGGTTTGAAGGGCATTCAGAAAAAATGGCCGGGGGAACTTTCCGGCGGCATGAGAAAGCGCGTCGGCCTGGCCCGCGCCATTATTTATCGCCCCGATATTTTGCTTTACGACGAACCGACCACCGGGCTTGATCCGATTGCGTCGGATGCCATCGATCATTTAATCATCCGCGTGGTGCAACAATTCAAGGTCACCTCCATCGCCGTGACGCACGACATGCGCAGCGCGCGGCGGATTGGAAAGCGGATTTTGATGTTGCACGAAGGCCGCATTTACGCTGACCAGACGCCGGAGGCGCTTTTTCAATCGACCGACCCGGTGATTTACCGTTTCGTCAACGGAATCGCGGACGCACAGGAGCAAATTGAACTATGAAAGATTCGCACATTGCCCTGAAAGTGGGGCTGTTTGTGGCCGCCGGACTGACGCTGCTGGCCGTGTTGGTGCTCAGTTTCAGCCGGGGGGTGACTTTTTTCGAGCGCACGTACACCTTGCGCATCGTGCTGCCCACTGCGGCCGGTCTTAAACCCACCGCCGATGTCATGATGTCCGGGGTGCCCATCGGCAAGGCTTCCGGCGTGGAATTGATGCCGGACGGACGCTCCGTCCAAGTCACCGCCAGCATCCTGGCGAAATATAAAATCCGCACCAACGCGGTGATCCACATTGATGCCCTTGGCTTTCTGGGCGACCAATACATTGAGGTGACGCCCTCGCCCGACCCGAACGCCGCGTTTTGGCAGAACGACGCGATTGTGCAGGGCGAAAGTCCCATGAACATGCAGGCCGCCGTGAAATCGGTTTCGGGGCTGCTGGACCAGTTCAAGATCACGACCAGCGGCATCAACCTGGCCGTCAGCAATCTCAACCAGACCATTCTCTAGGACCAATCGTTGAGCAACTTGAACGTGGGCTTGAGCAACGTGGAGGCGATGGTGACCAGCGTCCGCCAGATGGCCCAGGACGCAAAAGATTTGATCCATTCCAACACTCCGGCAGTGGATCAGGCCGTAACCAACCTGCTGGATTTTTCGGAGAAGGCCAGACTCGTGGCGGCCGATTTGGACCTTCTGGTGACGACCAACCGGCCTGGACTGGACGCCACGGTTCAGAACTTGCGTGACACTTCGGCCTCCTTCAAGCAAGTTGCGGCTGACCTGCAAGCTGGCAAAGGGGTGGTGGGCGGCCTGTTGAAAGATGATGAGATGAAAGCCTCGACCGCGTCGTTGATCAGCAATGCCAACGCCATGGCCGCCTCGTTTGCCGTCTTTGGCAGCAATCTGGATCAGAAAGGCATTTGGAAGATGCTGTGGAAGCCGAAACAGACCGAAAAAAGTGAGAAGAATCCGGCGCCGCCGCATTGAAATTTCCGGCGCGAATTGATGAACATGAGACCGATTTGGACCATCCGCATTTTCTTCCTGGTGATGTGTACCGTCGCCGGCTACGAAATCAGCCAGGTGCGTCCAGAATGGGTCAACAATGGCATGAGCGGCCTGATCATCGGCTTCGGCCTGGGCAGCTTGTGTGTCGCGATGGATGAAATGCTCAAGGGCTTTTCCCTGCGCGCTTTTTCCGCCGCCACATTTGGACTTTTCCTGGGCGCGCTGGTGGCCGGCCTGATTGACCGCTCCGGCCTCTTTGCCGACGCCGACGATCCGCAACGGCGCATCATCCGGCTGGGTTTGTTCCTTTGCTTCAGCTACCTTGGCATGGTCCTGGCGATGCGCAGCAACAAGGAGGACTTCTCCCTGATTATTCCCTATGTGCGATTCGCGCCGCAAACCAAACCGGAAAGCCTGTTGCTGCTGGATACCAGCGTTATTATTGACGGCCGCATCGCCGATCTCATCGAGGCCAATTTCATTGAAGGGACGCTGGTGGTGCCGCAGTTTGTCCTGCACGAATTGCAGCAAATCGCCGATTCGAACGACCCGGTCATCCGCGCGCGCGGGCGGCGAGGTCTGGATATGCTGAGCAAGCTGCGGCAACTCAAGACCAACGAAATCAAGATTCATGACGCCGATTTTCCCGAGGAGAGCGAGGTCGATGCCAAACTGTTGCGCCTGGCGCGCTCCCTGGGCGCCAAGCTCTACACCAACGATTACAATCTGGGCAAAGTGGCTGAATTGCAGTCCATCCTCTACGTCAATTTGAATGAATTAGCCAACGCGCTCAAGCCCGTCATTCTGCCCGGGGAGACTTTCTCACTGCGCGTGGTGCGCGAAGGCAAGGACAAAGGCCAGGGCGTTGGTTACCTCAACGACGGCACGATGGTGGTGATCAACAACGCGCACAACATGATTGGCCAGCAGGTGAGCATCAAGGTATTGAGCCTTTTGCAAACCGGCGCCGGCGTCATCGTCTTCGCCGATTTGAAGGCGCCGGCGGCGGCGTAAGCCCAATAGTATACGACTGCCCCGTGTTTCTTCCACACGGATTGGCTTCGACATTGCTTAGCGGGTTAATTGTGATAAGTTCGTGACATGAGTTATAGAACGGTTGAAGTTGAATTGGAGAATGGCCGCGTGCGGGCGCGGAACGCCGAGGCATTTCCGCCCAAGGCCAGTGCTTTGCTCACCATCCTTGAGCAGGGCGAGAAGGGCTTGGAAATTTCGCGTGCTTCCGGCGCCGCCGGTTTGCGGAGGTTCTTGGCGCAGGCGGACTTCCCGCTCACCCCGCTACAATTCAAGGCGAGCATGGAGTCCAATTTTTGGGAACAATGAGTCTCAACGACATCCCCGACGGTGGCTCCGTCTTGTTGGATGCCAACATCGTAATTTACGCCAAGCGTGGCGAATCCGCGCAGTGCAGGCGGCTTCTGGAGCGTTGCGCGAGTGGAGACGTGCACGGCTTCGTCGCTGTTATCGCCGCATGATGCAAGAAGCGCAAAGTCTGGGGTTGGCCGCTTCCAATCCAGCCCGCTCCTTGGGTCAGGACCGGTCGTTGCTTTCCCGATTGAGCCAGTATAGGAGGGATGTTGAAGATCTGCTTTCTGGCGATCTGACTTTGCTTTCGCTCGAAACAGACGATCTTTTGAAGGCCTTGGAACTTCAGCGCCTGCACGGTTTGATGACTAATGACTCTCTGCAAGTTGCCGCCGCAATCCGCGCCGGTGTTTCGAGTATCGCATCGAACGACCCTCATTTTGACCTGATACCCGCTA
>Ga0302325_10020313_pt1 | contig 13931 bp, 11 predicted proteins | sample Palsa_T0_2_FD_201948 | JGI IMG/M metagenome (GOLD analysis project Ga0302325, IMG submission 201948) | Peat permafrost microbial communities from Stordalen Mire near Abisko, Sweden - Palsa_T0_2 | ecosystem: Environmental > Terrestrial > Soil > Palsa > Peat permafrost | place: Sweden: Abisko... | reverse complement strand
CGATACTGGCCAAAGTGTGGCCGGTTGCGCTGGCCGCGCTGGTCGCCGGGGCGTTCGCCAGCCTCCAGATCATCGCCATCATCGATCAGACGAAATCCGGCGGCGCCTCGTCCCCGCTGGGTCCCCTGGGCATCTCCTACGTCCAGGGCGGTGTCGGGTTCGCGACCATGTTCACGCTGTCGCCGTGGCTGAACGATTTGGGCCTGAACGACTCCCCGCTCGTCTATCACGGCTCGGTCGGCGACGGGATTCCGACGTTCGGCCTGGTCCTGTCCGTGGTCGCGCTGCTCGGACTGGTCCTGGCGCGGCGGCGGGGCAGCGCCTGGCTGCTGGCTTTGCTGTGGCTCGGCTGTGCGGTGCTGGCCCTGGGACCAGTACTGAAGATCGGCCACCACTACTACATTCCTGACGCTCACATGCTCGACGGTCAGCGGGTGTCGTATCTGCTTCCGTATACCTGGTTCATCCGGCTCCCGGGGCTGTCCGGCTTCCGGGAGGCGGGCCGGATCACCATGCTCGGCCTCCTGCCCGCCGCCCTGCTCGGTGGGGCAGCGGTGGACTGGCTGCGCTACCACCTGGCCCCGGCCATCGCCGTCCCGGCCATCGCCGCGGTCGGACTGCTCGCGGTCCTCGACTTCGGCTGGTCCGGCAACGGCGAGATCGGGACCATGCCCACGGCCCTGCCCGCCGTTGACCGCCCGATCGCGGCCGACCATTCCAGCTCGATAGTCGTCGATGTCCCCTACGGACTCCGCGGCGGCACCGACTTCACCGGGAGCGGATTCGATCCGGACGCCCAGGTACTGGCGACCGCCGATGGCCACCCGCGTGCGGTCGGCTTCATCTCCCGGGTGCCCGAACCGACGGTGACCGGGCTGGACAAGCACGCGTTCTATGTCCAGCTGATCGCCGCCCAGGATGGGTATCAGCCGACCCCGGCCGAGCTGGCGGCGGCCCGGCTTGACGCCCGTCGCATGGACGTCGGCTGGGTCCTGCTGTGGAACAACTGGCGGGGGGTCTCGCGTCCAGCGGTCGGCCGGTATCTGGGCGAGACCGGGTTCCGGTTGGCTTATACGGCGGACGGGGTCACGGTGTTCCGGCCCGGCACCGCGGCTGGCGGCCACTGATCTCAACCGTCGCGGTCCCGGTGTGGGCGCTGCGGCTGCGCTTTCGCCCGCGGACGCGCAGCTAGCCAGCTGCGTACCGGCAGGCCTTCCAGGCATGGGAGCCCGCAGGGCCAGGATCGTTCCGGGCCATCTGCGCAGCACGCAGCTCGGCGTGCATCTCCCATGGTGCGCGGGGCAGTACATGCCCGGTCTCCAGCAGGGACTTGAGGTTGGCGCACACCGCCGGCCACCCGGCCGAGACCGCCTCCAGGGCATCGCTGCCGCCGTTTGAACCGCTCACTGAGCCATCCAGTGCAGGGGCGGGCCGTGGATCTCTAGGTGATGTGCCGCTGCGTCTCCGCCGGCGCCTGAACGCCCTCGGCCTCGTAGACACCGGCGGAAAAGTCCTCCAAGGCCCGGTGGCAGCGCTGCAGGAGGTCCCGCGCCTGCGGCCGGCGATCACCGGAAAAGAAGTCCCTGGCCTCGATCTTCGCCAGCCACCCCGCCAGTTTCTCCAGGTCCTGCTCGTTCTCCTCCAGTTCGGCGAAGGTGAACTTCCCGGCCCCGGTCTCTTTCGCAATTTCCGCGAGGAAGGCGCCACAGCGCTCGGTGAGCTCGTCGTACTCCCGGTCGCGGTCCGCGCGGAAGCGGGTCACGATCATCGCGTCGGTGCCCGGCGGTGCTTCCGGTACGGCCAGTACGAAGACCTTCCCGCCCTGCGCCCGCACGGTCTCTTCCATCTGCTCGAAGAAAAGCGCGTGGGGGGCGGTGCGCGGCAGCACCCAGGCGCCACCAACGAGCCCGGCCGCGCCGATGGCCCGCAGCCGGCGCCACAGCGCGACCCGTGCGCTGGATGGGGAGCTCGGCAGCTGGGCCAGGAAGAGCAGCCAGCCCGCGGAGTTATTGTCCGTAGCCATTTCCTGAAACACCTGTTTCAAAATCCGGATGCCGGGTGCCTGTGCAGAAACACCTATTACAAACTACAGGCCAGAGCGTGCGCCACGTAAGTAGCCGGCCGACGGCTCAAACTGATACGGGCGAGACTGCCGCGAGGCCGTTGACAGCCCAGGCACCCTGATTTAGCTTCAGCAGGAAATCTGCCGCATGTATCCGCCGTGTCGTCTGCCGGAGGTGGCCATTAATAATAACTATCCGGCTGGCCGGAGGCCGCCGTCCGGTTCTGCCGGGCCGGTGGCGTTCGATTCGCGGGAGGCCGGCGACATCGTCGGGGCGCTGGGCACGCTCCGCCAGGCCGAGACGGCCAATCCCCGTTCGTGGCGCAGCAAACTGAGGCTGCTGCTGGTCATCCTGGGGCCAGGCCTGATCGTCATGGGTGGGGGGAATGACGCGGGCGGCGTACAGGTATACGCCCAGATGGGCCAGGACTACGGCATGAAGCTGCTGTGGACACTGATATTGCTTTTTCCTGTTCTTTTCGTCTGCCAGGAAATGGTGGTGCGGCTCGGCGCTGTCTCGGGCGTGGGGCACGGCAGGTTGATATTCGCCAGATTCGGGAAATTCTGGGGCACCTTTTCGGTGGCCGATCTGTTCATTATCAACGCGGTCACGGTCGTCATTGAATTCATCGGCGTTGAGCAGTCGCTTTCGTTCTTCGGCGTGCCCTCCTTCTGGGCTGTCGTGCTGTCCGCAGTGCTGCTCTTTGCGGTCATGGCCGGGGGAACCTATCGGTACTGGGAGCGCTTCCTGATCGCGCTGGTGGTCGTGAACTTTATTACGTTCCCGCTGGTTTACTTCGCTCATCCCAGCGTCACCTCGGCCGCCGCGGGCGCGCTGCCGAGCCTGCCCGGCGGCCTGAACGCGACCATCCTGCTGCTGGTCGTGGCCGTGGTAGGCACCACCATCGAGCCGTGGCAGCTGTTCTTCCAGCAGAACAACGTGGTGGACAAGCGCATCACCCCGCGCTGGATGAACTATGAACGGCTGGACACCGGCCTCGGAGTGTTCATCGAGGTGATCGGGGCCGTGGTGCTGATGGCTGGCTGTGCCTTCGGGCTGGCGCACACCCGGGCCTTCGGCAACTTCGCCGACCTGAGCAGCACCGCCGCGGACCTGCAGCGCCACGTCGGCCACGGCGCCGGAGGCCTGCTCATGCTGGCCACCCTGGACGGCTCGCTGATCGGTGCCAACCTGACCGCCCTGACCACCAGCTACACGCTCGGCGACGTGCACCGGAAGATGCGGCACTCGCTGCACATGACGCCCCGCCGGGCTCCGTTCTTCTACGGCCTGTACGCCGCGATGATCGGGCTTTCTGCCGTCGTCACGCTGGCCTGGGGCCGCGAGCTTGGCCTGGTCATCGACGGGGTGGAGGGCCTCAACGGCATCCTGCTCCCGTCCGCGCTGGTCTTCCTGGTCCTGCTGGCCAACGACAAGGCGCTGCTCGGCCCGTGGACCAACAACACTACGCAAAACTGGATCAGCGGTGTCATCGTCTGGGCGGTGACCACATTCTCACTCGCCCCGCTGGTCACGACCTTTTTCCCGGAGGTCACGCTGACGCAGTGCGTCTGCGCCTTCATCGTCTGCACGATCCTCGGGCTGACGGCCGGGGCGGTGCTCTGGCGACTGCGGCCGTCTCGCTATCAGCCAGTCAGCTTCGCCCCGGACAGTAATCAGCGCCCGCCGGGGATGAGCCGGTCTGAGTGGCGAACTGTCCTGCGGGACCGCCGTATCGCGTGGCGCGCTCCCAGCGTGGAAACTCTCCCGCAGCCCACGCTCAGCATTGCGCGTAAGGCCGGGCTGCTTACCCTCCGTGGCTACATGGTCTTCGCGATCATCGTCTTGGCGATCAAGCTCGTCCAGGTTACGGCCGGCCGCTGACCTTCCGGCCTGGCTTCGCTGTGGCCAGCGCTCTAGAAGCCGAGCGCCTGGCGCAGCTGTGGGGCGTGACGGCGGGCGACCGGCACGATTTCCCTGGCCTGCGTGTCGGTGGCGAGATACAGCGTTCCGTTGATGCCCGGCTCGATCTCCCGCACCCGGCCGAGGTTGACCAGGAAACGCCGGTGGACGCGGAGGAATCCTTTGTCCCCGAGCTGCTGCTCGAGGTGGTCAAGGCCCCGGGCCGCGGCGAGCAGCCGCCCCTGGTCACTGGTCAGCCAGACGTTGTTGTGGTCAGCCTCGGCGAAGCGGATCTCACGCGGATCGAGGAGGATCCAGCGGTCTTCCCGCATCGCGATGACCCGGCTCGGCAGCGGGTGGGGCAGGGGTGAGGTAATTAAGGGATCGCCTGCCCCGGGCCCGAACGGAAGCTGCCCGTCTTCGGAGCCGAAGGCCAGCAGCGCACCGATCACCTGGGTCCCGGTGAACACCGGGCGGACCGCGACCGGGACCGGAGTATCGAGGAAAGGCACGAAGACCCGCGTCGACCCGGTCCAGTCCGGATCTTGCCGGGCGCGCTCGGTGACCCGGCGGGCCAGTTGCGGCACCGCAGGAAGCTGAGGCGTCCAGCGCTGGGCCGGGGCATGGGCCGGGGTGTCCGCCGGCGTGCCGATCAGCACCGCCGCCGCACCATTGGCCAGCACGACGTTCCCCGCCGGGTCGACCACGGCCAGCGGCGTGGTCGGCGGCACCCGGGCGTCGGCGAAGGCCGCCGCCAGGAGCGTGCCGCTGTGGTGCGCCCGCTGCCGCAGCTTGGCTTCGGTGGCCGCGGCGACCCGGCGCAGCCACGGCAGCACCGTGTCGGGCAGCGGCGTCTTCCAGCAGGAGATGTTGAGGACCGCGAGCGGGTCATCGGTGACGGCGTCCCGGACCGCGACACCGGCGCACGCCCACGGATGGAAGCCCTGGCACCAGTGCTCCGGGCCTCTGACCATGACCGGGCGGTGGCTTTCGAGCGCAGTGCCCATGCCGTTGGTGCCGCAGGCCCACTCGGACCAGGTCGACCAGGGGGCCAGGTTGCTCTCGGCGGCCAGGTGACGGATCCGCCGGCTTCCCCAGACAGCCAGGATGCGCCCTTCCGGGTCGGCCACGGTGACCAGGCCGTCGAGTCCGCCGATCTCGCCGCCGGCGGAGGCGGCCAGGCCGCCGAGCTCCGCGAACACCACATCGTGCTCGATCGAGTGGGCGCTTACCTCAGTCGCCGCTGGTGCTCGCTCCAGGCCGGGATCGACCTCGTACTCCTCCCGGCACCGGTACCAGGACATGAGGATCTCGGGCCGGACTCCCCGGACCGCGTCTGCTCCGGCCGCGAAGCGCTCCCGCGCGGACGCGACCCGCTTGAGGCGGCTGCCGGTGATCCCGGCCCCGTTCGTTTCGGTGACGGCACCGTTCGTGCGGTCATTTGCGCCGTTCATCCCACTCCCGTTGTCAGCTCGGGGGGAGTTTTGCAGGATTGTTACGCGGAGGTACCGAGGAGGTTACGGACTGCCGTGCCATTAGCAGGCTAGCCGTCAGGTGACACCCTTTCCAAGGGCGAAAGCGGACATGGTGGCCGGAAAGGGGTGTGAGGCGAGCATGCGGGCCGTGGTGTACCAGAAGCCCTTCGAGGTCGCGGTGGAGGAGGTTCCCGACCCGTGCATCGAGCACCCGAACGACGTCATCGTGCGGATCACCTCGGCCTGCATCTGCGGGTCCGATCTGCACATGTACGAGGGCCGGACGGCCGCGGAACCGGGCATCGTGTTCGGCCACGAGAACCTGGGCCTCATCGAGGAGGCCGGCAGCGGGGTCACCAGCCTCGAGCCCGGCGACCGTGTGGTGATGCCGTTCAATGTGGCCTGCGGCTTCTGTAAAAACTGCCTGGCCGGCTTCACCGGCTTCTGCCTCACGGTCAACCCTTCGGGTTTCGCGGGCGGCGCGTACGGCTACGTGGCCATGGGGCCGTACCCGGGCGGGCAGGCCGAGTACCTGCGGGTCCCGTACGCGGACTTCAACTGCCTGCCGCTGCCCGCGGGCACCGGGCACGAGTCCGACTACGCCCTGCTGGCCGACATCTTCCCCACCGGCTATCACGGCTGCGAGCTGGCCGGCGTCTCGCCGGGGGAGACCGTCACCGTTTACGGTGCCGGGCCGGTCGGCCTGATGGCCGCCTACTCGGCGCTGCTCCGCGGCGCTTCCCGGGTCTTCGTGGTGGACCGGGTGCCCGAGCGGCTGGCCAAGGCGCGGGAGATCGGGGCGATCGCCGTCGACTTCTCCCAGGGCGACCCGGTTCGGCAGATCAAGGACCAGACCGGCGGCGAGGGTACCGACAAAGGCGTCGACGCGGTCGGCTACCAGGCCTCGGCCCGGGGCGGCGACCGCGAGGAGCCGGCCACGGTGCTGAACCAGCTCGTGCAGACGGTGCGGCCGACCGGCGCCCTCGGCGTGCCCGGCCTGTACGTGCCGTCCGACCCGGGCGGAGTCGACGAGCACGCCAGGCACGGGCTGCTGCTGGTCGCGATCGGCGAGCTGTTCGAGAAGGGCCTGCGGGTGGGGACCGGGCAGGCGAACGTCAAGCGCTACAACCGCCAGCTCCGCGACATGATCACCGACGGCCGGGCCACGCCCAGCTTCGTGGTGTCCCATGTGCTGCCGCTGGAAGACGCACCGGTCGCGTACCAGAAGTTCGACCGGCGCGTGGACGGCTACACCAAGGTCATTCTCAAACCCGACGGCAGCTGATCGCCCGCACGTGCGGCAGCTGAGGAAGCGCGACGGTGGCACAACCCAGGAAGGAGGCAGCTTGGCTGCCCAGGTCATGGCCACCCGGATGACGGTCACGAGCAGCTCAGCGCGCGGCAACGAACGCGTGCCACGAGCGTGGCTCTGACCGTACGCAGATGTGCCCGCCGCTCGGGCGGGAACCGTAAAAGGAGGTGGAATCGATGGCGACTCCCACAGATGAGCGGTCAGCGCTGCTGAGCGAAATCGGCTTGGACAAGCAGAACGACGCGACGCTGGGCCGGGTGCTCGCGACCGGTCGCATTGGGCGCGCAGAAGACGGGCCCGACGGCCGCATGCACGCACGGATCCGGATACCGCCCGACGAGCTGGTCTTTGAGCCCTCGGTGCTCGTCCTGCCGCACGGCGGCGATGTCGATCTCGAGCTCATCAACGATGACCAGAACACGCACTGCGCGCTCTTGCCGAACAACGGTGACTACCAGTTCATCTGGCTGGTGAACCATTCCAGGGGAACGGCCACCCTCAACCTCGACGGCCCGGGCTACTACTGGTACAGCTCGCCCACCGGCAACGACGAAGGCCGGGGCCTGACCGGGGCGATCGTTGTGCTGGGGGACGTTCCGCCGGAGGCCCGGCTGGACCGTCCGCCGCAGCCGCGGCCGTAGACAGCGGACCGCTACCGACCGCGCAAAGGAGCAGGATATGACAGATACGGCAGAACCATACGTCGATGCGGGCCATGCCGTTGACAATGCGTCGCTGGCCCTTGTGCCCGGGAACGCGCCGCCGGTGGCCACGACCGTCACCTACGATCGCATTCTCCGGGCCCGCTCGGAGCCGCAGAACTGGCTCACCTACTACGGCGCCTATGACGGGCAGCGGTACAGTGCGCTGGACCAGATCAACACCGGCAACGTCCGGCGCCTCAAGCCCGAATGGGTGTTCCAGTGCGGGGCGGTCGGCTTGGAAGCGGGCGCGACGACGTACGCCTTCGAGGCCGCGCCGGTCGTCGTCGACGGGGTCATGTTCGTCACGGGCTGGGACGGCTGGGCCTGGGCGCTCGACGCCGCGACCGGCCAGGAGCTGTGGCGGCACAAGCATGCCATCCCGTTCGATGTTTCGCTGTGCTGCGGCAACGTCAACCGCGGGGTCGCCGTGGCGCACGGCAAGGTTTTCTACGTCACGCAGAACGCGCACATCCTCGCGCTCGACGCCGCGACCGGCAAGCGGGTCTGGGACAAGACCTACGGCGACGTGCGGGCCGGGGAGAGCGCGACGGTCGCGCCGCTGATCATCAAGGACAAGGTCATCGTCGGCAGCTCGGGCGGCGAGTTCGGGGTGCGCGGTCACCTCGACGCCTTCGACATCGAGACCGGCGAGCACGCCTGGCGCTGCTACACCGTGCCCAAGCCCGGTGAGCCCGGCTCCGACACCTGGGCCGCCGACGGCGAGGCCTGGACGCGGGGCGGGGCGAACTGCTGGCTCACCGGCACCTACGACCCGGAGCTCAACCTGCTGTACGTGGGAACCGGCAACCCCGCCCCGGACTTCGACGGAGAGGTGCGGCCCGGCGACAACCTTTACACCGACAGCCTGGTCGCCGTCGATCCCGACACCGGCCAGATCCGTTTCCACTACCAGTACAACCCGCACGACGTGTGGGACTACGACAGCATCTCCGAGCACATCCTGTTCGACCTGGACGGCCGCAAGGCGCTGGCCCACTTCGACAAGAACGGGTACTGCTTCATCCTGGACCGCACGAACGGCGACCTCATCCGGGTGTTCCCGTTCGTGGACCGGATCACCTGGGGCGAGATCAGCCCCGAGGGCCAGGTCACGGCCAAGGTGTACCCCGACAAGGAGGGGGAGCCGGTGCACTTCTGGCCCGGGCCGGCCGGCGGGAAGGAATGGACCCACGCGGCCTACAGCCCGAAGACGGGGCTGCTATACTGCCCGGTGCAGGACGTCGGTGCGACGGCCACCAGGCGGCGGCGGGAGTTCAAGGAAGGTATCCCGTACTGGGGGGCGGGCGTCGCGGTGGACCTCAGCGATGCACTCGGGTCGGTGACTGCCTTCGATCCGGCCACCGGCCGGGAGGCGTGGCGCTGGCGCAACGAGACGCCGATGTGCTCGTCGGTGCTGGCCACCGCCGGCGACCTCGTGTTCGCCGGTGCACCCACCGGGGAGTTCAACGCGCTCGACGCCCGCACCGGGGAGCTGCTGTGGCAGTTCCAGTGCGGCAGCGGCCACCACAGCAGCCCTACCACCTACAGCATCGACGGCAGGCAGTACATCGCCGTGCCGAGCGGGTGGGGCGGCTGGATCGAAGGGTTCAACCCGGGGATGCTCGGGGCCCCCCACGGCGCCGCGCTGTTCGCCTTCGCGCTGCCGGACTGATTCCCGCGCCACCTGATGATCGCAGGTCGCGCCGCCCGGACGGGGCGCGGCCCGCGGCACCCGACCGGAACGGAAGGAGGTGACCAGAATTGGACTGCGAAACCTATGTCTCGCCCCCGGACGGGCGCGACTGGGAAACCCCCGGCTTCGAGGAGATCCGGGTATCCGCCGAGGCGACCGGCTACATGGGCGTCCAGGAAGAGTGGGATTAAGGATCACTGATCGGCATGTGGGTGCGGGTGCTGGGTTCGGCTGCGGGCGGAGGATTCCCGCAGTGGAACTGCACCTGCCCCCCGTGCCGCGCGGTGCGGGACGGCTCCCGGCCTGCCCGCCCGCGCACCCAGTCGTCGGTCGCCGTGAGCGCCGACTACCGGCGCTGGTTCCTGCTCAACGCCTCACCCGACATCCTGGCTCAGATCGGATCCTGCCCCGCCCTGCACCCGGCCGGCGGCCGTGACCGGGTCGTCCCGCTGCAGGCCGTGCTGCTCACCGACGCCGAGCTCGATCACACGATCGGCCTGCTGCTGCTCCGGGAGGGGCGGGGCCTGGACGTGCACGCCACCGAGGCGGTGCACGACACGCTGTGCGACGGGACCGGGCTGCTTCGCACGCTGGCCGCCTACTGCCCGGTCCGGTGGCAGCCGGTCGTGCCGGGGGGCGCCGTGCCGCTCGGGGATGGGCTGTCGTACCGGGCCTTTGATGTCCCGACAACGAAGCGGGCCCGGTTCGGTCCCGCCGATGCGAAGGGACGGGTCGTCGGCTACCGGCTGACCGACGACCGGACCGGGCGGGCCCTGGTCTTCCTGCCGGTCCTGCCGGACCTCACGGCCCCGGTGCGGGCCGAGCTGGACGACTGCGCCTGCCTGCTGGTCGACGGGACCTGCTGGCGGGACGACGAGCTGATCCAGCTCGGCCTGGCCGGCCGGACGTCGCGCGCGATGGGCCACCTGCCGATCAGCGGTCCCGGGGGCAGTCTGGCGCAGCTGGCGCCGCTGCCCATCGAGCGCAAGATATACACCCACATCAACAACACCAATCCCATCCTGCTCGAGGACTCGCCGGAACGGCGCATCACCGGGCAGCACGGCCTGGAAGTCGCCGTGGACGGACTCGAACTGCAGATCTGAGGGCCATCGTGACGGTACTGGAAACTGACAGCTTCGTCTCAGCGCTGCGCGCGCACTCGCTGCGCTACCACGACTCCCACCCGTTCCACCGGGCCATGAACGAGGGCAGCCTGAGCCGCCGGCAGGTCCAGGGCTGGGTGGCCAACCGCTTCTGCTACCAGGAGAACATCCCCCGCAAGGACGCTGCGATCCTGGCCAACTGCCCCGACCGTGAGGTGCGGCGGCGATGGATCCGGCGCATCACCGACCACGACGGCACGGTGGGCGCCGAAGGCGGCATCGAGGCGTGGCTGCGCCTGGGGGAAGCGGTCGGCCTGACCCGCGAGGAGGTGAGCGACGAGCGCCACGTCGTCCCGGGGGTGCGGTTCGCCGTCGACGCCTACGTGACCTTCGCCCGCACCCGGCCCTGGGTGGAGGCGGTGGCCTCCTCGCTGACCGAGCTGTTCGCGCCGGATCTGATGGCTGAACGGCTCGCCGCGTTCGAGCGCTGGTACCCCTGGATCGCCCGGGAGGGGCTGGCCTACTTCCGGGCCCGGCTGACCCAGGCGCCTCGCGATTCCGAGCACGCCCTGGAGGTAGTGACCGAGCATTGCCGGACCTCGGAGCAGCAAGCTGCTGCGGTCGCGGCGCTTTCCTTCAAGTGCGATGTGCTGTGGGCCATGCTGGACGCGATCGCCGGGGCCTACGCCGATGAGTGAGCCGCCCCCGGGCTCTGGGCCGATGAATGATCCGCGGCCGGAGCCGGTACCCGCCGCCGTCGGTGCTGCCCGGCCCCGGCTGGCTTCGCACGCCCGGCTGAGGTTCGACGAGACCCGCCAGAAGCATGTGCTGCTCACCCCGGAGGCGGTCTCCGTGCTGAACGACACCGGCGCGGCCGTCCTCCGCCTGTGTGACGGGCAGCGGACCCTGGCCGAGATCATGGCCGACCTGCGCGGCCGGTACGACCGCGTGCCCGAGCACGAGGTGGAGCGCTTCCTTGGCCTGCTGGCCGCCCGCCGGTGCGTGGAGATCAGCCATGGATAGGCCGTTCGGCTTGCTGGCCGAGCTGACCTACGCCTGCCCGCTGCAGTGCCCGTACTGCTCCAACCCGCTCGCGATGGACGACTACCGGCAGGAGCTGACCACGGCGGAGTGGCTGCGGGTGCTGGCCGAGGCCCGGGAGCTGGGCGTACTGCAGCTGCACCTGTCCGGCGGTGAGCCGCTCCAGCGTCGCGACCTCGCCGGGATCGTGCGCCGGGCCAGCGAGCTCGGCCTGTACACAAACCTCATCACGAGCGCGCTCGGCCTGTCCGCCCGGCGGGCCGAGGAGCTGCGCACCGCGGGCCTCGATCACGTGCAAATCAGCATCCAGGCCGACGAGCCGGTGCTGTCTGACCGCATCGCGGGCACGCCGTCCTTCGCGCGCAAGCTGGCGGCCGCCCGGCTGGTGAAGAAGCTGGGCTGGCCGCTCACGCTGAACGTCGTGCTGCACCGCGAGAACATGGACCGGGTGGCCGGCGTGCTCGCCCTGGCCGAGGAGCTGGCGGCGGACCGTATCGAGCTGGCCAATACGCAGTACTACGGCTGGGCCCGGCGCAACCGGGACGGGCTGCTGCCGAGCCGCGCCCAGCTTCAGCGGGCCGAGGCCGCGGTGCGCGCGGCGCGCGAGCGCCTGAAGGAGCGGATGGAGATCATCTACGTCATCCCGGACTACTACAGCCGGTACCCCAAACCCTGCATGGGCGGCTGGGGCCGGCGGCAGCTCACCGTGGTGCCGAACGGTGATGTCCTGCCCTGCCCGACCGCGCACGACGTTCCGCTGCCCCGGGCCAGTGTGCGCGAGCAGTCCCTGGCCTGGATCTGGACACAGTCACCGCTCTTCCAGCAGTTCCGCGGGACCGGCTGGATGCCGGACCCCTGCCGCAGCTGCGACCGGCGCGAGCTCGACTTCGGCGGATGCCGGTGCCAGGCCTTCCAGCTCACCGGTGATGCGGCCCGCACCGACCCGGTGTGTCACCTCTCACCCGATCACGGGATCGTGGCCGAAGCGGTGCGCACGGCCAACGAGCCGTCCCGGCCGGGTGACACCGCGCCGTCCCAGCCGGGTGACACCGCGCCGTCCCGGCCGGCCAGCGGCGTCCTCATCCCCCGACCGCATCCGAGCCGCCCGGGCCGGAGATGAATCCGGCTGTCCCGGGCGTCTCCCCGGACGCCGAGTTGACCGGCCCACTCGCCGTCGCGTCCGGCCTGCTGCGGCGCGCTCCGCTGGTGGACGGCCACAACGACCTGGCCTGGCAGATCCGTGAGCGGCTGGGCGGTGACCCGGGCCGCCTGGACCATGAATCTGGGGCGGGGCGGACCCACACCGACCTGCCCCGCTTGCGGCAGGGGCAGGTCGGGGCCCAGTTCTGGTCGGTGTACGTGCCAGCGACGCTGGCCGGCGAGGCCGCCGTCACCGCCACGCTGGAGCAGATCGATACCGTGCACCAGCTGATCCGGCGCTATCCGGGTGCCCTGGAACTGGCCCGGACGGCTCGCGACGTCGAGGCGATCTTCGCACGCGGGAAGATCGCATCGCTGCTGGGGGCGGAGGGCGGCCACTCGATCAACTGCTCCCTGGGTGTCCTGCGGATGTTTTACCAGCTGGGCGTCCGCTATCTGACCCTCACCCACAACCGCAACGTGCCGTGGGCGGACGCGGCGACTGACACCCCGGCCAGCGGCGGCCTGACCGGCTTCGGCCGGGGGGTGGTGCGGGAGATGCAGCACCTCGGCATGCTGGTCGACCTGTCTCACGTATCGGCGGACACGGCGCGCGACGCCCTGGACGTCGCCCGGGCCCCGGTGATCTTCTCCCACTCCTGCGCCCGGGCGCTCTGCGATCGGCCGCGCAATGTCCCCGACGACGTACTGGCCCGGCTGGCGGGCAACGGCGGTGTGTGCATGGTGGCCTTCGTGCCCGCGTTCGTCGCGCCCGATCGCGGGGAATGGGCGACGCTGGCCCAGGTGGCCGACCACATCGACCATGTCCGGGCGGTGGCGGGTGTTGATCACGTCGGCATCGGGGCGGACTACGACGGCACGGACAGCATGCCGGAGGGCCTGAAAGACGTGTCCTGCTACCCGGCCCTGTTCGCCGAGCTGCTGCGCCGGGGGTGGAGTCAGGACGATTGCACGCGCCTGAGTGGCGGCAACGTCCTGCGGGTCCTGCGTGCGGCCGAGGCCGCTTCCGGTACATGATCAGCCACGGCCTGGGCTCCCGATCATCCGGGCCGGGGGTCCGGCCGGCCTCCCAGCCGCACGCCGGGCCGGTCACCTCCACGTTGACGTTGACGGGCGCCTGTCACCCAGCCCCACGATCAGGGCGTTGATGCTCCTGTTCTCCTCCCGCCGGCTTTCCTGACGGCTTTCCGGCCGGCCCGGAGCCAGAGCTGGAACGGCAGCAGCGCCGATTCCAGCTGCACCCGCAGGCTCATCTTGCTCTCGCCCGCGCTGCGTTCGGCGAAGTGGATGGGCACCTCGACGCTCTTGAGGCCGTGCTGGACCGCCCGGTAGCCCATCTCGACCTGGAAGCTGTAGCCGTTGCTGCGGACGCTGGCGAGGTCGACGACCTGCAGCGCCGAGCTGCGCCACAGCCGGAAGCCGGCGGTGGCGTCCCGGATCCCGAGCCGCAGCAGTGTGCGGACGTAGCCGTTGG
>Ga0302325_10020311_pt1 | contig 13931 bp, 10 predicted proteins | sample Palsa_T0_2_FD_201948 | JGI IMG/M metagenome (GOLD analysis project Ga0302325, IMG submission 201948) | Peat permafrost microbial communities from Stordalen Mire near Abisko, Sweden - Palsa_T0_2 | ecosystem: Environmental > Terrestrial > Soil > Palsa > Peat permafrost | place: Sweden: Abisko... | reverse complement strand
CAGCGGAAAATCATGGACGACCGCACCGCGCAGATCTCGTTCGGAACCACCTTTGCCGCGCATGGCCAGGCGGCTGACTTCGCGACGCTGCTCGCGGTGCTGAGCGACGACATCCGTCACCCGCTCTTTCCGCCCGACAAGTTCCAGCTGGTCCGTTCGCAGTTGAGCGGATTCACCGGGCGGCGCGCGCTGCAAGCCGGCTTCGAGGCCCAGCAAGTTTTCAACGCGGCGCTCTACCCGCCCGGCGATCCGGCGCTGCGCGTCGCGACGCAGGACACGCTGAATGGGATCACGCTCGACGACGTGCGGTCGTACCAGGAAAGCTACTTGCGACCCGATCTGACCGCGCTCGTCGTCGTCGGTGACATCGATCCGGCCGAGGTCGAGAAAGCCGTCACGGCCGAGTTCGGTACGTGGACCGCAACCGGACCGCGTCCCGACCCTCATCTTCCGCCGCTCCCGCTGCCGCGCGCGCAAAAGCGCACCATCCTGACCGCGACAGAAGACGTTACCGTGCAGCTCGGCTCGACGGCGCTGGCGCGCTCGTCGCCCGACTTCGATCCGCTGGTCCTGGCCAACGCCATCTACGGCGGCAACGGCTCGTTCGAGTCGCGCCTGTTCCGTGAGGTGCGCGAGAAACGCGGCCTGGTCTACAACGCCGCGAGCGCCCTCGAAGCCAACCGCGATCGCGGGACCTTCACGATCGTCTTCTCCGCCGTCCCCTCGAAGGTCGCGGAAGCCGACAGCCTCGTGCGCAGCGAGCTCAAGCGCATGCAGAACGAGGACGTCAGTGCCGACGAGCTCGCGCGCGCCAAGACGCGCGTCGTGGCGCAGCAGCTCAATGCCGAACAGGCGACCTCCGCGATCGCCGACGATCTGTTACGCATGGCGCTCGACGATCTTCCACCGACCTACTATGCGACGCTCGCCGACCGCTACGCCGCGACGACGCCGAGCGACGTGCGCCGGGCCGCACAGACGTATTTCCATCCCGACAACCTGGTCGAGGTGTGGGTCGGCCCACAAACGTGAACCCGGACGCGCGGTTCGAACTCGTCCCGAACATCAGTGAGGGCCGGCGACCCGCCGTCATCGACGCCTGCATCGCGGCGATGGAACGTGCCGGCGCGCGCGTGCTTCACCGCACCAGCGACGCAGCACACCACCGCAGCGTCATCACCGCAGCCGGTAACGCCACCGAGGTCGTCGCGGCGGCGCTCGGGCTCGCGAGCGTCGTCCGCGACAGCGTCGACTTGCGCGAACACCGCGGCGCGCACCCGCGCATCGGCGCGCTCGACGTGCTGCCCTTCGTTCCGCTGGTCGATGCGACGCTCGAGGATGCCGCGACGTTAGCGCGACTCGCCGCGGAGCGCATCTGGAACGAGCTCGGCATCCCGTCCTACTTGTACGGCGCGGCCGCGTGTGCGCCGCAGCGCGTGCAGCTCGCCGACGTCCGGCGCGGTGAGTTCGAAGGTCTGGATTCCCGCATCGCGGACGACGCCGGCTGGGCGTTCGACTTCGGCGATGCCGCGCACGCGTCGGCAGGCGCGATCGCGATCGGTGCGCGGCCCGTGCTGATCGCCTTCAACGTCGAACTGGACAGCGGCGACGTCGACGCAGCGCGACGGATCGCGCGCATGCTGCGCGGCTCCTCGGGCGGCCTGCGCAGCTTGAAGTGCTTGGGTTTGCGCTTGAGCGACCAGCGCGTCCACGTCTCGTGCAACCTCACCGACGTTGACGCCGTCCCGCTCTACCGCGTCACCGAGCTGGTCCGCCGCGCGGCCGCGCGCGCCGGCGTGCCGGTCATGCGCAGCGACCTGATCGGACTTGCTCCCGCGCGCGCCGTCGTCCGCACGGCGCGCGCCTATGACGCTGCCGGCGCGGTGACGTAGCGCCCGCGCATCGCTGCGACGTCGTCGCTGCGGGGATTTTGCGAACCGTTCGCGAAGAAAATGGGGTGAACGAACTGCGCCGGATCCTCGATGAGGATGCCGAGAAGACCGCGCGGCGAGTTGTTCGCCGCCACAAATTCGGCCGTTTGAGCGACCGCCGCATCGTCATGCTGCTGCGCCCGCATGCCGACGCCAATGGCCTGCAGTCGGTCCGCGACCAGCAGCTGATCGATCTGTGGTTCAACGCCTTCGCGACCCACGTCGAACGGCTGCGCGGCCCGAGCCCCGCTCCGTAAAAAGCAACCGCTTCGTTTCATTGCTGAGCAGGGTCACAGAGCAGCGATTCGGCGCAGCCCTTCGCTGAACTGCTCGATCGGCGCCACCCAACTGAGCCGCAGCCAGCCTTCGAGCGTCTCGCCGAAGATGCGCCCTGGGATCGCGACGACGCCGCGCCGTTCGACGAGTTCGAGCGCTGCAGCGACGGAGTCGCCGCCGCCCGGCAGCCGCACGCAGACGTAAAAGGCGCCGTCGATCGGGACGTAGCGCAGACCGCTCGCCGCGAGCGCTTCCTCAACGAGCGCGCGCTGCGCGCGATACCACGCGCTCTGCTCCTGCAGCGCGCCGGGCTCGGTGAAGATCTCATACGCCACGCGTTGCGCGAACGTGTTCGCAGTCGACGTGATCCAGGCGTGCGTCTTGGTGAGCGGCTCGATCGCTTCATCCGGCGCGATCAGCCAACCGATACGCATTCCCGTCAACGCGTTCGACTTCGAGAGCGAGTTGGCGACGACCGTGAACGGATAGGAGTTCGCGACGTAGCCCGGGTCGTCGATGTACGTGAGCTCGCGATAGATCTCGTCTTGGAGGATCCACACCGGCGGCCCGCCGCGGTCGAGCAGGCCTGTGGCCAGACGTTGCGCTTGTCGGTCGCGCAGGATGCGGCCGGTGGGATTTGACGGCGAGCCGATCACGATCATTCGCGTCGCAGGCTCGAGCGCGTCGAGAATGCGCTCGACGTCGTAACGGAAGTCCTGGTCCTCTGCCAGATGCAGGTGCCGGTACGCGATGCCTTCCAGCTGCGCGATCTTCGCGTAGGCCGGAAACGCCGGCGTCACGACGAGCACTTCATCGGCGGCCGGATCGAGGAGCGTTTTGATCGCGACGTAGACGGCCTCTTGCGAACCGGTCGTCATGCAGACGTTCCGCGCCGCGGCCATCCCGGGATAGGCATAGTGCGCCGCGATTCGTTCCCGCAGTTCGGGGTCGCCGGCGTTGACGGTATAGCGCATGCCGTGTTCTGCGGTCCAGCGCGCCGCCGCATCGATGAAACGCTGCTGCGGAAACAGGGACGGCTCGCCCAGGCCCAGGTCGATCGAGTCCGGCTTCTTGCGCGCCGCGATGGCGCGAATGAGCGACGGCTCGATCGCCGCCACGCGGGGATTAAACGTCACCGGGCACCGTCACACGGCGACTTCGAATTCGCGCAAGACGGCGTTGAGCGACGTCTTGAGATCGGTGCGGGCATTACGCTCGCCGATGATCAGCGCGCAAGGCGTCCCGAACTCGCCGGCCGGGAAGCGCTTGGGGAGCGTCCCCGGGATGACGACGGCGCGCGGCGGGATGGCCCCTTTCGTTACCTTGGGCTCGACGCCGCGGACATCGACGATCGGCGTCGACGCGGTCAGCACGACGCCCGCCCCCAGCACCGCTTCGGTGCCGATGCGAACGCCCTCGACGACGATGCAGCGCGACCCGATGAAGGCGCCGTCCTCAACCACGACAGGCATCGCCTGCGGCGGCTCCAAGACCCCGCCGATCCCGACCCCACCGCTGAGGTGCACGCCTTTACCGATCTGCGCGCACGAACCGACGGTGGCCCAGGTGTCGACCATCGTCCCGTCATCGACGTACGCGCCGATGTTGACGAAGCCGGGCATCAGGATCGCGCCGCGCCCGAGATAGGAACCGTAGCGCGCGACCCCCGGCGGGACGCAGCGCGCCCCGAGCTTCTTCCAATTGCGCTTCGTCGGCAGCTTGTCATAATAGGAAGGCAGCACCGTCCGCACCCCCAGCGCATCCTTCATGGCGGAGGCCGTGACCATGCGTTCCTGGATGTCGGCGTTGTCGAAGCGGGCGAACGAGAGCAGGATCGCTCGTTTGACCCAAGCGTGAACCACCCAGTCGCCGCTCGACGGTTCGCAGACGCGCAACGCGCCGGTGTCGAGGGCCTCGAGCACGCCGTCGATGACGCGTCCGGGTTTCTTCCGTATCGCGGCCGGGTCGTCAGCCAGACGTTCCTCCAGCGCGACGAGCCGGCTTTCGAGCGCTTCAATGATTAAGCTCATTAAGCTCGCTTTCCGCGCCGCAAACCAGCCTTCCGTCATAGGGTAATGGAGGGGGCGGGAGCGATGGGCGGCTAACGCGCATTCCCCGGACTTCGAGGAGAGCACGTGAACAGCGCAGCGGACGATCTTCGCATCAACGCCATCCGATTTCTCGCCGTCGACGCGGTGCAGCAAGCGAATTCCGGACATCCCGGGCTGCCGCTCGGAGCGGCCGCTGCCGCCTACACCCTGTGGACGCGTCACTTGCGCTTCAACCCGCGCGATCCAAACTGGTTCGACCGCGACCGCTTCGTCCTGAGCGCCGGACACGGTTCGGCCCTACTCTACGCGCTGCTCCATCTCACCGGGTACGATCTGACGCTGGACGATCTGCGCGCGTTCCGGCAACTGGGCAGCCGCACGCCCGGACACCCGGAGTACCATCACACGCCCGGCGTCGAGGCCACGACCGGCCCGCTCGGCCAGGGCTTCGCGAACGCGGTCGGGATGGCGATGGCCGAGGCGCACCTCGGCGCGGTCTACAACCGCGACGAGACGATCATCGATCATCGCACCTACGTCCTGGCGGGCGACGGCGACCTGATGGAAGGCGTCAGCGCCGAGGCCGCTTCGCTCGCCGGCCATCTCGCGCTCGGCAAGCTCATCGTGCTCTACGACGACAACAAGGTGAGCCTGGCAGGACCAACCAGCGTGACGTTCACGGAAGACGTGCGCGAACGTTTCGAGGCCTACGGCTGGCAGACGATCGAGGTCGGCCCCGACGAATCGAACGACGTCGACACGATCGACCGCGCGATCGCGCTCGCGAAGTCGGAGACCCAGTTGCCGACGCTCATCGCGATCCGCAGCACGATCGGCTACGGCTCCCCGGAGGCGGGGACGTTCAAGACGCACGGCGAGCCGCTCGGCAAAAACATGGAAGCGACTCGCCAGGCGCTGCACTGGGACTACCCGCCGTTCACCGTCCCCGACGAGCCGGCGGCGTTCTTCCGCGCCACCGGCGCGAAGGGCGCGGGCCTCGAGTCCGAGTGGGACCAGCGGTACGCGAGTTGGAAAACCGCGAACCCGGCGCTGGCGGCACAGTTCGAACGCGCGCGCGACGGGAAACTGCCGGCGGACTTGCCGTGGCCCGTGTTCAGCGCCGAAAACGGGAACGTCGCCACCCGCGATGCCGGCGGCACCGTCATGAACGCGATCGCCGCCGCGCTGCCGGAATTGTTCGGGGGATCGGCCGACCTCGATCCGTCGACGAAGACCTATCTCAAAGGTGAGGGTGAATTCGAGCCCGGCTCCTATGCCGGGCGCAACGTCCACTTCGGCGTGCGCGAGCACGCGATGGCGGCCTCGATGAACGGGTTGGCGCTCCACGGCGGGCTGCTGCCGTTCGGCGCGACCTTCTTCAACTTTCTCGACTACTGCAAGCCGGCGGTGCGGCTGGCAGCCATCAACAAGATCCGTGAGATCTTCGTCTTCACCCACGACTCCGTGTTCCTGGGCGAAGACGGCCCGACGCATCAGCCGATCGAACAATTGGCGATGGTTCGCGCGACGCCGAACGCGATCGACCTGCGGCCGGCTGACGCGCTCGAGACGCTGGAGGCGTGGAAGTACGCGATTGGGCCGGGGACGGGGCCGTCCGTCCTCGTCCTCAGCCGGCAGAAACTGCCGTTCTTGGGCGAACGGAAAGCGGACGTGTCGCGCGGGGCCTACGTGCTGCGCGATCCCGAGGGTCCGATCGACCTGCTGCTCGTCGCGACGGGCTCCGAAGTCTCGCTCGCCGTCGACGCGGCGAAGGTGCTCGAGGCGCGCGGCGTGAGCGTTCGCGTCGTGTCGATGCCTTCGTGGAAACTCTTCGACGCGCAGGACGAAGCCTATCGCAATCGCATCTTCCCGCCCGACGTCAAGGCGCGGATGTCGATCGAGGCCGGTGCCACGCAAGGCTGGTCGAAGTATGTCGGCGACCGCGGATTTGCGTACGGCCTCGACCATTTCGGCACGTCGGCGCCCGCTGCGGCGATCGCCAAAGAATACGGCTTCACGCCCGAGCACATCGCCGATGTCGCCGCCGGGCTGTTGGCAAAGGTCTGACCACCGCCTCCGTTCACGCATAAACGGAAGAGAGAGCATCATGGCCCCGACCAATTCCCTCAAGGCCCTCCTGGAGTACGGGCAGAGCATCTGGCTCGACAACATCCGGCGCAGCATGTTCGCCTCGGGTGAGCTGCAGCGTCTCATCGACGGCGGCCTGCGGGGCATGACCTCGAACCCGACCATCTTCGAAAAGGCGATCGGTTCGAGTTCCGACTACGACGAGCAGCTGCGAACGCTCGTCGACGAACGCGATCCGGTCGTCGTCTTCGAAGCGCTGGCGATTCGCGACATCCGCAGCGCCTGCGATCTCTTTCGCGGGGTGTGGGAATCGTCGCAGGGACTCGACGGCTACGTCTCGCTCGAAGTCTCGCCCACGCTGGCACGCGACACCGCCGGGACGATCGCCGCCGCGCAGCGGTTGTGGAACGCCGTCGACCGCCCCAACGTGATGATCAAGATCCCGGGCACCGCCGAAGGCGTCCCCGCGATCAAGGCGACGATCGCCGCCGGGATCAACGTCAACGTGACGCTGCTGTTCTCGGTCGACCGCTACGACGCCGCCGCCACCGCATACATCGAAGGGCTCGAGGAACGCGCGGCGCGCGGTGAACCGATCGACCGCATCGCGTCGGTCGCCTCGATCTTCGTTTCGCGCATCGACACGGCCGTCGACAAGAAGCTCCAGGCCCTGATCGACCGCGGCGAGCCGGCCCAGGCCCTGCTCGGCAAAGCGGCCGTTGCGAGCACGAAGCTCACCTATCAGCGCTTTCTGAAACTCTTCCACGGCGACCGCTTCGGCAAGCTGCGCGCGCTCGGCGCGCACGTCCAGCGTCCGCTGTGGGCCTCGACCTCGGTCAAGAACCCCGCCTACCCGGAACTGATGTACGTCGATTCGCTGGTCGCGCGCGACACCGTCAACACGGTGCCGCCGAACACCCTCGAAGCGCTGATCGATCACGGCGACATCCATCCCGATACGATCCTGGACGACGTCGATGGCGCACGGGGCGTCGTCGAAGCGCTGGCGCAGGAGCGGATCTCGCTCTACGACGTCACCGAACAGCTCGTCGCCGAGGGCGTCAAGTCGTTCGCCGACTCGTTCAACGCGATGCTCGCCGCCATCGAGAGCAAGCTCGAGAAACTGCGAAGCGATGCGCCGGCGCGCGTGACGCTCGCTCTGGGCGATGCGCTGCCCGACGCCGAGAGCGCCCTCGATCACCTGGCTTCGATCGACTTCCTCGGCAAGCTGTGGCGCGGCGATCCGTCGCCGTGGTCGACGGCGCCGGACCACGTCGACATCATCACCCACGCGTTGGGCTGGGTCGAGATCCCGCAGCAGACGCACGCGCAGAGCGGCGATCTGCGCGAGTTCGCGCAGATGTGCGCCAAGCGTTTCGATCACGTCGTCGTGCTCGGCATGGGCGGCAGTTCGCTCGCACCCGACACGCTGGGTGTCACGTTCGGCCGCACGCCCGGCTACCCGCAGCTGCACGTGCTCGATTCGACCGATCCGGACCAGATCGCGGCCTTGGATGCCGCTCTCGACATCGCGCGCTCGCTGTTCGTCGTGGCCTCAAAGTCCGGGACGACGACCGAGCCCGATGCGTTCTTCCGCTACTTCTATCAGCGCGTGCAGCAGACCGTCGGCGGCGCGAACGCGCCCGGCCATTTCGTTGCGATCACCGACCCCGGCACGAAGCTCGAAGCGGAGGCACGCACGACCGGGTTCTTGCGCGTCTTCGCCAACGATCCGAATATCGGCGGCCGGTATTCGGCGCTGTCGTACTTCGGGATGGTTCCGGCGGCGCTCGCCGGATACGATATCGCGGCAATCCTCGACCGCGCGATCAACGCGATGCATGCCAACGCGGCGACCGTCTCCGAGACGGATTCGCCGGCGGTTCGCTTCGGTGCTGCGATCGGCGCACTCGCGAAGCGCGGACGCGACAAGCTCACGATCGTCGCCCATCCCGCCGTCAGCGCCTTCGGCGCGTGGGCCGAGCAGCTGATCGCCGAGTCGACCGGAAAGTCGGGGACCGGAATCGTCCCCGTCGACGGCGAGCCGCTGGGCGATCCGCACGTCTACGGCACCGACCGTGTGTTCGCGTACGTCGGTGCCGGACTGGCCGACGACGATGCAACCGTCGCGCGGCTGAACGATCTCGAGGCGGCCGGGCATCCGGTGATTCGGTTGGCGATGAGCGACCGCTTCGATATCGGCGAGCAATTCTACGTCTGGGAGGTTGCGACCGCGGCGGCCGGCGCCGTGCTCGGCATCGACGCGTTCGATCAGCCCAACGTTCAGGAATCGAAGGACAACACGAAGCGGCTGCTCGGCGAATACGCCAAGAGCGGAAAGTTCTCCGAACCCGAGCCTCGGCTGCAAACCGTTCAGGCGCTGGTGATTCCGCTGGCCGGTTCGGCGGGCGATGACTTCGGAGACGACCTGCGCAGCGCGGTCGCGGCGATCACGGCCCAGATGAAGTCCGGCGACTACGTTGCTTTCAATGCCTACGTGCCGCGGAACGCCGAGTACGAAGCCGATCTGCGAGGGTTGCGGACGACGCTGCGCGACGCGTTGAAGGTCGCGACCACGGTCGGTTTCGGTCCGCGCTTCTTGCACTCCACCGGACAGCTCCACAAGGGCGGTTCGAACGAAGGCGTGTTCTTCCAGTTGACCTACGATCCGCCGTTCGATCTGGAAATCCCGGGGATGGGCGGCTTCCGGACGTTGCTGCACGCGCAGGCGCTGGGCGATTTCGAATCGCTCGATCAGCGCAAGCGGCGTGGGGCTCGCATCCACTTCACCGGCGACGTTCGGACAGGGCTCCAGGCCTTCGCCGACGCGCTTGATTCCGCCGTCAGCGCCAAAGCGTAAGGAGCCAACGTGCAACTCGGAATGGTCGGCCTCGGACGCATGGGCGCCAATATGACGACGCGACTCGAACGCGGAGGTCATCAGGTCGTCGCCTACGATCGCGATCCTGCGGCGGTGCAGCGCGCAGCCGGCGACGGCGCCTCGAGCGCGTCGTCGCTGCAGGACATGGTCGGCCAACTGAAGCCGCCCCGTGCCGTCTGGATCATGGTGCCCTCGGGCGCGCCGACCGATTCGACGATCACGGAACTGCTCGGCCTGCTCGCGCCGGGCGATACGATCATCGACGGCGGCAACTCGAAATGGACCGACTCGAAGGACCGCTATGCTCGCTGTAAGGCGAAGAGCGTCGCGTTCGTCGACGCCGGCACCTCGGGCGGCATTTGGGGACTCGAGAACGGTTACTGCCTGATGGTCGGCGGCGACGACGACGCGGTCGCGCGCGTCGAACCGATCTTCCTGACCCTCGCGCCCAAAGGCGGATACGCGCACGTCGGGCCGCCCGGCGCCGGACACTTCTCGAAGATGGTCCACAACGGCATCGAGTACGGCATGCTGGCTGCGTACGGCGAAGGTTTCGAGATCCTGGAGAAATCCGAGTACCCCTACGACCTGCACGAGCTGGCCTCGATTTGGCGCTACGGATCGGTGGTGCGGTCGTGGCTGCTGGAGCTGCTGGAGATCGCACTGCAGAAAGATCCCGAGCTCGCCAAAGTGCGCGGCTGGGTGGCCGATTCGGGCGAAGGTCGCTGGACCGTCGAGGCGGCGATCGCCGAAGACGTGCCGGCTCCCGTCATTACGCTGTCGCTGCTGTCGCGTTTCGTCTCGCGTCAGGAGGAGTCGTTCAGCGCCAAGGTCATCGCCGCGCTTCGCAACGAGTTCGGCGGGCACGCGATCAAGACCGAAGGTGACGGCGCAGCTGCCGGGGCCGCGCACTCCGCCTCGTGACGGCGACCACCCAATCGACGGGTGACGGCGTGGCGGCGAACCCGCTGCGCGCGGGCCTGACGACCAGCCGTATCGCCGATCCGTGCAGCATCGTGTTCTTCGGCGCCACCGGCGACTTGATGAAGCGCATGCTGATGCCGGCGATGTGGAACCTGCGGCTCGAAGACATGCTGCCCAGCAACTACGCGATCGTCGGCTACTCGCGCACGGAGATGTCGGACGACGCGTTCCGCGACGCGATGCGCGCCAGCATCGATGAATTCTCGCGCAGCGGGAAGGCCACGGAGCCGCTGTGGACCGACTTCGCGAAGCGTCTCTTCTACGTGCCGGGGGATTTCGACGACACGGCGTGCTTCCACAAGCTGCGCGAAACCCTCGACCGCAACGATGAGGAACTCGGCACCGGCGGAAACCGGCTCTTCTACCTCAGCACGCCGCCGTCGGTGTTCGCGCAGATCGTCGATCAGCTCGATCGCGCGAAGCTTGGGCCGGCCGACAACGCGCGCGGCTGGACGCGCATCATCGTCGAGAAGCCGTTCGGAACCGACCTCGAGTCAGCGCGCGCGCTGCAGACCGAAGTGCAAAAGGTCTTCCCCGAGAAACAGATCTACCGGATCGATCACTACTTGGGCAAAGAACCCGTCCAGGACATCATGGCGCTGCGCTTCGCCAACATCATCTTCGAGCCGATCTGGAACCGGCGTTACGTCGACTCGGTGCAGATCACCGCGGCGGAGACCGTCGGTGTCGAGCTGCGCGGCGGCTACTACGATAACGCGGGCGCTCTGCGCGACATGATCCAGAACCATGTCATGAACCTTTTGGCGCTGGTCGCAATGGAACCGCCGGTCGCCGCCGACGCGGACGCAATCCGCGACGAAAAGTACAAAGTACTCCGGGCGGTGCGTCACATCCCGAGCGACGACGTCACCCTTGTGGCCGCGCGCGGTCAGTACGGCGCCGGAACGATCAACGGCAAACCGGTTCCCGCGTATCGCGACGAACCGGACGTGCGCCCCGACTCGAACACCGAGACCTATGCGGCGGTGAAGCTGGCGATCGACAACTGGCGCTGGGCCGACGTGCCGTTCTACCTGCGCTCCGGCAAGCGGCTGGCCCGCAAGAACTCGGAGATCGCGGTCTGCTTCCGCTCCCTCCCGCACCGCCTCTTCGGCGAGGTCGGCGACGCGCTCGACAACAACGTGCTCGTCATGAAGATCCAGCCCGATGAGGGCGTTTCGCTGACGTTCAACGCGAAAGTGCCGGGACCCAGAATGCACATCCGCTCGGTGGCGATGGATTTCAATTACGGCAGCGGTTTCGGCGTCGTCTCCGCCCCGGCGTACGAACGGCTCATCGGCGACGCGATGCGCGGCAATGCCACGCTGTTCACGCGCTGGGATGCCGTCGAAACGGCATGGGAGATCGTGATGCCGATTCTCGACTACTGGCAGAACACCAAAGACGAGACGTTCCCCAACTATCCTGCGGGAAGCCAGGGTCCGCCCACGTCCGAACGGATGCTCGCGGCCGACGGCGACGAATGGCGCAAGCTGTGAATCGCGCGGAGACCGTCGGCGCGTCGCTCGAGGCCATCACCGAGGCGCTCTCGCGCACGGCGGCGTCGACGTCGACGCTGAACCTGATCGTGTGGATCGATGATCCGGCGCGGCGCGATTGGATCGTCGAGCGGGCGTGCCGGCTCGCCGACAAGCACCCGTCGCTCACGCTGATTCTCGACCACACCGGCAAACGCTCCGGCGAGGCGACGGTTTCCGCAACCGCGCGCGACGACCGGCCGCAAAGCACGACCCATGGCGAATGTGTCGACATCGACGTCGCCGCGTTCGACGCGGCGACGATCGTCAGCTACGTCGACGCGCTGTGCACGACGGGTGTCCCGAACGTGCTGTGGTGGAGCGGTGCGAACGTCTCCACGCGCCCGGTCTTCGAGGCGCTCCTGCCCCGTGCGGAGCTGCTGCTCGTCGACTCATCGGGCGCGCTCCGCGACGAAAGCGCCGTCAGCCGCCTGATCGAGTTTCACCAGGAGCACCGCGACGTCGCAATGCGCGATCTGGCGTGGCTTCGGCTGCGTCCGTGGCAAGACATGGTCGCGGCCTTCTTCGACGACCCGGCGCTGCGCGACGAACTGTTCTCGATTCGCCGGCTGCACATCGCGAGCGGCTCGGCTTCGGAGGCCCTCTACCTCGGCGGCTGGCTGGCCAGCCGTCTCGGCTGGATCGCCGCCGGGACGGACGCCTTCGCCGACCGCAATGGAAGACCGGTCGCCTTCGTGCGCGAGCGCGTAGGCGAGATCCGCCGCATCCAGAGCATCTGCCTCGACAGCGAGACGTCCTGGTATCACGGCGAAGTGACCTCCGATCCGCATGTCGTGCGCGTCTGGTCCGAGGGTGCGCATACGCACGAGCCCCGTCTCTTCCCCTTGCGCGCAGTCGACAACACGTCGCTGCTCGAGCGCGCGATTCTCGAGCGCGGAACCGACGAGCTCTTCGAGCAGACGCTGCGGATCCTCGCCACGCTGCTGGGGTAACGAGCGACGCGCACATCGTGGGCATGAAAGCACCGCGCATCATCACCGTTCTTCCCGATGGGGCCGCGCTTGCCGCAGCTGCGGCCGAACACACGGTTGACGTCCTGGGCCGGACGCTCGCTGCGCGCGACCTCGCGCATGTCGCCCTCGCGGGCGGCTCGACGCCGCGCGCGATGAACGCCCTCCTGTCCGCCGCACCGCTGCGTTCGGCGCTCGACTGGAAACGGGTCGTGTTCTGGTTCGGCGACGAGCGCTGCGTCGGCCCGGACGATCCCGACTCGAACTACCGGATGAACCGCGAGACGCTGCTCGAACCGCTGCGGATCGATCCCGCCCGCGTCCATCGCATGCGTGGCGAAGATGATCCCGAGGCCGCGGCCGCCGACTATGCGGCGATCCTCACGCGCGACGTTGGCACGCCTCCGCGCCTCGATCTCATCCTGCTCGGGATGGGGCCGGACGGCCACACGGCATCACTCTTTCCGAGCACCGTCGCCGGGATCTCACACACGGACGTGTGCGTCGCGCACTACGTTCCGCAGCTCGGGCGCTGGCGCCTGACGCTGACGCCGGCCACGATCAACGGTGCTCGCCACGTCGCGATCACCGCCGGCGGACGTGAGAAAGCCGGCGCCCTCGCCGCCGTGCTCGAAGGTCCGCGCGACGTCGACGCCTATCCCTCGCAGATCGTGCACCCGCACGACGGCGAACTGCACTGGTTCGTCGACGCCGGCGCCGCTTCGCTGCTGCACCGGGCGTAGAGAACGCGGCTCGTGCCGAAGCTGCGTCCAGGGCGCCACGGATCTCGACGACGCACGTCATGGTTCGCAAAACGCAACAGCGGAGCGTGAGAGCGGACCGCCCCCGTTAGTGGTGAGCCGGCGCGGGCGGCAGCGTGACCGTCGGGGCGGGGAGAATCGTGTTCATTCCGGCGGCCTGAAGTGAAGCGCCGCCGACCGCCGTCACGTCGATCCCGCTCTGTGCGAAGATGTCGCCGCTGACGCGGTTCAATTCGACGATCGCTTTGTCAAGGTCGGTCTGGGCCTGCAATTCGCGGCCCTCGTTGGTGGCGACGTCCAGCTGGCGCTGCAGCACCAGGAACGTCGTCGAGGTCCCGGCGGCGAACCGGCGCTGTTCACCCAGCAGCACGCGCTGCGCGGCGGCGCGCGCCGCTCGCGCCGCGATCACCCGGTACTGCGCCTCGCGCAGTCCTTGGATCGCGTTGACGG
>Ga0302325_10020310_pt1 | contig 13932 bp, 12 predicted proteins | sample Palsa_T0_2_FD_201948 | JGI IMG/M metagenome (GOLD analysis project Ga0302325, IMG submission 201948) | Peat permafrost microbial communities from Stordalen Mire near Abisko, Sweden - Palsa_T0_2 | ecosystem: Environmental > Terrestrial > Soil > Palsa > Peat permafrost | place: Sweden: Abisko... | reverse complement strand
AAGAGCTTTCGCTTCCTGAATGTCGGGGGCGCGATTGGCCGCAAGGGCTTCGATGTTTTGCTGCGCGCCTATGTTAATGAGTTTTCGGCGTTGGATGATGTCTGCCTGGTCATCAAAGTTCGGGGCTACAAGTTGGAAGAGGATTGGGCGGACCGCGTCCTGCAGCGCGCGAAGCTGGACCGTAGCGACGCGCCGGAGGTGATTTACGTCAACGAAGACTACGCCTCGGTCGCAGGCTATTACAGCGCCTGCGATATGGGCGTGTTTCCGCATCGGGGCGAAGGCTTTGGCTTGCCCATTCTCGAATGTCTGGCTTCCGGAAGGCGAGTGATCGTGACGCGCGGCACGGGCCCGATGGACTTCTGTACGCGTGAGAATTCCGTCTTCGTGCCCGCTAGACCGGCGGTCTCACGCGGAAGGCATTGGCTCGAGCCGGATATGGAAATCTTGCGGCGCGCGATGCGGCATGCCTACGAGAATCGGGTGCCGCGCGGATCGGACGCCGAAAGAATACGGGCCTCGGTTTCAGGCTGGACATGGGGCGCCGCGGTGGCCGCTTTGGACAGCCACCTTCGGGAATGTCTTGCCCAACGCCACCAGCCCTTGCCTAGGCCGCGGAATCCCGCACCGGTCGTGGTCTATAGCTTCGCCCAGAGAGACTTGACCAGTTGGAAGCGCTTCGTTCGGAACATCGACCGGTGCCTCAATCAGCGTTATCCCGCCTATCAGGGTATTGCGGAGCGCGACGCTCCGGCGAAACTAACGCCCGATCTTGTGGTGGGCCAGTCCGAGCATTGCCTCGAGGCGTTTCTCCGCGCGGAGCGCGCCAATCCCGCCGTGCGGCGCATTTTCCATCAGGAGACGGCGCTCTGGAGCCGCGACCTCGTCTCAAATGCTGAGCGCGAACGCTGCGGACTCGCGCCGGTCATGAGGCCGCCCATTGCATACTGGCGGAATTCTCTCGAGTGCCACTTGGCGGACCGCATCGTCGTATCGAGCCAAGCCGCGGCAAGGCATTTTCAACGTGAAAAAGACATCGAGAAGAAACTCCTCGTGATTCCCTGGGGTTTTGATATTCGCGACCCTGCGCCACGCAGGAATCCTGGCACCCTTCGCTTCCTGTTCGCGGGTTTCGACCCTGTTCGCAAGGGCGTCCGAATTCTTTTTGAGGCCTGGAATCGTTTGCGGCCTCGCGGCGCGGAGCTGTGGTGTTACATGAACGAAGAGGTCCTGACGTCGAAACTGTTGCTTGCGCTTCTGGTTCGGAATCCCAGCATCGTGGTGCACCCCGCGGTTTCGCAGCGCAAGCTCTTCGATCTTCAGCGGCAGACGGACTGCTCTGTTCTGCCTTCGCTCGAGGATTCCTTTTCTGTTACCGTTGCGGATGGCATGGGGATGGGACGGCCGGCGATCGTCTCCACCGAAACCGGCATTGCGGATTTCATTGATCATCGCCGCAACGGTTGCATTGTCCCCACGGGGTCGGTCCGCGGCCTCATGAATGCCCTCGAATACTGCTGTGAGGACCCGCGCAGAATCGAGGAAATGGGCGCAGCAGCGCGCGAAACCGCTAAGCTGCGCCCCTGGACGGCCTTTCGCGACGAGTTCCTGGCACTGACGGATTCCGTGCTCAAGGCGGCCCGCACTTGAAGCGGCGCTTCCTGATCGCCGCGCCCACATTCAACGAATGGGAGCTCGGAAGCTATCTCGCGGCGATGCTGCGCGATGACGGATATCCGTTCGATGTGCTCTCATACTGGACGTATCCGAGCAAGCGCGCGGCGAGCGAGGCGCTGATTGAAGCCGTTGACCGCTTTTCGCCGGACGTCGTTCTGGCGTTGAGGCTCACGAAGATCCTGCCGGAGGCTATCCGCGAGTTGCGCGCGCGTGGCGTGCGTACGTTTTTCTGGTATGTGGATTGCGACGATCCTGAACCTCCTGCCTGGATTCGCCCGCTGGTGCGCGAGGTGGATGCGTTCGCCGTCACAGCCCGGGGCATGCTGCCGAAGTATCAGGCACTCGGAGGCGCGCCGGTCCATTGGCTCGTGGAAGGCGTCTACCTTCCGGCGCATCCCCGCCGCAAGCCCGGCAGTATTCGGGTGCCGTCACTCTACCAAAGCGATATCGCGTTCGTCGGCAACTTATATTACCCGTCGCGCGACAAAGATCTCGCGATCGAGCGCCAGCTTCTCCTGAAGAAGATTCAAAGCCGGCACAGCCTGATCGTTTGGGGACCCCAGGGCGACCCTCTCGCGAGACAAAAGTGGGGAGCGAATTATCCTGTAATTGAGTGGCCGGCATATCACGAGGAGCTGGTGAAGATCTGCAATGGAGCGAAGATCGTTCTGGGCGTCAATCGGATCAACACGGTCGACCGGTATTTCTCAAACCGCACCTTTCTGACGCTGGCGTCGGGAGGATTTCACCTGACCCGCTATGTGCCGGGCCTCGAGGAGATGTTCACCAACCACAAACACCTCGTGTGGTTTCGAACTCATGAGGAATGCCTGGAACTGATCGCGCACTATCTTCCCAAGACCGCGGCCCGGCGCAAGATCGCCAGGGCAGGGCAGGATTGGACGCGAGCGCGCTACGGAATGAAGCGGCAGTACAGGCGGTTGCTGGAAATTGTCAAGGAGCATTGTGGCAAGTCCCCAGAAGAAAGCAGTGACGAAAGCAATGCCGAAAGCAATGACGAAGGCAATGACCAAGGCAACGACGAAGGCAATCGGGAAGGCCCCCGACGCCGTTTACACCGTGAGTAAAGAAGTGATTTACCGCGAACTCAAAGGGCAGATGCTGTTTCTGCTCCCAGGAGACCGTTTCCTCCATACCATGAATCCGGCGGGTGAGTTCATCTGGAGGGGCGTACTGCGCAAGCAGCCCCTGCCGCGCATCGTAACCGCGTTCGCGAAGCATTTCGACATCGATCGAGAGACTGCCGAGGCCGATGTCGCCGAGTTCTTGAAACGGCTCTCCGCCGCGAAAATGATCGCAAAACCGGCGCGGAAATGAAGATCGTCGGCGTTTGCAGCAAAGGTTATTCGTTTCCGGCTGCTGGCCGGCCCGTGTTGACGGGAGGAGCTCAGATCACCCACCTGACGTTTCTGAGGGCTCTCGCCGGACGGCGCGGGCATCAGTGCGAGCTGTTCGTCAGGTTTCCCGTTAGGCGCGACGCGGGCGACGGACCGGTCCGCATCTCATCGTTCCGCGATCTGTGCGAGCTGCGCTCGAAGCTGGAGCAAGCTCGTCCGGACGTGCTGCTGGTGGCGCTGGGCGTGAGCTCCGATGCGGCGCGCATTGGCCATCATCTGGGCGTTCCATCGCTGCTTCAGCATCACGCGTACGAGTGCTGCCCGCCCACGCCGAACCAGAAGCGCCAGTGGGGGCTGGCATCGGAAGACGATTGGCTTTCCCCGGCACAGATCGAGTTTCTCGAGCGCCACGCTGCCCGCTCCGTGGCGTGCTCTAGTTTCCTGCGCGACTTCATCCGGCGGCGTGGAGGAATTTGTCACCAGACCATCTACCCGGAATTCGATCCGGACCGCATCCGGGCCAGAAAGCCGGGAGGTAATGCGGTGACGGCGGTTTGCGGCCACGCCTACAAAGGTGCGGAAATACTGCTCGCCCTCGCCCGCCGCTTCCCGAAGCAGGTGTTTCGGCTGGCAGGCAATGTGGACCCCGGTCTGCGCGCGGCCTTCGGCGCGCTCGACAACGTAAGGCTGACCGGCCCTCTGCCGCCATACGAATTGTTTGAAGAAACCGCTGTTGCGCTGATGCCATCGCAATGGCCCGAGCCATTCGGCCGGTTTGCCGTGGAGGCCATGATCAACCGCATCCCGGTACTGGCCAGCGCCGTCGGAGGCTTGCTCGAAGCCGCCGGTGCTCGCGAACTGCAGGTACGCCAATATCACTCGGCCGACGCCTGGGAATCGAAGCTCGGGGAGTTGCTCTCACAAGCGGCGGCTCGCAAAGCCAACCTCGAGCAGGGAATGCTGTTGGCGCGCCGCTTCACTAATGGCCGCGCCACCGAGATGCTTGAGCGTGAGCTGCGACGCGCGGCGGGGGGATCGAAATGGCGCTCCCGGCCCGATCGCATAGTCGCACTGTGCGGGGAGACCTCCGCAAAGACGGCGTTCGCCCTCGTGAACACGAACTGGTCGAAGGTTCGCGCGCGCGGCTCAGGCACTCGCTTCCTTCAGTTGCGGAATCCAATGGAGCTATCTCCGGTGCCGGTGGATGTCTTCATTCAGCACGACTACCAGCAAAATTTCGCGGAGCTTTCACTGCCGGAGGAAGGCAAAGTGGTGGCCGTGCGGACGTGGGATTTCGGGCCCTTCCCGCCCGTTTGGGTGGAGAAGATTAACCACGAGTGCGACCAGCTTTGGGTCCACACCGCCTGGATTCGAGAGAACGCGATTCGCGGCGGCGTCGATCCCAACAAGGTCTTCGTAGTGCCGCTCGGCTTCGATGAGATGACTTTCCGCCCGCGCGGGCCGGTCCGCCGCTTGCCCACTCGAAAGTCTTTCCGCTTCCTGTTTGTGGGAAAGACGGTGATCCGCAAAGGTGTGGATATCCTCCTGAAGGCGTATACGGCCGCGTTTGGTCCCGAAGACGACGTCGTGCTGGTGATCAAGGACAATCCCCGCGACGTGTTCTATAAGGGCATTGACCTTCGCGATGAGATCGTCAGACTCGCACGGCGTCCGAAGACGCCGGAGATCCTTTACGTTGACGACTTCCTGACACAGCCGGGACTCGCCTCTCTTTATCGAGCGTGCGATGCGGGCGTGTTCCCGTATCGTGCCGAAGGATTCTGTCTTCCTATCCTCGAGGCGATGGGCTGCGGCATTCCCTGCATCGTTCCGAACTTCGGCGCTGCGCTTGACTTTTGTGGGCCGCACAATTCTTTCCCGGTGAGTGCCCGCCGCATTCAACTGCCTGTGACCGGCTCTTTCGCCATCAACACGCTCGGCTTCGAGGCGGAGGTTCGCGAAGTGGATTTCTGCGAGGTTCCTGTGGACGGTCTGGCTGCGCAGATGCGGGCCGTCTACGACGGCCATCGCGAGGCGATTGCCGAAAAAGGCCGGAAAGCTGCGTTCACAGCGCGGAATCGCTTCACGTGGAAGAATTCGGTCGACGCCATGCGGACGCCTCTCGAGAAATTGCGGGCCAAAAGCGCGCCCATTCGTCTGATCCGCCGGCGCAAGCTTGCACGCGAAAAAGAATGGGTGATGGAGGTGGCGCGCGGCCTCTACCTCGACAGAATGACTCGTGAATCAGGGTAAATTCAAAGAAGACTCAAGCCATGCTTCCGCATCAAAGCGTCCGCGCCCTGGCCAAGCAGATTCAACTGGAACAGTCAGCCGTTCTAGGGCCAGTCGAATATCACAGCCACATGATGCATCCCTTCATTCAAGATCGGGATCTCTTGGTGGCGGAGCCAATCACGTTCGAACAAGTGCGAGTAGGCGACATCGTCACTTATCGCGAGAAGGAAAAATTTCCGACATGGCGCGTCATTCGCAAGGAATCCGATCGCCTCATTTTGCGGCCGGACAACTACTGGGTGTTGTACGTCGCGGCACCGCATGAAGTGCTCAGCAAAGTTGTGGAACGTCGCCGCGGCGGCCAGCGCTTGAGAGCGGAACAATGGCAGTGGAAGGCCTACGCCCGGTGGGTTCTGCTGCGGCATAAGCTCGGCTCCGTTAAGGATTGGTACAAGCGCCGCAAGTCCGGGCGCCGTTGAGTACTTTGAAGAGTTTGGTGCGGATGAGAGGACTTGAACCTCCACTCCCTTGCGAGAACTAGGACCTGAACCTAGCGCGTCTGCCAATTCCGCCACATCCGCACTGGAGGAGGGGAAACCTCTATTTTGAAGGGTCAGCCGCCCAGTGTCAATCGCAGACTGCTCTCTGCGTCCGCGGCACAGCCCGGCTGGCTTGCGCTATTTTGAGAGATCAACGCCCGCAAAGCGCCCAACTCCAGGTGGTTGCGGGCCACATTATCCATATCGATTGGGAGTCTCATGCGCGTCGTTTACCTGCATGGCTTTGCTTCGAGCCCCGCATCGCGGAAAGCGCGATTCTTCGGGGAGAAGTTCGCCGCTCGGGGAGTGCCGTTCCTCGCGCCGCGCCTGGACCAGGGAAACTTCCCGGAGATGACGATCAGCGGCGAAATGCACTTAGTTCAAGATCTGCTGCGCGAATCGCCGGAGCCGGTTACCTTGATCGGATCCAGCCTGGGCGGCTATGTCGCGTCACTGATAGCGGTCCGGCAACCCGCGGCCGTTGACCGCCTGATACTGCTTTCGCCCGCCTTCCGGCTCCACCAGCGCTGGTGCGAACAACTGCCTGAGGGCGCGCTCGCGCGCTGGCGGAATGAGAGGCAGATGATGGTTTACCACTATGGAGATCGCGAGGAGCGGCCGATCCACTATGAGTTCCTTCACGACGCCGAGCAGTACGAGGCGTTCCCGGATGTCCGCCAGCCTGCGCTCGTCCTGCATGGGATTGAAGATTCCGTGGTGCCTGTCAGTTATTCGGAGGAATTTGTAGCGGGACGCCCGGAAGCCCGGCTGGTGAAGCTCAAATCCGGGCATGAATTGACGGACGTGCTCGAGATCTTGTGGCGCGAAACTGAGAGCTTTTTAGGCGAATGGCCGCCGATGAACGCAGATGAACGCTGATCGAGGATTAAGAAGGATAGAGTTATCCGCGTTCATCGGCGTTTATCTGAGGCTGAAGTGTGCTTTTCAGCAGCCTGTGAATTCTGTGCCAGGTGATCAGCCTTGAACTAGCGGGGGCCGGTCGGAATCGGTTTGGCCGGCGGCAAGTCCGAAGCATCGCCGGCGGCCGGCGCAGTGATGCCAAGAGCTTTCTTGCGCTCGCGGTCGAGGTCGAGCGAAAGCTGTTTGGCGACGCGCAATGCCACCTCGGCGCTGGCGCCATGGAACTTCCCGCCATCGCTCTCCTGGGTCGTGGACCAGATCACATCGCCATCCTTATTGCACAGGCGGACGGCAGCGCGGGCCTCATGCTTTTGAACTCTGTCGCGTTCCGATTCGTGTTCGCTGCCTCCGTTTCCCAGGGAGCCGGTGGGATTGCGCGAATAGCGGTTGGCGCCGCCGCCAGTCGCGGAGATACTGCCGTGTTCGGAAGTGTTGGTTGAATAGTTGAACACGTCGGTGAAGGCTCTGTCGTCTGCGGCGCCTTTCAATACAGCGTCGGCACGGTTCTCGTTTTCCGTAATCACGAAATCCTTAGCGGCGCCGAGGCTGGCAATGATGAGATCGCGGAGCTGATCCGCAGCCACGCCTCCGGTGAGGGGCGCCACGTAGATCCGCTTGACATCCATAAGAGTGAGGGCGGCGGGCGGAGTGAGGGCGTCGGGCGGGTCGCCCCCTGAGGCCGTGGTCTTTTTTTCCACTTCCTGCGCCGATGCGGCAAAAGCTAACGCGGCGAGCAGGGCAATGCTCCTTTTCATCCTTTGCCCTGCTTGCGCGCTTCCGCGTCCTGGTATTGCACGCGCTGGCCGGTCTTAGCTTCGAGTGAGACCAGAATGGTCCGAACCTCGTTCTTGTCTACCCGGAAAACCAGCGCCTGCTGGCGTCCCTCATTATCCTCGAATCCGACGGTGAGATAGTGCCGGCGTTTCTTCATCAACTCGAACATCGGAGAAATGAGCATCATGGCTGTGAAGTGTTCGCTCACATCCTCGCCATATTCCAGGAGATTAATGCGCTCATAGGGGATGCGAACGTTCACGCCGTGCCCGCTGAAGACGAAGTAGACGTTGTCGAAGGCCTGCAAGGTGCCGGGCGAATTGGTCCTGATCTGGGGCTCGGTGCCGCCGACGTACTCGCCGCGGCTGCCCAAATGGCCGCCGGATGCCACTCCCAAGGAGCCAGCCAGGAGGAGGAAAACGGGGACGCTTCGCCACATGACAACAACAGTGTAGGGGCAATCTCGCTCTGCTCTCGGTCGGACTTGCCGGGTGGTGGTAGGCCACTGGGGTAGCGGACGGCGTCCGATATGCCCCGTCTAGCTAGCGCGTTTAACGGACGGCGAGGGAGCAAGCGGTCCAGGCGCAAGTCCCCGGGCGGCAACAGCCCCAGTTGCGTCACAATAGAGGCAAGCTGCAATGAACCTCCAGACACTACAAGCCGAAAAGCGTGCAGCCATCCTCGCACTAGCGCGCCAGTACGGCGCAAAAAATGTCCGCGTCTTTGGCTCGGTCGCGAGACAGGATGCGCGCCTGGACAGCGATATTGATTTCCTGGTGGATCTTGAGCCAGGCAGAAATATCTTCGATCTCGGCGGATTACTTGAGGATCTTCGTGAGTTGCTGGAGTCGCCAGTCGATCTCGTCGATGCGCGCTGCCTGCACCCAGTCATTCGCGAGCGGGTCCTGGCCGAGGCCTTGCCTCTCTAGCCGGCCATGAAGGAGTCCCGCCTTTATCTGGTTCACATCCGCGACTGCGTAGACCGAATTTTGGCGTACACCGCCGGGAAGGGCCGGGAGTGGACCAGGGAACCCATCATTCTTGACGCGGTTTGCCGGAATCTGGAAATCATCGGAGAGGCAGCCAACAGGCTGGGCGAGCCATACCGTGCGTCCCGGCCCGCGATCCCCTAGCGGCGAATCATTGGCGCCCGAAATATTCTGATTCACGCCTACGACTTGGTGCAGCCCGATATTCTGGAGGACGTCGTCTGGCGAGACCTGCCCACCCTTCGACAACAGATTCTCGAGCTTCTAGAGGCTGAGCTTCCAGAGCCGGACGCCTGATGCGCATGGGAAAATTCGCGGCCAAGTTTCCAGGAGCATTCCTGGCATTGGCTCCACGCCAAACGAATTGTGCCTTGAGTCAGCGCTCATAAGACGGCATTCCTTACCGCTTCCACAAGATCAGAAGCGCAAACAACGCCAGCCAAAGGAAATCCAGGTAGTGCCAAAAGATGGAGATCGAATTGGCCCACACACGGGTCGTCATTTCGTACTTGAAGTCATGTGGCTCCGGGCGCGTGCGGCGCACCAGGTAGAACAGGCCGCCCAATCCGGCGAGAATGTGCAGGCCGTGAAGTCCGGAGAAGAAAAAGAGGAAGGCGGAATGGGGATTGCGTGCGAGGACCACGCCGGCGGCGAGCAGTTGAATCCAGGCAGTCACTTGGCCGGCGAGAAAAAGGACACCCAGAAGGGCGGCGTAGATAGCCAGGCGATGAAAGGCCGGCTGATCGTGCCTCACCAGTCGCCGGCGGGCCGTTTCCAGCGTAAGGCTGCTGAGAATTAAGACGGAGGAGGACAACCAGAGAACGGGTGGCAACCGGATGGGCAGCCAGTTTGCTTCGACCTGAGAGCGGAGAAGGAAGACAAGGACCGGGACGGTGAACGTGAGTGTGACGATGGCCAGGCCGATCAGGATGGCCATGGTGTACAGGGAACTGAGGTTTCGTTCGCTCTCGCGTTGAGGCGGGTCGAAGGTTGTGCTCACGATAGTTGTTCGGATGCCGCGGGATCGGCAAAACGCTCCAGAACCATTGTGCTGTAATCGTGACATCATGCCTGTGCGAAATCTATTTTTCCTTTTTCTCGCCGGTCTTGGAGTAGCTGCGGCGTCCGGGCTGGGAGCAGGCGCCGCGGCGAAGCAAGAGCCCTCCAGCGATCCCCGGTTGAGCCACGGCTTCCGGCGCGCGGAGAAGGATGGGTGGATTTACGTGCACCTGGAGGGAACGCCGGGTGAGGTCGGCTACCAGCACGGGTATTTGCTCGCGCCCGAAATTGAGGATAACCAGAAAGCCATTGCGCTCTCGACCACGCATGCGGAGAAGCAAACGTGGGACGATCTCCGGTTCGTGGCACAGAAATACTTCTGGCCGAAAGTGCCGGCGGAGTATCGCGCGGAGCTGGAAGGAATGGTGGAGGGGTTGCGCGCGCGCGGGTCGCGGTTGGACGTGATCGATCTGGTGACCATGAACGCTTATATGGAATTCAGCTACTACGATGACGAGCTGAAGCGGCGGGCGGGGGCCAAGGTGGATACATCGCCGGCGGAACATTGCAGCGCGTTCGTAGCGACGGGGTCGTATACAAAGGATGGCCGCGTGGTGATCGGCCACAACAACTGGACCGATTACCTCACGGCGGCGCGATGGAACGTGATCTTCGACCTGGTTCCTACCGCCGGCCACCACATCCTGATGGATGGCATGCCGGGGCTGATTCACAGCGCCGACGATTTTGGAATCAACGACGCCGGAATCCTGATCACCGAAACCACGATCTCGAACTTCCACGGTTTCGACGAGAATGCGGTGCCGGAGTTCGTTCGGGCGCGCAAGGCGATGCAGTATTCCGAGTCGATCGACGACTTCGCGCGGCTGATGGAAGACGGCAACAACGGAGGCTACGCGAATACGTGGCTGGTTGCCGATCGCAAGAACAATGAAATCGCGCGGCTGGAGCTGGGTTTGAAGAACGTGATTCTGGAGCGCACGAAGGATGGGTATTATACGGGAGCGAATTTCCCAGTGAATCCAAAGCTGGCGGCGGAAGAGACCGATTACCCGGTGGGAAACCCGGAGGCCCCGGACAGCGTGAGAAGGCTGCGCTGGGAGCAGTTGATGGCCGAGTACAAAGGCAAGATCGACGTTGCCGCCGGACAGAAATTTGAAACGGATCATTACGATGCGCTGACCAAGGAGATTGACCCGAACGAGCGCACGATTTGCGGGCATATCGACAAATCGGGGCGGGGCGTCAAGGGGTGGCAAGAGCCGTACGGGCCGGCAGGCGTGGCGCAGGCCAAGGTGGCGGATGCCGCTATGGCGGAGCGGATGTCGTTCGCGGCGGGGATGGGTCATCCGTGCGGAGTGGAGTTTCACGCGGCGGAACATCTGAAGGAACATCCGGAGTTCCAGTGGCAGCAGCCGCTCTTGCGTGACATTAAGGCCAACCCGTGGAGCGTTGTGTCCGCGGCGGCGCCAGGCGAGACGGGCAGCAGCCGGCCGGGCGGGACGAAGTAGGTCACTGCTCTCAGCCCCATGCGTCAGCTTGGGGCCGGCCACCTTCCTGCCCGCGCAAGCCCCAAGCTGACGAGGTTGCTGAAAAAGGCCGCGAAATCGGCAGAACGCAGGCGAAACCGCCTGCGCCACCACTATCAATGGCTTGCAGAGCATGGTGGGGCAGGCATTCAGCCTGCCGGAGCCTTTTTCAGCAACCTCTGACGCATGCGGCTGTCCATGCCAGCAGGCAGGAAAGCCCGGTTGGTGTCCTACGGCCTATTAGGACAATACCGAGTGCCCGCGTTACGTTCTTTCGCTAAACTGAAACTCATGCCTGCGCCTAGTCTGAGTGAGCTTTGGGAAGAACACACCGCCCACGAATTCTCGACCCGCGACACCGCGGCCACCTTGGCCACCATGGTCGACGACGCCTACGTCAACCACGTCCCCGTGATGACAGGCGGCTACGGGAAAGCGCAGCTTGACGCATTCTATTCCCGCGATTTCATTCCGAGAATGCCGCCCGATACCAAGCTCACGGCCGTCTCCCGCACGATCGGCATCGACCAGTTAGTCGATGAGATTATCTTCTCCTTCACCCACACTCAGGAAATGCCATGGATGTTACCCGGCGTTGCACCCACTAACAAGTATGTCGAAATTCCACTGGTCGTGATCGTTCGCTTCCGCGAGGGCAAGCTCGCCCACGAACACATCTATTGGGACCAGGCCAGTGTCTTGAAGCAAATCGGATTGATCACCGATTCCTCGCTCCCCGTCTTCGGCATCGAGACCGCAAAGAAAGTCGTTGCCGGAGCCGCGCCTACTGAGACCAGCGCGACGCCGGGAAGTTGATGTTCCCCATGGACGCGAGCGGGCCGCTTTGTTGTGGGGCGGACCCCTGGTCCGCGCGGGTCCCCCGGACCCGGTCTTCGCCAACCAGATCAGCCGCATCGTCGCGTGAGAAAGCCGACGAGGGCGTCGGCCCCGGACCAGGGGGTCCGCCCCACGTACAAGCCCTAGTTTGACCCCACCTGCGAGGCGAGACCCTCATAGATACGGTGCTGGCCGGTTTGTGCAATCGCCTGATCGAGGGCCGCGCGCGCCTCGCCGCTGCGATGCTGTTTGACTAAAACCAGGACGAGGTTCCGGCGTGCTTCGAGGAGGGTCGGAGCCAGTTGAACCGCTTTGCGGATCAGCAGCTCGGCATTGCCGAACTCCCCCTTGCCGGCAAGCGACGCTGCGTAGTCATTCAGGAAGGCCGCAATCGGAGAGGCGTCCCCGCCTAGAGAAATGGAGCGGTCGTAGTAAGTCAAGGCGGCGGGGAGGTCCCCGTTGCGCAAGAGAGCCTGGGCCATCGTCTTGGCGGTGAGCGCGCTGTGCGGGTCTGCCGCGATGGCAGCTTGGGCTTCCACTACTGCCTCACCCGGCCTGTTCATGCGGATCAGGAGCATGGCGTAGTTATTGTGATCCCGCGACTTGCGGGGATCGCGTGAAATTGCCGCTTTGAACTCGACTTCCGCTTCCGCGTAGCGATCCTCCTTCTCGAGAGTGAGTGCGAGGTTGGATCGCATGGTCTCGTTGTCATTGATCGTAAGAGCATGGCGAAACAGCGTCTCACTGTCGCGCCAATAGGCAATCTGGTGGATCGTAACCAGAGACAGCGCCACGAGTATCGCGGCGGCGGACCAGGCGAGCGGCTTCGTCCACTGCGGCCGGAGGCTCAAGATCTCGCTGGCCGACCAGGTGAGCGCGATGACCAAGCCGATCATGGGGATCTCCGTAAAGCGGTCGGCAGTGGCTTGCGCGGGATTCGGCAGGAAGGTGAGCAGGAACCACAGCCAGCCCATCAGCAGCCAGGGACGGCGGCGCCACTGATAGACCGCGGCAAACGTGATGAGCGCCAGCAGCACGGCGGCAGGCACCACTTGAATCAAAGGGAATCGGCGCGGATAGGGATACAAGCAACCGAGCGAGGCCGGCCAAGCGATCATTCCGAGGTAGCGGGCGTAGCCGACCACGGCGTTGCTCAAACGGTTTGCGAAGCCAAAGCCACTCCGGATAACGGCGGGCCCGGCATGGCTTTGCGAAGCAACCACGGCATTGCTCACGCGAGTTACGAACCCAAAGCCGCTCATCATGGAGCCTCCTTGTCCGGCAACCGTGACAAAAAACACGGCTATTGATGCCAAGGCCACGGGGATCTTGTCCAGCAAGGGAAGCCAGCGGTTCGACCAAATCGAAGCCCCTCGCGACGGTGGCGAGGGCAGGGGTGAGGTGGGCTGCAGCGGGGTGGGCTGCGGTGCGGCGGGCTGTGGGAGGGCGGTTGCCCGTTTGGATTGCGGCGCTCGAGGGGAACGCAGGTTCAGCCGCGGCGAAGGCGAAGGCGCTGCCACGGTCTCTGGAACGGGAGCGACATCCACTGTTTGCGCCACGGTTTGCGGCAATTGCCGCGGAATGCGAATTCTGTGGAGCGGCCACCAATCGAGCAGGATCAGGAGAACCGGCAGAACCATGGCCGTCGGCTTCGACATCAAGGCGAGGAAAGCGCAGCCCATCCAAAGCAGGAAGCGCTGGAGCGAGGGGCTTTTCGCATAGCGTGTGTAGAGCAGAAGAGCAGCCATGACAAAGAACGCGAACAGGACGTCCTTGCGCTCGGCGATCCAGGCGTAGGATTCCACGCGCAAAGGATGCAATGCCCACAACGCACTCCCGGCCATTGCCAGGTAGGGGCTGGCTCCCATCCGGCGGAACAACAGCGCCAGAAGGCCGGCCGTAAGGGCATGCAGCAGAATGCTGACGAAGTGGTGCGCGGGCAAATTCGTGCCAAATATGGCGACGTCCAACTCGAAGCTGAGCCAGGTGACGGGTTGCCAGTACATCTGCCTGACGGAGGTGAAGGCGTACTGAATCCCCTGCCAGGTCAGCC
>Ga0302325_10020309_pt1 | contig 13932 bp, 7 predicted proteins | sample Palsa_T0_2_FD_201948 | JGI IMG/M metagenome (GOLD analysis project Ga0302325, IMG submission 201948) | Peat permafrost microbial communities from Stordalen Mire near Abisko, Sweden - Palsa_T0_2 | ecosystem: Environmental > Terrestrial > Soil > Palsa > Peat permafrost | place: Sweden: Abisko... | reverse complement strand
AACCACGGAGCTGGTAATCGGCGAGCGAAACCTTCGGCCGTTTATCCCGGCGATTCGCGAACTCCGCCTGCGTTGCGGTCAACAAGACGACCTCACGACGGATCCGCAATACTTCGTAGCTGCAAACACCATGAATAGGCGAGTTGCTGCTGTTCTGATTCGCCATTACCAGGAACTCGAAGCCTGCGTCCTCTTCTACGAGCATTACAAGCTCGGAATAGGTCTGGGCATCATGCGCGGAGGAGGCTACATGGGCGAAAGCCTCATCGCCGGTCCAGAAGCGTATCGCTTGCACTATGTCCAGTTAGCGGCGCAAGCCCTTCTGCGGCACTGGCGAATTCACGGGGTAAGCCTTGCCGTGAGAGCTCCCCTCGATGAGTGCATCGAGGTCATGGGGCCTGAGAGCGGATACCGCACCTTCTCCGAGCGAAACATTCAATACAAGCTACCGCTAAAAAATACCTATAGTGCAACTCTGGCCGGAATGGGCCCTCGCACCCGGCGAAGCCTGGCGGGAAAGCGCCAAAAGCTGGAGAAGAACGCTCATGTTGCGTTCTTGCCTACGCTTGAGCCGGCCCAGGCTCTCGAAGCCATGTTGAAGCTTCAAAAGAGGTCCATGGCGAAACGAATCACCGAGTTTTATCGTGCCCGCTATCGCCTGCTTCAGGAGGTCCCCGAATTCTTCAGTATGGGTTTGCGTCTTCCCGACGGTACCTGGTTGAGCATACTGAGTGGCTGGCGCCGCCATCGCGTCACTTATGTCGATTTGCAGATGAATGACATGCGCTTCAAGCAGGAATCTATTTCTGCCGTCATGCGAGCCTTTATGTTGGAATATGAAATTGCGTTCAAGCAGGGACTCATCCACTTCGTTGGCGGAACATCCTCATTGCTCAGAAGATATTGCCGTCCGATCGAGCCATGCACCGATGCTTTCTTCTGGCGGCCTTGCCTTCGGGCCACGCTCACCAACACGGTGATCCCGCGCTTGAAACCGAAGAGTTTTTACACATCGGTGAAGTGCCCGCTCACCATGCGGCGAGAATGAGCCTCGGCAATGGGGAAAACCGTTGACTGGTAGAAGTCTCCCCTGTGAATTTTAGTTAATATGACCGGACACGAGACAATGAATCCCGAGCATTAAAAACGCTACAGCTTGTTATAGATTCGCTCCGGAATCGGGAATGTCCTTTTATTGAGAACGGCACCGAGAATTTTGATGCCCGAATATCGCAGGTTCCTCACTACCGCACGAGCCGCCTTGCGACGGGTAGACCCCGCTTCGAGGACCAGGACAACGCCGTCACACAACTTTCCCAGAATGAATGCATCCATATACCGTGCCATCGGCGGCGCATCCACGATCACAAAACCAAACCTCTCCCGCAGCTCCGTACATCGCCTCCTCATGCAGTCCGAAGCCAAAAGGTTGGGCGAATCAGCTGCGATCGGGCCGGAAGAGAGTAGCCATAGGCTTGAGTTGTAGACCGGCTTGAGAAAGGAGTGTATACCGCCTTGCTCCAGCAGAGCGCTCGTTAAGCCGTGATAATTCGTTGTCCCTAACATCCTAGGCAGCGCCGGGGAGCGAAAGTTCGCCTCCACTAGACAGACGGCCTCAGGAGCTTTTCCCGTTAGGGTTTGCGCCACCGATGCTGCGATTTGGCTGCATCCGCTGCCATGATCGACCGCGGCGAACACAACCATGCGGGGAGGGTTCTGCGTTTGTTGCAGGAAAACTCGTTGCACCAGCTCCCACGTCGAGTCGCATGCTACCTGGGGGGGAACCATCCGGCTCCGGCTTTCGCCTGGAATGGAAAGCGCGGTTTCAAGGGTGCTGTCAGCACGGAAAGCCTGGTCCCTTTCCATCTCGATTAACTCGTAGTACCTGCTCATTGCGCGTCCCGTTCCGTCATGGAAGCCTTAACGGGCTGCTGGGTGACGGCTCCTGAACCCGGTATGCGAATCCTCTGGCCGGGCTCGATGTGGTCAAGATTGTTCAGCCGAGGATTGAGTTTACGAATCTCCTGCAGAAGTGATGGATTGCATTGTCCAAAGCTTGCAACACATATTCCGAGCAGCGTTCTCCCGGGCGTCACGTTCACTGTGATTGCAGAGTCCGCCGGCTGGGGCGCTTGCTCCGTACTCGATGCGGATGGACCTGCAGCGACTAGCGGCAGGGCCGTACTCTCCGCGTGCATGGCGGCCTCGGCAGGGGCTGCGGGGGCTGCGGACTGCGATACATTGGCCTGCGGTGCATTGACTGGACTTGGAACGGCTGGTGGCGCCGCCACACTCTCCGTTTGCAAGGCGGCCTTTGGGTGTGGCCACCGAAGGCTCGCGAAGAGGGTCCCACCCAGGATGAGAACGACTGCAACGCCCGCCGCGAATTTCGGCATCCAGCCCGCGAACGGGGACACCGCGCTTCCTGCAGAAAGAAACGCCGGGACCACTCGCGGACCGCTATGCACCGGCTGCGCTGGAAGAGGGTCTTTCTTCCGCCATTGCCCGATATCAAGATCAGCAATGACCTTGCGAACGGTTTCGCGATCGATCGGTTTCAGCCGCAACGCACATCCCAACGCCAACGAATTGAAACATAGGTTGTTGATATTTCGCGGAATACCGTCGCTATATTCAGCAATAAGCGCCAGCGCATCCCTGGTAAACAGTGGCGTCTCGAAGTTATATCCGGCTATGCGCAGTCTATGTTCTATGTAAAGCTGCGTGTCTTCGCGGGAAAATGCCTGCAGAGAAGCAAAGATGGAGACGCGCTGCCTCAGCTGTTCAAGGTCGGGCGAGGCGATTTTGTCGGCGAGCTGCGGCTGCCCGGAAAGGATGATCTGTATGAGTTTCTCGCGAGGGGTCTCAAAGTTTGAGAGCATCCGCACCAGCTCGAGCACGGAGTCGTCCAGATTCTGCGCCTCATCAATAGCAACCACGACCCGCTTTCCTTGACGGGCTTGCTCCACCAGAACTTCCTTCAATCTCAACTGCATCTGGACAAGGCTTCCCTGCGTTTCCTGGACCCCGAGGCCAGTGAGAAGGGCCCGTAGAAGATCCAGCGGAGTACATACTGTTTGGAAGAGAAATACAGTGAGGGCTTTCTCCCGGAGCTGGTGCAACGTTTGAAAAAGCAACGTGGTCTTTCCCAACCCAGGCCGCGCTATCAACGCGAGGAATCCACACCCCGCGTCTACCCCATAAAGAAGAGCGGCCAGCGCTTCCCTGTGGGTCGAGCTCAAAAATAGATACCGGGAATCGGGAGTGACTCCAAAAGGGTGTTCTCGCAGCTTGTAATAGCCTAAGACCATAATTTGCCTACGCAGTTCTCTTCGCCAGAGCCACCACCACCCCGATCCCGAGAATATCGATCACCTCGGCTGGGGTGTGGAAGAACGGATCAAAGTAGTCGATAACAAAGGTCGTAAGTAAGCTGACCAGCACGGCTAGGGCAAGGGCGATAAAGAGGATGAGAGCTCGACTGTGGGTCGGCCGCACGGGTAATTTGGGTGGCACTGGAAGGGCGACGCTGTCGCCCCGAGCCCTGGCCAGTTCGTCGGAAGTGTGTTCCTTCTCTCTCTGGGAGAGATCCTGCGAATAGCTCTGCTCCTTGGCCTGCGCCTCTGAATCCGTTTCGTCCAAAGGTTGCGTACTCTTCAACTGCTCCACGTCGCTCTGGATCCGCTGCTCATCAGCCGCAATCGCCAGTTCTATCGCGTGCGACTCGTCTGCGGCTCGCTTCTCAAGATAGAGGTTACCGAGGCTTTTCAACACGCCATACGCTAGAGCTGGATCCGACGAACGATAAGTCACTTTTATCAGGTTCGTGTTGGGCGGGGCTTCCACCTGAATCTGGTTGCCCAGCGCCTGCACAGCCCGGTCAACCCGATATGCTTCCGTCTGCGAGGGATGAAAGAAGTGGAAAAACTCACCATGTTTGTTCTGCATGCCGTTGGCGAGAACTACCTGTTCAAGCAGACCGCGAGTCTTAATCAACTCCGCATCGGACGTGACCTCTCGATCAGTCAAGACGGCGGGGGCGCCCGTCTGCTTTGCAGCTTCGGCTGTAACCACGGGATCCGTCCGTTGACGGCCGTCCAGGATTACCATGTCCGATTCGTACTTGTGGAAACACAGGAGGCCGAGCAATGTGACTGTGGCGAAGACCAATAGGAAAGTAGCGATCAACACTCGCTTGCAGCGGAACAGAGGGGTCGCCAAGTCGCGCAGAGTGAAACTTAGGCTGACTTCTCTCGTTGGTAATCTGGGATTCATCTCTAACTTCTGGCCCCCTTCCGCCCAAGATGGTGTGCAGGTGCTATGCGAAGGATTCGCCTGAACGGGCTTCAATACCTAGCCGGTAACCCTCAAAAACGAGTTAGCCGTGCGCGTGGAGCCCGCGCCCGTTGGTTCCCACAATGAAATGCAGCGACCTTGCCACGCTAGTCGGTCAGAGGACCAGCCAGACGGAACTCAGGAACGAGTGTAAGTGGATAAAACCGTCGTCCCCGCTGGGAGTGACGGCGAACAGGAGCGGTATTCATCCGCCGACGGGCGACGGGCATAAGAGCGACATCAGTTGTGTACGGGTCAGACTGCAGCTTGAAACTTGGACTCCTTACCACGAATTAAGGACCTCTTGCTCGTTGCAGGTATTACTACCGCAGAGCAAACCTCAACGAGGGGCTTTTGTTTGTCGTTAATCGTGCGTCTTGCGACTAGGAGGTAACCGACCCCTGACTCGCGGACCGGACAAAAGAAAGATAGCAGGGGAAAGGGTCCTCCGCAATGGGAAAACCGCCGACTCCTCGAAGTCGACCTGTGGATTTCTGGGCCAATCTGATTATCGCGCGCAGTGACGGTAACTATACCCGCCTGAGTACTAGTGGAGGTTACCAGATAGCCGCACGCCGTAGTAGTCCGCTATAGCGTAGTTCATCTATATTCACTGGGCCTCATTCTATTACACCAATCCGGTTATCTCCCGCCTGCAATGTCTGTTCCTTCCCTTGCCAGACAAACACACCGTTTAGCCCCGAGGGCAAAGTAACTGTTCCCGTCAGTGCATTACCACTGCGCTCGAAGCGCACCTTGATCATCCCTTGAGGGTGTGGGAATTCCGCCGATACTTCACGCAGGTCTCCCAGATGCGGCGCGATGCGAACCGAGGCAAAACCCGGTGAAGCCGGCTCGATCCCCGCCACCAGCGTCAGCAGGTCGTACGCGGGATGCGCGCTCCAGGCATGCGAGTCGGACCGCGTCTTGCCCGGCGTCTCCGGCCAGGTGCTGAAATGCAGTGGAAGCAGGTCGCGCCACGGCTTCAGGCTGGCGAGATACTGATCGGCCATCCCGGCGTGCTCAAGTGCACGCGCCAGGTAGAAGCGAAAGTAATAGGAGGAGCTCAGGATCCCGCCCGAGGTTGTTCCCGGATCAATTCCCATCACTTGCTGCAAAACGCCCTGCTGCTCCGCGTGGGGAATTACGTCGTAGAGTACTCCCAGCACATTCGTCTGCTGGCTGAAGACATTATGCGCGGGATTGTCCGCCAGCAGCTTGCGCCCCGCATCCCAGCATTTCTCATATAGACCGCTGCGCACGTGCTGCGCCCGATGGCTCTCTCTAGCGCCTCGATCCTGGTCGCCCAGCGCCTGTTCCAACTCCGCAGCATCGAGCAACGCTCCCAGGTAATGCAGCGTTGTGGTGCACGATTCACCGTGTTCATCATAGGTGGGCAACTCTCCACTTGAGACCCAGTCGACAAAGCTCCACCACGGCAGCTTGCGCAGCAGGCCGTCCGACTGCTCGTACTGCGCGAACCAATCGAGCACCGTGTGCGTGCCCGGCAAGCCAGCTTTTACCGGGGACGAATCGGGCCGGTACATCCAATAGTCGTGCAGCATGTCGATCCAAATCAGGGAGAACGTAGGAATGATCTGGGGCTGCGAAGTAGGATAGCGGCTCTGCGTCAATCCTTCGGGAATGCGCGAGTCATCAAAACTTTTAATCGCCTGCCTGGCCAGCCGGTCGTCTCCTGTGACAGCGTACGAGATCAAAGCCTGGATCCGGGTGTCGCCCACGTACTGTAACTGTTCCCAATACGGAGTATCCATGTACGTCTCGTGCGCATCGAGCCGTGCCGTTCGCCAGCTGATCTCCCATATCTGCGCCAACTCGGGATCCTTGCTGACAAAGGAAGCCCGCTCCTCAAAAGGATAGGCCGTGAACTGCGCCTGCAACGAGTCCAGCGTCAGCGGCTCACCGGCCGTCTGAATGTCCAGGTCGAGATAGCGCCACACCCTCCACCACAGCGGCTCAAAGGTGCGATGCTCCCCGCCGTCGGGAAGAAAGCTGTCGTGCACTCCCAAGGCCTGGCGGTTGCCTACTTCATTGCGATCGCCTTTCTGCTGATTTTCGTCATAGAGCGCCTCCGCGTAGGTCAACCGGATGCTGGCTCCTTTGCCGCCCGAAACCGTGAGTTGAGGATAGGCGCTCGTCAACGTCTGTCGATCCAACAACAAATGCACGTGGCGATTGGCAGCAATGGTCACAGGCTTGGCAGGAAAGGCGCCGGCCCCTGGCTCGTCCGAGCGCACCACTGCGCCTGCCTCCGTGGGGGTGTACGTCATGTGCGGCAGCTCATCGGGCACCAGCTGCCAATAGTTGTCTACCTGCTCCCCCACCAAGCCGGCGCGCGCGGCCGAGGGATAGATGTTTTCCCGCATCGGATCCGCGGCAGCCACCCAGGCGCTACTTGCATCAGCAGGATCATTCCACCGCCAATCGTAGGCCGCAGCATTCAATTCTTCTCCCGGCCCGTTCGCCATGTAGCCGTCGACATCGTCGGCCTTGCGAGAGACTGGAACGCGACCACGGTCGATAGCAACCATCCATCCCGTGGGAGTGCTTACTCCAGCTTCGAGCGCGCCGTCGCCCTCCACCAGGAAAGCCGTGCGGTCGGTGATCTGGGCCGTGGGTGCGTAGATCCCAAAATTCCACACGGTGGAGGTTACGAGATTTGCGCCGACAGAGAGATACGGGGCCAGATCGAAGGTCTCGTAGCGCCAGTGCGCCAGGTCGCCGCGCGCAGGGCCATCGCCCACCCGATGCCCGTTGACATAGAGAATGAAGCGGTTGTCTGCGCTGACATGAACAACATACCGCACCGGTTTGCTCTCCAATTGCAACGTTCGGCGAAAGTGGAGAACGATCGGTTCCCGCAGCGGAGCGGTGGGATGGGTGATCCAGCTCGCCTTCCACAGCGGCTCAGCCGCGAACCCAGTCCTAGGAAGCGTTGCGGCAACCCCCAACACCACCAAAACAACGGCGGAAATACCACGCTTCATCCTGCACCCACCAAGGCGTCAAACGCGCGACACCATGCTACAGCGGGCGCTTGCCTTTCCGCAGCCTATTTAAGTCGCCGCGGCGACGCGGGGGCGCTTTATAACTCTGCGACCGGAGAGGGTTCCAGGATTCCGAGGCGTGAAGCTCCCGCATATTCTGCGCGATGGTGTGGATGAGTCAGGCCATGACAGTATGCAAAGGTAGCGAGTCCAAGACGATCCTCGACCTCGAGCTTGGTGAAGATGGAGGTGAGATGGTGCCACACCGTCGACTCGGCGACGCCCAACTGTAGAGCAATTTCCTTGTTTTTGAGGCCACCACACACAAGCGGAAGCAGCTGACGCTCTCTGCGCGTCAGCCGCGTGACCCGTTGCTCTGTGTCCGTGTTAGACGGCGCAGGCAGGGCAGTGGCGCGGGCCACCGCTCCATCCTTCATCGGCGGGGGCCCGTCGGTGGCTTTCAAAACAGCAGTCCGGAGCTTACGGGCAGAGCTCCACTTGCTCAGAAATGCGCACGCACCCAGCCTAAGCATCTCCTGCTTCTCCGGTGAGTTCTCCGAAACTGTCAGAAAAATAATCGAAGTTGAACGCAGGACGACCTTAAGCAGCGCGGTCGTGGTTTCGAGGTCTTGCGACGCCATGGCCCAGTCCACCAGCCCAACCTCTGGCCGCTCGGTAATAGTCTTCTTGAGGAAAGACGGCATCGTGCGCGCTCCGGCCACTACTTGAAACCGTGGGTCGTCCTCCACCATCGTTCGAACACCGTGCACGATCACGGGGTACGGGTCCGCTATGATCACGCGAGTTCGACGGGAAAGGGAGACGGGGAGGGAGTCGAGTTTTTTGTCGCCCATGCTTTTTCCGCTTCGAATGAACTTGATGCGCCAGAGATCAATGGTTCATGGTCGGCAGAAAAGGAGGCACGCCGGCAGCTTGTCCCAAAACTCGACAAGCCGCGGACAAATAGAACTGCAAGCGTTTCCTTGCGAATAAACAGCTGCTTCAGCATATTGCCTAGCTTGGTAACAAGTCAACCGACTTTTGGTAACACGACATGGCTGCTTCGAGTGAGAATGCTCTAGCAATTAGCCAACTCGCTTGGCTGCTATCGCCTAGGAATATCTGGGATCGAAGTTTACCTTCAGCGCGGTCAAACCTCGTAAACCAGCGTTGTCGCGCCATTCCAGTGTTTGATCAAGCAACCGAGGCTCGGAGAGTCTTCGCAGGAGGGTGTTGAAAGCGATCTGGCCTTCCATTCGCGTCAGCGGTGCGCCGAAGCAAAAGTGGGCCCCCCATCCAAACGCCAAGTGCCGGTTGTTTGGTCGAAGTAGATCTAGGCGATCCGGATCGGGAAAGCGATTGGGGTCCCGATTTGCGGCAGCTAACACGGCCACAACCTTTGCACCTTTGGAGATGCTCTTTCCACCAAGCTCCGTCTCCGCTGGCACGATGCGGGCAGTATGTTGGACGGGCGACTCATAACGGAGCAGTTCCTCGACCGCTGAGGCTACAATCTCCGGACGGCTGCGCAGTTGTTCAAAAGACTCAGGGTTTCGCAATAGCGCCAGAAATCCACTCGCGATCAGGTTAGTCGTCGTCTCATGGCCACCAATCATAGTAACGATCGTAGTGGCGATCACCTCCTCGTCCGATAGGCGCTGACCGTCCTTTTCGGCGGTCATCAGCGAGTAGATAAGGCCGTTGTTGGGGCGCTTGCGCAGCTCATCCATGCGATCCGCAACATAGCTTTTCAGATCCTCGAGGCTTTGCAGGATCTCCTTTATGCGATCGGGATGATGCTGGAAATTGCCGTGCACTTCAGCGATATCGATTACCCATTTGCTGAGCAGTCGATGATCCTCGACCGGAACACCCATCAATTTCGCGGTTACGATGGCGGGCAGCGGGTTGGCAAAGTCCTCCATCACATCCAGATGCCCCGCGGAGATCACCTTGTCAATCAATTCGTCAGCGACGCTTTGAATCACGCCGCTTAGCTCCTCTACCTTGCGCGGGGTAAATGCCACCGAGCAGAGACCACGTAGACGAGAGTGCATCGGACCATCCATGAATAACATCTGCTGCAGCATCATCTCGGCAAAGGGCTTCATGAAGGAAAGCCCAAGGCGATCCAGGTAATCCAGTGGAGGGGTTCGATCTGATGAGTAATTCATCAGGACCGTAATCACTTCCGGGTAACCGGTGACCACCCAGGCATGCATGTATGGGTCCCAATGCACAGGGTCATGGCAGCGCATGGCGTGGTACAGGGTATGCGGATGCGCCAATACGTCCGCGTCGAGAAGCCTAAGGAGACTGAGTTGCTCACTCCTTGCTGCTGGCACCACGCTCGTGTGGAAATTCTGCATCGCCATTTACTCCGTCCCTGCTTTGAGCGTCTACCTCACTCACCGAGTGGATGCTGTTGTATCTTCGCCTTCTGCTCATCATCTTGCAAGGTTAAGACTCTTCACCGGCAGGTTTCAGGTGGCTCAGGATGGCCCCTGCAACACCCTTCACGTGCGGCGCTCGTATCAAGTCACGATGGTGTCCGTCCACATAGTATGTATGCAAACTACGTGGAACGACCGCCTGCCATCCTGGCAGAAAGTTCACATGGGGAGGACGCTCCGAGGCGAGCAACAGAAGCACCTTCCCTTCATATTTCCTGGGCTGATATTCGAAAGCCGCCGTTTCGATCATCTCGCGCGCGATGGCCACCTCCGTTCTGATGAGGTCTAGCTTCATCGAGCGCGGAAGAAGCTTGAATAGGTGCTCCCGGAAATATTTTAGGCTCACCCGGGGGCCGAGTTTCGCCGCTCTCTTCAGAATGTAGCGCAAGTAGCTCAACTTGGGTGCTGGTGAGTCACACGAATCCAGGTAAGAAGGGTTTGGCGGATCCAGCAGCACAAGCAGCGACACTTCCCGTCCGCTATCCTGCAGTTGCGAAGCAATTTCGTACGCGAGAACGCCGCCCAGACACAGGCCGCCGATCGTGTATGGACCCTCGGCCTGCGTGGCTAGAATCTTGTCGAGCAGGCAACCGGCGATACGTTGCAGAGTGGGCGCTTCGCCCAACATCGTCACGTCCTCGGCCGTCAACCCGACAGAGATGAACGGTTGATCGTCCCCCATTTCCTTAGCCAGATTTAAGCCCAGATGATGCGCCCAGAAAATGCTGTTGCGCATCCCCTTGGGTTGCAGCGCATGCACTCCGGGCGGCAGCATTGGTACATTTCTAACATGTCCCCGAGTCAGTTCTGACTGCTGGCGGATAGTCGGGTTTTGAAAAAGTTCGATAATCGGGATGCATCGGCCAAAGCTATTGGCAATTCGCTGCTGTAGCGCCGCAACCAGCAACGAATGCCCACCTAAGTCGAAGAAGTTATCCTCCCGTCCTATGTGGTTCCGTCCAAGCAGATCCGCCCAGATCGCAGCCAGGCGCACTTCCTCAGATGAATGCAGCTTCGACGGCAGCGGCACGCTTTCCTGGGCCATTGGCCTGGGGAGCCGAGCCCTGTCGACCTTGCCGTGTGGCGTCAACGGAATCGCCGGCAATACGACAACATCCGAGGGGATCATGCTCTCCGGCAGGCTCCTGCCCAGAAACTCTCGCATGTCGGCGACATCTGGCGGGGCAGCGCCCTTGGCCGCTACAACGTACACGCTGAGCCGCAAGTCCCCCGTAGCTTCAGGCCACGCGCCCGCGGCCGCGGCAGCCACGCGGGGATGGCGCAAAACCGCGGCTTCCACCGCTTCCAGTTCTATGCGGTGGCCCCGAACCTTCACTTGGTTGTCGGTCCTGCCGAGAACTTCGATGGTCCCGTCGGCCCTCCGCACAGCAATATCTCCCGTGCGATACAAGCGCAGGCCGCCGGCTGACTCGACCGTAAAGAACCGCTCTGCTGTCTGCTTGGCCCGGCCTCTATATCCTTTCGCGAGCCCCACTCCGCCCAAGAACAGCTCGCCCGGAACACCAATGGGGAGCAGTTGCTGTTGCGCATCCAAGAGAAACGCCGTTGTATTCGCGATCGGTCGCCCTACGGAGACTCGACCCGTTTCCTTTTCTTCGCCGCCCGAGCCTGTTCCCGGATGGACGCGGTGTATCAGCGACCAGATAGTGGTCTCGGTCGGCCCGTACATGTTCCAGAGCTCTGCTCCTGTAGCCAGAAGGCGGCTGGCTAGCTCTCCAGGCAAGGCCTCACCTCCACAAAGAACACGCAGTTTCCGCGACGATCCCCTCCATCCAGAGAGAAGCAAAGCCCGCCATGTAGCAGGCGTTGCCTGCATGACCGTGCAGCCCGAACGGCTGATGGCACTCGCCAGCAGATACGGATCCAGGACCTCTTCCCGCGCGGCGATCTCCACCGTCCCACCACAGATGAGAGGCAGAAATAGTTCCAGCGCCGCAATGTCGAAGGAGATCGGTGTCACTGCCAGAAGCACGTCTTCCGGTCCAAAGCCAGGCTCAGTCTGCATCTCTGTCATCAGATTGACCAGACTGCGCTGCGTGATCTCCACCGCCTTGGGCTCGCCCGTGGTGCCCGACGTGTAGATCAGGTAGGCTGTATCTTCCAGATCGCCCGTACTTCGCGTCGATCCGTTTGCGCTCCCATCCACAGCCCCCATTTTGGCGAGATGTGTCGCCCCATCGCGATGGTCGTCGATCAACACGACCGCTCGCGCAGTGGCTTCGAACCGCTGTACCAACGAACGCTGCGTCAGTATCGCCGACGGCTCTGCATCGGCAAGGCACTGCACCACGCGCTCCCGCGGCATGTGTATATCGAGTGGCAGGTAGGCCGCCCCCGTCTTCAGCACGGCCACGAGCCCTGCCAGCATGTCCAGCGAACGATCGAGTGCAATCGCTACAACCGAGCCGCGCGTCACGCCGGCGCCTCGCAACATCGCAGCAATCGCTTCAGCACGAGCGTTCAATGCCTCGTAGCTCCACCGTTCATTTCCAAAAGCAACAGCGATGCTTTGCGGCGTGCGACGAACCTGATCCTCGATAAGCTCGGGAAGCGTCGCCTCTGGCAACGGCCGTGCGGTGTCGTTCCATCCCCCGGGTCCCACAAGCAGCGAGATCTCTTCCGCTGTGAGTATGCCGAGCAAACCAAGAGGCGTATCCGGATTTCGCTCAATCGACTCCAACAGCACCAGCCACTGGGCCGCCATCCTCCTGATGCTGGGCGCACCCCACAGGTCCGTGCGATAGTAGAAGCGCGCGTCCAACCCGCCTGCACCGTTGCCCACCTCGAGATGCAGATCAAACTTGCTTGCCCCCACCGTCACATCCGTCGGGACCGTCTTCCAGTCTTCCGCGAGAGACGGCGTGAGAGGAAGCATGGTAAAAAAAACCTGGAAAATCGGGTGACGCCCGGGGTCTCGCTTGGGCCTGATCTCCTGCACCACCCGATCAAAGGGCACGTCCGCCGCCGCGACTCCGCCTAAAACACACTCTCGCATGCGTGACAGATATTGCGCGAAGGCAAGATCAGCAGTAGGCCGTGTACGCAGCGCGAACGTGTCGAGAAAGTAGCCCATCACTTTTTCCAACTCGGGCCGTCGTCGAGCATCGGTGGCGCTTCCCACAATAAAGTCACTCTGTTCGCTATACCGAAACAGCAAAACGCTGAACGCGGCCAGTAGCGTCATGTAGAGGGTCACCCCCTGGCCGCGGCTAAACTGACGCAGACGTTCAGCCAGAGCGGCGGGAATGCGCAAGCGCTCCATGGAACCCCGGTGGTTCGCGGTTGCCGGCCGTACATGATCTTCAGGAAGACGAAGCGTGGGCAGTTCGCCGGAAAGCTGGTCGAGCCACCACGCTAAGTGCCGTTTCACCGCGGATGACTCTACGTGTTGTTCGCGCCACACCGCATAGTCGCCGTACTGAATCAGCGGCTCTGCAAGCAACAAGGGCCTTCCGGCTTCCAGCGAGGCGTAAATGGCAGACAACTCGGGAACAAACACGCGCTCGATGGATACTCCATCGAAGATGATGTGATGGAAAGTAAGATAAACCCGGTGCTCGTGTAGGCTCATGCGCACCACCTTGGCCCGGAACAGGGGAAAGTCCCCGATGGAGATCGCAGCGCGAGCCTCTTCCGTGGCGATGCGGAGCGCCTCTGCCTCGCGTTCTGCCGCAGGCAGGCCACTGACGTCGATCAGCGGAAAACGCACAGGCACCACAGGTTGAACCAACTGTTCGCCTTGCGGCGAAAAGCTGGTACGCCAGGCCTCATGGCGGCGGAGAATCTCCTCGAAGCTCGCTTCGAGGAGACGCAGGTCAAAGTTGCCAAACTTTTGCACCGTGACCGGTTCGTTATAAATAGGGGCGTCTGGCTGCTGCAGGGCATGGAGCCAAACACGACGCTGTTCGGCTGAGAGGGGAATCTTCGTGCCTGGGGCGCGGGGACGCAGACCCTGCTCGATCGGCAACCCAGCGCCGCGCATGCGTTGGTCGAGCAGGCGCTGCTTGGTGGGGGAAAGGCTCGCCATGCCACCTTCCATCCGCAGTTCCTCGCAAGGGTCGCCGGCCATACTCATGCTTGCTCCATCTCCCCGGCAGTCAACACCTCGTCCAGCA
>Ga0302325_10020308_pt1 | contig 13932 bp, 12 predicted proteins | sample Palsa_T0_2_FD_201948 | JGI IMG/M metagenome (GOLD analysis project Ga0302325, IMG submission 201948) | Peat permafrost microbial communities from Stordalen Mire near Abisko, Sweden - Palsa_T0_2 | ecosystem: Environmental > Terrestrial > Soil > Palsa > Peat permafrost | place: Sweden: Abisko... | reverse complement strand
ATGTTCTACAACAACGGCGCCGGCGTGGTCCCGAACACGCTCGCCTCCGAGCCGTTCGAACCCGCCACCAGCGGGGTGATCGAGGACAACAAGATCTTCTGGAACAACTTCGACTACTACCTCCCCGGCTCGCCCGTCAAGACCGTCTCCAGCGGTCTCGCCGGCGGCGCGCTGAACTATCCGATCGGGATCGGCGTGATCATGTTCGGCACGACCGGCTGGACGGCGAGAGACAACCAGATCTTCGGCAACTGGCTGTGGGGCGGCGCGGCGTTCTCGGACCCGACCAACACGACCGGCAAGGCCGAGAACATCGACAACCGATTCGTCGACAACACGATGGGCGACCACGGCAACGATCTCAACGGGACCGACTTCTTCAACGACGGCTCCGGCCACGGCACCTGCTTTGAGGACAACGGCTCGGGCCTGACCTATGCGACCAGCCCGACCGATCCGAACCTGTATCCGAGCTGCCCGACGAGCGCCGGCACCGGCACGATCAACGGCGATGCAACGCAGGTCGGGTTGTTGATCAGCATCGTCAGCAGCAACCCACCGCAGAACATGGAGAACTTCTGGACCCGTCATCCGCACATCAAGATCAAGGGCATCACGCCCTTCGAGGGGTGATCGCGGTGCGCACCCTCTCACGGCGCGTCCCGCTGGCGGCCGTGTCCGCGCTGGCGCTGACCTTGGCGGTCGCGGTCGCGGTCCCGGTCGCCGGCGCGACCGAGCGCGCGGCTACACCGGCCGCCACGGCCAAGCCCAAGGTCGTCGTCAAGACGGTGAAGGTCGCCGACGACTTCTACTCGCCGACGAAGCTGACGATCAAGGTCGGACAGAAGGTCAACTTCGTCTGGTCCCCGATGAACATCGACACCCACAACGTCACGCTCGTGAAGGGGCCGAAGGGGGTCAACCGCAAGCGGTTCACGTCGCTTGACGCCTCGACGCATTTCCATTTCGAGCGGACCTTCACCGTGCCCGGCAAATACCACTTCCAGTGCACGATTCACCCGACGATGATGAACTTCTATCTGACAGTGCAGAAGTAGGCCGATCGTGTCGGGACGGGCGATCGGGCGTCGCGGTTTCCTCGCTGCCGGTGCCGCCGGCGGCGCGGCGCTGGTCACGCTCGGGGGGATCGAGTACCGCGCCGATGCCAAGCTCGACGTCGAGGCGATGGGCAACCGGATGGAGGTGCCGCCCGCGGTCGCCGACTACTACCACCGCCAATCACAGACCGGCTACGTCGCCGGACCCGCCCCGCGCGCGGCCGGCGGCGGCGCCACCCGCGAGTATTGGATCAAGGCCGTCAAGGTGCCCGATTGGGACATCGTCCCGACCCACCGCGACGCGATGATGGACCGCCCGATCAAGGGTAAGACCACGATCACGGCGCTCGCCTACCAGCGCTTTGCACCGGGGTTCAAGCAGGCGATGGGCCGCCCGCAGATCCCCGGCCCGCTGATCGAGGCCGACGTCGGCGACACGGTCGTCGTCAACTTCCGCAACGAGTGCGGCACGCCGGTGACGATGCACCCACACGGGATCTTCTACACCGTCGACATGGACGGCACCTACAAGGGCAGGTACACGACGCCCGGTGACTTCGTCGAGAACGGCCACACGTTCCGCTACATCTGGGAGGCCAACCCGGACACGGTCGGCGCCTGGTTCTACCACGACCACGGGCCGATGGATCCGATCCCGGTGTTCAAGGGCCTGTTTGGGCCGCTGATCGTCCGTGACCCGACGGTTCCGCTGCCTGATCGCGAGTTCTTCATCTGCTTTCACTCGTTCACGCCGCCGTACATCTCGCTGGACACCGAGTTCATGTGCGTCAACGGCCGCGCGTATGCCGGCAACACGCCGACGCTGCGTGCCAAGACCGGCGAGTCGGTCACCTGGCACGTGTATGCGCTCGACAACAACTTCCACACGTTCCACCTGCACGGCCATCGCTGGGTGGACACCGACGGCGGCTATCTGATCGACACGAAGACCCTCGGCCCGGCCGACATCATCACGGTCAACTACACCGAGGACAACCCGGGGCGCTGGTTCTATCACTGCCACGTGTTCACGCACCTGCACATGGGGATGAACGGTTGGTATTTGGTAACGGAGTAGCACGCCGTGGGCGGGGCGGCGTCGCCAACTCGAGATTCCCCTTCGTGTGGCGGGTGGCGGCGGCGGCCGTCGCGCTCGTGGCCACGGCGCTGCTCGCCGCCGGCCCGGCCCGCGCCGCCGACGCGCGTGTCGCGATCGGCCACTACCGCTGGTCGACGCCGGTCGTGCACATCGATCTCGGCCAGCACGTCACCTGGTACTGGGTCGGGCCCGACACGATGCACTCGGTCACGGGCTACTCCGCCAACGATCTGGGGATCGACTCCGATCCAGGCAATCCCGAGCCGATGCACAAGGTCGGGTTCACCTTCACCGTCGTGTTCACCCAGCCCGGCGTCTATCTGTTCCACTGCAAGCTGCACAACATCGTCCACGGCGAGGTGATCGTCTCAGACACCCCCGGCGATCCCAACGATGATCCGGACCCGATCCCCAAGCCCAACGTCGACCTGATGCGGCCGTCGATCTCGAACATCCACTTCACCCCGAAGCGGTTCGGGATCGCCGGCGCGACGATCGACTACGCGCTGGACGACTCGTCGGCGATCGACGCCGAGATCTGGCACCGGTCAGGCGGTCACCGTGGCCTCTACGCGGGCTGGCAGGAGCTGCATGGCCACATCGGCCTCAACTACGGGCGGTTCGCGGCGCGGGGCCCCCACTTCAAGCCTTCCCCGGGGCGATACGTCGCGTTCCTGACGCCGACCGACATGTTCCACAACGTCGGGCGCACCAGGCGGGTGGACTTCACGATTAAGGGCCCGCCCAACCCGCCGCACCACCGACGCGCGCATCGCGGCCGCGGCCGCAGCCGCCCGCGCTGACGCGGCCGCGCGGCTTCAGCCCCGGGTCACGGCGGGGTCGTCGTTCTGCGGGCTGCGCAACCGCATCGAGTCCACCGGTCCCGCCCAGCCGTCCCCGCGGGCCTGCGGCTCGCCGTCGATCTCGATGTCGACCTTCTCGTTGAAGAAGCAGACGAGATCCTTGATCCGCCGCACCTCGTCGTACGGATCGGGGTAGTACCAGACGAGGTCTGAGCCCAGTTCGCCATCGGGCACCGCCACCGAGTAGTAGTGGGCCTCGCCCTTGTACGGGCAGCGGCTGGTCGAATCCGACGGCGTCAGCGCCGCGCGCACGTCCTCGATCGGCAGATACCAGCGGGTCGGCAGGCCCGTCTCGAACACCGCCAGCGCGCGGTCGGTCTCGGCCAGCACCCGCCCGCCGAGCGAGATCGTGATGTGGCGGTCGGTCGCCAGCACGTCGACGCGGGTGTAGGGATCTCGCGGGTGGGTGTGGATCTCCTGGCTCTCCTCCAGCCACCGGCTCATCCGGAAGAAGTAGAACGCGATCAGCGAGGCGAGCCCGGCGGGCGCCTCGGGCACCGGAGCGGCGTACGTCCAGGCGCCGTTGTGCACGATCTCGTTGCCGCCCCGCACGGTGAAGTACGACGCCTCCCCCTTCGTCGGTACCTGCGTGCGCCGCCGCGACGGCTCCAGCTGCTCGCTGCGGACGTCCTGCGGCGGAAAGTAGTAGACGGGCTGCTGGCCGGACTCGTGCAGCAGGAACGCGTGCCGGCTGTCGGCGATCACGACGCCGCCGAGCTCGACCCGGATCCGCTTCGGCGTCGGCTCCAGGTACAGCGCCTGAGCCGGCGCCCGGAAGTTGAACGTGCCCGCCGGGTCCCTGCCGAGCGGGCCGGTGCCGGTCATCAGTCCCATGCCGAGAGCTTAGGACGCCGGCTCCGACGAAGCATGGCGAATCACGCCCACCCCCAAGGTGCGATTCGCCAAGCGAGCTACTCGAGCACGATCGGTACGTCCGACGGCATCTGGGCGGGCGCCGAGGCCTTGTCCTTGCGGAACGCCATCACCAGCGCCGGCACCAGCGCGACCCCGAGCAGCACCAGCGCCCACACGAACGTGTGCGCGAACGAGTCGGCGAGCGGGCCGACGATCCGGGCGTGCTGGGCCGGCGACAGGGTCTGCAGCGACGCGAACCCGTTGCCGCCGTGGCGGACCGCCGGAACCGAGCTCAGCCGGTCCTTGATCGCCGTCGACAGCAGCACGGTCATCACCGCGGTGCCGATCGAGGCGCCGCCCTGGCGGATGATGTTCATCGCGGTGCTGACGCGCGGGATCGCCTCCCGCGGAACGGCCTGCATCGCGGCCGTCATCGTCGGCATCATCGCCAGGCCCATCCCGAGCCCGAGGACCACGTTGAAGCCGGACAGCAGCACGTACGAGGTCGTCGCCGTGATGAACGCGAACGGCGCCAGCCCGATCAGCAGCAGCGGGATCCCGGCCGCCGGCAGGTACTTCGGCCCGTAGCGGTCGGTCAGCCGGCCGGCGATCGGCATCGTCACCATCGCCCCGACACCCTGGGGAACCAGCAGCAGCCCGGCGGTCAGCGCCGAGGCGCCGCGGACCGACTGGTAGTAGAGCGGGATCAGCAGCAGCGCGCCGAAGAACGCGATCGCGAACAGGGTGAACACGATCGCGGACGATCCCGCGCGCGTCCGCGTGAACACCCTGATGTCGATCAGCGGCTCCCTCGCGCGGAAGCTGTGGGCGAAGAACCCAATGATCAGCAGCGCGCCGGCGAGCAACGGCCCCCAGGCACGCACGTCACTGAAGCCGTAGGGAGAGGACTCGGCCAGCCCGTAGATCAGCAGCGCCAGCCCCGGCGACAGCAGCAGCATCCCAACCCAGTCGAGCTTGCGGGAGGGCGACGGTTGGTCGGGATCGAGCACGAGCAGCCCGGAGATGAACGCGATGATCCCGATCGGCAGGTTGATGAAGAAGATCCACCGCCAAGAGGCGTTGTCGACCAGCCAGCCGCCGAGGATCGGCCCGATGATCGGCGCAATCAGCATCGGCACGCCGAGGATCCCCATCACCCGCCCCATCCGTTGGGGGCCGGCCTTCTGGGTGATGATCGTCATCACCGCGGGCATGATCATGCCGCCGCCGAGGCCCTGCAGGATCCGGAACCCGATCAGCGAGGCGGAGCTCCAGGCGAGACCCGACAGCACCGACCCGAGCGTGAACAGCACCAGCGACGTCAGGTACAGGCGCTTGGTCCCGAACCGGTCAGACGCCCAACCCGACAACGGGATCACGGTCGCCAGCGACAGCGTGTAGCCGGTGACGACCCACTGGATCGTCGTCAGCGACGACTGGAAGTCGACCGAGAGCCGGTCGATCGCGACGTTCACGACGGTCGTGTCGAGGATCGACATGACGGCGCCGAGCATGACGACGCCGGCGACGATCAGCGTCCGGCGATCGAGCTCGGTGGGCGCGTTGTGAGAGGATGCGGATGCGGCGGAATCGGCCATTCGCGCGATAATAGCGGACCGCCTGGTCCGGTTATGGCAGCTGCCTGGACGGGGTCGTGCGTGGCAGACTGCGCGCTCGTGAACTTCGCTGCAGACGTGCTCGACGCGGCGCCTCGGGGCGACCGAGCGCTGGTCGAGATCGACGCGACCGGCGCACGGCGCGAGTGGACGTTCGCCGAGGTCTCCGACGTCTCGGCGCGGCTGGCCGGCACCCTGCTTGCCCGCGGCGCGCGCCGCGGCGACGTCGTGATGACCGTGATCGGCAGCCGGCCACAGTGGGTCTTGACGATGGTCGCGTGCTTCCGGATCGGCGCGGTCGCGCTGCCGTGCAACGAGCAGCTGCGGTCAAAGGACCTGCGGATCCGGATCGAAGCGGCGGCTCCGCGCCTGATCGTCTCAGACGAGCGCAACTCAGGGGAGCTCAGCGCCGCGCTGGCGAGCGCCGGCGACGGGGGCGGTGGTCTCAGCCGCGCCGAGCCACCGACGGTGATCCTGATCCCCGACCCCTCGCTGCTGGACTCCGAGCCCGCCCCGCCGGTCGACCTGGCGCCGACCGACCCGTGCCTGATCACGTTCACGAGCGGCACCACCGGCGGCGCCAAGGGCATCGTCCACGGCCAGCGCTACCTGGCCGGCCAGGCGCTGCAGGCATCGACCTGGCTCGGCGCCCGGCGCGGCGACCTCGTCTGGTGTACGGCCGCCAGCGGCTGGTCGAAGTCGGCGCGCAACGCGTTCATCGCCCCGTGGCTGCAGGGCGCGGCGGCGCTCCTGCACGACGCCCGCTTCGACGCCGATCAGCGGCTGCAGGTGCTCGCCTCCGAGCGCGTCAACGTGCTCTGCATGGCGCCGACCGAATACCGCGTGATCGCCAAGCGAACGGCGCTCCGACCGATCCGGTCGCTGCGCGGGCTGGTCGCAGCCGGCGAGGCGCTCAACCCGGAGGTGCTGCGTGTCTTCCGAGAGGGGATGGGACTGCCGATCCGCGACGGCTACGGCCAGACCGAGACCGGCCAGCTGACCGGCGTGCCGGCGGGCGGCGAGGTGCGTCCGGGCTCGATGGGCCGGCCGCTGCCCGGCGTCGCGCTCGCGGTGATCGACGACGAGCTGGTGCTGACCGATCCCACCACCGACCCGACGTTCTTCGTCGGCTATCTCAACGGCGACCCGGCCCCCCAGGATGAGCCATGGCACACCGGCGACCGGGTCACGGCCGACGAGGACGGCTTCCTGTTCTTTCAGGGACGGACCGATGACCTGATCATCTCCTCCGGGTACCGGATCGGGCCGTTCGAGGTCGAGTCGGCGCTCGTCTCCCACGCGGCCGTCGCCGAGGCGGCCGCGGTCGCCGCGCCTGACGAGGAGCGCGGCTCGGTGGTCCGCGCCGTGGTCGTGCTGCGCGACGGGATCGAGCCCTCCGACGCCCTCAAGGCAGAGCTCCAGGATCACGTCAAGGCCGAGACCGCCCCGTACAAGTATCCGCGGATCGTCGACTTCGCCGCCGAGCTGCCCAAGACCGCCAGCGGCAAGGTGCAGCGGTCGCTGCTGCGTTCACGGCCAGTGTCGTGAGTCGTAAATTCGGATGCAGGATGAGTGATGGCTGGGCGTGGATCAGGCCCCGCCCGCCCGGCGGCGACCCAAGGCGTACTGGTGGTCCGTTGGGGTCGCCGCCGCCCGTCAGGCGCGTCCAGACGCGCTCAGACTGCGTGCGAATTTGCGACTCAGGGCACTAGATTGATCGCGATGCCCGCCTCGCGCCCGGTAATCGCCGTCCTCACCTACATCACGGACGCCAGCTACGGCGTCTGGAGCCAGCCGTCGGTGGTGCTGCCCGCCGGCTACGTCACCGAGCTGCAGCGAGCGGGCGCGATCGCGATCGTCCTCTCCCCCGACGGCTACCTGGTCGACCACCCCGACGAGCTGCTGGACCGGATCGACGGCGTGATCCTCTCCGGCGGCGGCGACCTCGATCCGGCGACCTACGGTGCCCAGCGCCACCCCGAGACGGCACTGGTCAGCCCCGAGCGCGACGCGTTCGAGCTCGCGCTGACGCGCCGCGCGGTGGAGCGCGATCTGCCGGTGCTCGGGGTCTGCCGCGGCATCCAGGTACTCAACGTCGCGTTCGGCGGCACGCTGCTGCAGCACCTGCCCGAGCACCTCGGCCACGCTGCGCACCGCCGCGTCGCCGGCAGCTTCGACGGAGCCGACCACGACGTCCGTCTGACCGACGGGTCGCTGGCCGCGCGCGCCGCCGGCGAGTTGCGCCACGGCACCAAGTCCCACCATCACCAGGGCATCGATCAGGTCGGTGACGGTCTGGTCGCGACCGGGATCTCGACCCTCGACCAGCTCGTCGAGGCGCTCGAGCTGCCGGAGCGTCGGTTCGTGCTCGGGGTGCAATGGCATCCAGAGGCCGACGAGCGCAGCCGCGTGATCGGCGCGCTTGTGCGCGCGGCCGAGCAGGCGCGCTCAGAACGAGCGATGACGCCGATCGGATCAGCGTGACCGCCGAGGCTCCGCTGCGCGGGCGCACCGCGCTCGTGACCGGGGCGTCACGTGGGATCGGCGCCGCCACCGCGGTGGCGCTTGACCGCGCCGGCGCGCGGGTGGCGCTGGCGGCTCGCGGCGTGCAGCCGCTGCGTCAGGTCGCGGCCGGGCTGTCGCACGATCCGGTCGTGCTCGAGGTCGACCTGTCGAACGCCGACGCGCCGCAGCGGCTCGCGGCGGCGGCCTGCGCCGGGCTCGGCCGCGGCGTCGACGTGCTCGTCAACAACGCCGCATACGCGCAGCGGCTGCCGATCACCAAGCACGACGCCGAGTTGATCGACCGGATGCACGCGGTCAACGTCCGCGCGCCGCTGCTGCTGATCGCGGCGCTCGTGCCGGCGATGATCGAGCACGGCGGCGGCTCGATCATCAGCGTCTCGTCGGTCTCGGGTCTGGTCGGCACCCCGATGCGGTCGGGCTACGGCGCCACCAAGGGCGCGCTCGACGCGGCCTCGCGCTGCCTGGCCCGTGAGCTCGGCGAACACGGGATCCGCGTCAACACGGTCGCGCCGGGCGTCGTCGACACCGACCTCTGGGCGCGCAACAAGCGGATCCCCGGCGTCGTCGAGCAGATCAACGGCCAGACGCCGCTCGGCCGCTGGGCCACCCCGGAGGACATCGCCGACGTGATCGTGTTCCTCGCGTCCGACGCCGCGCGATTCATCACCGGCGAGACGCTGCGACCCGACGGCGGCATGTCGACGACGCTCGATCTCTACAGCGGGAACGTCTGACGGAGGATCGGTTCAGCCGCCGAGCGCGATCACGGCGTCCATCTCCACCTGCGCGCCCTTCGGCAGCCCCGCGACGCCGATCGCGACCCGCGCCGGCGGGCTGGACTCGAAGAACGAACCGTACACCTCGTTGACCGCGGCGAACTGGCCCATGTCGGTCAGGTAGACCGTGACGCGGACGGCGTCTCCGAGGCTCGCGCCGGCCGCCTGGCACACGGCCGCGAGGTTCTCGAGACAGCGCCCGGCCTGATCTGCGACGGTCCCTCCGACCAGCTCGCCGGACCGCGGGTCGAGCGGGATCTGGCCCGAGCAGAACAGCAGGTCGCCGGCCCGGACGGCGTGGACGTACGGCCCGATCGCCTCTGGCGCATTGGGTGCGGTCACCGGTTCACGGTAGGCGGGCATGGCGTTCTCCTCGTTGCTTGCGCGGCAGTGCGCGCACAGACTATTGGGCCGCCGCGGTCCGGGTCGTGCGCGCGGGAGTGCTCGGTGCACGCACGACTGACGGACGCGCCCACTAGCCTCGAAGACCGATGGCCAACCGGCTCGCGCTCGAGACATCCCCGTATCTGCTGCAGCATTCCGAGAACCCCGTCGACTGGTATGCATGGGGCGAGGAGGCACTGGCGCGCGCTCGTGACGAGGACCGGCCGCTGCTGGTCTCGGTCGGCTACTCGGCCTGCCATTGGTGCCACGTGATGGAGCACGAGTCCTTCGAGGATCCGGAGATCGCGCGGCTGATGAACGACCGCTTCGTCTGCATCAAGGTCGACCGCGAGGAGCGCCCGGACGTCGACGCGGTGCTGATGGAGGCCTGCCAGGCGATGACCGGCCAGGGCGGCTGGCCGCTGAACGCGTTCCTGACCCCGGAGCAGGAGCCGTTCTTCGTCGGCACCTACTACCCGCCGGACTCCCGCCACGGGCTCCCGAGCTGGCGCGCGGTGCTGGAATCGGTCGCGTCGGCGTGGTCCGAGCGCCGTGACGACGTGCGCCAGCAGGGCGCCAAGGTGATCGCGTCGCTCGGCCGCGCGTCGCGGCTCCCGGCCTCCGACGAGGCGATCACGGCGCCGCTGCTCGACGACGCCGTCAGCGGACTTCGACCGGGGTTCGACGCAGCCAACGGCGGCTTCGGCCGAGCGCCGAAGTTCCCGCAGGCCTCGCTGATCGAGTTCCTGCTGGCCCGCGGCGAGCGCGAGATGTCACTGTCGATGCTGCGCGCGATGGCCCGCGGCGGCATCTATGACCAGGTCGGCGGCGGCTTTGCCCGCTACGCGGTCGACGCCACCTGGACCGTGCCCCACTTCGAGAAGATGCTCTACGACAACGCGCTGCTGGCGCGGGCCTACCTGCACGGCTGGCAGGTCTGCGGCCAGCCGCTGCTGCGCCGCGTCTGCTGCGAGACGCTGGACTGGGCGCTGCGTGAGCTGCGCGGTCCCGAGGGGGGCTTCTGCTCGGCATTGGACGCCGACTCCGAGGGGGTCGAGGGCCGCTACTACGTGTGGACGCTCGCACAACTGCGCGAGGCGCTCGAGCCGCTCGGGTCCGAGGTCACCGAGCAGGCGATCGCGTTCTTCGGCGTCACCGAGCACGGCAACTTCGAGCGCGCCAACGTGCTCGAGGGCCGCGGCCCCGAACCGGCCGCGCTCGACGAGATCCGGGCGCGCTTGTATGAAGTGCGCGAACGCCGGGTCCGGCCCGGCCTCGACGACAAGCGGCTGTGCTCGTGGAACGCGCTGATGATCTCGGCGCTGGCCGAGACCGGCGCCGGGCTGGAGCGCCCCGACTACGTCGCCGCCGCGGTCGCCTGCGCCGAGTTCGTCCTGCGTGACATGGTCGGCGCCGACGGCGGGCTGCTGCGCACCTACAAGGACGGTCGCGCACACATCGACGCCTACCTGGAGGACCACGCCTACCTGCTCGAAGCGATGCTGACGCTGTACGAGGCGACGCTCGATTCCCGCTGGTACCGCGAGGCGGTACGGCTGGCGGACGTGCTGTCAGACCGATTCGCCGATCCCGAGCGCGGCGGCTTCTTCACGACCGGCGCCGGCCAGGCCAACGGCTTTGCGCGGCGCAAGGACCTCGACGACGCGCCGATCCCCGCCGGCGGCTCCTCGGCCGCGTTCGGGCTCCTACGCCTGGCCGCGACCTCGGGCTCACACGGGTACGAGTCGCTCGCGCTCGGCGTACTGCGCGTGCTGGCGCCGATCGTCGCGCGCCATCCGCAGGGGTTCGGCCACGCGCTGCAGGCGCTGGACTTCTATCTCGCGCGCGTGCGCGAGGTGGCCATCATCGGCACCGGCGACGAGTTCGACGAGCTCGTGTCGGTCGTGCGCGGCGCCTACCGGCCCCACCTCGTGCTCGCCGGCGGTCCGGGCGACGACGGCGACGTCCCGCTACTGGCCGGGCGCTCGCCGGTCGATGGTCACGCGGCGGCCTACGTCTGCGAGGGGTTCGTCTGCCGAGCCCCGGTGAGCGACCCGGCGGCGCTCGCGGCCGCGCTGTAACCAACCGCCGCGGTTGCGCAGCCCCTAGAGGTCCGGCTCTTCGATCTCGACCAGCCGCGCCCACTCCGGCGCCGGCCATAGCCCGTGCTCGGAGCGCTGCTTGAGCAGGCCGACGATGACGGGGATCCCGCGCGGCCCCTCCTCGGGCCACGGCGTGAAGCCGTCGGTCAGCACGATCACGACCGACGGGCGCGGGTGCAGCGCCGCCGCGGCGGCGATCCCGGTCCCGAGATCGGTGCCGCCGCCGCCGACGAGCTCCAGCTGGCTGGCGCTGGCGGCCCGCTGGACCGCCTGTACGGTCGTGTCGACCGACAGCACCCGGACCTGGCGATTGCGCAGCCCGGTCCGCTTGAGCACCGCCTCGATCTCGACCAGTGCCCGCGCCAGCAGCTCGTCGCTCATCGAGTTCGAGGTGTCACAGACGATCGCGATCTCCGGCAGCGGCCGGTGCATCGCCGGCAGGAGCAAGTCGGGCGTGAGGTCGGCCCGGCGTGCCGGCCGCCGGTAGCTGTAATCGACCTGGCCGGCGGCGCGGGCGACCGCGCGGCGCACCTCGGCGCCCAGCATCCGCCGCCAGTCCACGCGGCTGGGGAGCATCGACTCCGCCCACCGCGCCCAGCCGCCCGGCACCGTCCCGGGCTCCCGCGCGAGGTGGCTCTGGATCTCCAGCGCCACCTGCAGTGCCAGCAGCGGCCGCGCCTGCGGGCCGATCCCGCGCCCGGCCTCGTCGTCGCCGGGCCGGGGCGCGCCGTCGGCCCCTGAGCCGCAGTCCCATTGGCGAAAATGGCCCGACGTCCGCTCGTAGTAGTCCTCGGCCAGCAGGCGAGGCTCGCACCCAAGCTCGGCGGGCGAGTCGGCCGCGACCTCGGCGACCAGATCGGCGGGGAGATCGTCGTTGATCTCCGCGTCGCCGCAGCGCGTCCAGTGCGCCCGCTCGATGTCCTTCTTGACCCCGGCCGCCAACGCCCGGTCGCCATGACTGCGCACGACGTGGGTGCAGAGGTGGATCAGCAGCCGGCCGAGCTGCGGCGGGGTCATCGGCTCCACGGCCTTGGCGTCGGCATGGACCACCCACGAGCTGTCGATCGAGACGGTGCTGGTGCCGGTCTCGGGGACGACCTCGCAAGCGAAGATCGCCGAGGCCAGATACGGCATCTGGGCACTGGCCCACAGCCGTGCCGCCGCGAACTTGTCACGGTCGATCTCGTATGGCGAGGCACTCGCCGGCGCGACGGAGTCCTGCGACAGCGCGCTCACAACAGGCCGGCGTCGCGCAGCAGCGGCGCGAACAGTCGCACCTCTGGCGGGACCGCGGCGCCGGGCGGCCGGCAGCGCGCGAGCGTCCGCGCGGCCGCGGCGGCGACGTCCGGCGCCGCGTCGGCGGCGTGGCCGAACGCCCGCCAACCGCGCGCCCAACGATCGGGGGTCGTATCGGCGACGACCGCCGCCGCGATCGAGGTCAGCGCCGCATACGCGCGGTCGCCGCGATCGGGCAGCACGAACGAGTCAGGGTCGGCGAGCACCGCCTCGGGGTCGGGTAGGTCGGCCTCGGCCAGCCACGTCACGTACTCGACCCCGGGGCCGGGTCCGACGCAGCCGCGGACGAGCAGCGAGGTCGCGAGCTCGGAGATCGCGGCCGCCTCGGCCGCGGCCTGCAGCCGCGCGGCCAGGTCCCACGAACGCGGGCTCGGCCACGCCCGGCCGGCGCCGGTCGCGTCAGTCGGGACGTCGAGCGCGAGCATCGGGCGGACCGTGATGAAGCCCGCGACCCAGCTGCGCGCGACCGGGACCCGGGCGCGCCAGCCGTCACGCAGCACTGGCGGCGCGGGGGTCGGCCAGCCTGACGCGAAACCGGCCGCGACCGTGCGCGCGTCGACCGGCCAGTCCAGATGGCAGAAGCGGTTGGCCAGCGGCGGCGACAGGTCCCAGCCGTCGGCCGCCTGCTCGGGCGGGTTGGCCGCGGCCACGACCGACACCTCGTCGGGCAGCGTCAGGTCGCCGACGGTGCGCTCGAGCACGACCCGCAGCAGCGCCGCCTGCACCGCCGGTGGCGCCGTCGAGATCTCGTCGAAGAACGCCAGCCCACGGCCCGCGCTCGCCAGCGCCGTCGCCCACGACGGCGGCGCGAACACGACCGACGGCGCCCGCGACCCGTCGCCCCGGTCGATGATCGGCAACCCGGCGAAGTCAGACGGCTCTCGGATCGACGCGATTACGACCTCGCACGGCAACCCGGCGGTCTGCGCCATCGCTCGGATCACCGACGTCTTGCCCGTCCCCGGTGACCCCCACAGCAGCACCGGCACCCCGGCCGCGATCGCGGTCCCGAGCGCCTCGACGGTTGTCGCCTGCTCGTCCATTGACAGACCCAGTCTGCCGCAACTGACCGTTGCCCGGTGTGTCAGCCTGAGCGCCCCGTAAGCTCCGTCTCGCTGCAATGGCGAACGACGCACACGTGAGCGAATGGTGGACCGGGCTTGCGCCCGTCGAGATCTCCGTGCGCTGTGCCGGCTCCCAGCACCGGATCCGCTGGGAGCGCGGCGGGCTGATCGCCTGCGATCACGGCGACCTTAAGGACGAGCGGGCGCTGGCGGCGCTCGCCGGCGAGCGCTGCGCGTGCGTCGATCTGCTCGACGCCTGGGCCCGCCACGTCACCGACCTGCGCGCACTCAAG
>Ga0302325_10020307_pt1 | contig 13933 bp, 10 predicted proteins | sample Palsa_T0_2_FD_201948 | JGI IMG/M metagenome (GOLD analysis project Ga0302325, IMG submission 201948) | Peat permafrost microbial communities from Stordalen Mire near Abisko, Sweden - Palsa_T0_2 | ecosystem: Environmental > Terrestrial > Soil > Palsa > Peat permafrost | place: Sweden: Abisko... | reverse complement strand
GAAAACTCCTAGTGTAGTGTCCAACAAATAGCTGGACAATTGGAATTGGGTTGCGGCATACTCAGATATGCCGCGATCTTCTTTACCGCTCGCCGTCTCTGCTCAGCAGCAGGAACAGATCGAGCGCTGGTTGGCAGCGCTTGGTACGCCGCAACAGGTGGCGCTGCGGTGCCGTATCGTGCTGGCCGCCAGTTCCGGCAAGACCGAGTTCCAGATCGCATCCGCATTGAACGTCAACCGGAAGACAGTTCGTTTGTGGCGGGACCGTTTTACCCGCGAAGGCTTGCAGGGGCTATGGGAGATCGCGCCGGGCCGCGGGCGTAAGCCAACCTATGGCCCGGACCGCATCAAGGCGGTCATCGACACAACTCTGCAATCGAAACCGAAAGGGAGCACGCATTGGAGTTGCCGGACCTTGGCGGCCGATCAGGGCGTTAGTAAGTCGACGGTCAATAACATCTTGCGCAGTCACAACCTCAAGCCGCATCGCACCAAGACTTTTAAGTTGTCGCGCGACCCCCGGTTTCTGGAAAAACTCACCGACGTAGTCGGGCTCTACCTCAATCCGCCGGACAAGGCGATCATCCTCTGCGTCGATGAGAAAAGCCAGATTCAAGCGCTCAATAGGACCCAGCCGGGCCTGCCGCTCAAGAAAGGCCGCTGCGGCACCATGACCCACGACTACAAGCGAAATGGAACCACCACTCTGTTTGCCGCGCTCGACTTGCTGGAGGGAAAAGTCATAGGAGACTTTCACAAGAGACACCGGCATCAGGAGTTCCTGAGTTTCCTGCGCTCGATCGACCGAAAGTTTCCCGGAAAAACGGCTCTGCACTTAGTCATGGATAACTACGGAACCCACGGCCACCCCAATGTCAAAGCATGGCTCGACAAACATCCACGCTTCGTTATCCACTATGTGCCGACCAGTTGCAGTTGGCTCAACCTGATTGAGCGCTGGTTTGCCGAACTGACCGAAAAACGCATACGGCGCGGCTCCTTCTTCAGCGTCGACGACCTGGTTGCAGCGATTGAAGATTTCCTGGCCGCCTGGAACGAGAACCCAAAACCATTCATTTGGACTGCCGAGGTCGACTCCATCGTCGCCAAACTTTCCAGATGCCGTCAGACTCTGGAACAGATCCAGCCTGGCTCCACCGCACCAAAAGGCCGGAAACGTTTGTCCAGCTAATTCGTGGACAGTACACTAGTATTTCCAGAATCGACCTCGCCGCCTCGAGACTCACGTCATGCTTGCGCCGGTTTGCGCGATCCGTCCGTTCATCCCAGCGATCCAAAAGGCAATCGAGGTGCTGCTGCTGGTGGCGCACACCTATGAACAAGACGACGATGAAGAGAGAATCCGCATCATCTCGGCCCGCAAGGCGACCCCAGGCGAGGCGGAAACCTACCACGCGCAATTCCACACGGGTCATTCACTCGGACGAGGTGGAAAAGAACCCGCGTGTCAGGGCGCGGATGGATCGCGAATTGGCCGATTTGGCCAACGCGAAAAACCAGACAGTTGACCTTTCCGATGCGCCGGAACTGCCCTCGGCCCAATGGAAGAACGCGATTCGCGGCATGGATGCGTGGCTCGAAACCGCGCGTTCCGGTCATCTCTACAAGCCGGTCAAGCAGGCGGTTTCCATGCGGCTCGATGCCGACGTGGTCACCTGGCTGAAGCAATCCGGTCCCGGCTACCAGACCCGCGCCAACCAGATCCTCCGGGAGAAGATGCTCGGCGGATCGGCGCGGTAAAAAATGCTGTTGGCATGTCACGGCGTTTACGAAATCTCGCCAATCATAAGTAGAAATTACCCGCCCCATCGCGCAAAAAATGCATAACCTCAACAGATTCAGGACCATCCGCTCCCGTGTTTTCAACAGCTTGCCGTATGGGCTTCAAAGCGCATCCAATCAGATGGGTTGGTCTGTCGAACTTCGCTCCGCACATCGAGGGCTTTCAGTGCAATTTTTCCGCATCCGTCTGATTCTTGCGCTGGTGGTGGGCATCTCGCTGGTTTCGATCGCCTCCACTTATTTTGAGGTCCTGGCGCACAAGCACGTCCTGCGCCGGGAACTTCAGCGCAGGACTACCCTCATGGCTGCCAACCTGCAGCCGCAGGTGGCCGCCGCCCTTGCCGACGGCAAAACAGACGCCCTTGCCGATGCACTGGCGCAGCTCAAGTCCAGCCAGGAAACACTGGGCCTGGCTGTCTACAACCCCGATGCGCGCATGCTGGGCTCCGCCGGCCCCGCGGACCTGTTCAATATGCCGTTGCCGGGGCCTGTGGACAAGGCTGTCCATCGCGGGACCCAGGCCTCGATTTACAGCCACAGCTCCGACCATGAATGGCTTGAGGACACCATCCCGCTGATCAGTCAGGGTCAGCTCAGCGGTGAGTTGGCCGTCTTTGTCGACGCCGGCTTCATCCGGGCCGAGGGCAACGCGGTCTGGCGGCAGAGCTTCTGGCGCATCGTGGCATTTGTGGTGCTCATCGTGGGCGTCACCGTGCTCACCGTGCGGTGGTTCCTCATGCGTCCCATGACCCGCGTGGCCGACCGCCTGCGCCGCCTGCGCATGGGCCACGCCACGGACGACGCCGATCACAGCCTGGCCGACCTCAGCCTGTTTGTCCCCCTGGTGCGCGAGGTTGAAACCATGGCCGAGAGCCTCATTGAGGCCCGCGCCACCGCCCAGGCAGAGGCGCGCCTGCGCGATGCCGGTGAGCACCTCTGGACCAGCGAGCGCCTCGCCGTCCACATGAGCGAGCGCTTCGGCTCCAGCCGCATCTTCGTCGTCTCCAACCGCGAACCCTACATGCACGTCCGCCAGGGCCGCGAGACGGTCTGCCAGGTCCCACCGAGCGGCCTGGTTACCGCCATCGAGCCGGTGCTCTGCGCCTGCGACGGCGTTTGGGTGGCCCACGGCAGCGGCAATGAAGACGCCAACAATGTCGATGCCTTTGACCGCCTGCGCGTTACGCCCGAGGCGCCACGCTACACTCTGCGCCGCGTCTGGCTCTCCAGCGAAGAGGAATCCGGCTACTACGACGGCTTTGCCAATGAGGGCTTGTGGCCGCTGTGCCACATCGCCCACACCCGCCCCATCTTCCGCGCCTCCGACTGGGAGTCCTATCAGCGCGTCAACGAGCGCTTTGCCACCGCGCTGCTTGAAGAGATGGAGAGCTGCGCCAACCCCATCGTCTTTGTACAGGATTATCACTTCGCTCTCGTTCCGCGCCTCGTAAAGGCGGCGCGTCCCGATGCCCGCGTGGCCATCTTCTGGCATATCCCGTGGCCCAATCCTGAGGCCTTCGGCATCATTCCCTGGCAGGCCGAGCTGCTCGATGGATTGCTGGGCGCGGACCTGATCGGGTTCCACATCCCGCTCCATTGCAATAATTTTCTTTCCACCGTCGACCGCGCCCTTGAGTCCCGCACCGATCGCGAGCACATGACCGTGCGCCGCCACGGACACCTCACCACGGTCCGGCCCTATCCCGTAAGCGTGGCCACCGATGGCCGCCAGGGCGACGCTGCCCGCGGCCGCATGACCTGGAGCGACAGGGTCGACGCCCGCGAGGCCCTCTTCAGCGAGTTCGGCGTCACCGGCGAGAAACTCGCGCTGGGTGTGGACCGCCTCGACTACACCAAGGGCATCGTCGAGCGGCTCATGGCCATCGAAGCCCTGCTCGACGAGCATCCCTGGCACATCGAACGCCTCACCATGGTGCAGATCGCCGCGCCCAGCCGCACCCGCATTCCCAGCTACATTGACCTGCGCCGCCGCGTGGAGGAGACCGCCGAGCGCATCAACCAGCGCTTCCAGACGGGCAACTGGAAGCCCATCGTCCTTATCGAGCGCCAGTGCAGCCATGAGGAGGTCAACCGCTGGTACCGCTGCGCGGATGTGTGCCTGGTGACCTCGCTCCACGACGGCATGAACCTGGTGGCCAAGGAATATCTGGTGGCGCGCGACGACGAGGACGGAGCGCTGGTGCTGAGCAAGTTTACTGGCGCGGCGGTGGAGCTGACCGACGCGCTGCAAGTGAATCCATACGACACCGAAGGCGTGGCCGAGGCCATCCACCGCGCGCTTGAGATGGGCCCCGGCGAACGACACATGCGCATGCAGCGCATGCGCCGCCATGTCATGGAGCACAACGTATATCGCTGGGCGGCCAGCATCTTGGGCGACCTGCGCGATTTGCGCATCGAAAACGCCGAAGGAGCCGACATAACTCATGCCGGTCCGGTGGCCGTGCCGACGCCGCGCAAGGCGCATCGTAAACTGGCATGAGGAGATTCATGACAGGCAGCGGCAAGATCCATGCTTTGAAACGGCACGGCTTCGGCTCCAAGCCACGGCACGACTGGATCTCTGTAGCAGGGCACGAATTCAGCTCCAAGGCACGGCACGACAGGATCTCTTTTACAGGGCACAACTTCAGCTTTGTAACAGGGCACGACTTCAGTCGTGCCGCACAGGCCGCGAATCGATGTGGGCTTCAGCCCCCGCGGGACGCGCAAAAACCCGGCCGGAGAGGCCCGAAGTGTCAGGGCACGACTTCAGTCGAGCCGAACGGGCCGCGAATCAACGTGGGCTTCAGCCCCTGCGGGACGGTTCCCTCGACCCCGCAAGCAGTTGATCTAATGAGGAAACGGTGACACCCGAAGCGGACGATAAACTGAACGATTTTTTCGGCAGAATGGGTCGCGGCGCCAGCCCCATTCTGCTGCTCGATTACGACGGCACGCTGGCGCGATTCCGCCTCGACCGGTTCCAGGCCACGCCCTTCGCAGGCGTGCGCCAGCTGCTCACCGCCATTCAGCGCCAGGGCCACACCCGCATGGCGGTCATCACGGGCCGCCCTGCCAGCGAGATCGGACCTCTCTTAGGGCTGGACACTCCGCTTGAAGTCTGGGGCCTGCACGGCGCCGAGCGCCTCTATCCCGACGGACGCCGCGAGATGGAAGAGACCCCGCCTGCTGCCCGCGAGAAGCTCGACGAGCTGCGCCGCCGGCTCAGCGTCGACAGCCTGGGCGGCCGCTTTGAAGACAAGCCCAACGCCGCCGTGATGCACTGGCGCGGCTGTTCGCATGACAAGGCTAAACATGTCGAGCAGCGTACCCGCCGCCTCTTCGAGCCGCTCGCGCTCATCGACGGGTTGGGCCTGCTCGAATTCGAGGCCGGCCTCGAGTTGCGCACCGGGCGCGACAAGGGCGGCGCCGTCGAGGCCATTCTCGCCGAATCGAGCCCCACCGCGCCCGTCGCCTTCCTCGGCGACGACCTCACCGACGAAGCCGGATTCCGCGCCATCAACTCGCTCGGCCCCCGCGGCCTCAGCGTCCTGGTTCGCCGCGAATACCGCGAAACCGCCGCGCAGGTCTGGCTCCGCCCGCCCGCCGAGCTGCGAACGTTCCTCGATCGCTGGCTGCGCACGGTTGAAAGGCAGCGAACAGGGAATAGGAACCATGGGATGGATAGACCGCCAGCCTACGATCGCGCCGAGCAGTTGGCCTGCGGCATATCCTAGATATTCACCGAATCAGATTCTCGGATGCGACAAGCAGCTTCATGCCGTGGCAAGCACGACCTCGCGTCCTTCCGCAAGCCACGCAGCATAGCGAAGCGCCTGCATCACGTCTTCGTGTTCCAGATAGGGATAATCGGCGAGGACCCCTTCGACGCCTCGTCCCGCGCCGATCTGTCCCACCACCATGCCAAAGGTTACGCGCATCCCGCGAATGCACGCCTTGCCGCCCATTACGCCGGGGTTCTGTGTGATGCGATCGAGCGGTCCCATGTCTCGCTCCTTCTCGGAATTCATCTTCATGGTAGTGGGTTTCACGTCGTTGTTCAAAACAACAGACCTGAGAACTGCTCGCTTGGCCTCGCCTTTCATGACGATTATCCGACAAGAAGGCGAGAATGGCGAACTGCTGCGATCCACGTCAATCGCGGGGGAATGGAATGACCGTCCCCATGCTCTATTCCCTGCCCTTTTTCCGTATCTCGATATTCAGCCGCTTGATCTTCTGGTTCAGCGTCGATAACGGGATGTGAAATTGCTCCGCGGCGTCGGTCTGGTTCCAGTTGGCGCGCTCCAGCTTCTCGATGATGATGCGCCGCTCGATGTCTTCGAGAATGTCGAACAGCGATGCGTTGGGATTGTGCTCAAGCAGCGCGTCCTGGAAGCTGCGGCCCGTGATGTGTCCCGGCAGCAGATCCGAGCCGATCACCGGTCCCGACGAAAGCACCACGCCGCGCTCGATCGAATTCTCCAGCTCGCGCACATTACCCGGCCACTCGTAATCGATAAGCGCGCGCAGCGCATCCGCCGACAGCTTGCGCGGGGCGAGGCCGTTCTCATTGGCATAGAACTCAAGAAAATGTTGAGTCAGCAGTGGGATGTCCTCGCGGCGCGCGCGCAGCGGCGGCAGGTCCACGGTGATCACGTTGAGGCGGTAGAACAGGTCCTCGCGGAAGCGCCCGTCGCGCACCGCCTGGCGCAGATCGATGTTGGTGGCGGCGATGATGCGCACATCCACCTGGATCTCCTGAATGCCGCCCAGATGCATGAAGCGCCGGTCCTGCAGCACGCGCAAAATCTTGGCCTGCGTGTCCATCCCCATGGTGGCGATCTCGTCCATGAAGAGCGTGCCGCCGTTGGCGACTTCGAAGAGGCCTTTCTTTGACGCGATGGCCGAGGTGAATGCCCCCTTCACATGGCCGAAGAGCGTGGACTCAAGCAGCTCCGACGGCATCGCCCCTGTATTGATGGGCACAAACGGCTTGTCGCGGCGCGGCGAGTTGGCATGAATGGCCTTGGCGATGAGTTCCTTGCCGGTGCCGCTTTCGCCCTGAATCAAGACTGTGGAGCGGCTGGGCGCCACCTGCGCCACCAGGTCGAACACGCGAAGCATCACTTCGCTCTTGCCCACGATGTTTGCAAAGTTGTAGCGCTGCTTGAGCGTGCGCTTGAGCTGCAGGTTTTCTTCTTCGGCGCGATGCCGCGCGACAGCGGAACGAATGTCGGCCAGCAGCTTTTCGTTGTCCCACGGCTTCTGTACGAAGTTTTCCGCGCCCGCGCGAATGGCCTCAACCACATTGTCCACGGTGCCGTAGGCGGTGATCATGATCACCGGCAACTCCGGCTGTCGGTCCCTGATCTGCGGCAGCAGGTCCATGCCGCTCTGCCCCGGCAGCGCCAGGTCCAGCAGCACCAGGTCGAAGTTTTCGAGCTCCAGCATGCGTAGGCCCTGGTCGCCGTCCGCGGCCATCTTCACCGCGTAGCCCTCGAGCATCAGCAACACCTCAAGCGACTCGCGAATGCCCACCTCATCGTCGATCACCAGGATGCTGGCGCCGGAGGGCACTCCCGTGCCGTTCGGGGTGGAGGCGGACATAGTGACTGGCAGTTCGACCTCAGGCATGTACTGAATTCCTTAAAAGGGGAAACTCGAGATGAAACGTTGTGCCGGCGCCCACCGCGCTCTCGACGTGTATCTTGCCCGCGTGCTCCTGGATGATGCCGTAGGAGACCGAGAGCCCAAGGCCCGTGCCGCGCCGGTCGCCCGGCTTGGGCATGGTCTTGGTGGTGAAGAACGGATCGTAGATGCGCTTCAGGTGCTCGGGCGCAATGCCGGTGCCGGAGTCTGAAACCACAGCCTCCACGTGGCCGTTGACCATGGTGGCCACGCGCAGCCTGCCGCCTCCCGGCATGGCCTCCTTGGCATTCAACAGCAGGTTGAGAAACACCTGCTGCAGCTTGCCGGGATTGCCCTGGATAGCCGGCAGCCCCTCGGTCAGATCCAGATCCACCACCACCTGCGCGGTCTTGAACTGGTGCTCAAGCAACGACAGCGTGTCGCGAATCACCTGGTTCAGATTGGTGTCGCGGAACTCGGTAGTCGATGTGCGCGAAAAATTCAGCAGGCCGTTGGCGATCTCCGCCGCGCGGAAGCTCTGCTGCGTGATCTTGTCCAGCAGCGGCCCCAGCCGCGCGTCCCCTCGAAGTTGTTTCGACAGCATCTGCGAGTAGCTCGAAATCACCGCCAGCGGCGTGTTGATCTCGTGCGCCACACCGGCGGCCAGCAGGCCAATGGAGCTGAGCTTGTCGGCCTGCGCAAGCTGCGTCTCCAGCGACACGCGCTCGGTGATGTCGTCCACCAGGATGATACGTCCGACTGAGATGAAGTCGCGCGACAGCAGCGGCGCCACGGCGATATTTGCGGTGCGCTGCTCGCCGGCGCGCGTGGTCAGGCGGAACTTGTAGAGATGATGCACGCCGGGCTCGTTGCGGAACCCATCTAAAGCCTCGATCAATTCCAAAGGGAACACGGCACGAAGCGGTTGGCCCAAAGCCTCGCCGCGGCTCAGCGCATACATCGCCTCCATCTGCGCGTTCCAGCTCTCGATGCGGTCGTCGAGATCGATGGCCAGGATGCCGACATTGATCGACTCGACAATGTTTTCGTTGAACTCCTTGAGCCGCTCGAACTCGCCGATCTTTTTCTCCAGGCGCGCATAAAGGCTGGCATTCTGCAGCGCGATGCCGATATAGCTGGCCAGCGATTCCAGCAGCTCGACGTCCTCGCTCGACAGGAAGTCGCCGCCCACCGTGCGCCCCAGCCCAATGACCGCGATGGTGCGCGCGGCCTGCCCGTCCTGCACGCGGCAGGGCAGATAGTAGTTCAGATCGAGCAGCGCCGCGGCCCGCCGCTCGCTGGGCATCAGATGCAGCGCCTGCTGCGCATTCTCAAGGAAAATATGCGTGTGGCCCTTGCCGTGATCGAAGTCGAGGAAGCCCAGGTCGAGAGAGTCGGGTCCGAAGCGGTCGTGGGCCACGCGCCCGTCCAGAGACAAACCGCGCGGCAGCCCGTGCGAGGCTGCCAGGCGCAGACGGCCGGCTTCATCCGGCATGAACACGGCCACCCGCGCCACCAGCAGCGTTTGCGGCAGCCGGTCCACAATGGACTCGAGCAGCGCGCGGATGTCGGTCTCCGAGCTCAGGCCGCGGCCAAAATCCACCAGCGCCTTGCGGTAGTCGTAGCGATGACGGTCGAAGACGCGGTCCACCCAGCCCTGAATCCTGCGCCGGAGCGGATCGAACACCGCGGCCGTCACCAGGATGGCCACCACCAGGCCCCACTCGCGCGTAGCTTCCGGCATGGCGTTGTGCACCGGCACCGCGATCAGCGCGATGGCGCCGTACGACGCGCCCAGGATAAGCCCCGTAGCCAGCGTGTAAGCCACGCCACGCTTGAAGATCAGGTCGGTGTCCATCAGCCGGTAGCGCACGATGGCCCAGCTGAACGTAAGCGGCAAAAAGACCAGCGACAACCCGGCCAGCTTGGTGATCAGGCTCGGCATCCGCCAGTCCAGCAGATACGGCACGGCGTACAGCAGCGTGAAAGGCACCACCGCCAGCAGCGCGCCGCGCGTGAGCCACTTCAGCTGCTGGCGCTCGAGCGGGGCGCCGGCGCGGCTGTAGCTGCGGAAGAAGAGCCCCGCCGCCATGAGGTAAAAGGCCGCGTCGTAAGCGGTCGCCGTCTGGTTGAGCCGGTGCAGCAGCAGGCCGGTCGCTTCGCGCGTGTTGATCGACCATATCCACAACCCCACCAGGCCCACTGCCGGCGCATAGACCAGCGGCAGCAGCCACTGGCGGCGAATCTTGGCCAGCCGCTCCTCGGGAAAACTCAAGGCAAAATGCAAAAACAGCGCCGGCTGCAGAGCCTCGGCCAGCACATTGATCCAATAGACGGTCCAGTCCAGCGGGTCGAGCGCGCCGGTATATTTCAGGGTGAAGAGCGCGAACGACACCAGGCAGAAAAGATAGAAATGAGTGGCGCGGGGTGCCGTCCAGCGCCGGAACAGCACGTAGATGCCGATGGCGAGGTAGACGAGGCCGATGACGCGCTGCGCCTGCGGCAGGCTGCGGTCGGGGGGCTCCGGATAAACCACCGCCGGCTCTTCCAGGGCAATACCGCTGCGCGTGATCGAGTACTCGGCCTTCGAGAAAATGCCGGTGCGGCGCAGGGCGCGCTCAAAGTCGGATACATGCTCCACCGGCGCATCGTTGACGGCAGTCAGCAGGTCGTCCGGCTCAATGCCTGCCCGCTTGCCGGGGCTGTCGGGAAGCACCCGCTGTGCGCTCAGGCCGCCGTGCGCCTCAATCCACCAGACCCCGTCGTCGGGCTGTTGGAACTGGCTCTCCTGGCGAAAATTCCACACCGCCAGCAGCACCAGCCCGACCGTTGCCACGGCCAGCAGTGTCGCCTGCAAACGGTTGAAAATATTTGTTTCCATGGGGGAGCCTAAACGAAGCCGCTATCCACCTAGCACGTGGATTGCCATGCAGCTGATTCCCCGTTTTCAACAAGTTACGTCCGGGCAATCTCTTGAGAACACGTGAGATAGAGACGCAAGCCGGGACGAGAAGTCAACCGGAAGCCGCAACTTCGCCTGAGAAAATGCAGAAAACAGGATTTCGCATCCCGATAAAGGAATCGAGCTACTGAAATTAATAAGCTACTGAAAATATTATGCTTAATTGCGGCTCTTCCCCAAAATGGCCAGCTGGCAGCGGTGCTGAAACATATCCGCTTAGCCGCCTACCGCTGGCCGTAGGTCGCCTTGGGGCCATGCTTGCGTTGATAGTGGTGTTCGGAAACGTACACCGGCAGGCCGCAATCGGACGCTCCCAGCAGCACGCTGCGATACGCCAGCCTGGCGATGTATTCGAGCACATCGGCGTGTTCCACAGCAGCCGCCGGCGATTTGCCCCATGCGAAGGGCGCGTGGCCGGCCACCAGCACGCCGGGCACGGCGATCGGATCCAGATTTTCGCGCCGGAAGCGCCGCACAATCACCGCTCCCGTATTGCGCACATAGCCGCCGGAAACTTCCTCGGCCGTGAGCGGCTCCGTCACCGGCACCGGCCCGTGAAAGTAGTCGGCATGGGTGGTTCCAAGGCACGGAATCGGCCGGCCGGCCTGCGCCCACGCGGTGGCAAACTCCGAATGCGTGTGCACGATCCCGCTCACTCCAGGGAACTCCCTATATAGATACGTGTGGGTATCCAGGTCGCTTGACGGACGCAGATCGCCGTCGACGATGTTGCCATCGAGGTCCGTCACCACCATGTCGGCTGCGGTGAGCGCTGCGTAGTCCACGCCGCTCGGCTTGATCGCCACCAGCGCCCGCACGCCGGAGCGGTCGATCCCGCTGGCGTTGCCAAACGTGTGCGGCGCCAGCCCGCGCCGCGCGATCTCCCGGTTGGCGTGCAGAACTTCTTCGCGAAGCTTGGCAAGCAGCATAGCGTGGATCCTTGATGGATTCCCTGATCGGCGATTCATGCGGGAAAGCGTTTACCGCCCCTCAGTCTACCACCGGCCGCCAGGGATGCCCGCACAGACGCAAGACTGGGTAGTTTCCTAATTTGAACGATGCCTTGCGAAGGGTGAAAGGTGGGAGTGAGTTAGTGCCCTTTCATTCGGTCAAAGGCTATACGCCAGCGGATGCCTGGGCTCGTAAAGCATGATGTCGTCCGCCCCAGGTACTGCCATCATGACCACGAGTCCATACCCGTGATCCTGAACTTCGCCGTGGAACTCCGCTCCTTTGCCTTTCAGTTCAGCGACCGTGTGTGAGATGTCGTCGCACATCAGGGAGATCTGATGGTGCCGCGGCGATTCGTACGTCTTGCCATCGTAGACGCTATGGGTCGGGTGCACGCCCATCTCACTCCGCCCGGTCTTGAAGATCAGCCAGCCCTCGCCTCCGCCCGCCGCATCCTCGACGTAAGGCCATCCGAGGACGTCGCGAAGGAATGCGCGCGTTGCTGGGGCATCGTCGGAATAAATCAGTGTGTGGATGCTGGTGATCATCAGACTCAACTACTGAAATCGGGTTGGATTCTACTATTTCGGATTATTGCCGGTCAAGAAGCCGTTCATCGTACTGGAGATCGATATTAGGCCCACTACCCAAGGCCGCCCGTTGCCCCGTCACGGCATGGACTGGCACAATGCTTGTACCTGGAACCCTTTGGGTCAGCTGTCGGTAAACGGGTGCGGGAAATTTCGTCAAGGCGAACGGATGAAACTCTGCCCGCAGTGCGAGACCGGCTATCCCGACAGCCTCACCAGGTGCCCGCTGCATGGCGCGCCGCTGAGCGACCTTCTCGAGCTCCGCCCCGGCATGCTGGTACGCGACACGTACCGGATCGTCCGCAAGCTGGGCCGCGGCGGCATGGGCGACGTCTACCTCGCCGAGCAGATCCTGCTGGGCGAGCCGCAGGTGCTCAAGTTTCTCTCCGGAGAGATGAGCCGTAACAAGGATCTGACCAGCCGCTTCCTGCTCGAGGTAAAGACGCTCAGGCAGATTCGCCACAAGAACGTGGTGGACGCCGGCAACCTGGAGCCGGCCGAGGACGGCACGCTCTTCTTTTCGATGGAGTTTGTCGATGGCCCCAACCTGCTGACGTTCATGCGGAACGCTCCGCAGCCGTTCGACGTGGCGCTTGCGCTCCAAATCGCGCGCGCCATCGCCGAGGGCCTGGGAGCGGCGCATGCCAAGGGGCTCGTCCATCGCGACATCAAGCCGGAAAACATCCTGATGGCGCGCGATGAAGACGGCTGGCTGCCCAAGATCGCCGACTTCGGCATCGTGGCCACGCGCGAAAGCGGCCGCCAGACCCAGGACGGCAGTTCGCTGCTTACGCCGTTCTTTGCCGCGCCGGAGCAGTGGCTGGGCGCCGCGCCCGCCAGTCTCGATGGCCGCACCGATCTCTACGCCCTGGGCGGAGTGCTGTTTGAGATGCTCACCGGCGAGAGCGTCTTCAATGCCGAGGGCTCCCAAAGCTGGGCGCAAATGCACCTGCACGCGGCTCCGCGGCCGCCCAGCAGCCTGCGCCCTGAGCTGGCCCACTGGCTGGGCCTCGATGCGCTGGTGCTGCGCCTGTTAGCCAAGGACCGCAACGGCCGCCCCCAGGACGTGGCCGAAGTCATCGCCCTGCTCGACGTCATCGTCTACGTTCCCCCGCCGCCGCAACCGGCACTGCCGCCGATCGCGCAGCCGGCAGCCGTAAATTCCGCGGAGCTGTCCGCCGCCGAAACCGAATTCGTCTTCGGCGAGCGCAACACCGGACGCCCCGAGGCGGCAACGGCGGCGCGCCTGACCAGCGATCCGGCCGGCATCGACGAGCCCATCCACGACAACGCCGCCAGGCAGACCAGCCGAAGAAGAGTCCCAATGCGTCTCTGGGTGGCCGGGGCTGCGCTGCTGCTGGCGGGCGCCTATGCCACCGAGCAGATTCTCGACCCGCCGGTCGACTCGCGCACCCTTGACGGTCAGCACGACTCCGTTTTCGCCGTTGCCTTCAGCCCCAACGGGCTCATGCTGGCCTCCGCAAGCCACGACAACACCATCCAGCTCTGGGACACGCGAGACGGCAAGCAGCTCATCGCGCTGCGCGACGATGTAGAGTCGCTGGCATGGAGCCCCGACGGCGCCACCGTGGCCGCAGGCATCTGGGACAACACCATCAAGCTGTGGGACGTGACCAGCGGCCAGGTGACCATGACCATGCAGGGCCACTCGGATCGCGCCGCCGCCGTAGCCTTCAGTCCCGACGGCCACACGCTGGCCTCGGCAAGCTGGGACAAGACCATCAAGCTGTGGGACGTGACCAGCGGCCAGGTGCTGCGCACGCTCAGCGGTCACACCGATCGCGTGCTCGCGGTCGCGTTCAGCCCCGACGGGCACACGCTGGCCTCAGGCAGCGCCGACTCCACCGTCAGGCTCTGGGATGAAGACAGCGGTGCTCTGCTGCGCACGCTCAGCGGCCACACCGGCGCGGTCAACGCGGTGGCCTTCAGCGCCGACGGGCGCAAGGTGGCCTCGGGCAGCAGCGATCTGACG
>Ga0302325_10020305_pt1 | contig 13934 bp, 12 predicted proteins | sample Palsa_T0_2_FD_201948 | JGI IMG/M metagenome (GOLD analysis project Ga0302325, IMG submission 201948) | Peat permafrost microbial communities from Stordalen Mire near Abisko, Sweden - Palsa_T0_2 | ecosystem: Environmental > Terrestrial > Soil > Palsa > Peat permafrost | place: Sweden: Abisko... | reverse complement strand
AATTCCCCTCTCCCTGTGAGGACTATGCATCACACCGCGCAAGTCCTTTGAATTCGGACGCGGGCGGCGTTGATCAGCAGCTTGGCCCACACCCAGTTTCGCACTCGCCAGATGCGCCGAACCCAACTGGGTAACGTGGTCAGGCCGCCGCCGAAGCAGGTGAGTTGGCTGAACTGGCGCTCGATCCCGCTGCGGTTGCGGTACAGCGAGGGACCAAACGCGTTGATGCCGGCCGGCGGCTCCAGCAGTTGGATCGAACGCAGACGCTGGGGCGACTGATAATGATGTCCGATGCCCGTGCCGGGTTTGGCGCGCGGACTCACCAGCAGATGATCGTGATGCCTGCAGACCTCGTGAAGCCAACTCGCATCGTAATGTCCATCGCCCAGCAGATAGCCGCCGCCTTTGACGCGCCGGATCATTCGCGCGGCCATTTTCTTTTCGCAGGCATCCAGCGACGTGATGACGAAGGCGTCGGGCATCGGATTTCCCGAGTAAATCATGTGCAATTTGTATCCGATGCTCATTCGCGAAACACCCCGGCCCCAGCGGGCGTCGGGATCGGCGGTGTGGTTGGGAAGTTCCAGCGGCTTGCCGTCGACGATTTTGAGAAGATGCTCTTGCGCTTTGCCATTGAGCCGCCGCTGCATCGTCTGCAAAAAAATTTGAAAATCCTCGCGTCGCATCCGGCGGCTCATGGTCGACTGATCGGGCAATTGTTCCGGACGGGTCTTGGCGGTCCAGTTGTCGCGCTCGCAACCCCAGACCGTTGGCCGATCGTGCAGCGTGGCCCAAAGATGGACACGCACGATGCGTGCGGTAGGATGCGTGTCGCGTGGATTGAATTTGAATTCGCGCTGCACATCGCAGATGGCTTGAGAGATTTCGGACCAAAATTCCAGTTCCATGATCGCTCCTTTTTGGTAGAAAGAGCATCATGGACTGGAACTGCGCGTGGCGCAAGTACTTACGACGATGGCGCATAATCCTCCGGTACTCCGGGGGAGGGAAGGGGTGGGGGTTTATTCGAGTGCCTCTCGCACCACATTACTTTCGTCCTTCGCCCCAATTTACTTTCCCCCACCCCCGGCTTAACTTGGCATCGTGTTGCAGCGAACCGCCCGCGCCGACGGCATTGTGTTCTATCAATCACAACTCCTAGGCAATGCGGGCGTTCGTCATGCGTTCAGCACCCGCATTGGCGGCATCAGCCCGGCGCCGTTTGATTCGCTGAACCTCGGCAATCCCAGCGGCGTCAATATTCAAGATGATTACGCCAGAATCTGGATTAATTACGGCAAGCTGCTGGGCGCAATCGACAGTCCGACGGCCCCGCCGCTGCGTGTGCATCAGGTTCATGGCAATGAAGTGGCGATGGTGCAACCCTCTGCCGCATTCGATGCCGACACCCGCGCCGATGCGCTAGTCAGCCGAGATGAGCAGCGGCCGATTTCGGTGCGGACGGCCGATTGTCTGGCCGTCCTGCTGGCGACCCCCGATGGAAAATGCGTGGCGGCGATCCATGCCGGCTGGCGCGGCATCGTGGCCGGGATCATCCCCGCCGCCGTCGTCCGGCTGATTTCCGTCGCCGAGTCCTTCGCCCCCGCCGACCTGCTCGCCGCCAGCGGTCCCTGCATTGGCCCGGATCATTTTGAGGTCGGCCCGGAAGTCGCGGAGGCATTTGCCAACCTCTTTGGCAACCGCGCGCCGATGAAGAAAATTCCGGGTGGCAAGGCAATGATTGATTTGCCCACCGCCGCGCGCCTGCAACTTTGCGACGCCGGCCTGAGTCTTGAGAGAATCGACTGGACCGACCGATGCACCGTGACGCATCCAAACGAATTCTTCTCCCACCGTCGGGACAAAGGTCTGACCGGCCGATTGGCCGCCATCATCCTGCCGGCGCGGGCATGATCTCGTCACTCTTTAATCGTCCGGCCTGGGTTCGCCTCCTGCTGCTGGTGGCGATTTGTCTGGTCTTCGGCCGAATCCTTCTCAACGATTTCGTCGATTGGGACGATTTCATGATCTTCGGCGATTTCGGCACCGCGCATCCGGCCGTGAGTTTGGTTCTCAAACATTGGATCCCCAGCGATCAATCCAATTTCAATCTCTATTGCCCGATGATTTTCACGGTGTGGTGGCTGCTGGCGCATCTGGCTTATGTGAGCGCTCCGGACATTCTCAATTCATCGCTCAATCCGCAGGTCTATCACGCCGCCAATCTCCTCGTGCATTGGCTCAGCGCGTTGGTCACGCTGGAGATTCTCCGCAAGCTGCGACTGCCGACGTGGGCGGCGGCCATCGGCGCGCTGATCTTCGCCATCCATCCGCTGCAAACCGAGCCGGTCGCCTGGGCAACCGGTATGAAAGATCTGCTCAGCGGATTATTGGCGTTGCTGGCAATCTGGCAATTCATGGAATGCTGCACATCGACTGGCCGAAAGTTCGCGCTGCACTACGCCGGCGCCACCGCGATCTACATTCTCGCCCTGCTCTCCAAACCCTCAACGGTGTCCGTGCCGCTCATCGCCGTCGCCATCGGAATCCTTTTTTATCACCTGTCGTGGAAACGGATTATCCTCTGGACGCTTCCGTGGTTTGTGCTGGCGCTGGCGATGGTTGGGATCACGCGCAACGTGCAGCAAACATCGGTCGTGCTGCCGCTGCCCATTGCGATTCGTCCGCTGATCGCCGCTGATTCGTTGTCGTTTTATCTCTACAAATTGGTGCTGCCGATCAATCTGAGCTTTGATTACGGCCGCACGCCCCAGGCGGTAATGAGCGATCCAACATTGCACCATCCGCTCATGTGGACATGGATTTTCCCCGTCGCCGTCGCATTGCTGGTGTGGCGTAGCAAAAGCGCCATGCTCAAACTCGCTGCACTGATTTTTCTTTTCGGACTGCTTCCCGTGCTGGGCCTGCTTCCATTTTTCTATCAATATTATTCCACCGTCGCCGACCGTTATGTTTACCTCTCCATGCTCGGCGTCGCCATCGCCGGCAGTTGGCTGGTCGAGATGATGGCTCAGCACAAACACCATCGCGCCATGGTCGTCGGCTCGACCATCATCCTGGTCGCGCTGGGATGCCTTTCATTCGTCCAGGCCGGCGTCTGGCATGATTCCGAATCCCTCTACACCCACGCCCTTTCCCTCAATCACACCAACTGGGTTCATTACGACATCCTCGGCAATTACTACGATCGCCTCGCCACCGCCGACCGCGATCGCGCTCTGGACGATCTGAAATTCGGCGACCCCAAAACCGCCCACCTCGATTATCAGCAATCCGAAGACCACCTCCGCCAAGCCATCGCCGCCTTCCGCATGGGCATGGCCTACGATCCCAATCACCCAGTCCTCTATGACGTTCAGGAAAAGGATTACGTCATTTTAAACCAGCCCGACGACGGCATCGCGCTGTTGCGAAAGCTGATCGAAATCCAACCCCAATTGCGCCCCGACGAACGGCGCGACCCCGCCATCATGCACGGCCAGATCGCACTAATCGATTACCGCGCCAAACGCCTGGACGCCGCCGCCGAGGAGTTGCGGCAAAACCCCGATGCAATAACGTATCTGCGCAAAACCCAGCCGCACGACGCCGATCCCGACTTCACCACCTGGCTCAATAACCTATCCGCCACCACCCAACCGAAATAACCAATCCCCACCGGGCTAACCACTTCAGTGGTTAGCCGAGAGCGGTTCCAACCAAATTCAATTCAATTCCAACAACTGAACCTCCCTTAGTTCATAGAGGAAAACGTCTTACATCTTTCCACCTGTTGTATAAAAATTTCCATATTTTCTATTTGCATTCCCAAAATTGTACGGTATAAGTTAGCTAACGCCGCGCCTGATCGCAAGGTGTCTTGCAACAGCCCGGCAGCCCCAAACCCAGTGAGGTTTTCTATGTCCAACGACTCCACAGACCCGCGTGATCCAGCCCCTGAATCCCCCAATCCCGACTCCCCGTCGGCCCATTCCGAGGAGGAAATGTTACGAAATGTTACAGAATGTGACGGTTACACCCCCCACCCCCTGGAGTATTGGGTCAATCTGGACGACCGCCAACTTCGTGCCGTCGAGCTGATCGTTCAGGGTCTGGATGATTCCAAGGTAGCCCGCATTCTAGACATCTCCCGCATGACCCTCTGGCGGTGGAAGACTTTCAACGAGGATTACCGCCGGGCGCTGGCCGAAGCTCGGGCACATGTTCGCGCTACCGCTACCGATCGGTATCAGGGTCTGCTCATCCGCGCCACCGACACGCTGGGGAAATTCCTTGATGCCCCCGAACCCAACCACCAATTCCGGGCCGCCCAGATCGTGCTGTGCATGGCCGGCTCCTTCCGCCCCGTCCCCCTGGAAAAATGGCCCCAGGGAATTCCCAGCTTCGCCCAACCGATGCTGCCGGAGAAGATGGGATGAAGAAAATCAATTTCCACCACGAAGACACGGAGAACACGGAGAGAATTCAAAACAAAAAAATTGAAATTGAATTCTTGGCGTATTTTCTACCTTGGCGCCCTTGGCGTCTTGGCGGTCCATTCTCTTCTGAATTGTCCCTTTGCCGAGTAAACTCTCCCCATCATGAAAACCTACTCCATGGCCGATCCCGTTCGCTATCCGCGCATGACCACCGATGAGTTGCGGGCGACTTTTCTGGTCGATTCGCTCTTTATCCCCGGCGGAATCGACCTGGTTTACGTCGATCTGGACCGCACCGTCATCGGCTCGGCCGTCCCGACCAAAGAGGCGCTGAAATTGGAGAGCGATGATTCCCTCCGCTCCGAATTTTTCACCCAGCGGCGAGAACTGGGCATCCTCAACATCGGCAACAATGGATCCGTCAAGGCCGATGGGAAGGATTACCCGATGGAAAATCTCGATTGTCTCTACATCAGCCGAGGAACCAAGGATATCTCCTTCACCAGCGCCGATCCCAAGAAACCGGCGGAATTTTATCTCCTCAGTTATCCCGCCCACGCCGCCATGCCGACCGTGCTCGCCAAAAAAGCCCAGGCCACCGCGGTAAATCTCGGCAAACCCGAGACCTGCAACAAGCGGACGATCTACAAATTTATCCACCCGGATGGGATCAAAAGTTGTCAACTGGTCATGGGATTCACCCAGCTCGAAGTCGGCAGCATCTGGAACACCATGCCCCCGCACACGCACCTGCGGCGATCGGAGGTCTACATGTATTTCAATCTCGACCCCACCCAGCGCGTGATGCATTTCATGGGCGCGGGCCAGGAAACCCGGCATCTGGTGATGGCCGACAAACAGGCGGTGATCTCCCCAAGCTGGTCCATCCACGCCGGCGCGGGTACCGGAAACTACGCATTCTGTTGGGGCATGGGCGGAGAGAACCAAACGTTTGATGATATGGATGGAATTGCGATTGCGACATTGAAATGATTTCGGAAATACAAATTTAGCCACCGTTGGGGCACCGATTGGCACCGATAAAAGAGGATAATTCATACTGGTCTTTTTCTTTATCGGTGCTCATCGGTGTCCCATCGGTGGCTAAGTTCTTCAATGCTGAAGGAAGGAAAACTGCATGATTCTGGATCGATTTAAACTGGACGGAAAAACCGCATTAGTCACCGGCTGCCGGCGCGGGATCGGCAAGGCGCTGGCGGTCGCGCTCGCCGAGGCCGGCGCGGATATCGTCGGCGTCAGCGCAACGCTCGAATCCTCCGGCAGCGAAGTTGAAGCGGAAGTGCTTGCTGTTGGGAGGAAATTCACTGGATTCGCCTGTGACTTCGCCGATCGCGATGCCGTCTATGGATTGGTCAAAAAGCTCGAGCAATTCCCGCGCATCGACATTCTCATTAACAACGCCGGCACGATCATGCGCAAGCCGGCCGTCGATCATCCGGATGATTTTTGGGACAAGGTGATCGAGGTGAATCTCAACGCGCAATTTATTTTGAGCCGGGATGTCGGCCGAAAAATGGTGGAGCGCGGATCTGGGAAAATTGTTTTCACCGCGTCGATGCTCAGCTTTCAGGGCGGTATCACAGTGCCGGGATATGCCGCCAGCAAGGGCGCCATCGCGCAGCTCACCAAGGCTCTGGCCAACGAGTGGGCGAGCAAAGGTGTGAATGTGAACGCCATCGCGCCGGGTTACATCGCCACGGATAACACGGCCGCCCTGCAATCCGATCCGGTGCGGAGCAAGTCGATCCTGGATCGAATTCCCGCCGCCCGATGGGGAAAGCCCGAGGATCTCACCGGCGCCGTCGTTTTCCTCAGCAGCTCCGCCGCGGATTACGTCCACGGCACCATCCTCACCATCGACGGTGGTTGGCTGGGAAGGTGACAGAGAATTTCCCCCTCCTCTGGTACTCCGGGGAGGGTTGGGGTGGGGTCGGGGCCAAGCGTCGGTTGGCGCTCGAAGACCCCCACCCTGTCCCTCCCCCGGAGTACCAGGGGAGGGGAAAAGTGCCTGCCCACCATCGACGGCGGATGGTTGAGAAGATGAGCGAGAATTTCCCCCTCCTCCGGTATTCCGGGGGAGAGTTTGGGTGGGGGCCGAACGTCGGTTGGCAGTCGAAGACCCCCACCCTGTCCCTCCCCCGGAGTACCAGGAGAGGGGAAAAGTGCCTGCCCACCATCGACGGTGGCTGGCTGTAAAGGTGAAGAGAATTTCCCCCTCCTCCGGTACTCCGGGGGAGGGTTGGGGTGGGGGTCGAACGTCGGTTGGCGCTCGAGCGAGTGAGCGTGTGATGATTCAAATGTGGGTACTTCTCATCTTCGCCATGCTTGCTGCGCCATCGCCGCCGCAAGGCGTCGATCCAACAGCGGTTCGACTTCCGGGAACCACGCAGCCCAGCCCTGCCCAGCAGTGGCTTGCGGAAACACCCGAGGATTCCGAGGGATTTGCCGAGTTTGATCCGGCTGGCCAAAAGATTTTCATTGCGCCCGATGGAAAAGATTCCAATGTCGGAACGGAATCCGCGCCCATCGCCACATACAAGCGCGCCGAGCAACTGCTGGTCTCCGGCCAAGGTGCGTCGGTGCTTTTTCAGCGCGGCGGAAGCTACACCATCAACGACAACATCAACACCAGCGGCAAAGATGAAAAAGATGTCCTGCTCATCAGCGCCTACGGCGATCCCGCCAAACCGCGCCCCATTATCACCAATCAAATCAGCATCGGCGGCCGCGAGCCGAGCTATCATTTCATCGTTCTACAAAGCCTGGACATTGAGCATCCGAATTTCAATGGCGTGCGCGCGTATTTCAGCGGATCGTATTTGTGGATCGAGGATTGCCGAGTGGCCGACTGCCCGGCCGACGGAATCATGCTGCAATCCGCCGGCGATATGCGGACCATCATCCTACGGCGAAACGTGATCGTCGATTGCCAGAGCGGCGACAAATGCCAGGGCGTTTACGCCAGTGGCGTCCACGATCTTCTGATCGATTCCAACCTCGCCGATCACAACGGCTGGCACGTTCCCGCCGATCGGAGCATTTTTTCGCACGATTTCTACCTGCAATTCGACAACGGCCCAATTATTTTTACGAACAATTTCTGCTCCAACGCTGCCAGCCACGGTGTTCAGCAGCGCTCCGGCGGAATCAACGCGGGAAATTATTACTTCCGAAATTCACTGGCGTATCTGGTCGCCAAGAATTCGTCGATCATCACCGGCAACGTCGCTGAAAGCGGCGCCGCCATCAAACCGACGCTCCCGCGCGGACAAGGACTGGAGGTCGCCGCGTGTAATGCCGATGTCGGCGGCAATCTTTTCATCGACAAAATGGACCCGGTGAACAACATGAGCGCGATGTCGTTGACCGAGAATTTCGAGCAAACACCCAATCCGAACATGCGCGTGAATCTGCATGACAATATTGTCTATCACTGGCTTTCGATCGGGCTGGTGTCGAAACTTCCGAAGACCGCGATGCTCGATGAGAGCAACGATTGGAACGGCGTCGGCCACTATGTCGATCCATCGCGCGATTTGGACACATACGCCAAAAGCATCGGCTTGGCCGATGCGGATGCGTTCATCGCCGCAGCGCGAAATAATTGTCGGGGACCCATTTACGATCCGCGCCTATGTGCCGCCGCAGCGGTTTCGTATGTGCAGGCGGGATTTGTCAGTTTGTCAAAATGAACAAGGGACCAAATTCAATCTCTTTACTGATCCCGAGTGGTCGGGCCTTGGCTGAATGTGAACTCGCCGTGCGTCAGTTCCTTGGCGATCGCATCCATGCGATCCTGGGTTTCCGGAGGCGACGTAGGCCGCAAATCGCGCAACACACTCAGCACCGCCGGGCCCATCGACTCCAGCGCCGCCTGCGCGGTTTCGCGCTTGCTCCAGTCATCGGCGCTGAGGTCGGCGACGAGAGATTTGATCTTGTCCACCGTCGGAGCCGACGGCGTTGGCAGCGGTTGATCGTATTCCGAAAGCAACGCCACCGGCACATCGATTCCGATCCCGCTGGCCAATTTGCAATGAACCGCTGGATCTTCCAGTTGCCCGCTCACCGTTGTGTCGTCCCACAATTCCACCTGCACTTCCGACGATCCGGGCGCGGTGTGAGTGATCTTGCGAATCTCCGGCGCGTTGATCTGCAGCGTGTCGAAAGCCGTGTCGAGCTTGAGCTGACCGATCAACGTGCCAACCATGACGTCATCGTTCAGCAGAGAAAGTTTGGGACTCATCGGATCGACATCGTCCGGCGCAGGGGCGAACTGGATGCGCGTGATCGCGCTGGCGGGGAAATGCACGGCCTGCTTGGCCGCGCCGGTGGCGAGATTCACGTCGAATTCCGTCGCCGACACGATGCCGGCAAATTTACTGCCATCGGTCAATGCGATTTCATGCACGCGGTTATCGTCCGATTGAAATGCAATCGAAGAAATCGTGCTCGGATCGAGGCTCAGCATGCCGTAGCGCGTGGCGACCTGAATCGCCGTGTTGGGCATTTCGATCTCAACCCGGTCCCCGGCGCGCATGGAGATAAAGGGCTTGGTGAACGCCCATTCGTCAGATTCACCGGGACGTTTGCGGTAGCCCACGCGGTTGATCTGCGCCAGTGGAACATGAATTATCTGTCCGCTGGACATTTGCAGATCGATGTCCTGCTGCTGAAGTTGTCCGCCGAAGATTTGGCCATCGGATGTCACGACAAGCTGGCGCGGGCGGTATTCGCCGACATTGATCAGACCGATGACCTGATCGGTGGGAAGTTCGACATCGCCGTAAAACGTGGAGAGTTTGTACGATTGCACCTGCAGCGTTCCCTTGAGTTGGTCGCCGCTGTGCAGTTCGACGACATCAAACTCATCGCCGCGCAACACTTCATAATCGCCGGCCAATCCCATCGACGAGGGAAAATTGACGATAATTTTGCGGATGTCCTTCGGCAACGACGTGAGCGCCTTGCCCTCCTTGAGATCGGCGATGAATTGCTGGCCCTGGTCCGGCGTTTGGACGATTTGGAGGAAGTGCATGATGCCCGCGGATTTGCCCGGCGGAATCGACAATTGAATCGTCGCCTGCACGACATTGCTTCCGGGCTGACTATCGACGGTTGGAATGATCTTCGCGCCCTTGCCGGCATACATCTCGACGAGCCCGCGGCCAACCGGCGTCATTCCCACCCATCCGATGTTGTTCTGCGCGTGCTTGGGGTCCGCGACGGTCGTCGAACTGGTGATGCCAAAATTCACGTTGGATTGCAGATCGACGGTGATGAGCATCGGCTGGTTCTGCGGGTTCTTGAAGATGTCGACGATGCGAATGGAATTGTCGACCTTGTCGAAGAGAATTCGTCGCGTGGCGGTGCCGGCGCCGAAATTCATGTTGTCAAAAATAATTTCGCCGGTCTTGGCGTCGCGCTGGGCGAAGTTGCCCGTGATGGTGGGTTGATTGCCGTCGATGGTAAGCATGTCTGCCTGGCCGACAACGGGCTGCGGCCCCTGCATCTGCAACATGCCATTGCCGAAGATCATCCATTGATTGCCCTGTCCATCGGGAATTCGGAATGGAAGAGTGACCGTGTCGCCGCCCGGATTATTGATCGCGCGGATTTGTCCGCCGGCCGAGACGGCGATCATCAGAATTGCGGCGAACCCTGTGAGATATTTTTTTGCCACCGTGCAGCGCTCCATTCTGCTGTCCCCCGCGGACGCTGCCGTCAGCATAAGCCCATTCATTTGTTTTTGTCCAGTAATCCGTTGAGCCCTTGCTGCAATTGCTGGCTTCCCTGCGTCGTGGCGGACTTCACCTCGTCACCGACATTGGCCGGCAGCTTGCTGCCTAACTGGTCAGCGGCATTTCCCAATTGGCCGTTCAATTTTTGTCCCAGATTGTTCTCCAGTGAGGTGACGTTGGTATTGAGATATTGCTGCAAATCCGCCGGAATGTTGCCGGCTTTCATGCCTTGCGCGGCCAGGGCCGTGATGACCTGGCTGACGACGTCCTTGATCGCCGCGCCATTGTCGGACCCATCGGCGTTGCCGATATTTTTCAATGTCATTGATGGAATCGGAACCTGGATCGAACTGGCCAGTCCCGGCAAACCCGGCTGGAAATTCACCTGGGCGTTGGTTAGGTCCAGCTCATCAATGATCAATTTCATCGGCTGCGACGGTTGTCCACTGCTGCTTGTTGGTGGCGATTGCGAGGTCTGTTCCGTCAATGCCTGCAAATTTAATTTCATGTTGGATTGCTCGACCACGAGGATTGGACTGTCGATGGAGATCTTTTTGATGTGGATCGGTTCGCTGCGGAGTTGGCCGTAGTCGACCGACACATCGACGCCTCCGAGTGTGAAAATATGTGGTGCGGTGAAGTTCGGTGGAGAAGCGATAGCCAGATCACTTAACGTGACTTCGCCGCCAAAGAGTGACAATTTGGCTGATGCGAGCGTAGTCGTGAGATTGAGAGATGCCGTTGCCTGATCTTGAATCACATCGCGGAGAATCGAGTTCAGAGATGCGTAAACAATCACCAGAACAATGACAATGAGAAGCGCCGCAGCGAGGAGAATTCGTTTGAACCATTTCATATTTGACGATTCTCATCGCCCTTCGGCTGGTAAAACAAGGCCGAAAATAATTTTGCCTTTTTTTTGAGCAAGGCGAGATTTCTATTGACAGACAATCTGTCGTTCCCATAATCCGCTGTTGCTTTGACCGCCTAAGCTGCTTGGCAAACAGGCAGCGCGGAGAACCCAATGCGGCAGATTGCCGGAAGGCACCGGAAATTTGCCGCAGTTTCGGACGAACGGTTTAACCGCCGCCAGTTCGAGGGGCGCATCGGTTGTGTGTGATCAGTCTGGCATGGAAGCAGGATGGCGAGAAGATGCCGAACTGATCAACCGAGGGAGACTTTCAACTCCCAGCCCGTCAGCTAACTCCGCAGGCACGTGAAAGGGATCAGCGCACTGGGCGTTTCGATCCTTCGTATTAGTTGTAGGTCCGCTTGCAAACGGTCGCTGGGAATTCGTTTTTCCGTTAGCGGCCATTAACAGGTATTGCAGGCATTGCCGCGCCGTTCTCGGCGCAAGGAGAATGCACCATGGCCACACAGGCCGAAACGCTTCGTAAAGCCATTGAGAATCTTGTCGACGCCAAACTCGTCGATGCGATGGCGCGACCCGATGGACTCAGCCGGTTGCTGGCGCACCGGCGCACTGGCGTCGCATCGCCGGATATTCGCAGTGCCGAGCGCAATCTGGAAGAGACGCTTGGTCAGATGCTGAGCCTTGCGGACATAGGAGAAGAACAGTTGGCTTGAAAAATCCGGATTTCGGGTTTCGGGAATCGGGTTTCGGGTGAAGAAAAACGGGGGCGACGCTTCTTGTCTTTACCCGAAACCCCAAACCCGATCCCCGAAACCCGATTCTTTCTACTTCCACCAGTCCAGATCGATTTTCGCAAACACGCTGTCGTGCTTGTCCATTTCGTCCAGCTCAATCCGGCGAATGTCGCTCATCGGTAATCCCGCGGCGGCTTCTTCGGCCATGGCGCTGGCGCGATCGAAATTGGTCGCATGGCCGGCAAATCGCTGAATGCCATAATCCACCGCGCCGTGTGAATGCACCACAAACGGCCAATCGCTCGCCTGTAGCAGCAATAATTGTCGCCCGGCTCGCTGCAGCAATCCCGCCACTGTTTCGTTCGTCCGCCACGGCAATTCGTGCAGCAATTTCAGCATCCGATTTTCCGCGCGATATTCCATTTCCCACATCCAGCGATTGCGGTCGTTGATCCAGACGCTGTGATTTCCCTTTTCTCCCCACGATCCTTCCGGCATTCGCACGACTTTATCTGGTGGATGGTGATAGAGCGCTTCTTCGGCCGTCATCAGATAAATGGATGGATCGTTCGCCAACGTCAACACGACATCGCGCAAAAATCTCGGCCCCTCGAACCACCAGTGTCCGAACAATTCCGCATCGAACGGCGCGACGCACACGCCTTGTCGGCCGGTTCGGTCGCGATGCTCGCGCAACACCTCGCGCACCACATTGCAGAAATGTTGCGCATGTTCATACACCTTGGCGGCGATGTCATCCGGATAATACATGTCTTTGTCGCCCAACCCGGCTTTGTTGTGCGTGACTTTCCAATATCGCAGCCCGCGCTCGGAATGTTTTTTGTGAAATTCCAGATATGTGCCATTGCCCGGATATCCGATTGCGCCGCTCCACACCTGCTCGCTGACGCGCGGATGTCGGCCGAAAGCGAAACATCTCGGCGCATCGTGGCCGCTGGAGACGCCGACGGGTTCGAGCACATCGCGCCAGCCGCGCTTGGTGTCCCAGAATAATTGCGCTTCGCCGACCGGCCGGAAATTTCCGTTATCCAGCGTTCCCAGCGGTTGTCCGCCGGTGATGAGATGCGTGTCCACAAAAAAATGCGTGACGCCAGCACCGCTGATGAATGTCTCCAGCCCCGGCCGAGATCGCGGATTGTCGTAAAGCACTGAAGGAAGCCAGTTGTCCCACTGCGGCCGATAGGCGCATTCCGGCAGCCACATGCCGCGCGGTTGAATTCCCAATCGCGCCTGGCTCGTGTGTACGCCGGCCGACATTTGCGCGTTGATCGACTGATCGTTGAGCATCAACGGCATGTAGGCATGCGTGGCATTGCTGGTGAGAATCTGAATATGCCCCTCGCGACAACGCGCGGCGAATTCCCGGCCGATGTCGCGGCCGATGCGCTCGAAATGTTCCAGCCGAGCCGCATACCATTTTTCCCATCGATCGGCGAGATGAGCGAGATGCGGCTGATTGGTCCTCTCGAATTCCTGCCGATCGTTGTGAGCGCGCTGCCCGCGCTCGGTGAGATATTCCACAAATCCGGATTTGAATCGCTCATGCCCCAATTGCTCGAGGAGAATCGGCGTCAGTCCCATCGTCAGCGCCGGCCGCGCTTTGAGCAGCGCGCATTCGCCGATCATGTCGAGCAATGGCAAATAAGTTTCCGCCGCCGCCTCGTACAGCCACGCCTCACCATGCGGATACGATCCGTGATGCAGGACGTAAGGAAGATGACCATGAAGCACGATGCAAAGGGTTCCCAGCGATTCGCTCATCGTTGCAATATCGTAACCGGCCGATGGATTGGGTGATACTTTGCGGATCACGGCATTCGATGGAGAGGGTTTAGGGTCTGGGGTTTAGGGTTTAGGGTTTAGGGTTTAGGGTGAGGAAAATAAGGCGATGAGGCTCTGCATTTACCCTAAACCCTCGACCCTAAACCCCAAACCCATTTTTTACATTTTTGCGATTGGCGGTGGTATAATTACACAGTTCGAGATTCCAAGAACTGTTCGGCTTTGTGGGCCTTTTTCGGGAACCCACCATGCACCGCGAGCCGCGCAAGTTTCCTCCGATGCCGCCCGTCGGCCAGCCGGATTCGTACTACGGGCAACTGGTTCG
>Ga0302325_10020304_pt1 | contig 13934 bp, 13 predicted proteins | sample Palsa_T0_2_FD_201948 | JGI IMG/M metagenome (GOLD analysis project Ga0302325, IMG submission 201948) | Peat permafrost microbial communities from Stordalen Mire near Abisko, Sweden - Palsa_T0_2 | ecosystem: Environmental > Terrestrial > Soil > Palsa > Peat permafrost | place: Sweden: Abisko... | reverse complement strand
GTCATCGGTGCTCAGCACAGTCACAGTCTTGGCCATACGCCGAATCGTCCAGGCTCGCTGCCAGCATTGTCAAAAGGGACGTTCGGCCGGCCCGGTTGCCCGGCCTGCGGACCCCGGCGGACGTGGCCGGCCAGAGCGGCCGCTGGTCCCGCCCACCGGCCGCGACCGAGTGACATGCCAGCTGGCGCGGACCCTAGTTGCCGAACAGCGCCGCTGCCCGCCGGGATATCTCCTGAGCAGGAACGTCCTCGATGTGCTGGCTCATCATCCACTGCTGGCCGAAAGGGTCGCGAAGCCGCCCGCCGCGCTCCCCGTAGAACTGGTCCTCCAGCGGGTAGAGCACCCCGGCACCGGCGCTGACCGCCCGCTCCCACGCCGCGTCCACGTCCTCCCAGTACAGCGACATGACGCAGCTGACCATCCCGCCGAGATTGTCGGGTGAGCGGACGGGCCCGTCCGCGGCGTCCTCGGTGATCATCACCACCGAGTCCCCGATCCTGACCTCGGCGTGGATCAGCTCCGCGTTCGGCCCGGTAAACCGCTCACCCAGCTCCTCGGCCCCGAAAGCACGGCAGTAGAACGCGATGGCGGCAGCGCCATCCCGGACAACAAGGCGGGGCGTGACGGTCCGCAGGTGCGCAGGAACCGGGCTCACTGTGCTCGTCTTCGGTACGTCCACGGGGCGTCCTCTCCGCAATCCGCTGAGAGTCACCCTATTCCGCACTCGGTCGCGATGGCGGGACTCTGACGGCGGGCCGTAGCGTCGTGGTATAGCCGGCGTGTCAGATGGCCGGGCCTGATGGCTGGTGTTGTTCCAGCGCGGCCAGCCTGAGCTCGAGCTGGTCGATCCGGTGCCGGAGAATCTCCAGCTGGGCCTCGTCGGCGAGCCGCCGCTGCGCGGTGCGGCGCAGTCGCGGCGAGGCCTCGGCGCGTGCGGCGACGAGCGCGAGCGGCACCAGCCGCTGCGGCCCGTGCGGCCCGTCGACGAGCCGGGACGGGATCTGGCCGGCCCGGTACCAGCTACGCAGAGCGGCGCGCGAGGCGCCGGTGCCGGCGGCCGCCCGTTCCAGCGTCACCCAGTCCGAGCCCTCGAACTGCGCGTCCAGCTCGAGTTCGGTTTCCCATTCGTCGAGCCGGTCCTCCCAGTCCATGACGGCAGGATCCTCCCTCCAGGGATCGGGTGGATCACAAGCTACCATATTAATAGCATGGTATTGACTAGGTTTAGGCTATGCTCGACAGTGGAACCATGTTTGAGCGATTCACTGACCGCGCCCGGCACGCCGTCGTACTTGCCCAGGAGGAAGCCCGGCGACTGCAGCACAACTACATCGGCACCGAGCACATCCTGCTCGGGCTACTCGGCGAGCCCGGCGGGCTCGCGTTCCGCGCCCTCGAGCGCTTCGGGATGTCGCTTGACGGCACCCGCGAAGAGGTCAGGGCCATGGTCGGCACCGGGAAAAGCTCGCTCAGCGGGCATATCCCCTTCACCCCGCGCGCGAAGAAGACCCTTGAGCTTGCGCTCCGCGAGGCCCAGCAACTGCGCCACAACTACATCGGCACCGAGCACATCCTGCTCGGAGTGATAGGGGAAGGCGACGGCGCCGGCGCGCAGACCCTGCGGCAGCACTCCTCCGACCTCCTGCCGATCCGCATGGCCGTGCTCGACCTGGTGTCCACGGAGCCGACCGAGGCCACCAGGATCCACCGCTGGCTGCGCCGCCACACCGCGGCCGTCCCGGGGGAGGCGCCCGAGCCTGGCGAGCCGGCCGAGCTGCGCACCACGCCGGCCGCCGACACCAGCCTGAGCGAAGCCGCCCGGCTGGCCGGATCACAGCCGGTCGGCTCGCACCATCTGCTGCTCGCCGCCCTTGGCGATCCCGATACCGCCGCTGCCCGGGCACTCGCCGCTCTCGGCGTCGACCTGGACCAGGCCAGGGAGGCGCTTCGCAACGCCGACGTCACCGGCACCAGCGACGAGCAGCCGGAAGAGGCCGGCCGGCGCCAGATGCTGATCCGCGTGACCGACAATCAGGTCACGATCGAGGCAACCGACCGGGTGATCGTCGACCTTGGCCGCGCCGCGCTCCGCGCGCTCGGCGACCAGGCCAGCCCGCCCGGCACCATCCGCGGTGACCTGCCGGTCAGCGCCAGCCTCGGCAGCGTCTGGCAGGCGCTGCACGACAGCCTGAGGGTCATCCAGCGGAGCGCGACGCAGCCCCCGGAGTCCCCCGGCTCGCCGGGCAGCCCGGAGAAGCCAGTCCAGCCGGGAACCGAGGCCGCTTAGGGCCCGGAACGCGACGCCAGCCGACCGCCCTGCGATCAGCCCGCTGGTGTCATGACCGATACCCTGGCGAGCGAGTTCGGGGCGACGATCCTCCAGCGGTGTCGCGGCCGCGAGCAGCGCGCCGTTGCGGCAGCGCTCAGCGCCGCGTCCCATTGGCCGTCGGCGGTCATGACGATCCTGACCCGCACGCCGCGCCGCGGGCAGAGCTGCGCGCACCAAGCTGATCGTGAATGATGTCCGTTGACAGACAACGAGCCGCCTCGGTTAGATTACGGGGGTAAGTCCGCTGCATTGCAAGGAGCAGCCTCGTGACGGCGACCGGCGACCTGAACAGCCATGTGCGCCCGCCCGGCCCGCAGAGCGGCGGGCCGGGCTCGCCCCGGCTCGTCTTCGGCGACGGCGTGCTGGCACGCGGCGCGGGGCAGATCCCGCGCCCGTATGCGCTGCTCGCCCAGCCGGAGCCGCTCCGGCAAGCAGATCCCGGCGTCCGGGACCTGGCCGGGCATGTCCGGCTGGTCACCTCGCTGCGCGAGGCGGACCTGGCGGAGCTGGAGCAGCTGGTGCCGGATGTCGCCGCCGTGCTGGGCCTGGGCGGGGGCACCGCGATGGACGCGGCGAAGTTCCTGGCCTGGCGCCGGGGCGTCCCGCTGCTGCTGGCCCCGTCCGCGGTGAGCGTCGACGCGTCGGTGACCAACACCATCGCCGTGCGGGCCGGGCGAGGCGTCGAGTACCGCGGCTTCGTGGTTGCCGAGGCCGTCTTCGTCGACTTCGGGCTGATCGGCCAGGCGCCGCCGCGGATGAACCGGGCGGGAGCCGGGGACCTGCTGTCGATCCACACCGCGCTGCGGGACTGGGAGCTCGGGGCCGGCCACGGTGGCGCCGAGCTGGTGCCTGAGGCGGCCAGCCGGGCCGCCCAGATTCTGCAGACGATCGAGCGGCTGGCCGGCGATATCCGGGCGGTGTCCCGCCGCGGCATCGAAGCCGTGGTCAGGGCGTACCTGGAGATCAACGAGCTGGCCACTGCCCTCGGCCATGCCCAGCTCGAGGAGGGCTCCGAGCACTACTTTGCCTACTGCCTGGAAAGCGTCACCGGACGCACGTTCATCCACGGCGAGGCGGTGACCCTGGGTGCCGTGCTCATGTCCGCCCTGCAGGACAACCAGCCCGGCCGGGTCCGCGCTACGGCGGATGCCGCCGGCATCCGCTGGCGCCCGGCGGATCTCGGGCTCGGCGAGGACGACCTCGCGGTCACCCTGAGCCGGCTGCCGGGCTTTGTCCGCGATACAGCGCTGCCGTGGTCGGTGATCGACGAGGAGCCGATCGACGAGGCCGCCGTGCGGTGGCTCGCGGGGGCGGCCCGGTGAGCGCACCATCTACGCTTCACGCCATGGCAGATCCGATGGAGAACCTGCAGCGCATCGTGACCGACCCGCGCTCGCTCTCGGTCCAGGTGGCCGAGCGCATCAGGGAGCTCATCTCGGGCGAGGCGCTGCTGCCCGGGCAGCGGCTGCCCACGGAGGCCGATTTCAGCGACCGGTTCGGCGTGGGTCGCACGACTGTCCGCGAGGCGCTGAAGCAACTGGAGAACGACGGGCTGATTCAGGTGAGGCGCGGGCTCGGCAGGTTCGTCTCAGCGGCTCCGGCGGTGCGCCGTCCGCTCACCCGGCTTGAGGGCGTTACCGAGATGATGCAGGAGTCCGGATACCAGGTGACCAACCGCGTGCTCTCGGTGGCCGTCGAGCAGCCCGCCGAGGACGAGCGGGGTGTCCTGCGCCTTCCCGAGGGCGCCGAGGTGATCCGCCTGGAACGGCTCAGGCTGCGGGGCGACGAGGCTTACATCTACTCGGTCGACGTCATGCCGCGGTCGTACTTCCCCGAGGACATCGCCGCCATCGACTGGCGCGGATCGCTGATGGACCTGCTCGAGGAGCGGGGGGCGCGGCCCGTCTACGCGGTTGCGCAGATCTCGGCACTGCACCTGCCCAGGGCGCTGGCCCGCCGGCACGGGCTGGACGCCACGCTGCCGTGGCTCCTGATGGTGCAGACCAACACTACGGACGAGGGCGTCAACGTGATCTACTCCCACGACTACCACCGGGGCGATAGGTTCACCTTTGACGTCCCGAGGCGCGCGGAGCAGCGGGCATGACGGCTGAGGTGACGGCAGGCGGCCCGGCGCCGGGGGCCAGCGCCGCGGCGAGGATCCCGAGCGAGAACGTCGGGCGCTGGCATCATGCCATCTCCGGCGAGCTGCGGGCCGTCTTCGAGGAGGTGCTGGCCGGGCCCAGGTTCACCATGGGCCCGTTCCTGCGGGCCTTCGAGGCCGACTTCGCCGCGTTCTGCGGCGCGGACAGCTGCGTCGGCATCTCCAGCGGCACGGCGGCCCTGCACCTCTCGCTGCTCGCACTCGGCGTCGGTCCCGGCGACGAGGTCATCACGGTGCCCAACACCTACGTCGCCACGGCGTTCGCGATCACCTACACCGGCGCGGTCCCTGTCTTCGCAGACGTGGACCCCAGCACGTACAACATGGACCCCGCGGCGGCGGCCGCGGCCCGCACCGAGCGCACGAAGGCCATCCTGCCCGTGCACATGTACGGGCAGGCAGCCGACATCGACGCGATCCGCCGCGCATTGCCCGGCCTGCCGATCCTGGAGGACGCAGCGCACGCGCACGGGGCAACGCTCGGTGACCGCCGGGCGGGCAGCCTCGGCGACGTCGCCGCATTCTCGTTCTACCCGACGAAGCTGCTCGGGGCGCTCGGCGACGGCGGCGCCGTCACCGTTTCCGACGCCGGGATCGAGGGCCGCCTGCGCCAGCTGCGCTACATGGGCCAGCGCGGGCGGAAGCATGATCACGAGATACTCGGCTACCAGGAGCGCCTGGACGAGGTGCAGGCTGCTTTCCTGCAGGTCAAGCTGCGCCACCTGGAGGACCAGATCTCCGGCCGTCGCCGGGTGGCCGCGGCCTACGCCCGGCTGCTGTCCGGTACGCCGCTGACCCTGCCGGCGCATGACGTCACTGGGCGTCACGTGTACTACGTGTACACCGTCCTCGCCCCGGATCGCGACGAGCTTGCGGCGCACCTGGCGGCCAGCGGCATCGACAGCCAGGTGATCTACCCGCGGCTGGTCCCGCAGCAGGGCGCCTACGCCACCCGGCCATGGCGGGCGGGCCCGCTGACGGTGGCCGAGACCCTGCCGGGCCGGATTCTCTGCCTGCCGATGTTCGCCGAGCTGACCGACGGCGAGGTAGAGCGGACGGCCATGGCCGTCCGGCAGTTCTACGGCGTGGCATGAGCCTGCGGCTGGCCGTGCTGGGCGGGAGCGCGGTCGCCACCGTCCAGCTGGCCGAGGCCCTGGCTGACTGGCCGGGTGGCGAGGCGCGGCGCCCGGCCGGCCTCGAGCTCGTGCTGCACGGGCGGTCCGAGCGACTGGAGGCGGTCGCGGCCGCCTGCCGCCTGCGCGCGGAAGCGCTCGGGCTGCCGGTCAGCGTGCGCGCCGAGCGCGGCCTGCAGGCCGCGCTGGCCGGGGCCGGCGTAGTGCTGAACCAGATCAGGGCCGGCGGGCTGCGGGCCCGGTCGCTGGATGAGTCCTTCCCGCAGGCAGCCGGCATCCCCGGCGAGGAGACGATGGGTCCCGGCGGCCTGGCCTGCGCGGTACGCACGGTCAGCGCCCTGCGGCCAGTATGGGCGCAGGTCTCCCGGTCGGCCGCGGACGCGCTGATCATCAACCTCACCAACCCGGCGGGCATCGTCGCGCAGGCGGCGCGCGCGGAGTTCGGCCTGGGCATCGTCACGGTGTGCGACTCGCCGCTCGTCATGCTCGACGCCATCGGCCGGCGCCTGCGCCGCCCACAGGACGAGGTGCGGGCCCGTTATGTCGGCATGAACCACGTCGGCTGGTACGTGCCGGAGGCCACCGGTGAGCTTGACCTGCTGCAGGATCTGGTGGACGGCCTGGATCCCGCCCTGCCCGCGCTGCACGAGGCCGTGCCCGGGCCCTACCTGCGCTACTACGCCCACCCCGACCGGATGCTGGCGGCGCAGCGCGGCCGGCCGACCCGCGCGCAGGAACTGCTCCGGATACAGCGGGAGACGGCCGAGTCCTATCTCCGCGGCGCCGTGCCGCCGACCTGGGAGCGCAAGGCGCCCTGGTACTCCCTTGCCGTCGTCCCGCTGCTCGATGCCTGGCTGAACGGATCGGAGCGGGTACTCGTCGTCGGACTGCCGAACGGCAGCCGCGTGCCGTGGCTGCCCGGCGACGTGATCGTCGAGGGGCCGGCGCTGGCCGTGGCAGCGGGCAGCATCGAGCCGCAGGCCGTTCCCGGCCTGCCGGACCTGCCGCGCGGGCTGCTCGCCCGGCACGCGGCCTACGAGCGGCTGGCCGCGGCGGCCCTGGCCGGCCAGCCGTCCACCGCGGGGCTGACCCGCGCCCTGCTCGCCAACCCCATGGTGAGCAGCTTCGACCAGGCCAGCGCCCTGGCCGCGGCCATCCTGGCGCCGGCCCCGGCTGCGCGTGGCTGAGACGCTGGCCGCGGCCGACGTCGGCGCGTCCAAGACGCTGGTCGCCCTGGTCGGCTCGCGACCACCGGGACTGGCCGGCTCGCGGCCGGGGCGATGGTCCTGGCTGACGCCGCCGCAGCGGTTCGCCACGCCTCGCGATCCCGGGGACGTGGCCAGGCTGATCACCCGCGCGGTCAGGGACCTGGCCGGGGAGCAGGCCTGGCCGGCGGCCGCGGCGGTGGCCATCCCAGGTCCCGTCGACAGCCGCCAGGGGATCGTCGCTCACCTGCCCAACCTGGGCTGGCACGATGTCCCGTTCGCGGCGATCCTTTCCGGCCAGCTGGGCGTGCCCGTGTTGCTGGACGACGACGCCCGCCTCGGCGGGCTCGGCGAGTGGGCGGCCGGCGCGGGCGCCGGCACTCGCAGCCTGGGGTACGTCACGGTCAGCACCGGCATCGGGTGCGGGCTGGTCGTGGACGGCGAGCCCTGGGCAGGCGGCCACGGCCTGGCCGGCGAGTTCGGCCACATCGTCGTGGACCCTGGCGGACCCCGGTGCGGCTGCGGCCACCGGGGCTGCGTCGAGGCGTACGCGGGAGGCCTGGCGATGTCGCGCGCCGCCCGCCGGGCGTGGCCACGGGCCAGGCTCGGCGACGGCACCCCGGCGCCCCGCAGCGCGGGGGAGATCTTCCGGCTGGCCCGCCGCGGCGACGAGGCCGCGGCGGCCATCGTCGGGGACGCCACCGGCGCGCTCGCGCTGGGGCTGGCCATGATCGCGGCGGTCTTCGATCCCGAGCTGATCGTGGTCGGCGGGTCCGTCGCGCTCGGGCAGCGCCGGTGGATCCGCTCGGTGGCGGCAGCGAGCCGCCGCCGGTGCATCGCGCAGACGGGCGCGTCGATGCGCGTGGTCAGTGCGGCCCTGGCTGGCCAGTCGGCCCTGGCCGGGGCCGCCGAGGCGGTCGTGCGCTTTACCGGGCAGGCCGCAGCCACCCCGGCGGCAGCCATCCCGGCCGCACCACCCACCGGCGGGTCATCCCGCGCGGCCGGCCGGGGGTAGCGCCGCCCGCCCGGCGAAGATCGCTGCTACCGAGCAGTTGTCCGACAACAGATGTCTATTGACAGCCGGGAAAACGGGACTTTACGCTCTTCCCCAACGCGGGACGCTTGGTGAGGGAGGGGCGGTCATGCCCGGGAATTCTGCGCGTGCGGGGACCGCACAAGCGGCACAGCGCGGCAGGCTCGCCGCGAACGTGCTGGGCCTGTGGGACGGCATGGTCTTGGGGTTCGCGAGCGCCGCGCCGGGCGTGAGCATCGCCGGCGTCCTCGGTGGCCTGGCCGCCGCGTCCGGTCACGGCGCCCTGCTGGCGCTCCTGATCGGCTTCGTGCCCCTGGTGTTCATCGCGTCCAGCTTCTTCCACCTGAATCGATGGCGCGCTGACGTGGGCATCTCCTACGCGTGGATCGGCCGGGTCCTGCACCCGGTCATCGGCGGCTTCATCGGGATCCTGATCATCATCGCCTTCGTGGTGTCCAACTCCTTCGCCATCATTCCCGCGGCCTCGAACTTCCTGACGGTGTTCTCCAGCAGCGCGTCCACGAACAAGTGGCTCGTCACCATCGTGGGCACGATCTTCCTGATCCTCATCACGGTTGCCGTGGTTTCCGGCATCAGGCTGGCTGCGCGGTTCCAGTGGGTCCTGACCACGTTCGAGATGCTGGTCCTGCTGGTCTTCGCCATCTGGGCGCTGCACGACGGCCTGCACGGACACGCCCACGGCGTCCGCGGCACCGCCGTCCCGTCCCTGTCCTGGTTCAGCCTCTCCTCTGCCGGCGGGTCGTCGGGCCTGATCGCCGGACTGCTGATCTCGGTATTCTGGTACTCAGGGTGGGAAACGGCCGTGGTGGTCAACGAGGAGACCCGGCGGGCGCGCCGCAACCCCGGCCTGGCGGGAATCGGCAGCCTGATCGCCGTCCTCGCCGTCTCGCTGCTCTTCTCGGCACTGTTCTTCTCGGCAGTCTCGCCCGGTCACATGAGCGCGAACGCCGCATGGCTCTCCGACCTGGGCATTCAGCTCGCGGGCCGGCCCTGGGGATACCTGCTCGTGCTCGGCATCATGGCCGGGTACCTCGGCGGGATCGAGACCACGATCATCACGTTCGGCAACGTCGGCTACTCGATGGGCCGGGACGGCGTGCTGTGGCGGGCCTTCGGGAAGGTCAGCAGCCGGACCGAGATGCCCTGGCTCGCCATCGTCGTCCTCAGCGTGCCCTCGTTCCTCATGTTCGTCGTCCAGGTCTGGACCGGGGGGACCCTGGCCTCGATCATCGCAGACCTGGCCTCAAGCCTCGGCGAGATGTTCGTGGTCTATTACGCCCTCACCGGGATCGCATCAGCCTGGCTGCTGCGCGGCATCGCGCGAACCAAGCCCGTCGTCGCCGTCACCGGGGTGCTGCTCCCGCTGATCGGAGCGGCCGTCCTGATCTGGATCGGCTGGAAGTCCTGGGGCGAGACGAACTCGGCGGTCAAGACCACGTTCATCATCGCCATCGTGGCATCGGCGGCGCTCATCGGAGTCAGCCGGGTGTACGGGAAAGCGCCGTTCTTCAGTGAGCGCCAGTCCCGGCCGGTCACCGCCGAGGAGCTGGCCGGCGCTGACCGGGCGTAGCGCCACCGGCCCGCGCGGCAGGCAGGCACTCTGGCCATGGAGGTCGTCAACGCGGCTGGCTTCGTCACTAGCCTGGGCGGCGGGCCGGCCAGCCCGGCGGTGGCCGGCATCATCGCCCGCGCCAGCATGCGCTGCTATGACGTCACCGAGCTGGCCGGCGCTGCCGGACAGCGCGTCGCGCGGCTGGCTGGCGCGCCGGCCGCCGCTGTGACCGCGGGCGCGGCTGCGGGGCTGGTACTCGGAGTGGCCGCCTGCATCGCGGGAGACGACCCTGCCCGCGCGGACGCCCTGCCGGTGCCGCCGGGCGCCGCCCGCGTCGTGTGCCAGCTGACCCAGGCGAATGCCTACGAGCGAGTCGTCCGGCTGACCGGGGCGCAGCTGCACCGCTGCGGCCTGCCGACCCGGCCGGGCCTCGGGCAGACGCAGGCCTGGGAGCTGGAGGCGGCGCTGGCATCGCCCGGCGTCGCCTGCGTTCTCCATACGGTCGTCGACGACCCGGGAGCGCTGCCGCTCGGTCGCGTCTGCGAGATGGCGCACGAACGCGGTATACCTGTCGTCGCGGACGCCGCAGCGCAGCTGCCGCCGGCCGGCAACCTCACCCGGTTCCTGCAGGCGGGCGCGGACCTGGTGGTCTTCTCCGGCGGGAAGGCCCTCCGCGGGCCTCAGGCGTCCGGTCTGGTCCTGGGGCGGCCTGACCTCATTTCCGTCATCCGCCGCCTGCAGGAGGACGCCGACGCCGATGCCGAGGTCTGGGCGGCCCAGGGCCGCGGAGCCCTGTGGCAGCAAGGCATCGGCAGGGTCATGAAGGTAGGGCCGGAAACCATCCTCGGGACCGAGGCGGCTCTGGCCGAGTTCCTCCGCAGGGACCACGACGCAGAGGCCGCCGAGCAGGAGTCGTGGCTGCGCGGCCTGGCCGGCGGCCCCGGCTCATGGGTCGTGATTCCCGCAGGCGGGCCGGCGCACTTCTATCCGTCCCTGGCCCGCGTGCTCACGCCCGCTGCCGCCCGGGCCGGCTGGCACGCCCTCGCCGCATGCGCGCCGTCGGTGCGGGCCGTGCAGTCAGAGCTGGGGGCGGGAATCCTGCGGATCCGGCCCGAGGCCGTGCGGATGACGGAGAGGGAGCACGTCCGCGCCGCCCTGGAGCGGGTGTCCCGGCAGCTTTAGCAGGAGCCTCCGGCTGGCTTTCCCCCGGGTCTGCACAGGCGACGGGTTGCCAGGCTGGACGTGCACGACGATCGTGCGGGGCGGGGCGAGAGAGAATCTTGCCTCTTGGGTGAACCGGTTGCCGCCAGAACGCAATAGAGAAGCGATGGACGACGATGAGCTGATCGCCGCGGTGGCGGGCGGTGACGACGCTGCGTTGCGGGAGCTGTTCTCGCGGCATGCGCCGTGGCTGGCTGCCCGCCTGCGGGCGATGCTGCCCGCCGCCGAGGTAGAGGACGCGTTGCAGGAGACCTTCCTGGCGGTGTGGCAGGGGGCCAGCGGCTACCGGTGGGCCAGGCCGGGAGGAGCGGCCGGGGGCTGGCTGTGGGGGATCGCGCGCCGGCAGGCCGCGCTGCTGCTGCGCCGCCGCGGGCCCGCTGCCGTGGTGCTGCCTGCGGTATTCGCGCCGGGCGGGCAGCAGGCCGGCGACCCAGCGGAGGCCGTCCTGGCACGGGCCGACCTGGACCAGGCCGTCGCGGCCCTGGGCCCGGCCGGAGGCCCGGAGCGCGAGGTCTGGCGGCTGCTTTACCTGGAGGACCGGCCGGTAGCCGAGGTTGCACAGCTGCTGGGAGTTCCGGCGGGCACGGTGAAGAGCCGCGCCCACCGGGCGCGGCGTCTGCTGCGGGGGGCTTTGGGCGGCGGCCCGGCGGCGGGAGGAGGTAAGAGATGAGCGGCACCGATGCGGGCCCGCCCGATGTCGACCTGGGCCGCGTGTGGCTCGCGGTGGCGGCGCAGGTCTGGCGGCGCGAGCCGGGGTGGGCGGAACGGGCGGCCAGGCGGCTGCTGCGCTCGCCGGGGCTGGCCCGGGCGCTGGTGACGACGCCGTCGCTGCTGCTGGGGTGGCTGATCGCGACCGCCGTGGTGCTGGCCGCCGGGGCAGTCGCCACGCTGGGGACCGGGACGCCTTACGTGCCGCTGCTCGCTCCGGCGGTCGCCGCGGCCGGCATCGCGTACGCCTACGGCCCGGGCATCGACCCGGCGTGGGAATTGTCGCGGAGCATGGCGGTCAGCGACCGGATGGTGCTGCTGGTGCGGGCGCTGGCGGTTTTCGGGCTTAACGCGGCACTTGGGCTCGCCGCCTCGGCTGCGTCGGGGGTCACTGCCGCAGTGACCTTCGGCTGGCTGGTGCCGATGACCGCGGCCTGCGCGCTGGCGCTGGCTGCCGCGACGCTGGCGAAATCGGCGAACGTGGGTGTAGCGGTCGGCCTGGCCGGCTGGGTAATCACCGTGCTGTCCGGGAATGCGGCCGCCGGCCGGCTCACGACCGCGGTCACCGATTCGGCCCTGGTGCTTCCCTACCTGGCGTTCGCTGTCTGCTGCGGCGCGATCGCGGCATATGCGACCCGGATCACGAGAGGAACCTCATGAACGTCGAGCTCACCGACCTGACCAGGCGGTTCGGGCGGACCACGGCGGTGTCCGGAGTGACGCTGGAAGCCGGCCCTGGGGTGTTCGGCCTGCTGGGCCCCAACGGGGCCGGCAAGACCTCGCTGCTGCGGATGATGGCGACGGTCATCCCGCCGACCTCGGGCAGGCTGCGGCTGCTCGGCCGCGATCCCGGCAGCTACGCCCCGCGGCGGGAGGTCCGGCGCAAGCTCGGCTACCTGCCGCAGAGCCTGGGCTACTACCCGGGGTTCACGGTCGCGGACTTCGTGGAGTACTTCGCGCTGCTCAAGGACATGCCGCCGGGCCGGGTGCCGGCCGCGGTGGCGGCCGCCATCGAGCAGGTGGGCCTGGGGGACCGGGCGCGCGCCAAGCTGCGGACCCTGTCCGGCGGGATGCTGCGCCGGGCCGGGATCGCCCAGGCGATCGTGAACGATCCGGATCTGCTGCTGCTGGACGAGCCGACCGCGGGTCTTGACCCCGAGCAGCGGGTGGCGTTCCGCGGCCTGCTGCGCGAGTTCGGCCAGCGGGCCACCGTGATCGTCTCCACCCACCTGGTCGAGGACGTGGGCGCCGCCTGCACCGAGGTCGCGCTGATGGAGCAGGGCAGAATCGTCTTCCACGGCACCCCGGCGGAGCTGACCGCCCGGGGCGAGGGCAGCGGCGCGGCGGGCGATGCCCCGCTGGAGCGCGGCTACAGCGCGGTCCTTGCGGCGGCCCGGTCGGTCCCGGCGGCCCGGGCGTGACCGCCGCGACCAGCGCCCCGGTGCGCCACCAGCCGCCGCACGCGTCGCGGTCAGTCCCGCTGACCGCGGCCCGGCTGCTGCGGCTGGAACTGCGCCGCAACCCGATGCCGTGGATCCTCCCGCTGATCGCCGCGGCGTTCTGGTTCGACTCCTACCGGCCCAGCACCACCCAGCCGCCGATCTGGGTGCTGCGCACGTTCTGGAACATGGGGCAAGGGCACACCATCATCGACTTCGGCCCGTTCGTGGCCGGCGTCGCCGCCTGGGCCGGCTCGCGGGACGTCCGGCGCGGCATCGCCGACCTGGTGACCGTGACCGCCCGGTCGCGCTGGGCCGCCCAGCTCGCCAGCTGGGCCGCGACTGCCATCTGGGCGGTGGGGGGCTACCTGGTCTTCGTCGCCGTCATGTTCGGGGTCTACGCGCACCAGGGCGTGCAGGGCTCGCCGCCGTGGTGGTGGGTGGCGGTCGGCGCGGCGGCCGTGACGGCGTTCTGCGCGGCCGGGTTCGCGGTGGGCGCCTTGTTCCCCAGCCGGTTCGCCGCGCCGCTGGCCGCGTTCGGCGCTTTCCTGGTCATGGCGATGTCGTCGCGGACCGGGTTCAGCCACACCTCAGGATGGGCGCTGATCCTGCCGACCAACTCCAACGGCAACTACCAGCCTCCCTCCGGGATCTTCTATCCCTACCTGCCCGACCTGCCGATCGCCCGGGTGATGTTCCTGGCCGGGATCGCGGTCGCGGCTCTGGGCCTGATCGGCCTGCCCGCCGGGGCCGGCGGCCCGTGGCTGCGGCGGACCGCCGCGGTCGTCACGCTGGCCGGGGTGGTGGCGGCCGGGACCGGCGTCGGGCTGGCCGGCACCGCCCGGCTCGGGCCGCACGGCATGGTCATCCCCGCGCTGCACGACGCGGCCAGTGACCGGCCGATCCGCTACACCCCGGTCTGCGGCCAGTCCGCCGGGGTTCCGGTGTGCCTGAACCCTGCCTACCGCCAGTTCCTGCCGGACGTGACCGCCGCGCTGCGCGCGGTGCTCGGCGAGGTGGCCGGCCTGCCCGGCGGGCCGGTCCGTGCCACCCAGGTGGCCGGGGCCTACTCCAGCGGCGAGGGCGAGGTCGGCGCGCCGATGACGATCAGCGGCCGGCCGCCGGTGCT
>Ga0302325_10020303_pt1 | contig 13934 bp, 10 predicted proteins | sample Palsa_T0_2_FD_201948 | JGI IMG/M metagenome (GOLD analysis project Ga0302325, IMG submission 201948) | Peat permafrost microbial communities from Stordalen Mire near Abisko, Sweden - Palsa_T0_2 | ecosystem: Environmental > Terrestrial > Soil > Palsa > Peat permafrost | place: Sweden: Abisko... | reverse complement strand
CCACCTGGGCCTCGGATAACCAGCTCAGCGGAAGGTAACCGGTGTAGTTCTCGGCCAGCGTGGTCGCGGCCGCGCGGGAGGAGATGACGTAGCGCAGCTGGGACAGCTGCAGGGCCGCGCCGAACCGGTCCGCGTCCGGATCCACGTGCAGCATCGAGGTCATCCACCAGGAGAAGTGCGTGGCTCGCCAGACCCGCCCCAGGCAGGTGTCCGAGTAGGCATCAGCCAGGTCGGCCTGTCCGTCTCGCAGCAACCGCGTCAGCGCCCGGGCCAGGACGGTCACGTCGGCCAGGGCCAGGTTGAGGCCCTTGGCTCCGGTGGGCGGCACGATATGCGCGGCGTCACCGGCCAGGAACAGCCGCCGGTAGCGCATGGGCGAGGCGACGAAGCTGCGCATCGGCGAGATGGCCTTCTCCGTGATCGGGCCTTCCTTCAGGTCCCATCCGGGCACGCCCAGCCGGTGCTGCAGCTCGCTCCAGATCCTCGCGTCGGGCCATCGCTCGATGTCCTCATCGGCGGGAACCTGCAGGTAGAGCCGGCTGACGTGCGGCGTGCGCATAGTGTGCAGAGCGAATCCGTCCTCGTGACGAGCGTAGATGAGCTCATCGGTGGACGGCGGCACCGTCGCCAGGATGCCGAGCCAGGAGTACGGGTATCCGCGCTCGGCCACCGTCACCAGGCCAGCTGGCATGGAATCGCGGCAGACGCCATGGAAGCCGTCACAGCCCGCGATGGCGTCGCAGCGGACCTCATGCCGTACCCCGGCGGAATCAATGAAGCGGAGCACGGGCTGGTCCGCGTCAAGCGCCGCCACCTCGGTATCGGAGACCTCGAACTCGATCACGGCTCCGGCCTCGAGCCTGGCCTTGATGATGTCCTTGACGATCTCGGTCTGGGCGTAAATCGTCACCCAGCGGCCGTCGGTCAGATCACGGAAATCCAGATGGTGCCGCTCGCCTTCGAACTGCAGGTAGATCCCGCCGTGTTCGAGGCCCTCGGCGTCCATCCTGGTCCCGAGGCCGACGCCGCGGAGCAACTCCACGGTGCCAGCCTCGAGCAGCCCAGCTCGTTGCCGTGCCTCGCAGTAGGCCCGGCTCCGGTTCTCGATCACGATCGAGTCGATGCCGCGCATGGCCAGCAGATGCGAAAGCAGCAGCCCCGCTGGCCCGGCCCCGACGATGCCAACCTGGGTACGTGAGCTAACTGTCATCTGGGAACGCCGTATGTGACTAGAACGGATAGGGGGCAATGTCGCCACGGATGGTCACCCAGCGGGTGTCCGTGAACGCCTCCAGATTAGCCGTTCCGCCGAATCGGGCACCGGTGCCGGAGGCCCCGAGGCCGCCGAACGGGATGTTCGGCTCATCGTCGACGGTCTGCTCGTTGATATGCACGATGCCGGTAGGTATCTGCCTGGCCAGCTCGAGGCCCCGCATGACATCCCTGGTCAGAATGCCGAGGGACAAGCCGTATTCACTCTGGGCCGCCAGTTTGGCCGCGTCCTGCGCCGTGGCGAAACGCAGCACCGGGGCCACCGGGCCGAATACCTCGTTGGCGTACGCAGGCGTCTCCGGGGAGACCTCGGCCAGCACGGTCGGCGAGTAGAACAGGCCTTCGTAGCTGCCGCCCGCGGCGAGCCTGGCGCCCGCCGCGACGCTCTCGGTCACCAGGCCGTGAACCTTGTCACGCTGCCGCCGGTCGATGATCGGGCCGAGCGCCACCTGTTCGGTCGCCGGGTTCCCGACCGGGAGATGGGCGGCCTTGTCCGCGAGCCGCGCGACGTACTCGTCGTAGATCGCCTCGTGCACGAGGTGGCGGCCTGTGGTCATGCAGATCTGCCCCTGATGCAGGAACGAGCCCCAGGCGCCGGCCGAGACGGCACGGTCCAGGTCCACGTCATCGAGCACGATGAGGGCCGAGTTACCGCCCAGCTCGAGATGAACGCGCTTGAGGTGCCGGGCGGCCAGCTCGCCGACGCGGCGGCCCGCGGTGGTCGATCCGGTGAAGGAGACGAGCCGGACCAGCGGCTCTGTGACGACCGCCTCGCCCACGTCGACGCCGCCGGGAAGCACGTGCAGCAGGCCATCGGGCAACCCCGCCTCTTCGAACGCCCGGGCGAGCGCCACGCCGCCGCACACCGCCGTGCGCGGATCCGGCTTGAGTATCACCGCGTTGCCGAGGGCCAGCGCCGGCGCCACCGAGCGGATAGCCAGGATCTGCGGGAAGTTGAACGGCGCGATGACGCCGGTCACGCCCACCGGCACACGTTCGGCGAAGCTGAGCCTGGGCTGCTCACTCGGCAGCAGCTCGCCGTAGGCACGCGACGGAAGCGTGGCCGCCTCGTAGATCTCCTGGGTCGCGACGTGCGTCTCGAACTGCATCGCCGGGGGAATCTTGCCGCTCTCCCTGATCCCCCACCATTCGATGTCAGCCGCGTTCGCCAGCCAGATGTCGGCGGCCCGGCGAAGAATGGCCGAACGCTCGGTATGCGGTGTCGCGGCCCAGGCTGGCTGCGCCGCGGCCGCGACCTGGGCCGCGTGAGCCACGTCTTCCGGGGTGGCGATCCCGGTGCGACCAATTTCCTGACCCGTGGCGGGCTCGATGACGGCGGCGTCACCGCCCGCTCCGCTGAGCCAGCCGCCCGAGTAGACCTTGCCGCGCCAGACGGCCTCGTCCATGAGTGCCATGACCGCTCCTAGAGATTCATACGTACGTAAAACGAACGATAGTTCAGAAAGCGAACGCAAGGTGCCCGGTCTATGATGTCTTCGACCGAGCCAGGAGGCCCGCAATGACTGACAGCCAGGAACAGGGTCATGACGGGGATTTCGTCCAGTCTCTTGACCGCGGCCTGTCGGTGATCCGTGCCTTCGACGCGGACCATCCTAAGCTGACCCTGAGCGAGGTGGCCGCGAGCACCGGGCTGAGCCGGGCCGCCGCCCGCCGGTTCCTGCGCACGCTCGTGCAGCTCGGTTACATGCGCAGCGACGGGAGCAGGTTCGCGCTCCGGCCCAAGATCCTGGAACTCGGCTACGCCTACCTGTCCAGCCTGACCCTGCCCGAGGTGGCAATGCCGCACCTGGAGCAGCTGGTCGAGCAGGTGCACGAATCGTCCTCGGTCTCCGAACTGGACGGGGACGACGTGATCTACATCGCCCGCGTCCCGACCAAGCGGATCATGACGGTGACCATCAGCGTCGGGACGAGGTTCCCGGCCTACGCGACCTCCATGGGCCGGGTCATGCTGGCCGCGCAGTCCGACCAGCGCCTGGATGAGTACCTCGCCTCCGTCAGCCTGCGCGGCCTTACCGGGCATACCATCACCAGCGCGACCGCGCTCCGCCGTGAGCTGCGCAAGATACGGGCCCAGGGCTGGGCCCTGGTCGATCAGGAACTCGAAGAGGGGCTGCGCTCCATCGCGGCCCCGATCCGGGATGCCGATGGCCAGGTCATCGCCGCCGTTAACGTCTCCACCCACGCCGGGCGGCGGACCCTGAACAGCACCGTGGAAGAACTCCTGCAGCCACTGCTCGCCACCGCCCGCCGGATCGAGCTGGACCTGGCCCGTTCCCGCGCCTCGGCCCGTGCTCGCCCCGACGCCTAGCCGCGGCCAGGCTCAGCTGTCACACTTGCTTGCTATGCGCACGCTCGTTATCGATCATCCTCTGGTCACCCACAAGCTCACCGCGCTGCGTGACGCCGCCAGCGACACCGCGACCTTCCGCAGCCTGACGTCCGAACTGGTGACGTTGCTCGCCTACGAGGCAACCCGCGAGATGCGGGTGCAGCCGGTGTCCGTCAGCACGCCCGTCGGTCTGGCCAGCGGGGTCAAGCTGGCCCGGCCGGTGCCGCTTATCGTGCCCGTGCTGCGGGCCGGCATCGGCATGCTCGAGGGCATGACCCGGCTGCTGCCGATGGCCGACGTCGGCTTCGTCGGGCTACGCCGTGATGAGGAGTCGCTGGTCGCGTCCACCTACGCGGATCGGCTGCCCACCGACCTGACCGGACGGGACACGTTCGTGCTCGACCCCATGCTGGCCACCGGCGGAACGCTCGCCACCGTCATCAGCATGCTGGTCGACCGCGGTGCCGCGTCGGTGACCGCGATCTGCCTGCTCGCGGCGCCCGAAGGCTTGCGGCATGTCGAGGAGGTCTTCGCCGCGGACGATACCGACGAACCCGGCGAGGCACCGTGGGTGCGGGTGGTGACCGCGGCCGTGGACGAACGGCTCAATGACCGGGGCTACATCGTGCCGGGGCTCGGCGACGCGGGCGACCGGCTGTTCGGGAAGATCTGATCACCGCGGCCCGCGACGGCGACCTGAACCCATCCGCCCCAGCCGACGTTACGGGCAGGGCGCCAGGCTCTGCCGCGGTGACAAGACGGCACTGCCCTGGCCCGGGATTAGCCCCCCCACGTCCACGGCGGGTGATGCTCCGCCGCAGAGCCCAGCGCCCTGCCACCTGTAGATAACCAGAACCCGCGGCCCTTTGGATATCCCCGAGTCCGGGGTTCCCGAGGCGCCGCGGACGGAGAGAATCCGGCCTAAACTGACCAGAGCGCGCCCGTCAGGCCTCACCGCAAGCAGGAAATCCAATGTCGTTCCGCACCCCTTGGACCCCCCGATGCCACTGAACGCACACGTTTGCACGGCATCAGGCCAGAAAGTGACGATCGCAGAAGGGCATCAGCTGGTCTTCGGCCGCGGACCGGGCGTAGACCTGGCCATCGCCGCCGGGCGGGGGCTCTCCCGGCGGGCCGGCGTCGTTACCGCGATGGCGGCCGGGGCGTGGATCGCCAACATCAGCCGGACCCATGCGCTGTACGTCGAAGGCGAGGGATACCGCACCAGGCTGCCACGGATGGAAGATGACGGCGAGCCCGCTGACGGCTGGTTCGTGCACGCGGGCACGGCGTACGTCGGCTCACGGGGAATGCTCGACGACGAACAGCCGCTGGCCGTCACGGTCGCCGGCCGATTCGAGGGCTGGTCAGGCGGGGTGGGCCAGGTGAACGGGGCCACAGCGGCCGCTGGCCTAGGGCTGGCCGCCGGCGCCTGGCAGGCCGATGAGGACTGGCAGGCCGACGAAGCCGGGCTGGAAGACGGGGCCCGGCCAGCGACCGGAGCCGGGCTAGCGACGGGAGCCGGACGGGCCGGGGAGGGGACCGAGCCTGGACAGGGGACCGGCGCCGGGCAGGGGACGCTGCTGCCGTTTTACATCGACCCGATGACCAAGCTCTTCCTGGTGGCGCTGATGTGGTGCCGGCCGTGGCTGCTTGACCAGAGCGCCACCAGGCCGCTGCCGCGCACGCCGGAGATCGCCAGGGGGGCCCTGGAAGTCACCGGGGCGTATCACGAACTGGAACGGTTCGATTCCGATCCGGAGTTTCGCGACGTGCTCGCGGCCCGGGTGGCCGAGCACATCAAGGTGCTGCGGCGGAAGATCACCGATCGCGGGCTGGCCCGGGCGGACGTTCGGCTCTCCGATGAGGTCGCTGTCCGGATCCTGATCGAACACGGCATCATCACCTCCGCCGACCTGGGGCGGCTGGACGACCCGGCGTGGCGGTCCCGCCAGGAAGACCTGTGGTGGACGCAGTCGTGACAGGCCGGCTGGCGTGATGGGCCGCGGCTGGCGTGACCGGTCAGTTGGCGGGCGCCGACCCCGGGAGCACCATGAACTGCGTGGTGGCCTGAGCGCCGCCGGAGCCGGTCACCTCGACCGTGAAGAGCCCGAGCGGGAACAGGCTGGGGAAGAGCTGCTTGACGGTGAAGCTGAACGTCCCGTCCTGGCCGGTCACCGGCTTGATCGTAGCCGTTTTCTCCATGACGTTCGCCGACGTCGGCGGCGGGCCGATCCCGGTTATCGTCACCGTGACCGGCGTCCGCGGCGCAAAGCCGGTCCCGTGCACGACGAACGTGGTGCTTGGTTCACCGGCAGCCTGCACCATGCACACCGCCGGGCCGCGGCTGACCTGCCCGGACGAATGACACGCGGTCGGCGGTGGCGGCGGCGGGCCGGAACCGAGGGTGTCGCCCGTGCTGGTCAGTGACGCGCCCAGAATGACGCCTCCGACGACCAGAGCCGCGCCCACGGCGGTCCAGCCGGCCCAGGCCAGGTGGGCCCTGAGCCACTGCCGCCAGCCGGACCCGGCCTCGGCCGGGTGCGCCTGGGGCGGCCGTCCGCCGCCGGGCTTACGCCGCGCCCGGGCGCGGCCGGGCTTGCGCCGCGGCCGGGCGCGGCCGGGCTTGCGCCGCGGCCTGTAGGCGGCGGGGAGCTCGGGGAGCGAGGCGGACGTGGATTCCTCACCGCGCGCCTCGTGGGCCGGGGCGAGGGCGGCGAACTGGGGACTGCGCTGGTACTCCCCGATCAGGGCCATCACCGGGGCGGGGAGGTAGGCGTGCTCCTCGGCGGGATCTGTCCCCCCGAGGGCCTGGGCTTCGGTGAACAGGCCGAGCTGGGCGAGCATCGCCGAGGAGGTCGGGCGGACCCGGGGCACCCGCTCCATGCAGGCCATGATGAGGTCGGCGAGTTCGGCAGGCAGGCCGGAGGAATCAGGCGGCTCGGTCGCCAGCCGGGCCAGCACGTCCATGACCGAGGCGCCCGCATACGGCGGGTGCCCGGTCGCCGCGAACAGCAGCGTGGCGCCGAGGGAGTACACATCGCTCGCCACCGAGGCTTGATGAGGGTCCCTGGCCTGCTCCGGCGCCATGTAGGCAGGCGTGCCGACGGCGCCGCGCGACACCGTGAGCTCCATCCGCTCGGCCGCCCGGGCCACGCCGAAGTCGATCACCCGAGGGCCGTCCGGGGTGACGAGCACGTTCGACGGTTTCAGGTCCCGGTGCACCAGCCCGGCCCCGTGGATCGACTCCAGCGCCTCCGCGCACCCGGCCGCGAGCCATCTGACCGCCTGCACCGGCATCGGGCCGCACGCCGCGATCATCGCACTCAGCGAGGGGGCCGGAACGTACGCCGTGGCCAGCCAGGGCAGGTCGGCGTCGGGATCGGCCTCGACGACCGCCGGGGTGAAGAACCCGCTCACCTTCCTGGCGGCCGCCACCTCTTGCGCGAAGCGGGTACGGAAGCCCGCTTCCTCGGCCAGTTCGACCTTGATCGTCTTGACCGCGACCAGCCGCCCGGCCGCCGACCGCCCCAGGTAAACCTGGCCCATCGAACCGGCCCCGAGGCGGCCGAGGACCACGTAGGGCCCGATCATCTCCGGATCCCAACGGCGTAGCGACTCGGCTTCCGACTGCGGGAACACATCGGCCTCCCAGATCCGGTAAGCCCCCGTGACACCCCCAGCTATGCAGATCAGACTCCATCATGCCGAATGCGCTCGCAATTGCACAGCGCGCCCTCCCCGTTTGTGACAGGTGATTCTTGAGGGAAACCACTGCCCGTTCGGATAAAATATGCGTTTAGATGGGGATATGTACACCTAACGGACCGACCGGAATCACCGCGTCGCTCATGGCCCGGGCGGTGGCAAATCCCGGTTTTATGACCGTGTTGATCAGATGCAGGCGCTCATCGAAGCCCGCGAACGCGCTCTTCATCGCGTTTATCGTCAGCCATTCGACATCTGACCAGCCATAGCCGAATTCGGCGACCAGCCGGTGAAACTCCGAGCTCAGCGTGACCTGACTCATCAGCCGGTTGTCGGTGTTCACCGTCACCCGGAAGGACAACTGGCGCAGCACCCGGATCGGATGCCGCTCGATTGAGGGCGCCGCGCCGGTCTGAACGTTCGAGGTCGGGCACATCTCCAGCGGAATCCGGCGGTCGCGGATATACGCCGCCAGACGCCCCAGCCGGACATTTCCCTGGGCACTGATCTGGATATCGTCCGCGATGCGGACTCCGTGGCCGAGCCGCTCGGTGCCGCACCACTGCACGGCCTCCCAGATCGAGGGCAGCCCGAACGCCTCGCCCGCGTGGATCGTGATGTGGAAATTCTCTCGCTTGATGTACTGAAACGCGTCCAGGTGCCTGCTCGGCGGCCAGCCCGCCTCGGCACCCGCGATGTCGAACCCGACCACCCCCTGGTCCCGGTAGCGGACCGCGAGCTCGGCTATCTCCAGCGACCTGGCCGCCGTACGCATCGCCGTGAGCAGTGCATATACCCTGATTCCCCGGCCCTTCAGGGCCTGGCTGGCGCTGCCGTCGCGGAAACCCTCAAGGACCGCCTGGACCACTTCGTCCAGGCTCAGCCCGCGTTCGGTGTGCAGCTCGGGCGCGAACCGGACCTCGGCGTAGACCACCCCGTCGGCGGCCAGGTCCTCGGCGCACTCCGCGGCCACCCGCCGCAGCGCCTCCGGGGTCTGCATGACCGCGACCGTGTGCCGGAACGCGTCCAGGTAGATCTCCAGGTGACCGCGGTGCGCGCCTTCGGTCAGCCGTTTCGTCAGCTCTTCCACGTTGTCACCGGGCAGGTCATGGTAGCCCGTCTCGCGGGCCAGCTCCAGGACGGTCTGCGGGCGCAGACCGCCATCCAGGTGATCGTGCAGCAGGACTTTCGGAACCGCCCGGATCTGGTCGAGTGTCAGCATCTCACCATTGTGCTACCCAGTGCTTATCCCGGTCGCGGCTTGCCCCGGCGCTGGGAGAGATCGGTGCCGGTGAAGGCGGCCGGGAGCAGGACCCTTAGCTCGACCGGACCGTCCGCGGTGTCTACCAGCAGGTCGCCGCCGCCGGCTTCGAGCAGCAGCTGGCGGCAGCGGCCGCACGGCAGCAGCGGCTCCCCGTCACCTGCTACGACGGCCACGGCCAGCAGCTGGGCCGGGGCGTCCGGCTGCGCGGCACCCGACGCGTACAGGGCGCTGACCAGGCCGCACTCGGCACACAGGGTCAGGCCGTAGGAAGCGTTCTCCACGTTGCAGCCGGTGACGATCTGGCCGCCGGAGGCCTGAGCGGCCGCCCCCACGGCAAGCCCGGAGTACGGTGCGTACGCCCGCGCGGCGGCCGCCACCGCGGCCGCGCGCAGGGCTGGCCAGTCAATGGTCACCTGACGACTCTACGGGTTCGAGGGGCCCGCGGGTTTTCCAGGGCTCGGGGTTCGCGGCGGTTCTCGTGAGGCACCGGGATTTTCGAGGGTCTACCGGGGCCTACCGGGGTCTGAGCCCGCGTGGGTAAGGCTGCAGGGTGCCTTATCCACGCGGACCCTTTCATGTCCTGCGCGGTCGCGGCAGGGAGGCGGACCGCGCTAAGAACCGGAAACTCTTGGCCGGGAACTCTGGTAGAAATCATGCCCAACTACTGGCTAGGACCCACACTGGAAGAAGTTCAGGTTTGGTTAAGATCTGCGCCCAATTGGGTACTGACGGGTTTCGTGCTTAACGTGGAGGCCGTGAACGCACGTCTTGGCCGGGTCCTCGTGGTAGAAGACGACCCAGGCATCGCCACCCAGCTGGTCCGCGGGCTGACTCGGGCCGGCTACGAAACCGGCAGCGTCACCACGGGCAAGGCGGCGCTCGACTGGCCGGTACCCGACGTGGTGCTGCTCGATCTCGGCCTGCCCGACATCGACGGCATCGAGGTCTGCCGGCGGCTCCGCCAGTCCTGCGACGCGGCCATCATCATCGTGACCGCGCGGGGCGAGGAATCCGATCGCGTGCTGGCGCTCGACGAGGGTGCCGACGACTACCTGATCAAGCCGTTCGGGCTGCAGGAGCTGCTGGCCAGGATCAGGGCCGTGCTGCGCCGCAGCCGCCAGCCCGCGGGCCAGGTGCTGCAGCACGGCCCGCTCACCGTCGACCTGCGCACGCACAAGGTCACCGTGGACGGTAACCAGATCGCGGTGACGCCCAAGGAATTCGCCATCCTGGAGTGCCTGGCCAGCGATCCGGGACGGGTGGTCAGCCGCCAGGAGATGCTCGAACGCGCCTGGGATGAGCACTGGTACGGCCCCACCAAGGTGCTCGACGTGCACATGGCCGCGCTGCGCAAGAAGCTCGGCGACCCCGGCCTCATCGAGACCGTCTACGGCCACGGCTTCCGGCTCGCGGACCAGGGCAGCCCGGCGTGACCAGGCGGATCCTGCAGGTCTTGCTCGCCTTCACCGCCGTCATCATCGCCGGAGCCATGGTCCCGCTGGCCCTGAACGCCCGCGCGCACGACCGGAGCTCCTTCATCCAGGAAACTGTGGACACGGCCAACACCGTCGCGGCGGTCGCTCAGCCCCGGCTGGACAGCAACAAACCTTACTCACCGCTGGTCACCGTGCTGCGTGAGGTGCGGACAGCAGGCGAAGGCCTGATGATCCTCCGCAGCGCGCCCAACGATACCCAGGGCACTCTGCTGACCAATTCCGGCATGCCGACGGGCAACTGGGCAGCGCTGGCCGACGAGGCAGACAAGCAGGCCCGGCTCGCGGGCCAGGCCCACCAGCCGGTCACCGACGTTACCGGCTCGTGGGTAGCCGCCGCGGCCCCGGTCTACTCACCCGGGGGCCCGCTGGTGGGCACCGTGATCCTGGCCAGGCCCACGGACCAGCTCAACCGGGACATCCTCGCGCTGTGGGTCATCCTCGGCACGGTCGGCGTCGTCGCGCTGCTCGCCGCGGCGCTGCTGGCCTTCGCGCTGGCCCGGTGGGTGAGCAGGCCGCTCGCCGGGCTGGACAGCGCGGCGGGCAGGCTAGCCGACGGCGACCTGGCGATCAGGGCCGTGGTCGGCTCCGGGCCGCCGGAGCTGCGCCGCCTCGCGACGACGTTCAACACCATGGCCGGGCGGCTCGAGGCCCTCGTGCACGGGAACCGGGCCGTGATCGCGGACGTGTCGCACCAGCTGCGCACCCCGCTCGCCGCGTTGCGGCTGCGGCTCGACCTGCTCGCCGCGGACACCGATCCGGCCACCGGGCACGAGCTGGCCGGGGCGCTCGAGGAACTGGCGCGGCTGTCCCGGCTGGTGGACGGCCTGCTCGCGGTGGCCCGCGCCGAGAACGTAGTGCCGGCGCCTGGCACGGTGGACGTGGGCGAGGCGGCCCGGGAGCGGGTGGTGGCGTGGCGCCCCGTGGCCGACGACCGGGACATCCTGCTCGAGGCCAGGGCCTGCGACGCCAAAGAAGGGGGGCGGGCAGGCGGAGGGACAGCGCGCGGGCCGGCGCTGGCCTGGATCGGCGAAGGGCACCTGGAGCAGGTCCTGGACAACCTGATCGCCAACGCGCTCGAAGCGCTGAGCGCCGGCCACCAGATTACGGTGACCACCAAGGCCACCACGTCCGGCGCGCAGATCATCGTGGCCGACAACGGGCCGGGCATGAACGCCGAGGACCGCGAGCGCGCCTTCTTGCGGTTCAGGACCTCCAACCCCAACGGCACCGGGCTCGGCCTGGCCATCGTGCACCGGCTGGTCACCTCCAACGGCGGCACCGCGAGCCTGAGCCAGACTCCAGGCGGTGGACTGACCGTCACCCTTGACTTCCCAGGCGTCCCGGCCCCCAATGGCGGCGTCGGCACGGGCGCTAGCCCCGGACCGGGGAACGGCTCCGCCGCGCAAGACTTCGTCAGCCTCTAGGCTCGGCTGGCTTGAAGCCGGCTGGCTTGGAGACCGGCTGGCTTGGAGGAAGGCACCAAGACCGCCGGTGCAACCCTGGTGCGTATGTCTGGTAGGCCAGGGATGCCATCAAGATCGGGTTCCGATTCGGCAACGAGCACGCGAGATAGCCGCGTGTCCCCTTCACAGCTGGCACCACCAGGAATAACCTGCGGGACAACCCCGGACGAATACCAGGCCAGGCGCCACGGCGCGCTGGCCCAGTGGAGGTAAGCGTGAAACACAACGCATGGGCCACGACGGCGCTGGCCGTGTCAGCGACGCTGCTCATCGCTGCGTGCGGCAGCAGCCATAGCTCGGCCTCGTCCAATGGCGCATCCAGTAGCGCATCCAGTACGTCGACGAGCTCCGCGTCGACGACGGGCAAGTTCCTCGGCTGCATGGTCACCGACACCGGCGGCATCGACGACCGGTCGTTCAACGCGTCGTCCTGGCAGGGGATGCAGGAGGCCGCGACCGCCGACTCCAACATCAAGGTCACCTACCTGCAGTCCACCACGCAGAGCGACTACATCCCGAACATCAACACGTTCCTCACCCAGAAGTGCGGGATCATCGTCACCGTAGGCTTCCTGATGGGTTCGGCCACCGAGACCGCGGCCAAGGCGCACCCGAACCAGGACTTCGCCATCGTCGACTGCTCGTACGCCTCCGAGTGCCTGACCGGCACCAAGGAATCCAACATCGACCAGCTGACGTTCAACACCGTGCAGGACGGCTTCCTCGGGGGCTACCTGGCCGCGGGCATGACCAAGACCGGCAAGGTCGCCACGTTCGGCGGAGAGGACTTCGGCACCGTCACGATCTACATGGACGGCTTCTGGGACGGCGTCCAGTACTACAACTCCAAGCACGGCACGCACGTGCAGGTCCTCGGCTGGAACGAGAAGACCCAGAAGGGCTCCTTCACCGGCGACTTCACTAACCAGACCAAGGGCCAGACGGTCACCCAGACGTTCATCAGCGAGGGTGCGGACATCATCTTCCCGGTCGCGGGTAACGTCGGGCTCGGCGCGGCCAAGGCGGTCCAGGACGCGGACAACGCGGCGGGCAGCCAGAAGGTGAACATGTTCTGGGTAGACACCGACGGGTGCACCAGCGCGCCGCAGTACTGCAAGTACTTCATCACCAGCGTGGAGAAGGGCATCCAGACCGCGGTGAAGAACGCGGTGCTGAGCGCGGCGAACAGCACGTTCAAGGGCGGCACCTACATCGGCACGCTGGCCAACGGCGGCGCCGTACTCGCGCCGTTCCACGACTTCACCGGCAAGGTCCCGGCCTCGCTGCAGTCCGAGCTGGCTCAGGTCGGAGCGGGTATCGCCAACGGCTCAATCTCCACGCCGACCAAGAGCCCGGTGTAGGCAGCCCGCCAGCGACGTAAGCAAGAATGTGGCAGCGGTGTGCGGCATGATCGCGCACCGCTGCCACATCGGCGCTCTGTCATCCGCTGCCATCCGCTCGGGGGCAAGCTCGGGAACTGAGGGACCGTGGAACTTGAGCTGAAGGGCATCACCAAGCGTTTCGGCCCGCTGGTGGCCAACGACCGCATCGATCTGTCCGTTGCCCCCGGTCAGGTGCACGCCCTGCTCGGCGAGAACGGTGCGGGCAAGACCACCCTGATGAACGTCCTGTACGGGCTGCTGCAGCCGGACGAGGGCCAGATCCTGGTTGAGGCCAAGCCGGTCAGGTTCCACTCCCCCCGGGACGCCATCGGGGCGGGCATCGGCATGGTGCACCAGCACTTCATGCTGGTCCCGGTGTTCACCGTGGCGGAGAACGTCACTCTGGGCATCGAGGAGACCAACCGGTCCGGCCTGCTGGACCGGCGTAAGACCCGGCAGGCAGTGCGGGAACTGTCCCGCCGCTACGGCCTGGACATCGACCCCGACGCGACCGTGGAGAACCTGCCGGTCGGCATCCAGCAGCGGGTCGAGATCGTCAAGGCGCTGGTCAGGGAGGCCAGCGTGCTGATCCTGGACGAGCCGACCGCGGTGCTGACCCCGGCCGAGACCAACGACCTGTTCCGGATCATCAAGCAGCTGAAGGACGGCGGCACCGCGGTCGTCTTCATCTCGCACAAGCTCAGGGAAGTGCAGGCCATCGCCGACACCGTCACCGTATTGCGCCGCGGCGCGGTGGTCGGCGAGCGGCCGCCGTCGGCCAGCGCGGACGAGCTCGCCGCGCTGATGGTCGGCCGGAGCGTGCAGCTGCGGGTGAGCAAGACGCCGGCCAAGCCCGACGGGGTGGTGCTCGACGTCTCCGGGCTGACCGTGACCGACGAAACCGGCCGGATCTGGGTGAACGGCATCTCGTTCGAGGTCCGGGCGGGCGAGATCCTGGGCGTGGCCGGGGTGCAGGGCAACGGGCAGACCGAACTG
>Ga0302325_10020302_pt1 | contig 13935 bp, 11 predicted proteins | sample Palsa_T0_2_FD_201948 | JGI IMG/M metagenome (GOLD analysis project Ga0302325, IMG submission 201948) | Peat permafrost microbial communities from Stordalen Mire near Abisko, Sweden - Palsa_T0_2 | ecosystem: Environmental > Terrestrial > Soil > Palsa > Peat permafrost | place: Sweden: Abisko... | reverse complement strand
TCCGGGAGCGATGATCGAGGCCGACCCGGGTAAGAACTATCAAGCGGCAGTGGAAAAAAGCGTAGTAGACGCCAACGCCGCTGGCCTCTACGTAATACTTGACCTGCATTGGGCGGCTCCTGACGACAACGGTACTGCACTCTGCCCTACGATGCAGAATGCAATGGCTGACGCCGACCACTCAATTACCTTCTGGACCTCAGTGGCGAATGAGTTCAAAGGTAACCCCGCGGTGATACTTGAGCTCTTTAATGAGCCGTTTATTAATGATGCAACGCTGACCAGCGGCAGCATACCGTGGTCAGTTTTACTTAATGGAGGTGCAAACAAGTATTTTTCCTACGGAGGAAAAGATTGGGGCACGATAGATCTGACGTGGTCCATCAGTGGAATGCAGCAAATGCTGAACGCAGTGCGTGCCACTGGCGCGACCAACGTTATCCTTGTTTCTACTTTGCAAGGGGGGCAGGAAATGGACGGCTGGCTAAAGTACAAGCCTGAAGATCCCGCTGGTCAGCTGGGCGCAGTGTGGCATGCCTATCCCAGTGGTAACAATTCAACGCACGTCGCATGCGTAGACGATGGAATCGTAACGGTGGGCGAGCCTGGGTGCTCGGCTCAGGAGATGACTGCTGTACAGGGCATCATAGCCGCCGGTTACCCAGTGGTGGCGACGGAATACGGGGATACGATTGGCGGCTCGACTGCGCCTTGGGCGTCGATACTTCTGCCTTTTGCGGACACTATTGGCGTTGGCTACATGGGTTGGACGTGGGATCCGTGGACGAACATGTCGACCAACGTACTGATCAAGGACGCAGCTGGCGATCCGACTCAAGGTTATGGCACCTACGTCAAGCAGCACTACCTATGCAGAGCGACCGGACAGACAGAATGTCCTTGAGCTGCTGAGCCAGGTTGGTGAAAGCGACCTATGGATGGGTCGCCACCCAATCGGGACCTTGATAGTCACTTACCTCTTAAAGAGCAGGGCGCTGTTCCTACGTTGGTATTTGAAACGCAAACCGAACATCGTCATAGTCGCGCCGGATGGACAGAGCGCAAGCAACTATTGACCGAAGCCTGTTGGCAGCGCCGATGATGGACATTGCTGATTTCAGAAATTAGTTTCTTGAAATCAACTACCTGGAGAGCGAGGACGCACGCGTCCCCTATACGTCCCCTCCAAATTCCCTTTTTGAGTAGTAGTGGCTCGCGTTCCAATGCGCTGTAGCGACCGTAGGATCCCCGATTTGCCAGAATGCGGCGTGTACGGTATCTTACCGTACACAGTTAAGTTGGGAGCCTGCCTATGTCCGCCACTGCACGTTTGGATCTTCGCCTGTCCGCACGAGACCGCGAGCGCATCGACCGCGCTGCCACCTTGGCCGGATTGCCGCTCGCGGCTTTTGTCCGTACGGCGGTACTGCGCGAGGCCGATCGGACCGTGGCCGCCGAATCGCTGGCGACTCTCTCCCCAAGCGAGTCGAAGCGATTCCTTGCTGCCTTGAGCAAGCCCTTCTCGCCGAACGCCGCCTTGCAAAAGGCGCTCGCGAAAGGCGAGTCGCTCGAGATCTAGGGTGGCGCTCCAGGTCCTGGAGCTTAATGGACGACTGCACGACCGTGCCGCGTTCGACTGCGGCGTCGAGTCCCTCAATCGCTACCTCAAGGTCCTCGCGACGCAGCATCGCGCCAAAGGTATCGCCACCACCTTCGTGGTGGTCGATTCGGATCAGCCGGCGCAAGTCCTGGGGTACTACGCGCTGAGCGCTGCAGCGCTGTCGTTCGAGACCCTGACGGAGTCCGACCGCAAGGGGCTGCCCGCTTATCCCATCCCGGCGGTACGCATAGGCCGGCTGGCGGCCGCGACGTCTGTGCGCGGGAGGGGGTTCGGCGAGTTGCTGCTTCAGAATGCCATCAAGCGAATCCTGCAATCGCGGGGTACGCTCGGCGTCTTTGCTGTAGTCGTCGAGGCCAAGGACGCTGCGGCCGAAGGCTTCTATCGCAGATATGGCTTTAGGTTGTGTGACGCGCAATCCCGGCAGTTATATCTGCCACTTGGGGCAGGCTGAATTTTGGCCGCGGGTGGATGGCCCCATTCGCGGTTAAGTATTGAAGCCACATCAGTTTGGAAGGGCTCCTAATGACAGCAATTGGGCAGCTTGACTGCCAGTCAGGATGACGTAGCGCGCCCTCGGCAACGGGCGGCCGATGGTGGCCGACGTTAGATGACGAGTATTGGCCCGTATTGCCCCAATATTCAGAGGCGACAACGGAGGATTCCACGCCGACAATCTGGCTGAGAAAATTCCCTCCTGATCTGTCGGGGTACCACCATGGATAGCACCTATTTCGGGTTATTGGCCGAGTTCGGCGAATCGAATATTCCGCTCGAGCGCGTGGCGCCGAAGTATTTCGGGCTGAGCGTTGATGAAGCGAAGCGACGGGCGCCTTCGAAGTTACTGCCAGTGCAGGTCCTTCGCCTGGGCGGACAGAAGTCGCCCTGGCTGGTCAGTGCCGCCGACCTGGCCGAAGTGATTGACGGGCGGCGCCGGCGGGCAGAGTAAACACCTCGCCCTGCTCGGGAGGTTCGTTAGAGGGCTTGGGCGCCTTCACCGGAAGTTCCCGGACGTTCTCGGGACGCAGGTTCGCGTATCGCTTCAGCTCGTTCCAGGAGTCGTGCAACGTGAACTGCGCCACCTCGTGGATCTGGTAGCCGCGCTCGAAGAGCCGACTGGTCGCCTCATGGCGCAGGTCGTGGAACCGCAAGTCAACAATGCCCAATACCTTGCAGCTGCGGGTGAACGCGGCGCTGACGCTTCTGGGTTCATACGGGAAGATCCGAGTCGCCGACCGATGCTGCGCCTCCACAAGCGCCCAGGCTTCAGGCGTGTACTTGAAGCGCCGGTGATTCCCTTCCTTGGCGGTGGGATGCTTAGCGTCGCGCACCATGCCTGTGCGGGTGCGCGCATCGTTGTCCTGCCATTCCAGGCGGCAGATCTCGGCTTCGCGGCGTGCGGAGGCCAATGCGAATTCCATGATCGCCAACATCGGGATTTCGGAACGGTGGCCTCGGTGTCTGAAATGTTCGCGCAGGCGCTTAAGTTCCTCGTCGGTTGGTCGGCGCGAGCGTTTGCGCGATTTCGAGGTTAACCGAAGCTCAGAGCACGCCACCCGCGCGCGCTGAAGAATCGCAGGATCGACCGACAGCTCGCGCACGCTAAGGGCGGCGCGTAGCACGACTCCGATCCAGACGAGATCATTGGCAACGGTCGCGGGTCCGGCACCAGCCGAGCGACGCTCTCTCACGTGCTGGATGAGTCGGCCCGTGGTCAGGGTGAGGGCATCGCATTGGCCGAGCGCCGTGCGCTCCAGGAACTTCAGGTGGGCCTGCTTGGTCCGCTGCCAACGCGAGACCTGCTGAAAGTTGTCGATGTACCAGCGGATTATCTGCCCGAGCGTTGCCTTTTCGGGCTTCCGGTCTTTCGCGAGCTCCATTGGACTCTCCAGTGCAACCTCGCGGTGCCTGGCCCGACTTACCGCGGCCGTCCGGTGTGCGAAGGTTCGGCTCTCCTGATGAATCAGGGTCTTGCCCCGGCGCCGCCGCACGACGGCGGTATACCTGGTGATGCCGTTTGCTTGCTTGCGGGCTTTGATCGTAGGCAAGATGGCCGCCTCACTGGAACGACAGTTGGGAACACGAACGGAGGGGACAAGCCTCGTGAAGTTGAGCTTGTCCCCTTTATGTCCCCTTCGCAAACGAAGAAGGCCACCGGATACGCAGGTATGTTGCGGCAATGATTGGGGCTGAAAACACTGGAATTAAAGCGCAGAACGCGCAAGACAGAGACGTGAAGCTGGACCGTACTTTGTCGGTCGCCCCGATGATGGACTGGACGGATCGACATTGCCGATACTTTCTGCGTGGATTTTCGACATCGGTCCTTCTGTATTCCGAAATGATCACCGCCGAGGCTTTGCTTCGCGGTGACGCCGCTCGACTCTTGAAGTTCTCTGCTGACGAGCAGCCGCTCGCGCTGCAGCTGGGCGGCAGCGATCCCGAGCGACTAGCCGCCGCTGCTACATTGGGCGAGAAAGCGGGCTACCGTGAAATCAATCTAAATTGCGGGTGCCCCAGCGACCGGGTTCATTCGGGTGCATTTGGCGCTTGTCTGATGGCCGAGCCCGAGCGCGTCGCTGACTGCGTGCGCGCGCTGTGCGAGGCGGTCGCCGTTCCAGTCACCGTCAAGATGCGCATCGGTGTCCTGACTGGGCGTGGGGTCACTATACGTGACCGATTGGCTGAATTTGGCACTGCCGACTACGTGGCATTGCAGGGATTCACCGCAGCCGTGCGGGACGCTGGCGCCGCCGCCGTGATTGTCCACGCCCGCCAGGCCGTGTTGGGCGGCCTCTCTCCCAAGGAAAATCGCGACGTCCCTCCGCTGCGGCCCGAAGTCGTGCAGCGCCTGAAGCGTGACTTTCCGCAACTACCGATGATTCTCAACGGCGGGCTACGCAACGCTGATCAGGCGCACGCGGCGCTGTCGTGGTGCGAAGGAGCAATGCTGGGTCGCGAGGCTTACCACCGCCCTTACGTATTGTGGGAGTTCGAGGAGTGCGGCCATCCTGGCAAGCGGGAACGACCCTCGGAATCGGCGCTACTCGCTCGCATGGCCGATTACGCCGACCGCGAGTGCGCAGCCGGCGAGCCGCTGGCCGTGATCGTCAGGCACATGCTCGGGTTGCTTTCTGGCCGGCCGGGCGCGCGCGCATTCCGCCAGTTCGTGTCCGAAGGGGCACGCAGTTCGAGCGCGAACGGCGACCTGCTGCGCAAGGCCCAGCGCTTCGTTTTACCTGCAGTTGAATCGCAAGTGGTCGCCGCGCTTCAGGCTGAATGATGACCGCTGACCTCTTCGCCGGCGTTGTGCGGTAATTTCAGATTTCGAAGTGCCGCGATCACCCCGACCACCGACACAATGGCCAAAGTGATCTTCAGATCAGGCAAATCCACGCCGCTTGCGCCGCGAAAGTCGGCAACCAGCTGCAGCAAGATTGCGCTGATTCCCACGCCCAGGGCCGTCGCGAGCTGTTGCAGGATGCTTGATAGCGTCGAGGCGGCGCCCTGCTGCGCGCGCGACACGTCGGCAAACTGGATCGTGTTGAGGCAGGTGAACTGCATCGATCGAGTCATGCCCGCGAACAGCAGTACCGCGCCGCTCCAAATCGAGAGAGAAGCAGAGCCCAGCAGCGCGCACAGGCCAATGGCAACGCTGGCCAAGGTTCCGTTCACCACCAAGATCCTCCGGAACCCATAGCGACGAAGCGTTGCTGTGGTCGTGGTTTTCATGATCACGTTGCCGAGGAAATAGACCATGATCAGCACGCCGGCGGCGGCCGCGCTGACGCCGAAGCCCACCTGGAAGAGTAGGGGCAGCAAGAAGGGCGTGGCCGAGATCACTGCTCTTAGGATGAGGCCAGCGCCGACGCTGCTGATCTGGAACGTCTGCACTGAGAGTGCTGATAGCTCGAGGAGCGGATGAGCTACTTTCCGGAAATGTCGAACGCTGGCGATGCCGGCAAGTGCACCCAGGGCAAGCAGCGTGAGGCTCATAGCCCAGCCGCCAAGACCGGCCGAAAATCGCTCCAGCCCATACAGCAGACAGGTCAGGGCGACTGAGGAGAGGCCGAAGCCCCGAACATCGAACGGGCCACCGCCCTGCGGCTGCTGCTTCGGAATGAATGTCAGCACCAGCACGATTGCGATCAGTCCCAGCGGGGCGTTAAGCAGGAAATTCCAGCGCCAGGACACGTAGGTCGTGATGATGCCGCCCAGCACTGGTGCGATCACCGGCGCCAGCAGGGCGGGCCAGGTGATCATGGCCATCGCATGGACGATCTCGTGTTTTTGCGCCTGGCGCAGCACCAGCGTGCGCCCCACCGGACCCATCATCGCGCCGCCGAGCCCCTGGGCGACGCGTGCCAGTGCGAACATCGGCAGGCTCCGGGCCGCACCGCAGGCCACCGAGGCCAGCGTAAAGACCACAATCGCAGCAGCGAAGACTCCGCGAGCACCGAGCCTGTCCGAGAGATACCCGCTGATGGGCAGGAAAGCGGCCATAGACAGTATGTAGGCGGTGATGCCGAGGCTCAGGTCCACCGGGCGCACGCCGAAACTCACGGCCATTTGCGGCAGCGAGGTATTGATAATCGCGCTGTCCAGGTTCTGCATGAAGAACGCGCCGGCGACGATCAGCCCGACGATCCGCATGTGGGAGCTATGGATACTCATGGGCTTACGAGGCGCTCGCCATGGCCCGGTGGGGCTGCTCGTATATAATGCGGCGTTAGACCCAGCTTATGTGAACTGGGGGCCCGGGCGGGGCGGTGGCCGGCAGGACGCTCCACCGCGCTAAACTGCCCTGGAATCCAGCGGTACGGGTCGTGTCAGGTGCGATTTAGACTTTATGGTCAAGGACATTGAGCTCGCCATCCTGTTTGCCGATGTGGTCGGGTCCACCCACCTATTTGAGGTGATGGGTGACCTGAAGGCTCGGGACATGGTGGCGACCTGCATCGATGTGATGCGTACTGCCACCGAACAGCACCATGGCACGGTGATCAAGACCATCGGCGATGAAGTCATGTCGACCTTCCCGACCGCCGATGATGCGCTGAACGCCGCGGGCCAGATGCAGAAGCAGATCGTCGCACGGAGCGAGCTGAAGGTCGATGGCCAGCCGGTGTCGATCCGCATCGGCTGCCACTTTGGGCCGGTCGTGCTGGAGAGCCGCGATATTTTCGGCGCGAGCGTCCACACCGCCAACCGCATGACCAGCCAGGCCAAGGCGGGGCAAATCATCACGACCTCCGCGACGGTTGAGCGCCTGTCGCCCGAGTGGCGCGCCTCGGTGCGCCAGATCGATGTCGCGACCATCCGCGGCCAGGGCGGCGAAATAGCCCTCTACGAGGTGCTGTGGCAGACCGAAGACGTCACGAGCATGCTACCGGCGATTGCGCTGACAGCACGTGATCAGCGGCGGGCGGCGCGGCTGAAGCTGACGGTGCTCGATCGGGAGTACGTGCTCGATGAGCGCCATCCGCACGTCGTGATCGGGCGGGCTGATGAGAGTGATGTGGTGATCCGCGGCAATTTGATCTCACGCCAGCATGCAAGGATCGAGTTCAACCGCAACCGCTTTACGCTCACTGACCAGAGCACCAATGGCACCTTTGTCATCAGTGCGGGACAAGAAGAAGCCTTCGTGCGACGCGACAGCGTGCTGCTCAAGGGCGAGGGCATGATTGGGCTGGGGCGCGTACCCGAGCCGGATGGCGCCCAGACCATCCGCTACGTGTGCGAGGAGACTGCACCCTAAGCGCACCGCTTTCTGAGGCCTGCGCGTGGCTGAGCGCTAGCTACCCAGTCGTTTCTCAAGCCCCACGAGCTCGGCGCGCAGGGCTCCTGGGATGTGACTACCAAACTTATTCAGATAGGCGTGGATGCCCGCTGCCTCCTGCTGCCAGGCCGGGACCGGGACCGCCGTCAGTGCCTCGAGCGTGCTCGGATCAAGGTTTAGCCCGGCGGTATTCAGATCCTCGGGCCTTGGCAGGAAGCCAATCGCGGTCTCCTTGGCACCGGCGGTACCGGCGCAACGCCCTAGCATCCATGCAAGAACGCGCAGGTTGTCCCCGAAGCCGGGCCAGAGGAACTCGTTCTGGGCGTTCTGGCGGAACCAGTTGACATGAAAAATGCGCGGCGGCCGCGTCAGGCGGGCGCCGATCTTGAGCCAATGGCCCCAGTAGTCGCCAAAGTTGTAGCCAGCAAAGGGCTTCATGGCCATTGGGTCGCGGCGCACGACGCCGACTTCACCGACGGCCGCTGCAGTGGTCTCTGAGGCCACCGAAGCCCCGACCAGTACGCCATGCTGCCAGTCGCGGGCCTCGTACACGAGTGGGGCCAGTTCGCGCCGGCGGCCGCCGAAGATCAGCGCCGAGATCGGTATCCCCTGCGGTGCATCGGCAGCATCGGTGTAGGTCGGATTCTGACGGGCTGCTACCGTGAAGCGTGAGTTGGGGTGGGCTGCAGGCCCGTTCTTTGGGTCATAGGGGCGCCCAAGCCAGTCGATGACCGGGACAGCGTCCTTGCGCCCTTCCCACCACGGCTCGTTATTCGCAGTCAGCGCCACGTTGGTGAACAGCGTGTCGCGCCGGATCATGTCGTAGGCGTTGCGATTGGTCTTCGGGCTGGTGCCTGGAGCGACCCCGAAGTAGCCGGACTCGGGATTGATCGCCCACAGCCGTCCGTCCTTGCCCGGATGGAGCCAGGCGATGTCATCGCCGATTGTGAAAATCTTCCAGCCCGGGAGTGAATCAGGGGGCACCAGCATCGCCAGATTCGTTTTGCCGCAGGCCGATGGGAAGGCCGCGGCAACGTAGTGGGTTTCCCCTGCCGGGCTCTGCAGCCCCATCAGCAGCATGTGTTCGGCGAGCCACCCCTCATCGCGCGCCTGCCAGCTGGCAATGCGCAGCGCATGGCACTTCTTGCCCAGCAGCGCATTGCCGCCGTAGCCGGAGCCGAAGCTCTGGATCGAGAGTTCTTCGGGGAAGTGCATGATGAAGCGGCGCGCCGGATTCAGATCCCCGATCGAGTGCAGTCCCCGCACGAAGGCATCTTCGCCCGCGATCCGCTCCAGCGCGGGTCGACCCATGCGGGTCATCAGCGCCATATTCAGTACCACATAGGCACTGTCGGTGATCTCGATGCCGCAGCGGGCAAAGGGCGAGTCGATCGGGCCCATGCAGTAGGGCACCACGTACAGGGTGCGCCCGCGCATGCAGCCGCGAAACAGCTCCTGCATGCGGCTCTTGGCCACATCCGGCGCCATCCAGTTGTTGTTCGGTCCAGCCTGTTCCTCGGTGGCGGTGCACACGAAGGTCAGATGTTCGACCCGTGCGACGTCATTCGGATCGGAGCGGTATAGGTAACAGCCGGGGAACGTGCTCTGATTCAGCTCCTTGAGCTCGCCGCTGGCCACGAGCTCGTCGCGCAGCCGCACATATTCGGCATCGGAACCATCGCACCAGTGGACCTGGGCGGGCTCGGTCAGTTGTCGGACTTCCTCGACCCACTCGGCAACCGGGCGCGAGAGCTGAGCGAGCGGCAGGAGCTTCTGGGGCGCAATCGACATGTCGGGTCCTTAGAAACGCCAGGAAGGCCACGGGAGAAAGGCACCAAAGGGGGCCAATACGCCAGCAGCGGCGGCAGTTGGATACCGTCCACGCACGATTCGTACGGTTAGCACCCCGGCGCCACCGCTGGCAACCTATTATAGCCACGCCGGATTGGCCCGGCGTGTACGGAAGCTGCAGCCAAACTGCCGCCGGCCCTGCTTCTGGCCTGTGACTGTCGAGGATTATGCAAGGTTTGCGCGAGCTCTTTGGACCTACCGGTGCCCTGGCACGATCGTTGCGCGGATTTGTGCCGCGCAGCGGTCAACAGCGCATGGCCGAACGAATCGCCGAGGCGCTAGAGCAGCGCGAGGTGCTGCTGATCGAAGCGGGTACCGGGACCGGCAAGACCTTCGCCTATCTGGTGCCTGCGCTGCTCTCCGGCCGGCGGGTGCTGATCTCGACCGGCACACGGACTTTGCAGGATCAGCTGTTTGCGCGCGATCTGCCACTACTGGGCGCCGCCCTCGGACGCCCGGTGCGTACGGCACTCCTCAAGGGGCGGGCCAACTATCTGTGCCGAGCGCGATTGGACAGTGGCGCCGCCCAGGGCGAATTGCTCAACGATGCGGGCAGCGCGCTCGCTGCCCGTGTGCATGAATGGGCCGCGCTGACCCGAACCGGTGATCTGGCGGAGCTGTCTGATCTGTCGGACACGCATCCTCTGCGGCCGAGAATCACCAGCACGCGCGAGAATTGTACCGGCGGGAAATGCGCCGAGTTCGCCCGCTGCCACGTGTTTGCTGCGCGGCGCGCGGCACTTGAAGCGGAACTGATTGTCGTCAATCACCATCTGCTGCTGGCCGACCTGGCCCTGAAGGAAGACGGATTTGGTGATCTGCTGCCTTCGGTGGACGCCCTGATTCTGGACGAAGCCCACCAACTGCCGGATCTGGCGGCCGAGTTCTTCGGAACCTCCTGCAGCAGCCGGCAGCTTGATGTGTTCCTGCAGGACCTGCGCGTCGAGTTGCGCCTTGCAGGGACGCCTGCCCGCAAGATCACACCGTGTCTGCGGCTGCTCGAGGAACCGCTGCACGAAGCGTTGGCCGCGTTTCGCGGCGCCGAGCGACGCATCGCGTGGGCGGAACTTTCCGGCACCGAGCAAGGCTGCCTCGAGGCGCTGCCCCGGGCCATCGCTGCATGTGCCGCGGCCGTGGTCGCGCTACTGGGCCCCGAAAAGTCGGCGGGGCTGGAGGCGCGCGCTGCGGCGCTGGCGCTGGCGATCACGACGATTCAGAGTACCGAGGCGAGCCTGGGGGCGCGCTCGGTCGTTGTGACGGCCCGCGGCTTTACCTTGAGCCTGTTGCCCTACGACATCTCTGAGCGTTTCCACGGCCTCGTGCATCAGCATCCGACGGCGTGGGTATTCACGTCAGCGACTTTGGCGCTGGCCGGCGACTTCGGCCACTTCTCAACGCGACTGGGCCTGAAGGATGCCGAGACTCTGTGCCTGGAAAGCCCGTTCGACTACGAGCGCCAGGGGCTGCTGTTCCTGCCCAAGGGCCTGCCCGATCCATCGGCACTGGGGTATACCGAGGCCGTGATCCAGGCTGCCCGCCCGCTGATTGCCGCGGCTGATGGCGGAGCGTTCCTGCTCTTTACCTCGCACCGGGCGCTGGCGCTGGCGGCCCGATTACTTCGCGCTGCCGAGCCCGAGCGGGTGCTGCTGGTGCAGGGAGAAGGGCCGCGCGAGCAACTGCTGCGGCGCTTTCGCGAATCCGGGCGTGCCGTGCTGCTCGGCACGGCGAGCTTCTGGGAGGGCGTTGATGTGCAGGGCGCGGCCTTGCGGCTGGTGGTGATCGACAAACTTCCATTCACATCGCCCGATGATCCATTACTGCGCGCGCGCGTCGAGTATCTGAAGAACTCGGGTGGCAACCCGTTTCGCGATTACCAGCTGCCTGAAGCGGCACTCGCGCTCAAACAAGGCGTGGGGCGCCTGATCCGCAGCGAGCAGGATCGTGGCGTGGTCGCGATCTGCGACCCGCGGCTCACCGGACGCGGGTATGGGCGCTCCTTCCTTGCCGTGCTGCCGCCTTTTCCCGTGACCCGCGATGCCGAGGCCGCCTGCGCACTGCTGCGCGAGTGCGCACTCGATCTGGTGTATGAGCATCAGGAAGAGGGGCGCATGGACTCGCCGGCCCGAGCGCTCGTTCAAAATGCGGACTTGCCTGCTTGAGAATTCTGGCGCTCAGCACTTCGACCGAATACTGCTCGGCGGCGCTGCAAGTCGGCTCGCAGCTGCTTGAGCGGGATCTGCCCCCCGAGCGGGCGGCGGGCGAGCGCATCCTCGAGCTGGTCGATGCGCTGCTGTCCGAAGCGGGCATAGGATTGAGCAGCCTTGATGCGATTGCGTTCGGGCGCGGGCCGGGAGCCTTCACCGGCGTGCGGCTGGCGGCGAGTGTGACGCAAGGGCTCGCCGCGGCTGCGGATCTGCCCGTGATCCCCGTCTCGGATCTGCAGGCCGTGGCGCAGCAGACCTTCGCCGCACCGCTGGCCCCCAATCGTATGCTGGTTTGCCAGGATGCCCGGATGAGCGAGGTGTACTGGGCGTGGTTCGGCCTCGCAGCAGGGTTCGCAACTCCGATCTCGGAGGAGCGGGTCAATGCGCCAGCCACTGTACAGGCACTGTGCTCCGAGGTTGAGCTAGAGCACAGCGGCGGTGCCGGCTCTGGGTTTGGTGCCTACCCGGAGCTGCTCGATCTCTTTGCGGGTGGGCGCGAGCGCGTGTGGGCGCAGATTCACCCGCGCGCGCGGGAGATCGCACGACTGGCTGCGCACCTGGGTCTAAAAGGCGCCCTCAGCGCCGCTGAGGCGCAACCGATCTATGTCCGGGACCAGGTGGCCACGGTGCCAGTGGCCTCAGCATGAGCATTTGCGGCTGTCATGCCTTTGTCATCTTGGCCCCTTAAGTTTGCGGCGACGTTAAAACAGTGCCTAAACGAATGTCCACCAAGCAGATTCTGGTCGTCGAAGATGAAAGACCCATCCGTGAAATGATCGCCTTCGGTCTGCGGCGGGCAGGTTTTGAGGTGCGGGAGGCCGAGGATAGCCGCACGGCCCGTGCTGCCCTGGCGGACCAGCGGCCCGACCTGATGCTGATCGACTGGATGCTGCCCGATACCAGCGGACTGGAACTGACCCGCTCGCTCAAGCGCGAGCGCGATACCCGCGACCTGCCGGTGATCATGCTGACCGCGCGCGCCGAGGAGACTGACAAGGTGGCGGGCCTCGATGGCGGGGCGGACGACTATATGACCAAGCCGTTCTCGCCGCGCGAGCTGATCGCGCGCGTGAATGCGCTGCTGCGCCGCTCGGGGGGGCCGGAAGAGGGCGAGATGATCCGTTTCGGGATCCTGCAGCTCGACCGTGCCGGTCACCGGGTCAGTGCCTCCGACCACACGATCGCCCTGGGGCCCACTGAGTACCGCCTGCTTGAGTTCTTCATGACCCATCCCGATCGGGTCTACAGCCGTGAGCAGCTGCTCGATCGCGTCTGGGGCGGGAATGTGTATGTCGAGGAGCGGACCATCGACGTGCATATCCGGCGCCTGCGCAAGGCGCTCGAAGAGCACGCCTGTGAGCGCTTCGTACAGACCGTGCGTGGCGCAGGTTATCGCTTCTCCGAACGCGTCGATGCCTGAGTGCGCGTCTGCGCGCTGAGCCCGTTAAACTAGGCTCATGTACGCCGAGTCCTGGTGGGTCCTGCTCGTCAAGCTGCTGATTACCGTCGGCGCTGGCCTCGTGCTCGGCCTGATCGTGCATCAACCGTGGCCAGCTGTCGCTGCGGTACTGGCCGTGCTGCTGCTGTTTCAGCTCTGGAATCTTGCGCGGCTGGCCGGCTGGCTGCGCGATGGGACTGCCGAGGAGCCCCCGGAGCTGGGCGGCCTCTGGGGTGGTGTCGTTGCACGGATCCTGCGGCTCTTCCGGCGCAAGCAATATCACAAGCAGCGGCTGCTGCGGCTGTTGCGGGAACTGCGCCAGTCCACCGCGGCCATGCCCGATGGCGTGGTGGTTCTGAACCCCCAGTCCGAGATTCTCTGGTTCAATCGCACCGCGGGTTTGCTGCTGCAGTTTCGCGGGCGGGGGGACGTTGGCCTTCGTATCGAGAACCTGGTGCGCCAGCCCGAGTTTGTGCGCTACCTACGCTCCGGTGAGTATGCCAGCCCGGTGATCGTGCGCGCGGCGGCGGGCATCGAGCAGTACCTCTCGATCCAGATCGTGCCCTATGGGGCAGGGCAACTGCTGGTGCTGGTGCGCGACGTCACCCGTGAGGCGCTCCTGGAGGCGATGCGTAAGGACTTCGTGGCGAACGCTTCGCACGAACTGCGTTCGCCACTGACGGTGATCAGCGGATACCTCGAGACGCTCGCCCAGGATGCGCAGCTGGATCCGCTGATCAGCGGTCCGATCCAGGAGATGCGCCGCCAGGCACTGCGCATGAACGCCATCGTGAAGGACTTGCTCGAGCTCTCGCGGCTCGAGGCTTCGGACCGGCCGGTCGTGGGTACCCCGATTGATGTGGCCTCGCTGCTGGCGCAGCTCAAGCAGGACGTGCTGGCCCGACCGTCGCACCCAGCCCAGGTCAGCGTGGCGGTTGACTCGCCGGTCCGCCTGGTTGGGGAGGAGGAGCAGATCCATTCGGCCTTCGCGAACCTGGTCGACAATGCCGCCAAGTACACGCCACCCGGTGGCTCGATCGGG
>Ga0302325_10020300_pt1 | contig 13935 bp, 8 predicted proteins | sample Palsa_T0_2_FD_201948 | JGI IMG/M metagenome (GOLD analysis project Ga0302325, IMG submission 201948) | Peat permafrost microbial communities from Stordalen Mire near Abisko, Sweden - Palsa_T0_2 | ecosystem: Environmental > Terrestrial > Soil > Palsa > Peat permafrost | place: Sweden: Abisko... | reverse complement strand
CCGCACCAAGCACGCGCGCCCGAACGATCCTCGCGGCCCCTTTGGCCACGGCGGATTGCAGTGTGAGGCCTGCCACGGACCCGGCGGTGCGCACGTCAGGGCCGGAGGCGGCCCGCCCGCCGGACTGATCGTCTTCGGCTCCAAATCGCCCACTCCGGTCGCACTGCAGAACGCAAATTGTCTGGGCTGCCACCGCTCAAATGCGGCGCACGATTGGGCCACAAGCGCCCACGCGTCGAGCAACCTGGCGTGCGCCGACTGTCACAAACTGCATGCCGACAGGGATCCGGTTCAGAGCACGGCAACGCAGATCGAGGTGTGCACAACCTGTCATCAGGCACAACACGGTGATCTGTTCAAGCCTTCGCATCATCCGATGCGCGAAGGCAAGATGGCCTGCACCGCCTGTCATACGCCGCACGGCTCGACGGCACCGGCGCAACTGGTGAAGAACTCTGTGAATGAGACCTGTACCAGCTGTCACGCCGAATACCGCGGCCCGTTTCTCTGGGAACACCAGCCGGTGACGGAAGACTGCACCAACTGTCACGAACCGCACGGGTCAGCCCAACCGGCACTGCTCAAGATCCGCACTCCATTCCTCTGTCAAACGTGCCACGAAGGCGCGGGTCATCCCTCCATTGCCAATACGCCCAAGGGATTGCCCGGCGGCACGCCCAGTGCGTACCTGCTCAGCGGCGGTTGCACCAACTGCCACTCGCAGGTTCACGGCTCGAATTCGCCGTCGGGCCGAGCGTTGATGCGTTAGGCAACACCCGATGGCAATCATTGCTCGGTACATCAACGCAGCGCTGTCTCTTGGACTCACCGCCGCGCTGTTCATCCCCAGGGCCTCCGCCGCTGAGTCGAGCCCGGACACGAGCGGTTGGGCCTGTGCGCAATGCCCGTTCTCTCAAGGCTATCAGGGCGACGTGGAACTCGGTGCCCTGCAGGCGAATGGCGCGAACGCGAGCTATGGTCGCTACACGGGAATAGACCACAGCAGCGTCTACGCCGATGCCGGTGCCGACGGGCAGTGGCGCAGCGCTGACGGCTCGTATGCGAACTATGATCTCGAGCGCTTGGGACTAGCCTCACGGGATGGCACCGTGGAAGGCGGTCGAGAAGGCCGCTATGACCTGACCATCAGCTACGACGGTCAGCCCACCGACCTCTACGATACGACCGTCAGCCCGTTCCAGAACAAGAGCGGGCGGCTCGGATTGCCGCCAAATTGGGTCGCGGGGGGCACTCCCTCCGGCATGAGCGCCCTCAATGCAGACCTCGCGCCTGTCAACATCGGCTATGACCGACGCACCATTGCCGTGCTCGGTCAGTTCTTTGCCACCCCGAGTTGGACGATATTCGGCGAATTCCGCCGCCAGGAGAAAAATGGCACCGACATGACCAGCGCGAGCTTCCTGACCGAGGCGATACAGCTGCCGCAACCGATCGACTACGTCACGAATTCCGTTAACGCCGGCGCCGCCTGGGCCGGCAGCAAAGCGAGCTTGCGGCTGACTTATACCGATTCCTGGTTTCAGGACGACAGCGATTCGCTGAGCTTCGCGAACCCCTACCTGCCGCTCGTGCCGGGCTCTACCGAAGGGCGCCTGGGGACGCCGCCGAACAACACGCTGCAGCAGTTCGCGGCCACCGGCACCCTCCAGCTGCCGTGGTTTGCGACGACGTTGACGTACACCGCCTCGCTCGGCAGCCTGCGACAGAACGCCGCGTTTCTGCCCGTCAGCACTTTGCCTGACGCTACCGTACCGGCATCGGACTCGCTCGATGGTGACGTGCGCCTGTCGCACTATGCGCTCGGATTGGCCTCGAAGCCGCTGGCGAAGCTCAATCTGCACGGCAATGCAACCTATGACGGACGTAACGATCAGACGACGCCGCTGGCCATCGCGTACGTCGTGACCGACACCTTTCCCGGGGGTACCGCAGTGACGCCCCGTTATAGTGAGGATCGCGAGCGGCTCGACGGCGGTGCCGATTACGCGCTGGTCCGCTGGGCGCGGATCGGCATTGGTGGGCAATACCTGGATGTGCGCTACTCGCCCGGACAGGCGTTCACCCATACCCAGGACGTCGAGAGTTGGGGTCGCGCCACGATCAATCCCATCGAGAGCCTGAGCTTCACGCTCAAGTATGGCGACGGACTGCGTAAGGCCTCGGCACTCGATTTGGCGGCGTTGCCGGCCGGGGAAAACCCGCTGGTGCTCGGTTTCAATTATGCGCCGCGCGATCGTGTGTTCTCAACGCTCACAAGTTCCTGGGCTATCACGCCGACGATCACCTGGGCGCTGGAGGGCTATCTCACCAAAGACGACTTTCGATCTTCGCCCCTGGGCCTGCAGGCTTCACACGAGCAGCGCGGATCGACGACCTTTACCTGGACACCGCGCGACACCTTAAGCCTCTATGCCGATGTCGGCTACCAGCGTCTGTACAGCGTGCAGAACGGCTATACTGATCCCACCACCGCGCCGTGGCTAATCTCTGACACGGAGCGCTATTGGAACGTGAATATCGGCGGGCAGTGGGTCTTAAGCCAGCGCTGGGCCCTCACCTTAGACTACGTCCATGCCCCAACCTACGGGGACACCGACTCGGCGCTGGGGGGCCTGGCGCAGGCCTTTCCACAGAATTGGACCAAATTCGATTCCGCAAAACTGGGTGTCACCTATCAATGGACAGCCGCTCTGCAGCTGCATCTGCGCTATGAGCACGAGACTTACAACAGCAACGATTGGGCCCTTGATGGGGTCGGGCCCTCCACGGTGCCAAACCTATTGGCGCTTGGCATACAGCCCTATCGTGACAACGTGAACCTGATCGGGCTTACTGCGCGCTATCAATTCGGGTTGGTCCGCGCCAGCGCAAGCAAGTCGCCATGAATGCGGTCTCAGGCTGCTGCAGTGCAGCCTTAGGCTGCCGCACTGAAGAGGGGCGAGTTATCGATGTAGATGCGATAGGCGGTAATCTTTGCACCGCGCAGCTCAAAAACATTGGCGAAAGGCACGGTGACCGTCGAGCCGTCGTGGCGGGTATAGGTCACTACGCCCTCACAGGCAACGGCCTCCGGTCCGTTCCACGTTCTGAGCAGCTGATGGCGACAGGAAGCAATTGCGGCGAAAAATCCTTCCACGGCTGCGCCGATCGCCTCGAAACCAGTGATCGTCGGGGCATTGCCAAAGCGAAATTGTGCATCCGGCGTGAGGAAACTCAAGAATCCTGCTGCGTCGCGGGCATCAATGACCGCAAACAGGCGCCCCCACCACGTGCGATCCGGTTGAAAGACATTGTCTGGTACGATGGCCACGCGCAAAGCATACGCGACGCGATGACAGAGCGCCTATCCAAAGGTAGGTGAAACATGCTGGAAACACACCAGCGGCTCGATGAGCCGTCGCCATCACTGGCAGGCCCCGGGTTGGCAGCGGCGGCACGACGCGCATTTCTCGCCACCCGCCCGCCATTCTTCACCGCGTCGGTGTTGCCGGTGCTGATTGGCACCGCGTGGGCCAGCGTGGCCTATCACCGCTTCGACGGACGGCTATTGGCACTGGCCCTTGCGGCCATGGTGCTCGCGCACGCGGCGGCCAACGTCTACAACGACGTCGGCGATGATCTGATCGGGGCGGACACGGACAACACGGACCGTATCTATCCCTACACCGGCGGTTCGCGTTTCATTCAGACGGGACTCTTATCGCGTACCGAGATGACCCGCCTGGCCCTTGGATTGGCCGCGAGCGCGCTACTTTTCGGAGCCGTGCTCGCACTGTTGCGCGGTTTCGGAGTGATCCTCTTCGGAGCCGCCGGCCTTGGCCTCGGCCTGCTCTATTCACTGCCCGGCGTACAGTTATCTGCGCGCGGCATCGGCGAAGCGGCAGTGGCCGTCGCCTTCGGGACACTGCCGGTGCTGGGTGCCACATGGTTGCAAACCGGACGCATCGATTCCAGCGCGGTACTGCTGTGCCTGCCGGTGAGTGCATGGGCGGCCGCAATTCTGATCATCAACGAGGTTCCGGACGTCGAGTCGGATCGTCGCGTACTCAAGCGCACGCTCGTGGTGCGCTTGGGAGCAGACGGCGCGCGAAGTATCTATGGGGGTCTGACCGCGATCGCGCTGGCGGCTTCGCTAGCGGCCGTGATCCAGCACGCGCTGCCGCTCTGGTACGTCCTTCCGGCCGTGGCGCTGGCGGGGTCCGGTCTCTGGGCTCTGAACGCCATAACCTTCAAACCGGCCGGGCGCCGACGGTTGAAACAGAGCATCGAGCTGACCCTCTTGACTCACATCCTCGGCTGCCTTGCGATCCTCATCGCAATTTTAAGCGAACGGCTGAACTACGCCTTTTAGCTCCCTTTAGCCGCGCGACGGACAGCACGGTGCATCGTCGGTATCAGTTCGATAAAGACTACTTCGGCATCTTGTTTCCGTTCGCCTTGAATTTTTCCCCGAACGGCGTGAGCGGGCCGCCACCTTTGGCGTTCGTGTGGCAATCCCCGCAAGCCTTCCCGGTATCCTTGGCAAATTGCGCTGTTGCGGCAGCTGGTTGGACAACAGCCAGGGAAACTGCGGCTACGATCACGGCCGCTACAACCGTGGCGCCAACGAGGGCAGACGCCTTTTTTGCATCCATTTTCATGGTCGAACTCTCCTGTACTGATCCTGCTTGTGCATCCGCCACGGGCACTCCCCCGAACGGGAGCGGATATTCTGACGGCACGGCGATCATTTTCCGCCGTCTACGAGAGTAAAAGACAAGTCCTTTGCATGGTCTGTGCGGTGTCGTACATACGGTCGTCAAAGGCCGTTCGACGGCTGGTCCCGCGGGGCAAGCTGCGCCGGCGACGCGCTAGACAAAATCGGGTTCGCAGGCCCAACCCTGCAGGGCTGTCAGAACCCCAGGTCGTACGGCAGCCGCCGGTCGAAAGACAGCAGCAGCCAGCGGCACAACTGCTGGTCTACCGTGTGATGCCGGTAGCAGGCGGCGGTCTGGGCCACCTTCGTAATCATCGCCGGGGTGTATCGCAGCGCCAAGCGTGCGAACTGTCCGCCTAGCGCGAATTCCCTTCTCAGAATGCTCGCCTTGAGCCGATAGCCGTTGCCGCCGCTCTGCGCTATCGCCGCTGGGCGTATTCTCCCTGCCCATGAACAGGAAAACGCCGACCAGACCATCGTTGCCAATGATTGCGATTTCAGCCGACGCGCCGCTCTCCATCACGTAGAGCAGCGAAACGATGCTGGTGGTCGGGAAGTACAAGTGGCCCAAATGGCCGCCCGACTCCTAAAGCGCCCACCCGAGGGGCATCGGTATAAATTGCAGATTCGGCGGCAGGCGCGCCTATTCTTCGTCGGAGAGCGCCGCAAGAAGGCGGTTCTGCCTCGGGTTGGGAGGGGGATGCATATCCCCGATTCGGTAAGGGGATCATTCACGTATCTTATTACACCGAAGACGAGGTGGCGCCTAGTTTGAGACGGATCGCGCCGAGGCACGATCGAGGATTCCGCGCAAGGTTTGTTCGATAGCATCCTGACGCAGCAGCCGCATTCCACCCGCCCGCGCCGCGGCGACGATCTGGGGCACCGTGCCACGCGAGCGCACGAGTTGCTTCACATCGTCGGTAGCGCTGAGCAGCTCATAGACGCCGACGCGACCCTTGTAACCTTCGCGACAGGCTTCACAGCCTGTCGCCTCGTACAGAACCAACGGGCCGCCGTCTGCAAAATCCTTGCGCCACTGCTGCAGGACTACCGTCCTGTCCAGATCCGATTCGGCGCAATATTCGTCGAGCAGCTCGCCGATCTCCGCTTCGCTGCAGTCATGAGGGCGTTTGCATTTCACGCACAGCTTGCGTGCCAGGCGTTGCGATAGGATTCCGATCAGCGCATCGGCGAAGTTGAATGGATCCATGCCGAGATCAAGCAGCCGCACCGCGCTTTCCGCCGCGCTGTTGGTGTGTAGCGTCGAGAACACCAGATGTCCGGTCAGTGACGCCTCGATGGCGATTTTGCTGGTTTCGGCGTCGCGCATCTCCCCGATCATGATCACGTCCGGGTCGGCGCGCAGGAAGGCGCGCATTGCCGCGGCAAATGTCCAGTCGATGCGTGAATTGATCTGCACCTGGCGCAGCCCCGCCTGGGTAATCTCCACCGGGTCCTCGGCGGTCCAGATCTTGATGTCGGGTCGATTGATGTGGTGCAGCACGGAATGCAGGGTGGTGGTCTTGCCGGAACCGGTCGGGCCGCAAACCAGGATGAGTCCGTAACTGCGCGATATCATTTTCATCAATTCGGCCAGATCGCGCCCGCATAAGCCAAGCTCTTCCATCGGCAGCGGTTCGACGCCACCGAGGATGCGCAGCACCACGTCCTCGCGGTTGTTCGAAGTCGGCACCACGGCTACGCGCAGATCGATCGGCACTGCACCGACTTTGCCGAAGGCGATCTTGCCGTCCTGCGCGTGGCGGTGCTCGGATATGTCCAGGTTGGCCATGATTTTGATGCGCGAGACCAGCGCGTTGCTGTAGGCCGGTTGGAGTTCGAGATAGTCTTCCAGGTCGCCGTCCTTGCGGAAGCGGATGCGGGTATCGGCTTTGCCGTAGTTGCATTCAATATGAATGTCGGACGCTCCCTGAGTGTATGCGTCGATAATGATCTTGTTGACCAGGCGTACCAGGGCGTTATCCGTCACCCGTGGGTCGGATTCGTTGTCCTTGGACTCGATCGGAGCCGATGTTTCCCGGACCAGCGCGCTGGCGAAATCTTCAACATGGATCTGCGCGACGTCTCTGCCTGTCGCATCCGGGCCTGACAGGCTCGGCATCGATTCGCCATCAGAGTCGACGGTGGCCGCAGCCAACTCGAGGCTCGCGTATTCTTTGGCGATTCGCTGACGCAGATCAGCCGGATTGGCGATCACCGGAACGATGACTTTCCCCGTCAGAACGCGCAACTCCTGAACGAAATCCATGGCGAGCGGATCTTCGACCGCGACGACCAGAGAATCTCCCAATTGAAGCAACGGCAGCGCGCGATACCGAGCCGCGCCACTGGCGCCCAGTAGATCCAGCGCCAATGGATCGATGCGGAATTCGCGCACATTAACGAATGGAATTCCCAGTTTGTCGGCCAGTGCCATGTGCACCTGCCGCACCGTGACAGCCCCCATCTCGACAAGTATGTCCCCGAGATGGCGCCGGCGGTTTGCACCCTGCAGTCGGAGTGCCTCGGCCAGTTGCTCCGACGTGATGAGGCCGGCCTCCAACAGCAATGCGCCGAGCTTCGTTGTCGGACGATATCTTTGGGATTGGAGCGCACGCTTGAGTTCATCGGGGGACACGATCCCGTGGTTCAACAGATGCTGGCCTAATTTCTCCTGACGCAGCATTGTCTGCTTGTTGAGGGCGGTCGTTAGGACCGCGCCGCTGATCTGTTTTTTGCGCAGCAACGTGTCTCCCAGCAGCGGACCGATCTGTACGTCGCCCAGCTGTTGCGCTGGAACGAAGCAGCGTGTCGCCTGCGGCGGTTCGCCTTCCAGCAAATAGAGAAACAGACCAATTTCTTCTTTGATGAAACCACGCGTAATGCCGGTAAGAGTCTTACCATCACGAAATCGGACGACAAATCCTCTCTCGTCCGCAACGTCCTTTACATCGGTTCCGACGCCGCTGATCACGTCGGTATCGCGGACCAACACCAGCGGTGCGGTCAGACGGATCGTGCGCACGGTCTCCAGGTTGAGTTGGTGATGTCCCTCTTGATCGGCCATCGCCAGAATGATTGTGCCCTGACGCGGCTCGAAGCTCTGCAAATCGCCAATAATGGTGTAGCCATTGAGCAGCTCAACCACGCAGGCCCAGGCATGTCGTTCAAGGAGGGGCGCCGCCAACCGGAAGAAAGGCGGAAGAGGCCAAAGCACGGCGTGCTTAGCCGATTCAGGGGCGATTAGCGCCGCTTCCAGTTCCATCTACGCCTCCGCGCACAAACGCCGTTGATTCTCTCGCCATGATACAGTCCTTGATCTTGGCGGCTAACGACGCGGGTCACGCCGGTCGCGATCCAGATCGAATTTCAGCATCGCCGCCGGCATGATCTGCGAATCGGGCGCCATGAGATGACACCAGCCAGTGCGCGACCTGGGTTGCCCTGTAAATTTTGCAGTGAAGAGTGCCACGAGGGCTTTCGCCATGACCGACATACACGCGCTGTTGCAAATGATGGTGGCCAAGGGCGCATCGGACCTCTTTTTAACTTGCGGCACCCCGCCCCACCTCAAGATCGAGGGCATCACCCGTTCCATTGATTCGCCAGCCCTGAAACCAGGCGAAGCCAAGCAAATGGCACAGTCCGTCATGACGGATCGGCAGACCGCGGCCTTCGAAGAGACGATGGAGTCCAACCTGTCGCTCTCCGTGGAAGGCGTCGGGCGCTACCGCGTCAACGTCTACCACCAGCGAGGTGAGGTGGCGCTCGTGGTAAGGCTGATCAAGTCGGACATTCCAACCTTTGAGCGGCTCGGCCTGCCTGCCGTCTGCGTGCGGCTCGCCATGCTCAAGCGCGGTCTGGTGCTATTCGTCGGCGCCGCGGGGTCCGGTAAGAGCACCTCGCTGGCCGCGATGATCCGCTACCGATCCGAACATGCCGACGGCCATATCCTCACCATTGAGGATCCGATCGAGTTCCTGTTCCAGCACCGGCGAGCGATGGTCGACCAACGCGAGGTGAGCATCGACACACGCACGTTCGGCGACGCTCTGCGCAATGCCATGCGCGAAGCGCCGGACGTCATCATGCTCGGCGAGATCCGCGATCACGAAACCGCGCAGCACGCAATCGCCTATGCCGAGACCGGACACCTTTGCGTGTCGACAATGCATGCCAGCAACGCCAACCAATCCATCGAGCGACTCATCAACTTCTTCCCGGAGCAGGCTCAGAAGCAGCTGTTCATGGATCTGTCGCTGAACCTCAAGGGCGTCGTCTCGCTGCGATTGCTGCCGTCCACTGATGGCAAGCTCGCGCTGGCGACGGAAGTGTTGCTGCTGACGCCGTACGTCGCCGAATTGATTCAGAGAGGCCGTGTGGATGAGATCAAGGACGCGATGAGCAAGGGAAACGAGGTCGGCATGCACACCTTCGATCAATCGCTGTTCGCTCTTTATAAGGCGGGCCGCCTCAGTCAGGAGGACGCGCTGCGCTACGCTGACTCTCACACCGATCTGGCGTTGCACATCCGGCTCACCGAGCATCTCACCAGCGGCGAAGTGCCCCTGGCCCTGGACGACATCGCCAATAAGTCCCATACGCCCGTTTGACGGCCCCGGAGCACGGAGGGTGTCAAGGGGGCCTCCCCTTTGATAGGCCACGGCGCACCGCGCGACGGGTTCTTGCAGCGCCTGTCAGGCGACTGTGAGAGAGGGCGCGACGGGCCGCGGGCGGCAGATTTTTCCGGCGCGCAACAGCGGGCTCAGCGCGTCCGGCAGCAGGGGCTCGGAGAAATAGTAGCCCTGGACCTTCCGGCAACCCCAAGAGCGAATTTGGTTGAGCTGCGCCACGGTTTCTACGCCCTCCACCACGACATCGAGGTTGAGTTCGTTTGCCAGACCGATGGCAGCCCTGACTATCGCCCGGTTGCTGGGCGCGCTTGTCAGATCGGCAATAAAGTTCTGCGCAATCTTGATGCGATCCACGGGGAAGCGGCCGAGGTATTCAAGCGACGAATACCCAGTACCGAAATCGTCGATCGCAATGCGATGTCCAGCCTTGCGCAGCCGCAGTAGCGCATCATTGTGCTCGCGAGAAACCTCCATGAGAACGGTCTCCGTGAGTTCAAGCTCGAGCCGCTGCGGGGGCAGCGCGGTTTCAGTCAAGATTGCGGCGATATCCTTCTCGAGCTCGAACGGCGTCTTAAACTGCAGCCCCGACACATTCACTGCGATCAATGGCGGCGCAATGCCTGCGTCAAGCCATTCCTTCATCTGCCGGCAGCCTTCGCGAAGTATCCACCGCCCTAGCGATACGATCAGACCGCTCTGTTCGGCAACCGGAATGAATATCGCGGGTGGCAGCAGACCTCTTGTCGGATGACGCCAGCGAACCAGCGCTTCTACCCCGACGAAGCTGCCGGTGTCGGTATCGATCTGTGGCTGATACTCGAGGAAGATCTGACCGGCGGCTACGGCATCGCGGAGCTCGGCGCCAAGGGTGACTCTGGTGCGCACTTCGACATCCATGGCGTCGGTGAAGAATCGATACGTTCCCCGACCCTCTAATTTGGCCCGATACAGTGCAACATCCGCGTGCGAGAGCAATGTCTCTGCGTCGGGCAATTCTGGGCCATATACCGCGATGCCGACGCTGGCGCCCGAGCGAATTTCATTGCCCTGGATAATGACGGGTATATTGATTGCTTTGAGCAGCTTGTTCGCCAGCGCGGCGGCGGCGAGCGGTTCGGAGAGTCCCGCCTGAATCAGAGCGAACTCATCGCCGCCGAATCGCGCGACTGTGTCTGTATCGCGAACGCTCGTGCGTAGCCGTTCGGCCACGGATTGAAGTACCAGGTCGCCAACGGGATGACCCAGCGTGTCGTTGACATCCTTGAAATGATCCAGGTCAAGATAGAGAACGGCTAAACTTTCTGCGCCGCGCTCGGCGCGCGCAATCGCCTGCTGCAACGCATCCACGAACACGGCTCGATTCACCAGGCCGGTCAGATTATCGTGTCGCGCAGCGTGCCTGATTTGCTCGACGATGCGCTTGCGTTCGGTGATGTCGCGTATTGTCGCCACGGCGTGCCATTCGGTTCCAAGGAGCATTCCTGCCACTGAAAGTTCAATGGGAAACTCGACACCGTCTTTGCGTATGGCCGCAAGTTCCAGGGTCTTGCCGACGAATCTGCCGCCACCAGTCGTGGCGAACGTGCGCAGACCCGCCATTGCATCGCCTCGATAGCGAAGCGGCACGAGCCAGTCGTGTACGCTCTTGCCGATCGCCTCGCTGGCGCTGTAGCCAAAGATGCCTTGGGCTGAACGGTTCCAGTAAGTGACTCTGGCTGCGGAGTCGACAATGATGATTGCGTCCTGCGCGGTGTCGCTTACGGCGCGGAAACGCTCCTCGCTGTTCTGTAGAGAGGCTTGCGCCTGTTCGCGCATGATCAAGGCACCAATGGCCTGCGAAAAGGTTCCGAGCATGTTGTGCTCGACCGGCGTCCATTCTCGTTCGACTCTGCAATCGTCGAGCCTGATGTGGCCCCAATACCTACCGGCAACCGAGATCGGCACCATTAAGGTCGAGATGTTGTGCATCTGACGCATAATCCGGCCGATGATCCCGGGGGCCGTGGCGGCTTTTGTTACCACCGGCTTTCCCTGCAGCAAGGGCGCGAGCCAGTCGGCCAACTCCGGCGAATCGGGGAACACCTCCGAAAAGCTCTTCGCATCGAGCTTCGGCGCATTCGCTGTCATCCAGGCGTGAGCCATCGAAACGGCAGTCTCCGGCTCTGCCACGGGGGTGCGTTCCAGGATGAGTATCCGGTCGACTTTCAAAGCCTCGGCTGCAGTCTGCAACGCCCGCTGCATTCCGGCCGCGAGCGATGGCGCTGCCACAAGATCCGCGACGCTCAGTGACATGGCATGCACGATACGATCTCGGTACGCTAGAGCCTGCTCCGCCTGCCTGCGTTCGGTAATGTCAATCACGCTTCCGCGAAGCACCCGTCCGGCAACCGTCGGCATGCGAACCAGCCGAACTTCGCAAACGCCCTCGCGCCCCTGTGTATTTCGAAAGCGCCGCTCGAACACGCACTCCACACCGGCAAGCGCCTGCCTGTTATGTTCCGCGTAGCTGACAGTGAGAGCGTGTCCGTCGGGTGCATCCGGTATAAAGAAATCCAGCGGCCGCAACTTGAGGAGATCTTCGCGACTGCAGCCGAACAGCGTCATGGCGCTCTTGTTGGCGCTGACGAATCGATCGGCGTCGACGTCGTACAGCACGATTGCATCCGGCGCCTGCTCAACCAACAGACGGAATCTCTCCTCACTGGCCTGGAGCAGGTCGGTGGCGCGCTGGCGCTCGGTAATATCGATCAGGATACCGGCCAGCGCTGGCTTCCCCTGGTAGGATGCGATCGAGGCGTGCGCGAGCACATTCAGGAATCCGCCGTTCTTGCGCTTGATGGCTGTGACGGTCTGGGTCGCGGGCGGACCGCCCTCGAGGTGCTCGGCAAAAGACCGACGCAGGGCGTCCTTATCATTGTCCGCCACGACGTCAAGGAACGGCCGGCCGATGACTTCGGCCGGAGTGTAGCCGAACAGCGCGGAAAAGCGCGGATTGATGTAGGCGAGTATTCCGTCGCCGCGAATAATAAAGATACCGGCGAGCTGCTGCTCGACCAGAGCCTGGAACTGGCTGGCGTCCTCGCGGATCTTGTCGTCTGCTCGCTTGTGTTCGGTAATGTCCCGAAAGAACCAGACCCGGCCGACATAAGTTCCATCTTCAAGCCTGATCGGAGCGGAGTAGCGATCCAGAGTCCGGCCATCCTTCAGCGGGATTTCATCTCGACTGGTTTCCTCGACTCGCGCATACAGTTCCTTCACGCGTGCAACAAATACGTCTCGGTCCATCACCAATTCGGCGCCAGCCCCCAGCACTGCTGCATCGGAGTTATTGGCGATCGACTGCGGCGATACTTTCCAGATATCGACGAACCGCTGATTGTAGGAGATTATTTTTTCGTGCGAATCAACCAGCAGAATGCCGTCGAGAGATGCTCGCTGAACTGCGGAATAGACCGCTGCCTTGACATCACGCTCCCGCTCGGCGTGGTCGTGTGTCGAAGGGGGTACGGGGTCCGACAATTAATCGTCCGGCGACTGGGACAGATTATCTAGCGGGCTGCTCAAAGGGCGCTGAGCCTGGCGCCAGTTGATATCGCTAACGCCATGCGCGTGGAATGCGAGGTCGAACGATATTTGCTCATATAGATCCTCGGGCGCAGGTGTTCAGACCTCGGCCGTCTGCCAGTGAACTTCACGTATTCCACTTTAGTCGACGTTGCACCGTTGAAAGGAGACCCAGTAGTGATCTGAGGCACATCATTGAGTCAGGCGGTGTATGCGGGCGCCGGTCGATGTGCCGCACGTTTGTCCAGCCGTGCTCGAGTGACAGGTGTCGGCAGGACGAGCGCTGCTATGTCGGCAGGTTCCGGAATCTAAGACCGTAACCGCTTGTTTTCGCGGTCACTGCTATTTCTGGTAAATAATACATTCTTGGGCGGCCTGTTGTTCGTGCGATGGGGCAATCTTGGCCGCCGCAGTCTGCGCGTTGTAGGCCTCCCACGTTTGATCGACAATATTAGCGTGAATCGACTCGGCGCCGGCGCGACACAGCACATCATCCCAACGTGCCATGCCCTTGGGGTCAACGCGCCGTTGAGCACAATGTCGCGGTCCTCTCGCTTTCCGTGCAATAACATACGGTAGCGGGATGGCATATTTCCCTGGAGCGGTGATGGGACAAAGGCTCCAGTTAGCGCGGATCCTGCTCAACTCCTGAACTGGGTCGAGCGGGTCGCGAGGCTCTTCTTAGCGCACTACGGATTTCCACCGATCACCGGCCGGATCCTGGGCTGGCTGCTGGTATGGTTTCAATCCCTACGGGTACATGACCTCAAGCACACCTTTGGCCATCGGCTCCCGGCGGCCGGCATTGGGTTCGAGAATCGCAAAGTACTACTTGGCCACAAGTCGGATCACGTCGCCACGCACTACTCTGCACCCGAAATGGGTGCTCTGTAAGCGTGTACTCACGGCCGCATGTTCATGAGTGCGGCGATGTGGATGATGTCTAGTTTGTAGCGGGCAAGAGTGTACGTGTCCGCTTGGAGCACAAATGGACAGTTCCACTCTTGAGACGCGTGC
>Ga0302325_10020299_pt1 | contig 13936 bp, 22 predicted proteins | sample Palsa_T0_2_FD_201948 | JGI IMG/M metagenome (GOLD analysis project Ga0302325, IMG submission 201948) | Peat permafrost microbial communities from Stordalen Mire near Abisko, Sweden - Palsa_T0_2 | ecosystem: Environmental > Terrestrial > Soil > Palsa > Peat permafrost | place: Sweden: Abisko... | reverse complement strand
GTAGGCTAGTTCGTGGAGGTGATGTGAAGAGTATTCGTTCATTTGGTAGTCTGAAAAAGCGCTCCTCGTGCGGCGAGGTCATAACCCAGCTATCAGTAGATTTTAGTCCTTTCTGTTGTTGAGCCAGGTGTAAGACATAGCTATGCTGTTCCTGGTGAAATCCATACATGGCAGAAACATGGGTGATAGATATACTCTAAAGGAAACGCCCAACTTGCAAGCAAAGATGTTTGACGTGAAGCAGAAGCGGGGGAAAGCAGAGCTTACTTTATTGACATCTTGATCCTGCTTCTCCCTGCCGGCACGGCAGATATAAGGAAAAGAAGCTAGGTGCAGGATGGGTGGGCGAGTCAAGCCGTAGAGCTTGCTCGATCGAGTCGGCTGGGGAGAACGGTTCGCAAGGTCGGTCTCTATGCAGCCACAAGGAAACTCGGTGTCTGCGAATGATAGAGAGCGTGGAAAGCTGCAGATATGGCGGCTTGGGAGATTTTCCTGACTTAAAGGCGGGACGGTGGGACAAGAGGAAGATTATGCGTGGTGATGGAGGGGCAGATTAAGCCGGGTGGTGCCGGAGGTCCAAGATTGGTCAGTCGGTGCCAGGGTGGAATCACCAGGCTCCCAAAGCCGTTGCAGCGTTGCGAATGCCACAGAGCGCAATACGTTCCTGTGAACGCGAGAAGCGCGCAATTGTGGGAAAGCTCAAAGAGCTCCAAACGCGGCTTGTCCTGAGACCAATAGTTGCCTCTATTTGTCATCCGGCCACCTGCACAATGCATTCACCACCACACAAACGCATTGTCTGGAGATCAGTGTGAAAGACCATTGCGAATGGCATAACCTTCTAACCGAGTGCTACAACTCTAAGGTCTGCCATCTCGATCTGGTGCAGGTAACCTTAGTTGGGAGAGAGCCAGCTCCGAAGTAAGAAGGCGTTCTTCCTGCCTTTCTAACGGGAGCGCTTGAATAAGGTTACATAGCGGGCACCCAGCTGCACCGAGTCCAGAAAATCCTTGCCCAAAACTCCCTCCCTCATTCAGAGTTTAAATCTCTTTCATATGGCAATTCAAGGGTCGTCATCCAATGTGTCTCAGATAGGGAGGGGGCAATGAAGATGGCATTTGATCCAAGAGACGAATCAATATCAATGTTGAAGAAACGAACAAGAATGTTCGAACTTCCTGCAGCCCTCAGGAAATAGTGCGTAGAGCTTGAAGAAGTAGTGAAAGGATACAAATTACATGTGATGAGGACAAAGATATTGGTTCTCGAATATCTGCTGCTTTAAACCCCTCAAATCAGATATTTAAAGCAGCAACAATGCCTAGACCCGAGGTCATCGTCGAGCTTTCCCAAGGCGACATCAACATTCCCAATTGTTGCTAATGGAATCCAAGCCAAATGATGCTTCATAAGAAAGCCCCATTTTCTCCCTATCCAGCACTGTTCCGTCATTTCTCGCCAAGACTCGCTCGCTACCCCTTTCACAAAAACCCCACCTCAGTAATTTGGTCTCTAAGGATGACAGGTTCCTCTGCAGCGAGCAAGGCGCAGCTCCGAGCTCTGGATAAATACACAGCGTGTGACATCGCTGATGCTCTCGTTAAGCTAAAGGTCCCTAACGCAGGATTCCTCGCAGACCTGAAACTCTTTGCCCCACCATCTACGTCTTTGAAGCAGGAGATCACAATAGCACCAGCGTCCACAGTCATCTTTGTTTCAAAAGATGGTAGCCACGCTTCAGATCTTCCTGAAGCCAATATTTCTGCTGGACAGCATTGGGTTGATCTCACTCAGCCGAACACGATTGTGGTGATGAAACAGCCGGAAGGGCAGAGATGTGCTGTTCTTGGTGGCATCATGGCGTTGAGGATGAAAGCTTTGAATGCGAAGGGTGTGGTTGTGAGTGGGAGGGTGAGGGATGTAAATGAACTTGAAGAAACTGGGTTACCGGTGCGTAATTTTGAGTGTTCCACTTTATCATGACTCTGTCCTCTCGTTTATTGATCATTTGCCTTTGAATATACATTCTGTCATTATCTTCTTGTATCCCATTATCTGCATTTTATTTATCAGCAATATTTTCGAGCATCGGCTGAATTTCCCATCAGATATGGGCAAGATCAACGTCCATCGTCGGCTCGGGGGCTGAAGCGAAACCTCATGCCGTTCAAGTGCGTCTTGATATCGGAGGGACCATTATCGAGCCTGGAGATCTAGTTTTCAGCGATGCCGTAAACGGAGTAGTCATCATCCCCAAAGACAAAGTTACGAAGGTAATTGAAATGTTGCCTGGTCTTGTCGCAGCCGATGATCGCGTGAAGGAGGATGTTGGCAAGGGGATGAGTGTACAGGAAGCATTTAAGAAATATAGAGGATAGGAATGAATGAGAAAACATAATGGAGGAAGATCAAGGACAGACACTTCATCGATGAAGTGAGCGTAATGGAAACGACTTCTGTGTCCGCTCAGTTGGTAAGCGAGAGCTCAGTGTTAGGGGCCCCATTTCCGTCAAGCGTCTGTCGGCATGGACTTGCTACATTGTCTACCCTGAAATTGAATATGAGATATGGCCAAATTCTCGTTCAATTTTTTGTTCAAAATCTTTCATTCCATTGTCATTCAATCCTCTCCGGTTTGCCTAATCCTCAGTCGCCTGTCCTTCCCAACTTTGGTAGCTCAAAATCCAATAGCTCAACTTTCAACGTTTAATGCATCCCGCACAATTTCACAAACCTTTTACAAGCAAGACTACTAAGTAACCTTCTCGAACCTCAAGAAGAGCTTGTTACGTGCTGGACCACAGGTGTATCCATCAGTCTGCTCAATGCCCTCATCATCGACAATATGCGTTCTGAAATTCGAATACACAGCCGCAATGACCAGCTTAATTTCTGTTGATTGTCAGACTGAGTCCGTTCTAGATTGATGATGGGAATCATGCATACCATGCACGGCGAAGTTACTTCCAACACACATTCGTCCTCCGCTACTAAACGCCCAGAAATTCCTATCTCTCTCTTGTCTCTGCTCCTTTGTATATCCATTCTCACTATCCATCCAGCGCATGTGATTCCATTTCTCTGGCTCAGGATATACATCTGCGTTGCGATGCACGCTGTGTGCTTGGGCGCCGACCCGGACACCGCCAGGGATGTTGCTGAATTCTCCGAGCGTGCAGGATGGGTACGGAGTCATTCGTGGCTGACCACCTGGAATCGCAGCACGGAGCCGAAGGGTTTCCATCAGCACGGCATGAAGGAGGGGAAGGGAATCGAGATCTTTGGAGCTTGGGATGTTTTTCGCGGGTGATGCCGAAAGAAGCATATTTGGTGACAATGTGAGAAGCTCTACGCGCAGCGCATCTTGAAGGGCGAGATCTTGGGATAAATGCCATGACAGATAAGTGAGTGTGATCCCCGAAGTCTCGTGGCCGGCTGCAAGATGGTCAATCATTTCACTTGCAATGCTCAGATCCGTATATCGGAGTGTGGTGTCACTGAGTACGGATTCGGATCCTTTTGTCTTCTCCTTCTCTATGCCGGATAAGAGAGCACCAAAGACGACGGGGTCATTTGCTGATTCCGCATCCTTGGCAGCAGAGCCATCATTGACGTAAGAAGATGTGGCATCACAGCGGTCTTTGTTCCACGCTTCCAGCTCCCGATTCGCATCATCAACCCATGTTGGAGTGAGGTGGATGAAAAAGCGTTTGAGAAACCGGCTCAAACGAGGGAGTTCCTGAGAAAAGAAGGTGTATGTTTTGCGACTATGGTAAAGTTGGAACCAATGCCGGCGATAAGCCTCGTTGTGGAGAAAGTTGCTACCGTTCTTGAGGCCGAAAAGATAAGCTGTCATGCCATCCATGGTTGTTGCATTCCATAGGTCGTGAACGTCGACGCCATCTGCACAGTTTGCAGATTCGGAGGCAGATGTGATGATAGGAAGAAGGCGCTCATAGAGAATAACCTGTGCTTGCCGAGCAAGAGCTGGAGAGCTGTGAATGTTTGATTTGGAGTAAATGTTCGAGATCATCCGCTTTCGTGCCGAATGCGTACGAGAATGCCAAGAGGAGAACATGCATGGAACTCTGCTGGTGTGTTAGACTTTGAAGCCCGCAGTGCAAGAAAACAAGTTACCCATAGTTATCAAAGATCGAATACCACTGTCCCTTCTCAAACCCACCGGCATACACAGTCCTCAAACCACCAATGTCATTCACACTCAGCTCATTTGGAGCAAGACGAATAACTGGTCCATGCTTCAGATGAGCAGCATGAACCTTTCGGTTTTCCCGGCAGTGATACCTGGTCCATAGTATCCAGAGAGGAGAAATTGGTGAGGACCAGTGTGCATTCGGAATCTTTGAGAGCGGTGAAATGAAGGAAGGGTAGATGATGAATTTGTAGATGGCAAGGATTGAGACGGCAAGGAGAGCCAGGGCAGGGACACTAGGCAACATTCTGAGCTTTCGTCCGTCCCCAAGACTAGCTAAATCTCGTCGTCTGCCCAAATAGTAAGAAGTCTCAGCAAGAAATTGTCACGTGAGGTCTGGTTTGAGTAAAGGTGAGGAATATGAGAGCGGGGCCCCGCAAGTCTTAATATGCTGTTGCTCTAGGCTTGTGAAGAGATAACGTTACGTTATGCAATGGAAATTCTTGGAATCTGCCGGGCACGTAGACAGACGTTTTCGTTTGCATCCCTTGGATGACTTTGAGTGTTGCACGGAACGGCGTGGCTATTTTATACTCTCGTCAATGGTCAACATTTCCGAGTCGTGGTTACTTACGTATCTGCGTCGACTAGGCCGATAAGGGGAGGGGAGGTAAACCCAAAGGGGAATCTGGAACCGATACCGGCGGCCGCCCCCTTTATGATATGATTCATGTGATAGGTGAAGTTGTTCTACTCCTTGCAGAGGTGACTCGGGTAAGCAGTTCATTAGAAGCAATGAAATATTTCATTGCTTCTAATTTATGGATAAGTATTTCACTCCTCAAAACTTTTCAAAGCAATCAAAAGTCAATGTATCAACTGTTGTCATTCAGAATGTCATCTTACCATAACCCAGACTCTGTTGCATGTTCCTGCTGAAATTGGTCATTGAAGCAAAGCACGCCAGCTGACACCATTAATTAATATTCTGTTTTCATTTTCATCTTCTCTGAGACTCTACAAGTTATACCTTCAGTTGTCTAGTAGCCCTGTCTCTCCTTCGGTGCATAGCCCTCCTCAAGATAGGCAATATCCTCTGCAGTCAACTTACCCAAGCTTGCAAACTGTACACTCTCCACAGCTTGGTCAATCCTCTCTTTGCTGCTCAGTCCAATGATTGGGTTGACTTTGTCTTTGCTGAGACACCAAGCAGTTGCGATAGTTGTCATCGATACCCCGTGCTTCTTCGCAACCTCCTCGACTTTTCCGATTACACGCTTGTCAATCTCGTTTTCCTTTCCTCTGATCATGGCATTGAGCATTCTATCGGTCTTTTCACGGGTTGTGGTTCGGTCGTCATAGGGACGTGCGAGAGCTCCTCGTGCAATTGGCGACCAAGGAATCAACCCAACTCCAACATCGCGGCAATATGGAATCATTTCGCGTTCTGTGCGCACAAAAGGTTAGCCTATAACATCGAGACGAGGAGGTATTTTGCAATTTACCCTCTTCACGGTATAATAAGTTATAGTAGTTCTGCATTGAAACGAACTTATGCCAGCTATGTTTTTCCGCGATATTCTGCAAAGTTTGGAATTCCCATGCGGCCATCTAATTATAGTAAGCTTTTAATACTCTTCCTTTCTTCCGATTGACTTACGCTGCTAGCTCCAATATATCGGACCTTGCCACTCTCCACAACATCGTTCAAAGCTCTCATGATCTCCTCCCTGGGGGTATCCCGATCCAATCGATGAATCTGCAACACGTCGATGTAAGTTCCCAGCCTCTCAACGCTCTTATCCACAGCATCTAAAATATGCTTCCTGCTTAACCCAGCTCGATTGACCATCTCACCATCATTGACGGATGCAACAGAAATCGGAGGCTGCGATCCATCATCTGACACCCCAAAGTAGCATTTGCTCAAGATCACAACCTTGTTTCGAGGAATGTTGTATTTCTTCAGAGCCTTGCCAATGATCTTTTCTGACTCTCCGTTAGAGTAGACGTCTGCGGTATCCCAGGTGTTTAGGCCGACATCATATGCGTGTTTGAGAAGTGGCAGAGCGGCCGCTTCGTCAATGACCCATTCTTGCCATTTGGGGCTTCCAAAGGACATGCAACCAAAGATGACCTTTGAGATCTTTAGACCTGAATTACCTAGGCGAGTATATTCCATCTTGGGGGCAGATTTTTCGGACATGTTGATCGTAGGTGACAGGCAAGTGTACTTCACTGTTGTTATTTCAGCTGAAGCTCAAAGTAAAATACAATTAGTTTCTGTAGTTTCTATGAAGAAGTTTTGAGTCAATTAAAATATCAACAACTGTGTGAAAGTGAATTGAGACAGTGAAGCTGAATGGTATTTAAAAGAGCGCGGATTGAAGGTGTGTCAATGCCGAGATATTTCCCGCCTGTAGTAAATAATTTATCAGGAAGTTTAACCCCGCAAACCCCGTCATCTGCATCTGCACCTCTCCCCACTCTTGCATCACCACACCTTAACTCCGATGCAAAGGCCGACGGGACCGATAGCGATACCAATACAGTACGGAGTACAGTACCAGTCCCCACTCAAGCTTTCTCTCGATCTGGTTAGATCAGCAATATCATTTCGTCTTCAGCCATCTCACAAATAAAATCAGGGACAGCTAATTTCGTCCAAATTCTGTCTTCCTAATATCAACGGAAGGAACAGATTTCACTTAATTTGTGAGGTGGGTACGAAGTTCTAGGCTTTATTCAAGTGAGTAAATCCATGTCCGTCGTACTACTTCATGCAGGTGAAGATCTGATGAGGACGGCGTGACTCACTTAAGAAGGAGTGAAATCCTCACACACATTTTGATATTTTGAATTCATTTCATTTCTCGGGTTACTTTTGCTTACAATTGGCAAGCAAGAGATCATTATTTCGTCTCGTTGGAGTCACCTCGTGCTTCGAATACTCAAAATCCCAGTCATTCCTAAACAATTTTGTTTCATTCCACTAAATGGCTGCCGAAAGTGCGGACGAGGTATCGCAGAAGGTCCAAGAGAGCCTCAAGGACACCCCGTACGCATGTACCTCACTCATCAAACTATCAGGCGGTACAGCAAATTTCGTATACCGAGGCGCCCTCGTGACCCCCCTCTTGAGGACGGCTCTAAGATTATCGTCATCAAACATACCGAATCATACGTGGCATCAAATCCCAACTTCAAATTGACAACTACGCGATGCGTAAGCTACTTTCCTGAATAAATTTACCTCTACTTGGACATTAACACGAGACAAGGACTTCGAACAAACCATTCTCGCAGCTCTCCATGACCTCCCACCTACCTCAAACGCGGGAGTCACAGTCCAAACTCCTAGACTATACCATTTCTTTCCCGACGCTGACACGCAGGTCTACTCCGACCTTCCGTCCTCCCTGGATCTAAAGACATACGCCTTAAAACACCACTTGACAAAATCACAATGTGGTCGTTTGGGTCATACTCTCGGTCGATGGGCAAAGAACTTCCATTCCTGGGCGAATGCTCCCGAGCAAGAAAAGCTGAGAGAGGATATGGAAGGAAATACAGTCATGAAGGAGCTGAAATATCAGATAAATTACGGAGCAAACCTGATAGGCACGATTAGAAATTATCCGGAATTGCTTGAAGGAAGTAGGGAAATATTCGAAGCAGTAGGAAAGAGAGTTAGAGATGAGCTAGATGCGGGAGGAGGAAGGCTGATACATGGGGACTTTTGGAGTGGGAAGTGAGTTTCATCTTACAGTGCCACTGGATTTGAAGAAGTGACTAAACGTTATAGCGTCTTACTTCCCGATATCCTGCTCTCTGATGTAGAAACGCCAATTAAGTTATTTGTGATCGACTGGGAGCTCAGTCATATCTCGTCTTTAGCATTTGATCTGGGCCAAATGTTCGCTGAGCTCTTTGAGCTGAAGCATTTCAAGGATATTGATGCTGGACTATGGCTAATTGAGGCATTTATGGATGGGTATGGGGAGGTTGATGAAGATTTCGCGTTTAGGACAACGATGCATGTTGGTGTGCATTTGATTTGCTGGGGATCAAGAGTCCAAGGATGGGGGACCAAGGAGCAGGTTGAGAAGCTGGTGGAAGTTGGGAGAGATTTTGTTGTCAAGGGGTGGGAGAAAGATGGAAGGTTCTTCAAAGGAACGGCCTTGAAATGTTTATTTCACTAAGGTACTGAGCTAAGAATAAACACTCTCAATGAACAAATTCGAACACGTCGTACTGCTTAATATATGTTTTCAAACGACGTCAATATTGAGCACTCAAACATCAAATGACACCCCAAGCCCTATCAATCGGCAAAGAAACCCCGTTTATTCCCCGTGCCTGATCACTGGCCAAGAACAGGATGACACTCGCCACTTCCATTGCTGTAGTCATCGGCTTCTGACCAGCAGGATTGTGAAGCTCCCAGATTGGTCTATGAAGTTAATTTCCACCCTGATCCATGTCTGGCTAACATCACTTACTGAAGTCTTGAAAACGTATCTTCGTCAAAATGGTCTTTTTCAATGGATGCTCCAATATTGGTGTCGATAGCTAAAATTCGATTAACAAATGCTTTTGGGGTTGGGAGGAACGGGGACTTACATCCTGGCAGTACAGCATTACATCTGATCCCTTCATCATGGAATCTCCACGCTGTATGTTTTGTCACACCAAGCTGCAGTTCTCTGTTAGCCACACTCCAACCCTCCCTCTCCTTCCCAGATATTAAAACTCACCAACCCATGCTTCGAAGTCGTATAAGCTACTCCAGCTGCAGCGCCACTGATAGCAGCTTTACTAGCAACATTGATAATCGAGCCATTCTTCCTCGCTTTCATAAAAGGTAACACTGCTCGAATCATCCTTGTTGGAACGGTGAGATTCGTTGTTATCACTCGATCCCATTCGTGATCTGTAATTACGTCTGCTGCTTCGTAGGCATCCAGTACTCCTGCTACGTTTGCTAAGACATCGATTTTTTGCCTGCTTTTTTATCAGCTCTGCTACTCGACGAGGATCAAGAATCAAGAATCAGGCCGCTGAATTGTTTTTCTGCAGGAAGAATAAAAGAATTCGCAGAGATGGTCGATATCTCTTTCCAGAGAGGAAGTTCAGCAATCAGCAGATAAGGTTTGCCGCAGGCTAGCGACTAGGAATAACCTCAAACATCGTCGTGCAACGAAAACCGCCCATCTATGACAAATCACATGACACAACTCACCCAAATCTCGCAACACAAAGCCTCACCACCTCATCACACTCCCCCTCCTTCGCCAAATCACCCCTATGAAAATGTAAACGCTCCTGATCCCTAGGATCAATCTCTTCGTAATCAAGTTCGGACATATCGACACCGAGGACTTCGAATTGGTGCGAGAGGAAAAGCTGCGTTGTTGCGAGGCCTACGCCGGACGAGCAGCCGGTAACTATGGCGACTTTTCCAAAGCCGGTGCCGTCGATGGTGTTACGACGGGGGGCCAGAGGAGAGGATGGATTGTGGTAGGAGAAAGGCATGTTGGCGTTTGGAGGGCTGGGATTAGAGGATTGAGGAGAAGCGTGGTGGGCTGGAATAATGCTGGACGGACGAGAGAAAGAGAATCTAGGAAAGGGTGGAAAATGGAAAGAATATCTAGGGATGAGAACAAAAATTAATAGAATTGCGACCCACTTATACCCCTTTGGTTCTTGCGCGCGTGCTCTTTGAGTGAGGCGCGAGCACTCGGGTGAGTTCGAGTCGTATGATTTTTCAGGAGGTCCATTTTATCCGTTGCTGGCTGGCTGGTGAGATGCTTGATAGTGGCAAGTAATGCTACTGGTTTGGTGATCTGAAGAGGCCATGTTTATCTGTCGTGTCGTACGACTTCTTGGACGACGATGTTTGAGAGGCCGTTGTTCTAAAGACAGATATTGAGGAATGAAGATGAAGTTGACGAAGCTCTTCGGAGTGCTGCGCGGTGGCACAGTGGTTGTTATGTATTCTGAAATATACGCATGCATCGGCTCAGCTCCAGTACGTTTAAGAACGCCAAGGTAGGCCTGGTAAAAATGCCTCGGCGGGAGAACCGACGCGTACCTCCAGGGGTTTACAGATGCCCGTCAGTATCCACACGGACACAGTCTGCAGTAACGTCAACGGAGATGGCCCACGACCTGTCTTCCTGTATTTAAACACTGTTCAGGGTTAACTTCGGCCTCTACAACCTGATAGATATTGATCAGCAGGTGACGAACCACCGAACCGTATTGAGCTGTTCAGATTTTTTTTGCAGTGCTTGCTGATTGCCCCGATATATTTTGCACTATTGAACTAGCTAATTGTACTTCAATCTTTCTCACATACTCGTTGGCTCTAATTCTTCGCAGCAATTTTATCATAAGCTGTCTTGCTGATCTCCATTGGGCTTTTATTCATACTGCTCAACCCCATACACACAATTTTGCCTGCGTGATCATGGTCAACTTCGAAGTCAGGGACAAAGCATGTTCCCATTTTCACTTCTCAGGTTGAGCACAATAGCTGACTTCTCACCAAGTATGTAGTTATTGCTGGAGGTTCACGAGGTTTGGGAAAGGCTTTGGGGCTTGAACTTGCGAGCAAAGGTAAGATTACCAAATCATGTCCACCGACTTCTGAATCTCAGCTGATTTGCTAGGCGCTAACATCCTGCTTCTTGCGCGAGGAAGGGAGGGGCTGGAGAGCGCCCAGAAAGAAATACTAGCAGCTCGACAAGCACCGACACAAGCTGTTGATATTCTATGTGTCGATCTTACAAAGCCAGACGCGGTAGGACAATTCGCGGCCCACATTATTCGAAATATCAATTGACGTTTTTTAGTGTGCAGCCGCTATGGAAAGCTATGGCATCATTCCAGACCATCTCTTCAGCTGCGCTGGTGGAACAAGCCCGGAACAGATGGGTTTCCTAGCAGACATGAAGCCCGAGGGACTGATATCATGCTTGGAAGTCAATTACTACGCTGCTATTTTCATTGCACAGATCATCTTGAAGCAATGGGTTAGCAAGACACCAAGTAGCTATACTCGTCACATAGTATTTATCTCCTCCGCTGCAGCTTTCGTCAGCATCCCTGGATACATCGCGTACACGCCTACCAAAGTGGCAGTACGTGCATTTGCCGACACCCTCCGGCAAGAACTACTTTTATATGGAGGCAAAGACATGTATCAAGTCCACTGTGTATATCCCGGGACTTTCGTATCGGAGTCCTTTCTTGCTGAGGCAGCCACAAAGCCAGAGCTCACCAAGATCATGGAGGGGAGCGATATGCCATTGGAGAAGCTGATTAAAAAGACGGAGTCTGCACAATCCGTTGCGAAAACGATCTTAAAGAGGATTCAAGGAGGGGATTTCTTCATCACGACAGATCTTGAAGGTTCATTGTTGCTGAACAATATGCGGGGGCCGAGTCCTCGTGACCATGTTTTCCTGGATTTGTTGCTTGCTTTCCTTGCGTTGATTGTCTGGCCATTTGTGAGAAGGGACTTTGATGCTAAGACAGTGAAATATGGCCGTGCTCATAAATACGGGACTGGGACGCAATGATTTGAGAATAGGAATAGCGACACAACCGATATTTTTACAACGGGGGCATGTTCGGCTATCATTTCAGGGGTTCAGGGGTAGTTTAAGCCTCCAAATTTAGCGACCTAATCACTAATCGGTTGTGGTTGCCTGCCCAACCTTTGTCTGCGAACATGTGAAGCTGCAATCATCCTCGAACATCTTCAACTCTACACCACGATCGACTCACATCACAACTCAGGACCAGAGAAGATGCTTACATATCGCCGCAATTCTGCTAGGTCAAGGGAAGGATGGCTTCGAGGCTTCTGATGTTTGTCGGTGCTCCGGAAGCAAGCTCTCTCGACTGGCAAGAGGCAGGCCTCCTCAATAGCTTCAGCGACCCAATTGCTCGATTTGCTGGCCTTGACAACCGCCATACTAATCAAGATGTCGCCCCAATTACCCCAGGCCTGGCTTCGGCCTCGTCAACTCATCCATCGTGGAGATCTCTTCCCCTAGAGCGACAGCACCTGACCACCGGTCTCACCCAAAGTTTCGACCGCTACCACCTATTCGCAGGAATCTCCCAAGGAGAATCATTCTTCGTAGCCTCTCAAATCAACTCATTCGTTGAAGAGCAGTCTCAAGCGCCGATTCAAGAAAGTCAGGCCTTAAGCCTGGAATCAACAGAGGAAGTTCTCTCGCAGTTCTATGAGGAGTCTTATGCGAGACATGAGGACATTCAATCTTCACAAATTGCGCCAGCTTCAGATATAAGCACCTCCTATACCAGCGATGAGTTCTCGTCTTCTTCGTTTGATTCTCCTTCACGTCCATTTGGGGGAGGAAAAGATATCCCAGTTGCAGGACATTTGAGCAATTTGAAAGATCTTCCAAATGCGGTGCATCTCAACTCCATTCACCCGCAAACTATGACGGCCAACCTCATCGTTGGTATCATCTCCATCCCGGCACCACGATCAATCAAAACCCGACGAGGAGCCCCTGTGGAGCTCATCGAAGTGCTCGTAGGCGATGAAACGAAATCTGGATTCGGGGTTAACTTCTGGCTTTCGTCTTCTCAAAGTGCTGAGGGGAGTATGAGCAGTGTGCTCTCGCGACTGAGACCTCGAGATGTAGTTTTGATGCGGAATGTGGCTTTGAGCAGCTTTCGAGGGAAGGTTTATGGGCAGAGTTTGAGAAAGGAGATGACGAAGGTTCATCTTCTGTATCGAAATCGGGTGGATAAGAGTGATGTGGGAGGGTGTTATAGTGCTGCTGATCTTGCTGTCGGAAATCATGTGCCTCAACAGGTGGAGAAGACAAGGAAAGTCAGGGAGTGGGTGCTGAAGTTTGTCGGCGTCGGTGCTGGACCGCCAAAGGGAAAGGGACGATCTCTCGAGGTACTTAAGGAGGTATTGCCGCCGGATACGCAATGAATGTCTCACACCACGATTCTTAAGGACTACGATCTCACAACACAGACAGAGCATTCTACCAAGTCATCAAAAGTATTATGATTACATATCTAAGTACTGTACTCAAAGTTTTCAGTCTAAATAACTCAAATCCACCCACCACTCATCCATATACGCAGCCCCAAGGATAGTATCAATCGTAACCGGCGCATCCAATTGCTCACTGAAATTCGCTCTCGGTCCTTCGTCCAAAATACTTCCCGGTCCATAATTCGCATATTCAGCAAACGTCACGTTCTGGATGTTCGTTGCACTTCCCACAGCTGTACTCCAAACTCTCCACCCTGCTGGGGCAATCACATCACTGAGATATGTGCATTGGAATACAACTCGAGCGAAGGGTTCCCATGGCCTTCCGAGGAAGTTGTCACCAGCCGGGATGGTGCTGTTGATTCCATCCACGGTCGAGTTGTTGATTACATACCAGGACGGATTGGTTGCGGCGGCGCGTCCTGAAGCTGTAATGGATCCGGCTGCCATTGTGCGGATGTCGATGTTGTCTAGCCAAGCGGTTGCGGTTTGTCCGAAGATGAAGTCAATGGCTCCGACGATTAGGCTTTTTGCGTACAGCTGATTACCAGTATTGGCGAGAAGTGTATCCTGGTATCCCCAGAGCTGCACGCCATAATAACCTTGATTTGTGTTATGGGCTGAAAGGGCAAGGTTCTGGCCGTTCGTGCTCACGTGCCCGAAGGTATTAGCAATATTCAGGTTATAGAATTTGGTATTTAGGTTCCATTGCCTAACGGTGGCGGTCT
>Ga0302325_10020298_pt1 | contig 13936 bp, 5 predicted proteins | sample Palsa_T0_2_FD_201948 | JGI IMG/M metagenome (GOLD analysis project Ga0302325, IMG submission 201948) | Peat permafrost microbial communities from Stordalen Mire near Abisko, Sweden - Palsa_T0_2 | ecosystem: Environmental > Terrestrial > Soil > Palsa > Peat permafrost | place: Sweden: Abisko... | reverse complement strand
CGTCGTCGCGTTGTAAGTGCGCGCCGTCCCCGAAAGCCCGCTCTCGGTCAGGGCAGCCGGGGTGACCGTGGCATTCGCCAATGTGGGCTGGGTCAGCACATAGTTGCTGGCCAAGCCTGTTCCATTGACAAGGGTGAGCGCTGTCGTCAGCGCTTCACTGCCGGCATTGGCGCTGGCAAGCGTACCGTTCGTGGCATTGCCGAGTGTCAGCGTTTGACCACTGATCAGACCCGCGAGCGATCCTGTGCCCGAGAGCGTATCGACCGTCGTCGCGTTGTAAGTGCGCGCCGTCCCCGAGAGCCCGCTCTCGGTCAGGGCAGCCGGGGTGATCGTGACATTCGCCAACGTGGGCTGGGTCAGCACATAGTTGCTGGCGAGACCCGTCCCATTGACAAGAGTGAGGGCGGTTGTCAGCGCTTCGCTGCCGGCATTCGCGCTCGCGAGCGTGCCGCTCGTGATACCGCCGAGTGTCAGCGTCTCGCTGTTGAACAATCCTGACAGAGATCCTGCGCCCGAGAGCGTATCCAGCGTCGTCGCGTTGTAGGCGCGAGCGGTGCCCGAGAGACCACTCTCGGTCAGGGCAGCCGGGCTAATCGTGACATTCGCCAACGTGGGCTGGGTCAGCACATAGTTGCTGGCGAGACCCGTCCCATTGACAAGGGTGAGCGCTGTCGTCAGCGCCTCGCTGCCGGCATTGGCGCTAGCAAGCGTGCCGTTGGTGGCATTGCCAAGCGTCAGCGTCTCGCTGTTGAATAATCCTGACAGAGATCCTGTACCCGAGAGCGTATCGACCGTCGTCGCGTTGTAAGTGCGCGCCGTCCCCGAGAGTCCGCTCTCGGTCAGAGCAGCCGGGCTAATCGTGACATTCGCCAACGTGGGCTGGGTCAGCACATAGTTGTTAGCCAAGCCAGTCCCATCGGCAAGGGTGAGAGCTGTCGTCAGCCCTTCACTGCCGGCATTGGCGCCTGCAAGCGTGCCGCTCGCAGCACCTCCCAGCGTCAGCGTTTGGCCACTCACGAGGCCTGCCAATGATGCCGTGCCGCTTAACGCGTCGACGGTGGTCGCGTTGTAAGTGCGCGCCGTGCCCGAGAGTCCGCTCACGGTCACCGGCAAGGGGTTCACCAGCAGCCAGCCGCCAAGGTAGGAAATCGTATAGTTGGCGGAGGCAACGGCGCCCGAGGCCGTGATGAGCCATTGGCCGGCGTTCGATGTTGTCGTTGCGCCCGTGATCACCACTGGCGCGGTGGTGAGACTTGCGACCGTGTCGCTGTACATGAAGCCCGAGTAGCTGACGCTCAACGCGGGGTTCGGCTGGTCATAGAGTTTATTTGTGCTGTTTGCCGAGATCAGGAGTGTCGCCGGATTGACAATCAGCGCGCCGGGGTTGTAGACGATGAAATAATTAGGATCGACCACGCCCGAGACCGTGATGGGGTAACTGCCCACGTTCGGCTGGGCCGTCGCCGTTGTTGACACGGTCGCGGGAGTTGTCAGCGAAGCCACGGTGTTTCCGTTCACAAACCCGCTATAACTCGTGCTCAGTGCTGGCACACCCAGGCCATAGGTTGTATTCAAGTTATTAGCAGACACGGTGAGCAGGTTCACGTCCTGCCCGCCCACGGTCACTTGACCATTGAACGATTGCCCGCCCGTGGTGTTCAGGGTCGGGGGGCTCGGCAACGCGATCGTTTGCGCACTGACGCTCAAGGATGCGAGCGGCTTATTGCTTCCCAGCGCGGCTGCAAATGTCACCGCTCCGCTTCCGGCGGCGACGCTGAGCGCAGAGGGTGCGAGATTGGTCTCCTTGACGTAGCCCGCTAATTGCGTAGTCGGGGCAAGGTCGTTCCATTCCCCCTGAGTTCCGACAAACTGCATCACGTATTCGCTCGATCCGGTCTTCGACAGATTCGAGCCGCCCGAATTGTTGGGCTCTCCTGAATTCCAGTTGAGATAGGCGCCATTAATCGTTGTGCCTCCTGAACCGTTGGCACTATCCGAGCCGTTCTGAGTGAAAAACTCCAGCCCCAGCCCGTTGTTCTCCAGCCCTTCCGGCCCGGTTACCCAGCGCCAAATCGCATCGGTGCCCTCCCCCGTTACCCTTTCCGCGCCCAGCCAGGAGGCGACGTAGTTTGCCGCAGCGCCCGCAACCGAGTTCTCGAGCCGAGAAGTGATGGTGGCGAGATACGTGTCTCCAATGTTGGCGCCAATCCCTGATTTTGCTGCAGCGAGCGCGCTGGTCCAGGTCACGTTTGCAGAGGTCACAAAGGCATAGGTATCGCCTGAGTCGACGAGGCCGTCGAAATTGACATTGCCGTTGGCGGTATTGACGGTCAATCCGCCGCTGTTGGCGATAATCAACTGACCATGGAAGTCGACGCCGCCACCGGCAGTTGTCAGTGTTACAGGCGAGCCGCCACCGACATAGACGTCGCCGCCGACCAGCGTTGTCACCCCGTTAATGGCGAGCGTCGCCCCGGTGCCAAATGCGATAGCACCCCCTGCGGTGCTGATCGAGTTATCGAGGATGACCACCCCGACGCCGTCGTGGGTGCCATTATCATTATCCGCCCACAGATCGACGTTGAGTTTGCCCGTGGTGCTCGTATTGGTGATGGGCTGATTGACGATGACGGAGTCGGCCGCCTGCAGCGTAAGTGTCACTGCGGCGCCGGTTGTCTTCGCAATCGCGGTGTTCACGGTGATGTCACCGATTGAACTACCCGACGTGCCGGTGGTGATCGTGACGTTGTTGCCACCATTGAGCGCAGTGGAGATGGTCGATGCAAGGATCGTCGAATCGGCGCCGGGAGAGAAATTCGGGGGTGCGTACGTAGTACCGCTTGTCGTGCTGCCAATGATGACGTTGTAAGGGTCGAGCAGCCAATCGCCAGCCTGACCCAACGGAGCCGACGCATCGACCCTAATCCCGGTCACGCCCAACCAGTGGCCGGAGGTTTCGATGTTGCCGCCATTACCGCCGCGGGCTCCGCCGTGGGCGAGCAACGTACCGTAGACGCGCGTCGCAGACTTTGGATTGTTAACGTCTGAGCGCACGCTGATTTCGCCGCCGCTGCCGTGACCGGTAGCGCTGGCGTCTAAAACGGCCGTTTTCGACACGAAGACAGTGGTGGCTTGATCAATGCCGCCGGCGCCCTGCGACCCGCCGCCAACGTTGATGCTGCCCCCACCGATCGCGCCCGCAGCATCCACGCGCGCGCCGGCGCCTATGATCACATCGTCACCGGTCGCCACAATCTGGCCGCCATGACCGGTCGCGGACGACGCATCCAGGGTGCCGCCGACGACAACCTGACCGGCCTGCATTCCGCCCAGGAGGACGATGCTGCCGTCGTGGTTCTCCATCGTGCGCGCTTGGATGACGCCCGTGTTGTTGACTACGCTTGCCAGCAGCGCCTTCTTTGTCCCTGCGGTCATCAGGACCTGACCGCCATCTGCGCGGATCAGGCCGCCGTTTTCGGCAACGTTGTTAAGGACACTCTGGTCAACCCGCAGATGCAGCAAGCTGTTGCCGGAAAATGTGAGGGTCGCGGCGCTGCCGGCGGCGAGCGCGACGGTACCCATCTGGGCGCTGATCAAGCCCTGATTGCTGACATGGTCGCCTACTAGGGCGACATAACCGCCGTTCGATGCGTTGATCGTGCCCGCATTGACGACACTGGCCGAGCTTGTGCCACTGAAGGTGCGTGAGTCGCCACTCATCGTGAGGCCGTTGAGATTCAGAGTTGAGGCCACAAGGCCGCCGATGTTGGCCACGGCGCCTTTTCCAAAAAGGACGCCATTCGGATTGATCAGGTAGACCTGCCCGTTAGCATCGAGGTGTCCAAAAATTTGTGTGCCGTTGGTATCGAAGATTCTGTTGACGGCGATGGCGAGGGCTGACGGCTGCAGAAAGTCCACCGTTTCATCAGATGCGATGTTGAAAGTCTTCCAGTCGAGCGAGAGATTCGTGCTCGTTTGATGGATGGTCGTGGTGAGGCCGGCCTGGGAGATGTTGCCTGCGCCTGAGATGATTTGGCCGCCGCTCGGTGCCGCATGCGCCAAGGGAACGGAGAGCACCACGACGGCCGCAAGGAAGCTCCTGCCAGATGTTGATTTGCGGCGCTTACGCGCCGTCTCGGCGACGGCAATCCAAGCCTCGACCGTACGACTCCATATGAGGCGGTAAAACCTGTTCGTCGAGACGTGCCGCTTCATGCTGTGCGTCCTTGTCCCGGAGTGGCGCGCTCTCCGTGTTGAAGCGACGATCTTCCGGTAGCCGGCGATGCGGCATCTTCATACGTGGTTCGGGATTGTCGTGGAGTTATCGTACGCAGCAGCTGAAATCCATTTCCCAGCTGGGGTAGCGTCGGTCGCAGGCGTCGCACCGTCTGTGCGTTGACGAACGGAGTATGGTGGTTTGGCCTTGAGAGTCCGGGCACGCACTCACAGATGCGACGCAACGCACATAATCGTCTAGCGGAGGTATTTCCTTCTTGATCCGCTCGCCGGTACGCGCAACTGCTTCGGTTGTTTCAGGCAACGGCAGGGCGTGCCCGCTTGCCGTTGAGAAGGCCAAACGGGATCTGCCTGTCGCAATAATTTCGGAGCGCGCCCGCGACGGTTACGCCGCGCCGCACGCGCCTCGGTAAGGACCGAAGTCACATGGTGGAAAGGGAGGGACTCGAACCTTCGACCTTGCATTAGGAGTGCGGTAGTCGGCTCGAAGCGGCCACTCGTTGCAGTTGGCGCCACCGAGCGCCACTGCGCAACACATATTTGCGCAAACTTCCGCAGGAATTGTTTCTTATGTGATGACTCCGGGTCCCGGCTTGGTCCGGAAACGCATGAAAAGAATTTACCAGGTACGCAAGATCGAAAGGATCGCGAGTCAGGGCGGAAGAGCGGGCCATATTGTATTTCTGCAGTGCAGTAGCGCAATTCTGCCAAGCAGCCCCAGAAAGCACGGTCACTGCTCATATAAACTAAGAAGTACGTGGCCAGAGGAACGGCTTGTTGGAGCGCCAATGGACAATGCAGCTCGAGGAATAGTCGGCTACCGACGTTATTGGCAGACCGTGATTGCCGCTATTGCGCTGAGTTGCGTCTTGGACTCGTTGCTGTTAGCGGGCTTCGTGATTGTCGGCACAATTTCCATAACCGTGCCGATCGCCTATGCCGCAGTCTCGCTCAGCAGCTGCGCGTCTTTCTACCTCTACGCAGGCCGGGTTACACCCGAGCGTTTGCGTGATTCCCACCTTACCCTGCCGATGGTAATCGCCTCCAGCGCGACCGAGCTCTTATTCATGGGCCTCGCACCCGAGACCGCATTCTATTTCCTAATGCTGCTGTTCGTCGTCTTCAGCTTCGGATCCACGAGCCTGTCGTTCCGTCAGTCTGCACTGACGTGGATAACTGTGTCGATTGCTGCCGCAATGCTGCTGTATGGCAGTCGCCGGTCGAGCTGGATTCCGCAGACCAGCGCTGCGGATCACGTATTGGTGTGGCTGTGTTTCGTGGCGACGCTCGGCCGTTGCACGCTGCTCGGGCTTTTCGGCCAATCGCTCAGAATGCGGCTGCAGGAGCGACGTCGTGAGCTTAGCGAATCGGTGGAAACCCGCGACAAATCACTCGTGCTCGTCAATGCTGAACTTCGCCACCAGTCCATCCATGACGCACTCACCGGCCTCCCAAATCGGACGCTATTCACCGAGCGCCTTACGATTGCCGTACACCAGGGGCAACCGTTTGCAATTGGCGTGCTTGATCTGGATCGCTTCAAAGTGATCAATGATTCTCTGGGGCACGTGGCCGGCGATGCACTGCTGAAGTTGGTCGCACAACGCCTGCTCTCAACCACGCGCGCGAATGATGCGGTCGCTAGAGCCGGTGGCGACGAATTCCTGCTCTTGCTACAAGATGTTAGCGCGCGCGAGGATATTGAGAAGCTCGCCACGCGATGGATGGATGCGTTCTCGGAGCCCTATCGCATTCAAGGTACGGAGCTGCATGTCTCACCGAGCATCGGTATTGCGCGCTTCCCGGTCGATGCCGCCGACGGGCAGGCGCTTCTTGCGCGCGCCGACGAGGCCATGTACCACGCCAAGAAGAGTGGTAGGAACATGTTCCGTTTCTTCGATGAGGACGTGACAACCTTTTTTTCGCGCGAACGCCTCGTCATAGAGGCTGATTTACGATACGCGGTCGCGGACTCCCAGCTTTACCTGCATTATCAGCCGCGGGTCGAAATCGCGACCGACGAAGTGCGGAGCGTGGAGGCATTGCTGCGCTGGCAGCATCCCACGCGCGGATGGGTAATGCCGGGTGAGTTCATTGCCGTCGCCGAGGACACGGGGTTGATCCTGCCTATTGGCGATTGGGTGATTCGCGAGGCCTGTCGACAAGCTCGCCTTTGGCAGCTGCAGGGCCTGCCATTTCTGCGAGTGGCGGTAAACGTCTCACCCACGCAATTCTGCCAACCGAACTTTGTCGATGGGGTGCGCCAAGCGCTCGCGACGAATTCGCTAGACGCGGCCTATCTGGAGATCGAACTGACTGAGGCAACGCTGATGACCAATGCCGACGAGTCGGTAGCGATGCTTGAGCAACTGAGCCGACTGGGCGTCGTTGTTGCCATGGACGACTTTGGAACCGGCTACTCCAGCATGAGTTACCTGCAGCGTTTTCCGATTGACAAACTCAAGATCGACATCAGCTTCATACGCAACCTAAGCTCCAATCGCGATGATGTATCTATCGTCGGAGCGATAATTTCTTTGGCGCACGGGCTGCGCCTGAAGGTGGTTGCCGAAGGTGTCGAAACGGCCGAGCAGCTAGCCCTGCTGCGGGGGATGGGATGCGACCAATACCAGGGCTTCTTTCGCAGTGCCGCAGTCGCGCCGGCCGATGTTGAATCGCTGCTGGCGCCGACTGGCGCACAATCAATGGAAAGGGACGGGCAACGCGCGGAACGCACCTACAGCAAGCTCGGCCGCCTACATGGCCGATAGGTCTGTTGCAAACTTCGGCTAACGGACAACGCGCTTGCACTTATCCTGCGCTTACGCAGAAGTGCCCAACATTTGTGAGCTTCTAATTCCTTGATTTAATAGTGGAAAGGGAGGGACTCGAACCCTCGACCCCGGCATTATGAGTGCCGTGCTCTAACCAGCTGAGCTACCTTTCCACGATGCGGGGCGCGATTGTCCGGGTGCGTGCTCGAGGGTGTCAAGAAAGCGTTGCACAGGACTCCGGTCAGCCGAAGACGATGAACCCAGGCGGGCGGCGGGGGCATCGGGCGTCGCCAGTGCCCGGCAGAAGCACGCAGCTACCCCTGGCTGTACTGGATTCAGCCGGTGACACACGCGGTGCTTCTCGCGATGACTGCATCCCCGTAAGCTCGGACGATGGCCAAGGGGCGCGACGGCGGCCGCTTGCCGGACCAACGAGAACCAATTAACGCTCGAGGGAGCAAGAAGACCAACCGCGTGATGCCAAATGCCGCCGTAGCGTTCCCCGGATCATGGCGTCGCTGGTACGCGCTCGGGATTCTCACCGCCGTCTACGTCTCCAACATCGCGGATCGCTATGTCATCGCCACGCTGATAGAGCCGATCAAGTCCGACCTGCACTTGAGCGATACCGCGATCGGCTTCCTGACCGGCACCGCACTCGCGATCTTCTACACCGGGATGGGCATTCCTCTCGGGCTCATCGCCGATCGCGTCGACCGTCGCAAGCTGATCGCAATTTCCATAGGGGTCTGGTCTGTCATGACGGCCGCCTGTGGTCTCGCCAACAATTTCCTGCAGCTCATGCTTGCCAGGATCGGAGTCGGCACTGGCGAGGCCGGTGGAACACCTGCGTCCCAATCGATGATCGCCGATATGTTTCCGTTCTCCGAGCGGGTCCTTGCGACCTCGGTCTTCACCCTAGGAGCGGCCGCAGGCTCGATGCTGGGGTCAACTGGCGGCGGCCTGATCGCTGACGCATTAGGCTGGCGAACCGCATTCCTCGCCCTCGCCATTCCGGGAATTATCGTCGCCCTTTTAATGCGCTTTACCGTCTACGAGCCCCCAAGGGGCAGGCTCGATGCCAGCGCAGAGGCGGAAAAGATTCCGTCGTTGCGAGAAACGCTGCGCTTCATGCGTACACAGCGTTCGCTGGTGCACGTCATCGCCGGAGTCACGGTGCTCACCTATTGGGGATGGGGACTACTCTGGTGGACGCCTGCATTTTTGATGCGCTCGCATCACATGACGATCGGCGAGGCCGGCTCGCTCACCGGCACCATTACCGGAGTCGCAGGTGCCATTGGCGTCATCGTGGGCGGCCTGGTAATTCACAGGATCGCCCGCAACGATCCGCGCTGGCAGGTCTGGATCGTGTGTGCAGTTACGGCGCTTGGCACTTTTGCCTCGATCGGCGCGTACGTCGCGACCAGCCGGGCGACGGCAACCTTGATGCTGTGGCTCTTCGTCCCTGTCGCCTATCTCTATCTTGCGCCGACCTTCACACTCACGCAGAGTCTCGTGCTGCCGCGAATGCGGGGTCTCGCCTGCGCAATTATGCTCTTTGGAGCGAATGTGGCGAACCTTGCGCTTGCACCGCAGATCATCGGCATCTTAAGCGACTTGTTCCTCGCCCACTCCTCTGCCGGACCTGAGTCGCTGCGCTGGGCACTCATTGTCACAACCCTCACAGGTTTCTGGGCGAGCTACCATTTCTGGGCGGCGGCGCGGAATTTACGCGCCGACTTGGAGCGCGCGGGCGCGCGCCTGTGACGATAGTCTGTCGCGCCGCAATCTCCCGCAAACCATCCTGATGGCTGCGCGCGATAGTTTCTTTCGGCAGGTGATCGCTGTCACCGGTGGATCGGTCATCGGCCAGATGGTCTTGCTGGCAGTAACGCCGTTACTTACGCGCCTGTACGGGCCAAACGAGTTCGGCATATTTGGTCTCTTCACCGTTGTCGTGAACAGCGCAAGCGTCGCGCTCGCGCTTCGCTTCGACATGGCCATTCCTACGGCGCGCAGCGCGCTGCTCGCCGAGCGCCTGCTCGCGCTCAATTTCGCGGTGCTGATACCTATGAGTTTCATCGCCATGCTGATTTTCCTCGCCCTGCAGCATACCGGTCGGCTCGGCTTCGGCGCGCTGCCGACCTGGTCCACGGCCCTCGTGTTTTTGGCCCTGATACTGACGGGACTTTTCACCATCCTGCGGATCTGGCAGGCGCGTGCCTTGAACTTCCGAAACATCGGCTCGGCGCTCGCAACTCAAGGCGTCGCGCGCGCGGTGCTGCCGATGATTTTCGGTGTGCTGAGCCCGGTCTGGGTGGGACTTGCCGTAGGTGACGTCGCGGGCCGCGTCTTCGGCATCATGAGGCTTCTGCCCGGAACCAAAGGCGCGCTCCTCAGGCTGTTGCGCGAGCACCCGTTGCACCTTTTGGCAACCGCGAGAAGGTTTCGCCGTTATCCGATGCTGTTGCTGCCCTCGTCGCTGGTAGATGCGATTGCAACCTCTCTGCCGCTACCCCTGATCGCGTCCTTCTTTGGCATTGGCGCGGCCGGCGAGTTCGCGCTCATTACCCGCATCGCGGCGGCGCCGAGCGCGCTCCTCGGTGCAGCCGTCGCTGATGTGTTTCACGCTCACTTTCCCGCCTGGTTGCATGAGTCAGACCAGGTTGCGAAAACCGAATTCTTCAGGACTCTGGTGAGACTCGCCTCGATCAGCGCGGTGCTCTATATTCCGGCGGCACTCATCGCACCGTTCGCCATGCCGAAACTGCTCGGGCCGGAATGGGCACGGGCGGGACATGCGTTCCGGATCCTCGCTCCCTATCTTGCGGTGGCGCTCGTGGTGAACCCGCTGTCGCGCGTCCTCGCCGTCACGGGTCGTATGGACTACAAACTCATCGTCGATTTCTTGTTTCTGCTGGTGCCTACCGGGGGCCTGTGGGCGACTCGTACGCTCGGCTTCGGCCCTGCGCTAGCGGTATTTTCGGTGTCGAGTACGGCGCTCTTCTTCTTGTATCTGTGCCTGATGTGGCACTCGATCGGGCGTCCCGTGAAATGATGATCCCAAGAGCGCGCGCCACAATCCTCTAGGCCCAAACGATGTCGTTACTGATTCCCCACGCGATAAACCCCAGGACGCCCCAGACCTGCGGCGGACAGCGGCCTTGGGATGCAAGTGCTGAATCGATGAGCTTGCGCACCTCTGCGGCATGCAGAAAAGGCATGCGCCGCATTTGAGCTGGCGAGAGCCAGCCGTCGATGGTTTCCCGCGCGGCCAGGAGCCACTTCCTGTCCGGTGCATCAAACCCGAGCTTGGGCCGGCCGATGATGCTGGCGGGAACGAGCGGCTCGGATGCGTCGCGCAGCACACGCTTGGTTGTGCCGTCCGCTGCCACCAACAGATCATCGGGCAGCGACATCGCAAATTCCGCCAGCGCCGGTGCGCAGAACGGCACGCGGCTTTCGATCGAGAAGCGCATCGAGTTTGAATCTTCGTAGCGCAGAAGCTGCGGCAAGGTCACCTGCTCGAGGCACAACAGTAACTCGTCGTGAAACGCATCGACGCCACGCCCATGCGGGCGAATCGACGGTTCGACGCCGCGCTCGCTGAACCAGACCCGGTTCATCCAATCCGGAAAGAGTCCTCCGCCCAAATACTCGATCGCGCGAAGCTGATGCGCGTTGGGGAGCTGGCGGCCAAGACTCGAGCACAGTGTTTTCAGCCGCGACAGCGGAATCGTGTTCGGGACCCGGCGCGCAAGTGAGACGGCTTCGGCAAGCCGTCCCTGCGCCAGCATCGATGTCACGCGTACTCCGATCAGGGACGCATAGCCGCCGAACAACTCATCGCTCCCCTGGCCGTCCAGCATCACTTTTATGCCGCTCTCCTGTGCAAGACGGAACACGCGGTACTGCGCGTAGACGCTGAGGTTGATGAAAGGGAAGTCGTGCGCAGCGACGAACGCGTTCACATCGGCGGCGAACTCGGCAGCCGTCGGCCGCGTCTTGTGGATCACGGCGCCTTGCATCATGTCCACCCACGGCTCTTCGCTGAATGCCGGGTCCTCGCTGATGAAGCTTACCGCCTGAACGCTGCTCGAGGGAGGAAGCTCTCTTAAGGCAAGGCGCAGAAGTATCGAGGAATCAAGGCCGCCCGAAAGGCAGGCGCCCACTGCGACGTCACTTCTCAGATGCAGCCGTACGCTCTCGGCGAGGAGCTGCTGCAGCTCTGCTGCCGCGGCCGCACGCGTGAGCGTCCGCCGCGGGACACCGCGCAGGCTCCAAAAACGCACCGGCGTGCTGACCGCAGCGTCGTTGAGCGACACCTCCATCGAATGCGCCGCGGGCAGGCTCTTGACGTCGGCGAGCAGCGTATCGCTGAAAGTGGAGCGCTCGCCGAATCGCAGCTGCTGATAAGTCTGCTTCGCATCCGCCTGGCGCCGGACGAACGGAAATTCGAACAGTGCCGTTGCCTCGGACGCGAATGCAAACTCACCGTGCGCTGCGGCGTAATACAGAGGTTTGATGCCGAAATGATCGCGAGCGAGGAACAGCCGCTGCCCCTGCGTGTCGAGGATCGCAAACGAAAACATACCGATAAGTCTCGGTAGCATCTGCGGTCCCCAGGCCTGGAATGCTGCGAGCAACACCTCTGTGTCGGACTGACTGCGAAACACTACGCCGCCGCGCCGCAATTCATCACGCAGCTCGAGGTAGTTGTAGATCTCGCCATTCAATACCACCCAGTAGCGTCCATCGGCCGAAGGCATCGGCTGGTGGCCCGCCGAGGTCAGATCGATGATTGACAGCCGGCGGTGGGCGAGCCCGACATTGGCGGCGAAGGAACTCTCGCGGATGCGCGGCAATGCCAGGGTCGCGTCCGAGTCCGCGCCGCCCATGGGCTCGGCGCGACCGACAGCTGAAGAGAAGAGGAGGTAGCCTTCATCATCCGGTCCACGGTGCCGGATGCGGTTGGCGCAGGCGATGAGACGCAGGGGGTCAATCGCCCTGTCGCGCGCGCGCACTAAGCCTGCTATCCCACACATAGACTCTCGCGAATGCTCCGCCTCGGCTTGCCCGGATTTGCAACTGGTACCGGCGGCCCGGCATGTCTAAGCGGCTGCCGTATTTGACCGGCGGGGAGCCGATCCTTGGAAAAACCATCGGGCTCCAGGTGTCGAGCCCAGCGCTGGCTTGTGCCCTTCATCTGGCGTTTGGTGCCTGGCAGCCGGGCGTTCCCTCGAGCTTGCGCTCATGCCGGCTTTTGGCGCCGCTACGCTCCGCCTGTGCCGCCCTTGTACCCGCTTTGTACGGCGATGACAAGAAACGAAGCGCGCCGCAGTGATTCAAAATTCGGCCGTATGCAACGTGGCTACTGGTCTTGCCGCGAATCTTTGTGTACACCCGCGAGCCGGGATTCGAGTTCAGACATTGAATCTGAAATGCATGACATCGCCTTCGCGCACGATGTAGTCCTTGCCCTCAAGACGCATCTTGCCGGCATCACGCGCGCCCGCCTCGCCTTTGCCTGCAATGTAATCGGCAAAGCCAATGACCTCGGCCCGAATGAAGCCGTGCTCGAAATCCGTGTGGATCACGCCGGCGGCCTGCGGCGCGGTGGACCCCGCCCTGATAGTCCAGGCGCGAACCTCTTTGGGACCCGCGGTGAAATAGGTCTGCAGGCCCAGCAGTCTGTAGGCGGCGCGAATGACTCGATTGAGGCCTGGCTCCTTAAGACCGAGCGATGCCAGGAATTCAGCGCGATCGGCCTCCTCGAGCTGTGCAATTTCCGCTTCAATGGCCGCGCATACCGGCACTGCGACCGTGCCTTCAGCGCGCGCGCGTTCCTCGATGGCGGCAAGGTAGGGATTGTCGCTGAAGCCGTTTTCGGACACGTTCGCGACATACATGACGGGCTTCGCGGTCAGAAGATGCAGGTCGCGCAGGTCGCGGCGCTCCTCCTCGCTAAGCTTCATCGCGCGCACCGGACGACCCGCATTCAATTCCTGTTTGACGCGGTCGAATAGCGTCTTCTTGCGCAGTACATCTTTCTCACCGCTGCGCGCGGCCTTCGCCTGGCGATCTATACCCTTCTCGAGGGTCGCAAGATCTGCGAGCCCAAGCTCGGTGTCGATCGTATCGATATCCGAGAGCGGATCGATCCGTCCGCTCACGTGGACGATATCGGCATTGTCGAACGCGCGCACCACGTGCGCGATCGCATCCACCTCGCGGATATGGGAGAGGAACTGATTACCGAGGCCCTCGCCCTGCGATGCGCCGGCGACGAGGCCCGCGATATCGACGAATTCAACCGTGGTCGGAAGGATCTTCTCCGGCTTTGCGATCGCTGCGAGCTCCGAGAGGCGCGGATCGGGCACCGGCACGACACCCACATTGGGATCGATCGTGCAGAACGGGTAATTTTCGGCTGCGATCTGGGCCCGGGTGAGGGCGTTGAAGAGCGTCGACTTGCCGACATTGGGCAAACCGACGATGCCGCATTTAATAGGCATCAGGAGGGCTCGCCCGTCGTATGCAGACGGTGCATCGCCTGTTGCGGGCCGTCGCCCAGAAGCAGCGGCATGATATCGGCCGCGGCATCGATGCTCTGACGAATCAAAATGTCTTCCTCTGTGGAGGCCCGATTCAGCACGTAGCTCAACACTTTGTCGCGGTGCCCCGGATGACCGATCCCCAGGCGCAGACGCCAGAAATCGGGCCCCAACTGCGCGATCACATCGCGCATGCCGTTATGACCGCCTGCCCCGCCGCCTTCTCGTAAGCGCGCGGTGCCGGGCGGCAGATCAAGATCGTCATAGGCGACGAGCACTTCCGCCGCTGCGGCTTTGTAGAACGCGGCGACGCTGTGCACGGCGTCGCCGCTGTGATTCATGAAGCTCATGGGCTTCAGCAACCACAGA
>Ga0302325_10020297_pt1 | contig 13936 bp, 12 predicted proteins | sample Palsa_T0_2_FD_201948 | JGI IMG/M metagenome (GOLD analysis project Ga0302325, IMG submission 201948) | Peat permafrost microbial communities from Stordalen Mire near Abisko, Sweden - Palsa_T0_2 | ecosystem: Environmental > Terrestrial > Soil > Palsa > Peat permafrost | place: Sweden: Abisko... | reverse complement strand
CCTGGCGTGGAGCAGGTGGTCGCCGACCTCAACTCACCTGACAGCATGCGGACCGCACTAGCCGGGGTACGCGGGCTGTTCCTGCTGCCTGGATACCAGAACATGCCCGGCACGCTGGACGAGGCCAGGCAGGCGGGTGTCGAGCAGGTGGTGCTGGTTTCTAGCAGCTCCGTCGATGGCGGCGATCCAGGCAACACCGTCACCCGTTACATGATGGACTCCGAAGCGGCAGTCCGGGCGTCGGGCTTGGCGTGGACGTTCCTGCGGTCGTTCGGCTTCATGTCCAACACACTGCAGTGGGTGCCGCAGCTTCAGGCCGGGGACGTGGTCCGAGCGCCGTGGGCTGAGGTGCCGATCGCGATGATCGATCCCCATGACATTGCGGCGGTGGCGGCCGTCGCGTTCACGTCGGCCGGTCATGGCGGCCGTCATTACACGCTGTCCGGTCCCGAGGCACTGCGGCCTGCCGACCGCGTGCGCATCCTCGGCCAGGTCCTCGGCCGTGACCTCACGTTCGAGGGTCAACCCGACGATGAGGCCAGGGCGGAGATGAGCAAGAGCATGCCCGCCGAGTACGTGGACGCGTTCTTCAGTTTCTACTCAGAAGGCACGCTGGACGAGTCCCGCGTCCGGCCGGACGTCACCGACGTCACTGGCAGGCCGCCCCGCCCCTTCCGCCAGTGGGCCCAGGCGCACGCGAGCATGTTTCCAACGCCCAGCGCGGCCTAACGGCCAGCGCGGCCCAACGCCCAGCGCAGCCTAAGCCAGCACAGGCTAACGCCAGTGTCATCACTTTCTAGCTGGCCCGCGGGCCACGTAGCACTACGACCGAACGGGGTCCGACGGTGACCTTATCGCCGGCCTGGCACCGTGGCGTCGAACCCACTGGGTCGAAGCTATCGATGTCCGTTTCCCAGGTCTGCCCGGCCCGGGCCGCCGAAATGGTGAAGGCCAGGGGCTCTCACCACGCGTTCACCAGGACGAGGAAGTCGTCGTCCAGCATCGGCCGGCCGTCCGGGCCGGTATCGGGGGCGTCCGAGCCGTCGAGGTACACGCCGAGCGCCAGCGCGTTGGCGTCGGACCAGTCGGCCGGCGTCATCGGCGTTCCGGCCGGCGTGAACCAGCCAAGCTCGGCGGCCTCGATCCCGCTGAGGAACCGGCGGCGGCGGAAAACCGGATGAGACCGACGGAACGACACGAGTTTGCGGGTATACGAAAGCAGCTCGCTGTCCACGGCTGACCAGTCGAACCAGGAGATCTCGTTGTCCTGGCAGTAGGCGTTGTTGTTACCGGCCTGGGTGCGGCCTAGCTCATCGCCGCCGAGCAGCATCGGCACGCCGAAGGAGAGCAGCAAGGTGGTCAGCATTGCCCGGGACTGCCGCGCCCGCAGCGCCAGCACTTCCGGGTCGATCGTCGGGCCCTCGGCGCCGCAGTTCCAGGACCGATTGTCGTCGGTGCCGTCCCGGTTCGACTCTCCGTTGGCTTCGTTGTGCTTGGTGTCGTAGGACACCAGGTCCTTCAGGGTGAAGCCGTCGTGCACCGTGATCAGGTTCACCGAGGCGGTCGGCTTGCGCCGGTCGCCCCCGTACAAGTCGGATGAGCCGGCGAACCGGGTGGCGAACTCGCCGAGGGCGCCGCGCCGCTGGCTGCGCCAGAAGTCGCGCATGCTGTCCCGGTACTTGCCGTTCCACTCCCGCCATGGCGCCGGGAACCGGCCGAGGTCGTAGCTGTCCATCTGCCCGACGTCCCAGGGCTCGGCGATGAGCTTCGCCTGCGACACCACCGGATCCTGCGCGACCAGGTCGAAGAACGCGGACATGCTGCTGAACCCGCCGTACTGGCGGGCCAGGGTGCCGGCGAGGTCGAACCGGAACCCGTCGACGTGCATCTCGGTGAGCCAGTACCGCAGTGAGTCCATGATTAGCCGCAGCGCGACCGTGTTTCCGGCGTTGAGCGAGTTGCCGGTCCCGGTCGTGTCGTAGTACTGGTCCGGGTGGCCGGGGTTCAGCCGGTAGTACGCCGTGTTGTCCAGGCCGCGGAAACACAGCGACGGGCCGCCCTCGCCGCCCTCGGCGGTGTGGTTGAAAACGACGTCGAGGATGACCTCGAGCCCCGCGGCGTGCAGCGCCTTGACCATGGCCTTGAATTCGGTTACCTGGCCCCCGGGGATCCGGAACGCACCGCGGAAGAGTAGGCCTGATGCGGGGCGAAGTACCCGATCGTGTTGTAGCCCCAGTAGTTGGTCAGGCCGCGCTGAAGCAGAAAATCGTCGGGCACGTACTGATGAACCGGCAGCAGTTCCACCGCGGTCACACCTAGTCGCGTCAGATGCTCCGTGGCAGCCTGGTGCGAGTCCGGCATATGTACCGCGCAGCGAGTCAGGCACGGCCGGATGGCGCATAGTGAAGCCCTTGACGTGGACCTCGTAGATGATGGTGTCCGCGTAGTCGCGCCGCAGCGGGGCATCGTCACCCCAGTCGAACGCGGGGTCGGTGACCAGGCTGAGCGGGACGTGCCCGGCGGAGTCCAGCGAGCTGGGCGCGTCGACGTTGCCCACCTCGTAGTCGAACACCTCAGGCCCGAACGTTACCTCGCCGCGCACCGCCCGCGCGTAGGGGTCGATCAGGAGCTTGGCCGGGTTGCAGCGCAGTCCCCGGGCCGCGTCGTAGGGACCGTGGACGCGGTACCCGTAGGCCTGCCCGGGGCCGATCCCGGTGATGAACCCGTGCCAGACGCCGTCGTCGTAGTCCGGCAGCCCGATCCGGGTCTCGTTCCCGGCCTCGTCGAACAGGCCTACCTCGGCCGCCTCGGCGACGCCGGAAGCCACCGCGAAGTGGTCCCGCCGCCGCGAGGCGTCGCGCCCAGAGGCGACGGCCGACCGGGAAGCGCATCGGCCACCTGACCTACGTTACCTATCACCGTCCGGATCGGCTAAGGCCGCCCCGGGCCTGGCGCCTCGGTGACCGCGATCTCCTACGGGGTTGGGTGCGAGGTATGCGCGGTTGCCGAATCGACGCAGATCACCGCCCACGATCGCGGGCATACACCCTGGCCGCCGCCCTGGCTGAGCACCAGCCCGACAGTGATCAGCGAGATAGTTGTCAGGAGCCACAGCAGGACCGCGGCCCACTGGAGACCCACCCGCTGGTGCACCCGGCTCGCTGCGCCCCGGCGAGGCTGCCGCCGCTTGTGGCCCGGACCACGGGTGACCCCTCGCAAGCCCGCCCGGATCTCCTCGAGGGCCGACATCTCCTCACCCGACGCCAGCTGGTTGAACGTGGCCAGCAGCGTGGCCAGCCCGGGGTCAGAACCGGCCAGGCCGTCTTTGATCGAGTCGAGGTTCCGCTGCTCCCACGCGCTGAGGCTCACCGTGCCCTCCGTCGCCTGGCCGTGGAAGGGCGAAGCCACCAGAACACTGCCGCGCGCCGTGAAAGAATCCGGACCAACATAAAAGGCCTCCGCCTATATACGCAGCGTCATGCTGCCGAAATAGGTAGAAGCCATCACCCCGGGACGTGAGTGCCCCAGGTACTACGCGAGCCTCATCGCGTGAACATCTCCACGATATACCAGGGATGGAAGCTCGCCATCGGGCCTGTGTTGTCCGGACGCCCGCGCATAGCCTGGAAGATGTGCTTCGCCTGCTGGACGCCCGTGTCCGGCTCATACGCTGAAGTCAGGTCGGCCCGCTCGGGCCTGCTGCGGGTATGCGCGTATGCGCCGGGCGCCTCCGGGGGACTGGACATCTCCGGACTGCGCATGTTGCTGATCGCTGACCTGCTGGCCCGGACGGCCGAGTTGCGTGACTGGCAGGTGCTCACCGTCCTGGCCTTCGCCGGTCCGCCCTCCGGGCAGGTGACGGCGTTCGAGCAAGCCGCCGATGCGCTTGGTATCCACCCGCCCGTAGCGCGCGCTAGTTCTGATGACGCCCCGGCAGCACTCGGGGGTCCGATCGATGTGCACCTGGTCAGCGACGGCGCTAGCCCGGAGGGCGGCCAGAACGGGCTTGTCACCCGCGTCGGTGCCGCGCACATGGGCTCAGCGGTGAGTCACGATGAGGCAGCGAAGGACTTGCTGGCCAGGTCCAGGCCCAACCCGCTCGGGATCCGGCTGGCGCTGATGTCCGTTGCGTATGATCAGCCGGCCGACCTCACCGAGGACCTGCTGGCTAGTGCAGGTGAGACCGTCGCGCACTGGCGGCGCCAGCTGGCCGAATGGGCGGAGCTGCCCTCCAGGCCGATGCCGGCGCGCATCGCGGAGACGGCCCAGGCCGCCTTCGACGACCTCGACACCAGGCGGGCGCTCACGTTGCTGCGGGACCTGGCGCTCGACGCCTGCGTGCCCACGGGCGCCAAGTTCGAGACCTTTCTTTACGCCGACCGCATCCTTGGCCTGGAACTGGCTCGTGAAATAGGACAGCCGCGCGACTGACGCCGCGGACATTTACCGCCGGTTGCCGGTCAGGATCTTCTGCACTTGTGGTCTCGGAGCCGGGCTATCCTGACGTAAATGCGGCGGAGGGGCTCGCCGTCCTGACGTCCGCAATATGCGGGCGACGCGAACACGGCGATGCCGTCAACGGTCCCTACCAGGCGTATCACTAGACGCGGGTAGGAAGGATGGCGCCGATGCCGAACGGCGAGAATATTCTGGCTGACGCCTTGAATGAGCTGGCTGCGCTGGGAACGGCGCGGGACCGGGAGCAGCTCGCAGCGTTGCTGGACCGGCTGGATGTGGCGCGGCTGCGGGTCCTGGTGGTCGGCGAGGCTAAGCGAGGCAAGAGCACGCTGATCAATGCCCTGCTCGGCCGCGACGTACTGCCATCGGGGGTCACGCCACTGACCGCGGTCGCGACCACTGTGCGGTACGGTAACGACCCCAGGGCCGAGGTGCTCTTCCTCGACGGGCATGAGGAAAAGCACCCGCTGACCGCGTTGGCGGCCTTTGTCACGGAGCCGGGGAATCCCCGTAACCGGCGCCGGGTAGCTGGCGTCACGGTGTACCTGGACGAACCGCTGCTCGCGGCCGGGGTGGAGCTGGTCGACACGCCGGGGACGGGCTCCGTGTTCGAGTGGGACACCGAGACGGCCCACGAAGCGCTGCAGTCGATGGACGCGGCCGTGTTCGTGCTGACGGCCGACCCGCCGGTATCGGCAAGCGAGCGGGACCTGCTGGCCAGGGTGGCCGGGCTGTCGGTGACGACCTTCGCGGTGCTCAATAAGGCCGATCACCTAGACGAGCCAGGACTGGCTGAGGCGGCGGAATTCACCCGGCAGGTCCTCACAGAGTCCAGCCACGCCGGGAAGCTGTACCCGATGTCGGCGCGCGCTGCCCTCGGCGGCTACGATCCCGGCTTCGCCGCTTTCGAGGCCGATTTCGTCGCCTACCTTCTGGCCCGGCGGAAGGTCGACCTGCGCGCGTCGGCGGTCGCGCAGGCTTACCGGATCGCTAGCTCCCTGCTGGATGAGGTTTCCCTTACCCGCCGGGCCGCCGAGATGCGGGCCGGCGATGCGGCCCAGCGTGTCGAGCAGTTCACCGCCCGGCTTTCTGAGGTGGCCGTGCGCAGCCGCGACGCCGTGGCTGTCGCCGAGGGCGAGTCGGGGCGGTTGCTGTTCGAGCTGAACGATGCCGCTGACACCGATGCGCGGCGGCTGGGCCGTGAGATCACCGGTCAGCTCGGTACGCTGTTCGACGGTGAGCTGGAGGCGGCGGCGCCGGCTGAGATCGAGCGGCGCGGCCGTGCGCAGCTGACGGCGCTCGCCGAGGCGGCCGCAGAGGCCTGGCGCCAGCAGCGGCGGGACGCCATCGAGCAAGGACTGGCCCAGGTCGATGACCGGCTCGCGGCCGGCCTGGAAGCCGAGCTCAACGTGCTCCGTGACTCCGCCGCCGAGTTGCTCGGCTTGGACCTCGCAATCCCCGAGCCGGTCGGTCGGCTGGCCGAAAACCGGCGGTTCTTTTACACCACAGCTGAGGACATCGGCCAGACCGAGCTGCTGGCCGGTGCGGTCCGCCGCCGGCTTCCCGGTGAATTCGGTCGGCGGGCGGCCCGTGAGCATCTGCGCCGTGAAGCCCCCGACCTGATAGCAAGCCAGGTCGGCAGGGCCCGAGGGGACCTCCAGTACCGGCTCGCCGAGGCGACGCGGGCGCTGGTCCGGGCGGTCGAGCAGCGGTATGCCGACGGAACCAGCCGGATACGATCCGCGTTGCAGGCCGCGGCTGAGCTGCGCGAAGCGTCGGCCGTCGAGGCCGGCCGGACGGAAAGTGAACTGGCCAGGCGAGAAGTGGCGTTGCGTCATGCCGTCGGCTTGCTGGACCGGGCCGCTGCGCCGAGGTAATCCTTGCCGCCGATGAGCGCGGAACCCGCGCTCAGGGCATTCCGTAGCGAAGGCTGGGTGCGGTGGCGGCGATTTCCAGCAGCCGGTTGTATTTTGCCACGCGTTCCCCGCGAGCGGGAGCGCCGGATTTCAGGTGGCCGCAGCCGGTGCCGACGGCCAGGTCGGCGATGAAGGAATCCTCGGTTTCCCCGGAGCGGTGGGAGACGAACTGCCGGTACCCGGCCTGGCGGCAGATGGCCATGCCATGGCCTGAAGGGTCTCGGTGACGGTGCCGATCTGGTTGAGCTTGATCAGGGCGGCGTTGCCGATGCCGTGGGCTATGCCGCGGCGGATGATGGCCGGGTTGGTGCAGAAGATGTCATCTCCGACCAGCTCGGTGGAATCGCCGAGGCGCGCGGTGAGGGTGATCCAGCCGGCGTCGTCGTCCTCGCCCAGCCCGTCCTCGATGAGGTGGACGGGGAACTCCTGAGTCATGAGCGTGAGGCGGTCGATCATGTCGCGGCTGTCCAGCAGGTCACCAGCCACCTGGTAGCGGCCGTCGGGTTGGCGGAATTCCGACGCCGCCGGGTCAAGGGCGATGGACACGCCTTCGGCGCCGGCCTTGTAGCCGGCGTCGGAGATCGCCTGCACCAGCAGCCGCAGGACCTCTTCCGGCTCGTCGATCTCCGGGGCGAACCCGCCTTCATCACCCAGGCCGGTGGACAGCTTGCGGCTGGACAGCTCGCGGCGCAGGACACCGTTAGACCTCGGCGCCCGCGCGGATCGCCTCGGCCATCGAGGGAGCGCCAAGGGGCGCGATCATGAATTCCTGGAAATCCAGCGGGTTGGGAGCGTGCACGCCGCCGTTGAGCACGTTGAAATGCGGTACCGGCAGGGACGGCGCGACGGCCGGCGGCGTGAGCCACTGCCACAGCGGCACTCGCTCCGAGGCGGCAAGCCCGCGGGCCAGGGCCATCGAGACCCCCACCGTGGCGTTGGCACCGAGCCTGCTCTTGTTCACGGTGCCATCGAGATCGATCATGGCCTGGTCGACGTCGGCCAGGCTGGCCCAGGAACGGCCGCGGAGCAGGTCCGCGAGCTCGGTATTGACAGCCGCGGCGGCCCCGAGCCCGCCCCTGCCCCGGTAGCGGGCCGGGTCGCCGTCGCGCCGCTCGCTCGCTTCCCGCGATCCTGTCGAGGCACCGGAGGGGACCCGGGCGCTGGCGATGCTGCCGTCAGCCAGCCGGACCTTAACCGCCAGCGTCGGCTGTCCGCGAGAGTCCAGGATCTCCAGCGCCGTCAGGCCCGTGACATCGAAAACCGCCATTATCCTCCCCAGTCTCCGGTGCACCCCGGGATCGTAGAGAGGCCATCAGCCACGTCGGCGGTTCTGGAGCTCGATCACTCCTGCCGGAGCCTCATCCGGCCGAGTTCTACTCTAGCCGGACAGGCCGCAATGATTGAGGCCAGAAGACGCTAAAATGGTCGTGGTGGCACCATCACCCGGCGGTGGACCCCGCCGCGCCTGTGCGTCATATGACGCGTCGCGGGCTTGCCGGACGGCCGATGGGTCCTACTCTCCTTACCTGCTCTTTAGCGGGGGGAAGGTAGGACCGCATGACGGCATCGGTAGCAAGACCGGCGCAGCAGACCACACGGCCCGGCCGCCTCTGGTGGCTCCCGGTCGGCGGGTACGGCAACGGGCTGGATGACGGCGCGTGGGCCCCGGTCCTCGAGGTCAGCCAGCGGATCGTGCCGCTCCTGCTTCTCGCCCTTCGGGACGCGGGTGTTCCCGCCTACGCGGCCCCGGCCCGCCCGGCCACCGCACGGCTGCGGGACGCCACGCGGCGCCCTGAAAGCTGGCAACTATGGGTCGGCGCCAGCGCTTACGGCGAGGCGGAAACGGCCCTGTTGGCCGTGATGCCCAACCTCGCGCGGGAGGCGGCGCGGCACGCCGACAGCGCATGGCGCTGACGGCCGCCCGCCGGATCACCGGCGCGGCTGTCTGCTTCGCCGCCGTGGCGGTGCTTGCGGCCCGGGCCGGGGACGACGGTGACCTGGCACGGGCCGACCGGATGGCCTTCGACCGCGTCCAGGCCAGACGCAGCCAGCCCGGCATCGTGGTGGCGCGGGCGGTCAGCGCGGTCGCCGAACCACGCGTTGTCTACCCCGTACTCGGCATGACGGGCGCTCTCGCCGCGCCGCGGATCGGCTGGCGGAAGGCCTGCATGCCGTGCCTGGTGGTGGCCAGCGGCGCGGCCGCGAGGCGGACGGCTTCCCGGATGATTGCCCGGCCACGGCCGCCCGCCGAGGCGTGGCTGATCACGCCCGAGGGATTCAGCCTGCCATCGAAGCACACCACCCTCGCCGCGCTGGCGGCCGGCGCGTGCGCCCGGACCCTGACCAGCCGTGCCTCAGCCGTGCGCTCCGTACCGTTGCTGGCCGCAGCCGGCGTCGGCGCGAGCCGTGTCTACCTGGGCGTGCACTGGCCGACGGACGTTGTCGCCGGCTGGCTGTTCGCGGACGGGTGGCTGCGCCTCGTCGGCTCCCGGACACTCGGTACGACCTGAGGTTAGTTAGCCGTCCTGGCCTGCCGCGGCCGGTCCGCGCCCGACGCAACTCTGCTGCCCGATGAACTCCGCTGCCCGACATTGGAAGGAAAGCTCATGGACCAGCCCCGCTAGCGTCGATGTACGCTGCTCAGCTGTCGTCTTCCGCGGCCGCCGTGCCTTCTAGGGCTAGGTGAGCGGGCCGTGGCGCTGTGGGTGCAGGCCTTGCCTGCGCCGGGCATCCGGGTCCTGGTGCCGCTCAGCGAGATTGCCGCCATCGGCCAGCAGGCCAACGGAACGCGGCGGCAGCTCCTTGTCACAAGCCGCACTGGCCGACTGTCGGTCCGGCATGACGCGGCCCGCGACACCGTCATGGACGGCTGGACACGCCGCCTCCGCAAGCGTACTGCGGGGGAGCCGGCGTCAGTTCCTGCCGATTACCACGGTATCCGCGACGTGACCCACGACCGACGGCGTACATTCACCCCGGTCGCCTTGGGGCTCGATTCAGGCGACGACGGCGTGATAGCCGGCCGGCCTGGGCGTGCTGGGCGAACGACGTGCTTGCTCGCCGTCACCCCGTGCGAGCTCGTCATCCTGCGGTCCGCGCCATCAGCGAATCCGCCTGGCCTCCGCGCCGACTCGCTGTGTGTCCCGCGCCGCGCCATCACCGATGCCGACATCCGGTCGGGGTCGCTCGTGCTGCGCAGTGCGGGGGCGGACCTCCGCGTCGGGCTGAGATCCAGGAAGGCCGTCGCGGCCGCCTCGGCGTGGCTGGAGCAAGTGCTCAACGATCACGACCGCAGCGGCACTAGTTCCTGAAGGTCAGGGCCCTGTCGGTTGCAGCGCATCACTTTACGTCTTCACTTGCCTCAAAAGCCATCCGCCTGCGAACCAGCAAGATCACCGGGACCGAGGCGAACTCCGCGGTCATCGAGAACACGACGACGGCGGTGAGGGACACGTCGAACAGCGCGCCGATGACGATGCTGCCGCCCACCCACGCGGTGCCGTAGATGCCGGTGAACAAGCCGTAGGCGGAGGCGCGCCGATCCGGGGAGATCATCGGGGCGACCGCGGCGGGAATAATCGACTCCTGTACCCCCATCCCCAGGCCCCACAGCGACGCGCCCACCACGGCGGGCCAGAACCCGCCGAGGAAGACTAGCGGCGCGTACGCCGCCGTGACGATGGTGAGCGGGATGAGCACGGCGATGCCGGCCCGGTCGAAGATCCGCCCCAGCAGCAGCGACCCGGTGCCGCTGACCGCCATCGCCGCCGCGTAGAAGACCGGGATCAGCGGTGTGGACACGGTACCGGCGCGGGCGAAATGGTAGGAGATGAGGGGGAAATCGGCGAAGCCGGCTGCGGCCAGCGCCGCGGCCGCGAGGTAGAGCCAGAACACCCGCGGCAGGCCGGTGGTGGTGATCTGGGCCGGACCGGCCGCCAGGTCCTGCGGGCGTGGGTACAGGACGCGCGCGACGGCCAGCAACGACAGCATGATCACGGCCGGCACGGCCAGAGACGCGAAGGCAATCTTGTAATCGCCGCGAGTCACGGCCAGGATCAGGGCCACCAGCAGCGGGCCGAACATGGCACCGAACTGGTCGAGCGCTTCATGCACCCCGAACGCCCGCCCGTACCCGATCTCCTGGGCGGCGTGCGAGAGCATGGCGTCCCGCGGCGGGTTCCTGATCGCCTTCCCAACCCGTTCCAAAATGATCAGCAGCGCGGCCACCTGCCAGTTCCCGGCGAGGGCGAGCAGCGGTACGACCGACATCTGCAGCACGTAACCGCCGATCGTAATCGGCCAGTACCGCCCGGTGCGGTCCGCGCCGCGCCCGGAGAACAGGCGCAGGCCGTAGCCGAGGAACTCCCCGGCGCCGCTGATGACGCTGATCGCGAACGCCCCGGCGCCGAGCAGTCCGAGGTATTGACCGGTGATGCTCCGGGAACCCTCGTAGGTGAAATCGGCGAAAAAGCTCATGATGCCGACCATCACCACGAACTTCAGTGCCGGCGAGGCATCGGCGATCCGCTGCCTGACTTTCACCGCGGTCGGTAGATCACGCCGACGGGCCCCTTGAACGGCTGAGTATCACGTGACCTCCTGGCTCCTGCCAGGGACCGTCAGCGGCCAGACCCGCGATTTCCAGGGTGAGCCCCATCACCCCTGCACGGTTCATTCTGCCATCGCCGGCCGGTGGAACGGGCGCCGGGCGGGTGACGAGCGCGATAGCGTGGCCGGAAGGCGGAGGGGCCCGCCTGATCCGCGGTGATACCGCCAACGGTCCCTGCCAGGGTGATGCCGACGGCAGGGAGGTCCGGATGGCCAAGGTGAGTGAAGACGAGGTGCTGCTGCTGTGGCGGGCCCTGATGACGTTCCGCTCCGGCCGGCGCCCGGCGTGCGGGGCGAAGCCCAGGCCGCTACGCAGCCCGTGCCCGCTGTATGACCAGTGCCCTCGCTGGGACGGGCCGGATGACTACCTGGCGGTCATGGAGGAAACGCCGGAGCAGACCGAGCGCAGACGCGCCCCTTGGCCCTGCAGCAGGCTCGCCGACCTGCTGTCCCCGGAGCTGAAAAGGATCGGGCCGGGGTGACGTCAGCGGTGAGGTAAAATCGTGGCAGGCGATGAAGCTCGCCCATAACCGCCCCCGTGGCTGATGGCTTCTGCCGCACTATGTGGTGGCGGAGGTCGGCATGAATTCTGCAGTGCCGTTCAGGAGCATCCTGTTCGAGCATCCCGACGAAGAGGTCCAACGCGAGGACCCGTCGATGTTCCGCGACCTGAACCTCGATCAGGTCTTTGCCGCGGTGGCCTCCGGGCGGGGCGAGTACGACCTGACGCCGTTCTTCGCCGCTCCGCTGCGGGATGTCCGGGCGGTGGAATACCGGCACGAGGTCCAGCGGGACCTGGCCGACGACGCCCTGGCCAAGGCGGTGGCGGACTTCGCCCTGGCGATGCACGAGATGCGCGAGGACCTGGGCCTGTCCGGCAAGCTCCGCGATCGGTACCAGAAGGAACGCTGGTTCCTGGACGCGGCCCGCGTCTATTGTGCGGCGGTCACGGCCCTGGCGGACGCGCTCACCGCGATCGACCCCGGCTCCCGCGGCTTCACGGCGTTCCAGCGGTATCTCGCGGATTACACCCAGTCCGAGACGTTCACCGGCCTGACCGCCGACGTCGCCAGGGTGACCAGCGCGCTGGACGAGGTGAGGTACTGCGTCCTGATCAAGGGCAACCGGGTCAGGGTCACCAGGTACGAAGGCGAGGCCGACTACAGCGCGGAGGTGCAGCGTACCTTCGCGAAGTTCGCCGAGCGCACGGTCAAGGACTACCGCGTCGGGTTCCGGGGCCGGGCGGAGATGGATCACGTGGAGGCCCGCATCCTGGATCTGGTGGCCCGGCTGTACCCCGAGGTGTTCCAGGCGCTGGATGATTTCTGCGCCGGTCATTCCGGCTATCTGGACGAGACGATCCGCGTGTTCGACCGGGAGGTTCAGTTCTACGCCGCGTACCAGGCCTTCACCGCGCCGATGAAGGCGGCGGGACTGGAGTTCTGCTATCCCGTCATGGCGGCCGACGCTAAGGAGATCAGCGTTCGGGGGGCGCTCGACCTCGCGCTGGCGGCCAAGCTGATGCCCAAGGCCGGCGCGATCGTGCGCAACGACTTTCACCTCACCGGCTCCGAGCGCATCTTCGTGGTGACCGGCCCTAATCACGGCGGGAAGACGACGTTCGCGCGGATGTTCGGCCAGCTGTATTACCTCGCCAGCCTGGGCTACCCGGTCCCGGCGAGCGAGGCGGCCCTGTTCCTGCCGGACCGGGTCTTCACGCACTTCGAGCGGGAGGAAGATCTGGCTACGCTGCGCGGAAAGTTCGAAGACGAGCTGGTCCGGATCAAGGGCGTGCTGGACGAGGCGACGGGGGACAGCGTCCTGGTGATGAACGAGAGCTTCGCCTCGACCACGCTGCGGGACGCCACGAGAGTCGGTGAGCGGGTGCTCGACCGGATGACCGCCCTAGGGTTGCTCGGCGTGTACGTCACCTTCGTCGATGAGCTTGCGTCGCGGAACGCCGCCTGCGTCAGCATGGTGGCCACGGTGGTCCCCGACAATCCGGCCGAGCGGACGTTCGTGATGGTCAGGAAACCCGCCGACGGTCTTGCCTACGCGGCGGCGATCGCCGGCAAGTACCGGCTGACCTACCGCCAGCTGAAGGATCGGCTGGCCTGATGAAAGCCTTCTTGATGTACCCGGACCGGGATTTCGAGCTCGAGCGGGACCTGCCCCCGAACGAGGCCGACCTGAGCAGCGACCTGGAGTTGGGCACTCTCCTGCAGGCGATGGCGGGCGGCGACAAGTTCCTGCTCGACGTGGCCAGGCACGGCCTTCATTCGGGCCTGGCCAGCCCGGCTGAGATCGTGTACCGGCAGCACGTTCTCGCCGACTGCGTGGCCCAGCCTGGCGTGGTCCGGGATCTCTACGACGTCGCGGTGGCCGCGATCACCGGGGAGAGGCATCTCTTTGGCTGGACGATGCGGGATTCGCCGGACTCCATCCTGTACCGCGCGCGGCTGGTGATGCAGCTGTACCTGGACATGTTCCGGCGGCTGCGGGGCATCGCCGATGCCCAGGCCGCCAGCTTTGGATCCGAGGGTTTCACCCGGTTCTTCGCCATGCTCACCGGGGAGCTGGCCGATGGGTACCTGGCCGAGATAGAAGCTCAGCTCGGCGAGCTGGCGTTCCGCCGCGGCACGTTGATCAGCGCCAGGCTCGGACCGGGCGCCAAGGGCACGGGTTACGTCCTGCGGCGGCATCCAGAGCAGGGCTGGCGGGACCGCGTACCCGGCCTGAACAGGACTGGCTACACGTTCTACGTCCCGGAACGGGACGAGAGCGGGATGAGGGCGCTGTCGGATCTGACCAGCCGGGGAGTCAACAGCACCTCGAGCGCGCTGGCCCAGTCCGCGGACCACGTTCGGTCCTTCTTCGAGATGCTCCGCGCCGAGCTGGGCTTCTACCTGAGCTGCCTGAACCTGCGGGACCGGCTGACGGCCAAGGGCCGCCCG
>Ga0302325_10020296_pt1 | contig 13937 bp, 9 predicted proteins | sample Palsa_T0_2_FD_201948 | JGI IMG/M metagenome (GOLD analysis project Ga0302325, IMG submission 201948) | Peat permafrost microbial communities from Stordalen Mire near Abisko, Sweden - Palsa_T0_2 | ecosystem: Environmental > Terrestrial > Soil > Palsa > Peat permafrost | place: Sweden: Abisko... | reverse complement strand
CGGATCAGAGACCGGATAATCAAATTTATTCTATTCTATGACGGGAATGCCGCCCAAAACAACGCTCTTTAGCCTCCCTTTTAATATTCAATGAAACCACATTTTACCAAACATCCTCCCACATCTCAACAACAAAATTACCAAATCCAATCCATCACCCTCCGTCCCCTAAATCCCTCCTAAGCCAGCCACAGCAATATGAATACCTCAAACCGCATATCTGCACCACCTCCCTTATACCACACTGCAAAGATCCTTGTCTTCAACCGTGCGGCAACGCCTCGAGTATTCTTGGCTCCCAGCCCCTTTCTCGCATCGATGCATTCGCCTAACATGAAAGACCAAAACCTCATTTGCATACTGTAAATCTATTTACTGGGCCTGCCTTCTAAGGATGCTTAAGTGTATATCATCTTTAAAAGAAACAGCGGGTAGGAATCGAACAAGGAAACGAAATGCTCTTGATTTGGGGATGAGTGGACGTGGTTTTAGTCACTGATCCTAGCAAGGCTGTTTGAAAGGAGGAGGATTTATTTTATTGAGAGAGTTGGAAAATATCTCATTGATACCGTCAGAAGTCGTTTTAAATAAGTGTACTGTCATACATCATAATTGTCGCTTCATCTTACATCCTCATCGCAGCGTCTTCTTCCTCCCAGAAGACCCTTTCCTCAGCCACGCATTTGAAGAACTAAACCCTCGATCAGCTACCTCATCGCACTTCGATATCCTTTGACCCGACAGTGCAAGCTGAGCCACAATTGGTTGCGACTGCACCTCTGTGAGCCCACACAGCCCGTAGTGACTTCTCCAGCAAAATTCGCAACCAGACACATATGCGCAAGATCCGTTTACCCACTTTCCCGAAGAATACAATAGCTAGCGCTCGTGCAATAATGTAAGGGAAACGATACTCGTGCCGACCAGTTGCAAAGATTCGTAATACCGAATATTCTCCCAATATTGAGCGGATCGAGAATGCAGGCGATAATCGAGCCAGATCCCCAGCAATCAGTGATAAATTGTGATAGGGCAGCTACCATGAAAGCAGAGGCTTTTGATCTCGAATCTTTGTGTTCTCAAAGGCGTGGTGTTGTGGATTTAGGGTTTGTTGTCAAGACTGTTGGTGAATTGTACTGTAAAAACTAGGTAATTGGGAAGCTGTGGCTCGATAATGAGACTGCGATGTCACGCCACGAGTCAAAGGATACGAGTTTGGCATAATTACATGAGTGCGAGAGGATGCCCAGGAGTTACTGAACGAAGGAGTTGTTGCCACAGTGGTCCACTGTTCATTCCTTCTGTGAATAACATTGCAGACGAGAAATGCGACGAGTTGAGGATAATTCCGGTTGTGCCAAAGTGTGAGCTTATTTGCGAAAATTCGATGATAGATGGACGTCCAATTTACAGTATCTTGATGTAAGGTGTTCTACAAATTGGTATGAAGAGACTTTCCTAGTGAGTTGTGTCTAGCAGGTTGCCAGAGGGAGAATGTCGGTGGAAATGTTATAAATTGTGGTTGGGATTCCGTTACAAATCGTTATAATAATTGATTAGAAAGCTTTAGAGGAAAGATAGTTGTACATCGAAAGAAAGAGCACTAATGGTAGTTATGCCAGAAGTTGAGGTTTGGAGCAGCGCAATTATCGCAGTTGCAATGTGCTGACCTGCCACCAAAAAGACCACGTACAGCCACCGAGGACCTTTCAACCCCACTCAACGTCCCCAACGCCGCCACAACTGTGGCTACGGTTCGATGGAACTCTTATCGGAAGCGAGATCTCAATAGGTCGCTTGCTTGAGCCTGCGCTTCTCCTGGAACAGCAATCGACGAAGTCGAATACGAGTAGGATTATATGGCAAGCACTACCACTATCAGCATCTAGCCTCAGAGAAGAAAGCAGAAGTACTCACCCAATCGTGATTGCTAACCACATCTCGATACCATTGAACGGATCAGCCGTGTAGGCCACGGTGCTTACAGCTTGGCTCTTCCCCCATTTGTCGAATATGAGCATGAAAAAGCTCAAGATGAGCAAACCTATTGTGATTATGTCGAGGCCGACCAGCACGAAAGGGCTGACGCGGTGGATCGAGAATTTGAGAGTGCGATGGCTGGCTAGAGCAGCGGCCTCGGCGGTGTCAAGAAAGAAAGGTAATAGCGTCTATTGAAGATTAGAACATGTCTCCCATTAATTGCGACGTCGCGGTATTGTGGGGCAGCGAAAAGGGGGTTTCGCTTGATGGGATCCACAATTTTTTTATTTACTTACGGAAATGAAGACAAATGCCCATGTCTTGTGGATCTTGATCCCAACAAAAGCAGCAATTGCAATTCCGATCATACTTGCAAGAAGCCCGATGCATCGCAAGACAAATTGAAAGCCGAGTAGCGCTGTGGGTCTTATCTGAGGCCTCACCAGCGAGCTTGTGGAATTATTTTTTTGTTGCGGCATCGTGAAGTTTTTGGTATCATACGATAGATCTTCAAAATGAACTGCGTAGAGTTTCACCAGAAGAAGATCCTGATCGTTTTAGTAGATGGGCCTGGGGGGAGGTCGTAGAGTGGGTGAATTTCTTTGTAGCTGCAAGGCGCCTTCCAGCCGGTCCGTGCAGTTGCACAACTCTAAATGTCATTGAGAAGAGTTCACAGGCTAAAGGCTGGAGCAATGCATTCATAACATTATCTGATTCCTGAAACAGTTGCCCTGATATCTCAAACAAAGCACAGGCTCATTTCGTGTAAGAGCTGCACCCCGCATATTCGCGTAAAGTTAATGGACCAATAAATGGTCATCGACTTGTACAACGAATACAAAGGACCAATTATCAGATGTTTGTAGATGATTGACACACAATTACTAGAATCCTAGGGAATAGAATTTATTGTTCAAAGGCCACTGCGCACTTGCTGCAGGGTTTCAGAACTCGATATGCCGAATGAAGGGATAAGGGGAACAAGAACTCAAGCAGTAAGGTATGGTATCACAGTGACGGCGTCACGTGCACTATAATACATCGCCAAATTCCGCCATTGACAACTTGAAACAGGGAGTAGATTTTGACAGATTTCACTTAAACCTGAGGAAGGGCCTTGCCAAGGTGCAGATTTATGATTACTTCAGTCCAATGTTTGATTCGTCGTCGCTTGGGCTTCTTCTGCAAGTAACCAGTATTTAGCAGACAACCGCGACTCCGAATAACTCCTCTGAAAAGCAGTGCTCTGCTCCAGTCATCATGGCTCGGACGACACATGGTTTGGCAAGGCAAGGAGCCGGCATTCCCGGATGGCAGAAGTCACAGGTCTAACGGCTGTCAGCTGTGGGAGGGTGCAGAAGCGCAAGGCTGTGCAGCAACGGCAAGTGTCTCGAGGTCGAGGATGACTTCGCTCTCACTTGTCATCCGAAGCAGCCGAGATCGAACCGGCAGCAATGGCAGATTCCTGTGACAGGCGAACTTCCTCGCCTCCCCAAGATCAGACAAATCGTGTAAATAAATGAATGAAACGCACGGAAACACACAGCTGTGACTGCTTATTGTAACGCATGCAAGGAGGGTTGCGGTCACTTGATGGGGAAGGTTGACCGATGCAAGACGTTAAGGTTGTGTGCTGGAAGCTTTTTTCGAAGGACGGAAAGCTTCGACACAGCATTCTAATTCATGCGCACATGACTATTCTCAGAGCATATCACCGTATGGCATTCGCTATTGGCGATCATGCTGCATCTTGCGAGTGAAGTGCCGGAGACCTGATTCCAAACCCAAAGGCATAATGCCTGGAACACTGTGCATCAATAAATATACGACTCTGCGCTGTTCTCTGACCAGGCCCGGAGAATTTGGATTGATGACGTTGACGACTGCCGGGCAGTGACAATTCTGCAGAATGGTGACTGTCTGATTCCGAGGGATTTGAAATACTTGAGAGATTTTGGACGGGGTTGAGGAGGCAGTGCACCAAAAAGATTCCACACTCTCCACCATCGATTCGGATCCTTTTCTACTCTTGGCACCCAGCTCGGGCCCGAGAGGCCACTCGCCATCGTTGCCCAGATTCCCACCCTCTGCGTGCTTTTGCGACCTCCTCCATCAGGCGCGTGGCTGCTGAGACGGCATGCCGGAGTGGGTAAGCTAGGACTGGCTGGCTGGACTGTTGGTGCATTTGTAAAGAGCGGAGGTTGAAGAAGCCGGCTGCGGCCCTGGTGGCGATCCTCGTAATATTCTTCCCCCGCGCCCAGCATTGCCAGGACAGTAGAGTGGAGAAGTAGGACTTGGGTGGGCTTGGGGCCTGGGGCTTGGAGGGGCTTGAAGATTATTTGTGCTGGGACTGGGAGTGGGAGGAATTAAGAAAAAGAATGGCTGCACCACTTTCTCATCCTCACACCTGCAGTGCTGCTTATCCCTTACCTACCCTAGCCTTTGTCTTGTTACTTTAAAACTAAAACTATCCCCTTTCCCTACCAGAACGAGGCCAGACCAAACATCAAACATCAAACATCTAACTTCTAACATCTAACATCTACCGGTAACCATTGCGTCTGCTCTGCTTTGCCTTGTCTTCGCTTCGCCTGGTTCTGCTCCACTTTGCACCTATCGATCCCTTATCGCATGAAGCCGTCCTAACCTTATCCGTTACTAAGCAGCCTCCAAACCGGAACTCGGGTTTCACACTACATCGATCTGAACCTCACAGGCATTTGCGGCCTTCCAACATCTTTCCACAACAATACCTGGACATGTGAGTGAAGGCTCCGACAAACACCTTCACATTTCCTTCTTTCTGGTCAATCATGGCAGCGTCGACCGTTGCGAGAAGCATGGCGAGTTTCTTCACCATCGCCCTTATTGCGATCTCACTCGCTTCCGCTCAATCCGTGTCACCCTCGAACGCAACTTTGCCGGCCTCAGAGAGCGGATCAGAGACTGTCTTGCGGCTGGTTGGAGGTCCCCTCTTCTCGCAGGCAAACTACGACATTGCTCCGCTCACGGCTTCCGCTGGAAAGGGTGGTAGTCCGACCGTGGTTTCTGTAAGTCGATCAAGAATTGTTGGCAGCCCTTGACAGCAGATGCTGATTTAGCTCTCCCCAGGCAATCAATCTTAGTGGAACCTTGAGGCTGGCAGATTACACAAACGCCAGCAATATTTCCAATTCCGACATTGCTGTCATCAACTGCGATCCTAATGGCTCGAATATTGGACCCTCCAACGTGGTCGGACAGGCCGGAGATGCCAAACCAGTGGCCATTGTACTCTATAGTCAAACATCCAAGGAGTGCAATCTCACGGGGCAATATGCCTTCACAACCATGTATACCATGACATCGCTGGAAGCCTCAAATGATCTACTAGAAATCATCCAGGCACATCCTATGGCACAACCCCCTCAGGCGGCGATCAGTGCCAATGCTACGAATACCCAGCAAGCTCAACCTACCGGCCCTGCGGACGCCAACGGCCCAGCACCGACGACTGCAGTCGCTATGAGCATCCTATACAGTATTACAGGTATTATTACCTTGCTGTTTCTGATCATCATTGCTACTGGCGCCATCCGTGCCCACCGACATCCAGAGAGATATGGCCCTCGGACTGGATACGCAGGTAGACCGAGACAGAGTCGGGCAAAGGGACTTGCAAGAGCTATGTTGGAGACACTGCCAATTGTGAAATTTGGAGACCCAGAGCCAGTGAAACCAGGAAGTAGGGATGTTGAGTTGGAGTCTGGCAGTACAAACGTTCATATCACCCCTGCTACTCACCTGTCGACGGTCCCAGAAGCCAATGAAGACGAGGAAGTGAAGTCTCCCATCGCTGCTGCCCGGGCAGTTGACTCGAATGTCGCATCTGGTCTTGGGGCAGCGCAAGCAGAATCGGTAAGAAGTGGACAGGAAACGGCAGTACAAGAAGGCGAGCTAGGCTGTTCAATATGTACAGAGGATTTCAGCAAGGGTGAGGATGTAAGGGTGTTGCCATGTCATCACAAGTACCATCCCGCATGCATTGATCCCTGGCTGTTGAATGTGTCTGGCACGTGTCCATTATGGTAAGTTATTCTCTCAACGTGTCTATCAACTCTACTAACTCAGTCTAGCCGCCATGATCTTAGACCTGTCACTTCGGCCACCGAGAACACAGAAAATACTGTGTCTACCACGGGCGAGGGCGAAGGGAGCGAACTACCTCCACCAATCTCCCCCGAGGCTGGGGAGACAACCGAGGAAGCCAGTGGAGAAGCCAGTGGATCAACTCATCAACGTCGAGGTGTAGCCAGGCTTTTAGATCTGAACCGACTTCGACATGCACCTCCAGACGAGCGCATAGCCGCACTCCGTCAACTACGAGAGCAATCCCAGCGCGAGGGAGCGCCAACCGAGGACGTTGAAGAGATCAGCCGACGAGCGCGATTAACAAATAGATTGAGAGATACCTTCCGGGTCCGAACACGGGCGCAGAACATAACTCCTCCTGCTTCCTCTCCCACAAGTTAGAGAAAAGCACATTTCATGTTACATAATTTCACGAAAAGATGGGGCTGGTGACCTTGACATTACGAGCAAACGAAAGCATACGAACCATTTCACATACGGAAGAGTTCGCATAGTACATTATGATACCTTGGCTTCGGGGTCACGGGGCAAACAAATCATAGACGGCGTTTACAGGGGCATCTAATCAGGAAATGGGGTTTGGGGATTTCTGCCTTTTCTTTGTTTCGGGGTGGTCCTTGTATATGCATCGGCGGTTGGGTTCACAGGTGCATATGGAAGGGATGGGAAATAGTACCGCGAGAATGGATTAAGATCATCAGGAGGTACTATTTCGACGAATGGGACTGGCGAAATGAGACGAGATGTAATGGTCTATTGTAATATATTGCGCGATGCTAATCGTTGCGATATCTTCATCCTTGTGCCTTGTTCTTGACTTTCGCGGAAACATATTCGTCTAACCAGGGCAAGTGACTGCCGTTCTCTACATATTCTTTAGATGGTTTCGCAAGTTGAGTAGGCTTAGTGGCTCTATCATGAGGGATTCCTTCCTATACAGCGCCTCACGCACTGATTGTGTCAGTTGCGAAAAATGGACTCCATTGCAGTTCTAGGAGGGGGGTGCTAAGCTCTATATATAGGCCCTAGGACCCTAGTCCCGAAAGGCCTAAATCATGTGATTTGCCCAACTGACAGATTGTTCTGACTGTTTCACGTCCACTATTGCAGCATGAAAGATCAACCCTGTCTCTCGTCCGAGACAATAAGTCCTATGCTCAGCGTTTCAAGCACCACCCTAAGTTCTGACTCACCATCCATTGAGTGTTTTCTCACCTCAAGAGCCGTGCTTACCTACACTAAGTTTGATCACAGCATAAGCTTCCTCGAAAAATCTTCTTGAGGCACGAGTATGGCTTGCGCAAGAAGTGAATCTGTTATGATTGATAGAAAGTTTTGCGTATCTTGCTTCTGCAATTACTTCGCACGATCATTCATCAGATTTTGGTACAGTACAGGACGAGGTCGTTTGCGAGTTGCGGTGCGGTTAATATTGAAAGTATTATAAGTCTTATTTTGTACATGAATATTTTCTTGTCTGGGATTCAGTCTCTTTTACATCTGAAATCTGTATTCGCAATGGGGGTAGTAGATGGGTGGCGTGATCCATCTTGAGTAAGGTAGGGATTACAGCCAGTTTCATTTTCATCTTTGACTTTATCTTGTTGGTGGTGGTGATGGCACGGTCATGGGTGCTGGCTGTATGTTTCCTTTACTACATATTGTACTGTATATTGTGCACTGAAAAATGACCTCTAATGGCAAGCTTGGCAGATGGGTATTTTCTGCTCGAGTTTTACAGGGTGGCATCGAAACTTTTCTCTTGGGTGCTGGCTCTTCCTGCCCAGGAAACATTCCTAAAGCCACTTTGTATTTCTGTTTGTTTTAAGTCCCAAGAGAATTGGGGATTCAAGCATGGTACAGTGGTGGATGTATAACAAAGGACGAATGAAACGAGTTTGTCAAAGTGGTAACGATGGGCGATTATGCTACTTTCTCATAATCAAGGAAGAACTAGTATCTCGCATTACAGAATCTTTTCCTCCCGTGGTGTGCGTTCGCCTCAAGCACTTACTTATATCTTATTAGCCTTAGCTGCCTTCTCTGGGTTTCTTTGTAGTGGTGGCGGTATGTAGGGATAGAGTGGGTAAGAAGTAGAAGAGGAGGTGGTTTCTGGGTCATGTGGTTGTGGGTAGTGTAGCAATTGTGTTGCTTATTGAGTTTGGAACGTTCGTTTTCGGGGGGCGGGTTGAAAATAAATGGGTGTGGAGAGGGTAGTTCTGAATTATTAGAATTGGGGTTGTAAGACTTACTCAATGAGAAAGGGGAAGAATGAGGTAATGGGTAAGATGAAATGATAAAACCCGTGGAGAGAGATTCACTGAGTTTAAAATCGAAATAAAAGTTCTTGTCCCAAGGTAACGCCGAACGTTTTTTCGATGTGCGGCAGAAAAGGTGGGAGAGATTCACTGGGTGGAGAGGTGAGATAGGATGAAATCAATGTTCAGGGGAAAGTTGAGGCAATTGATTGATTGCGACGAACAGGTGATAAGATTCACTTTTCAGCTCAGGGTCGAGATGAGACTCAATATTGAGAAGCCGGATGGCACTGAAGTCGATGCATTTCATAACTAGTGCCTTGATCCGATTTCCTTCTTATTCATATCTTTCCATGCTGTGACTAGTGCCTCTTCTTTCAAAGTGCAACTCTACTTAGATATAGTCAGCAAATGAGTTGGTTCGTGACTTTTGGTCTCTTGCTTGTATGGTAGGTGCTTGACCACACTGGGCTTGTGGGACCGATTGAGGGTGCCATGCCTCATGGTCGAGTAATATCCACAAGGAGTGTATCACTACATTTTCCAAAGAGCTTAACCGAAGTCTATTACCAAAGACACGAGAAGGTGCTTCCATGTCGGTAACATACTGTAATAGCTAGCGAGCCCAGGACAATAGTCGGAATTTTGTCAAGACAATTTCCAGCTTTCATCCAAAGTCCAGATGAATAGATCGTTTTGCTTCAAGAACTACTCGTACGACGTGCAACAAAACTGCGATGATCCCGATTCGCTCTAGATCTTTCAACAATATATCTAATTCACTTTCGGTCATATTTTGTAGCTAATGGAGTTGTTTTCGATTCTCGAACACATTCTCAATGCTTCAATAGAACTGAAGCGCGAGAGAAGAGGACGATTTGTGAGACTTCATAACGCAGGTTGAGAATCGAGTGGAGGTGAAAAGCAGAGGGTTGGCGCTATGCAAATTGGAATAAACTGGTGAAAGGACTGGAGATGTTCTCTGTAACTTGCCTGAAATACTGTCGATTTTGATCCACTCGAGATATCATTATAATAAGTTTTGTTATACCGAAACCCGGCCGAATTCTGAAAGCGGTATGTAACAAACTGCCAGAATCATGAAACGGTGTATTCTTGACCAAGTTTTCAATGTTTCGCAACTGTTGGGACAGAATGTACAACAAACCAAGACAAGGCAGCCAAATTAATTTTCATATGCAAAGCTAGAGGCACTTTGGCTGAGCTGGCAGGGAAGGGAAGGAGGGCACACGGAAGGAAGTAACAAGCATCAACCAAAACACAGAGGAGAGAACCAGTGTTAATGGACATCTGCCTCCATTATGACTCGGAGATGTTAAGAAAAGCATTACCCAAAATGCCGCGAGGCCCCTTGCCTGATATCTTCACCCATCATCATCGGTATCATATACACAATCCCAACCCATCCTAAGTTTACCTAAACTCCAAATCCTGTTCCCATCCAGATTTTGAACGTATCATTTTCAACCGGTAGCCGGTTGCATCGTCCCATTTTCCAGGAGCAAGCCATCTAGCCGCAAGAGACCCAGACTCATCAACCCGTTGCCCGTACTCCCGCTCCCGATCCGCATTGCCCAGCGCCAGCGCGAGAGCAGGTCATTGATCTCGGCCTGCTCGGCTTCTGATTCGGAGGTGACAAGAAGCTGCATCAGAAATGATGAAGCTATTGCGAAGTTTGCTCGTGACCCTGGTTTCCCGTCAGTATGGAAGTTTAAGCGAGAGGGGAAGGGGGCCGCGTACAGGAATGCCAAAATGCATCCAGAGCCCCGCGGCCAAGGTTCTCCACAAACTCGACGACTTCTTTTGCACACTCTTTTGCTCCGGCTCGTACAGCTAGTCGGCTTCCCACGATCCCGTGATCTTCTTCCTCGACAGTGGTGAGATTTTCCAGGGGCCGAAGGAGAGCTCGGAAGAGGGTCATTGTTGCAACTATATATGCTAGTGACAGTGATGGATTTCCACTAAGTCGGGCCAGGCCTCTTGAGTCTAGGCGATCTGGTTGCCGTAAAGATAGAGCGGGAGGTAGCGAATCGTTCCACATTTTCAACCGAGATCTCAGCGAACGAGCAAGATCCAAGGAAAGTGTAAAGTCTTTGGATGTACGTTGTATAGCTCGTAATGAGTAATACGAATCCATGATATCACTCAGTATCATAGTGAGCTCTGATAGTAGACGGAAATGGGTGCAGTCTGCTTCCGGATCGAGAAAACTAGGGATACCATTGGAGTTTGGATCAAGATTGGGCTGCTCAAGGTCGGAGTCTGTAAGAGGCAAAACATCAAAATCGTCCGATCGAATATGGCTAGGCATTCCAGCTCCAAGAGACGCCCATTTGTCCATGATGAAGACACCATACCAAAGTCGTTTCCTCAAAGTCATTTCCCATGTTGGTATGCTGATCCAATCACTGCAATCTTTAGTGAGCCCCAGTATCTGTGCTAGACTGACTGTCCATCCCACGAGACTTGTCTTCCAAGGGGTGTCGGTCGTGTATCGATTTGTGGGAGCACGCTGAAGTAGGAGTAGGCAGGCTTGTAAAGTGGCCAGTCGAGGGGTGTGTAATTCTTGAGTGACGGCAATCCATGACATACGGAATAGCTGGTGGGTCGAAGGAGGCGAGTGAACAATAGTTGTAGCAAGGAGATCGTCATAAAGCATAAATGGTAAGGCCGTAGCGTACATTGCGGTTAATAACGACATAGGTAATGTGTGCAGCACAGAGGGAGATATTTGACCGTTGATAAATACTTCGCTTTTAGACAGAATAGGAAAGTATGGGTATACAAATCGAAAGAAGAGGCCTATCAATCTCAAAGCTTCTTGCTCAGTAAACATGTGGGCGATGTCGGAACGGTGTTTCGCAAGCACGTCCTCTTCGACTCGGGGTTCGCCCTTCTGGGCCATGCTGTCATCTGCCAGCATGAAGACAACAGGAGGTTCTCCCTTCTCGCCGGGCATTGCATTCTGGTTCGAGGTGCTCTTGATCCGGCGGTACGTCAATTTCGAAATGGTACATTCGTCATTTTCATCGTATCTGTAGTGACGCAGCAGGTATGGATTTGACTCCCCCGTTTCACCAATAAATCGAGCACATCTCGCTGCTTGGGAGTCGAGGGGCCGGATCCGTGTTCCTCCTTGCATCATCTGCAAGTATGGGTCCATGTAGTGGATAGGGGATGCATCTTGGTTTTGGCCCATATGGTGCAGCTGGTTCGGAGACGAGTCTGGGTCGACACCCATCCCATTGTGTCCGTTAAGGCCATTGAAAGACTGTTCCTCGTTGTATTGTGCAATGAATCCGGGGCTTAGTTGGGCTGCCGTGACATCGTATTGCTGGATCGCGGCTGAAGTGGGGATATAAGTTAGCATTGTGGCTCTTGAGATGCAAACACTTTGCGCAGCTTACTGGACACTCCACTGCCCTCACCATTGCTGCTAGAGGCATTTGGCCTTCTCTTCTTCTTCGGCCGTTCCACGAAAGTACACTGTCGCCCGTGAGACGCGCAGAGGGAACACGGCGGGCCTACATCAATCTTGCACGCCACTTGTCTTTGCCTGCAGAGGTCGCATGGCCTATACTTCCGAGACTTGTAAGATCGCGGACCGGGCACCGGGGGAGCCAACTCGAGCCCATTGAAAAAATCGGTTGGCGATAGTGAGGGTTGCGCGAAGCTGTGGGAGTCCATGTTGCAAGTTGGACGTCAGACACAAAATACCCTCAATGCCAGCTCCTTATCGGCTCCTTTATCGGCGTAGCGTTGGTTCTGCGCAACAGCGCCGCGGCCCTGCTCACCTCTCTTTGCATTCAGGCGGGAACAGCAAGTTTCGGAAAGCTCATCGAGGGTCCCATTATTTGCTAAGAGATGAAGTTCAAAAGAGTCGCGCATTGCGGGGCCGGACCCCGTTGAAAGCTGGGCCCTGTCTGCTCAGAGGCCGCCATCGGGCAAGGTGTTGGCCGGTCCCTATCTCCTCGAGCTGAGCAAGCCACCAGAGCCCTCAATGGCCAGCTAAGTTGTATGTTCAGCTCAAGGTTGGTCCACCAGAGCCTCCAAAAGAGGTCAAATGGCATTTCTGTGCGACTTTATTTCCATGTTTTCCTGCTGGCGCGACGTTGCCCGTTCAATCTTTGGTACCCAAGCTTTATAACGGAAGGAGCGAGGGAAAGAGAGGGGTGCTTCTTTCGTTTGTTCGTAGCCACCTCACCTTGGGAATAGATCTTCTTTTTGCCCTCGTCTTACCTTTCTGCCAACGTTGGTGAGTGCCGAGAGCCTATCCCGTCACACGCTTAAGCCCCTTTTTGTACTCAAGTACCCCTGAACGATGAGCTCTCTACCCTCAGTCACAGGTTCTTCAACCAAATCTATCAACATCCTCCTTATCAACCCTAATGGAACTTCGTCTATGACAGAAGCTTGTTTGCGATCATTGGAAGCTACATTGCCTCCACATTGCACAGTTACTGGTTTCACGGCGCCCCACCCAACTCCATCGGCTATTGAAGGTCACCTCGATGGAGTCTTCTCTGCAGCGGCTGCAGCTCGTGCCGTTATACCCATAGCCTCAAGTTACGATGCTTTTCTGGTTGCTTGCTTCAGTGCCCATCCTCTCATCAATGCCCTTCGAGAAGAGCTATCAGGTCCCGTGATTGGTATCATGGAAGCTGCGCTGTATTCTGCTAGGATGCTTGGTGGTCGACTTGGAATCGTGGCAACTGGGGCAAGGAGCAAGATCATGCATGAGGATGCTATCCGATACTATGGCTTAGATGGCTTCTCGGTGGGTTGTGAGACGACTGGACTAGGAGTTCTCGAGTTGGAAAGACTACCAAGGGACAAAGTACTGGGGTTGGTGGGAGAAGCGGCCAGAAGGCTTGTTCAAGAGAAGGGAGCGGATTGCATTGCTTTGGGCTGTGCAGGAATGACGGAGATGAAGATTAGATGCGAAGAGACTGTAGGAGCAAGAGAAGCAACCGCTCAAGTCATTGATGGAGTAGGGGTTGGAGTCCAACTCTTGATTGCACTGGTAAGGGAAGGGCATGTAACTGCGAAGGGAGGTGTATACAGAAGTTCTCAAGACGGGAGAAGAGCAAGGGGCCAGGATTGGTTGTAAGCAATAAAAGAATTCAAATTGCATTCTATATAGAGTCTTGCTAGATCTTGTCTGTACAATGAAAACGTATTTAGAGTAACTCTGGCTCAATGACGCCAGTTTGCAGCGTGATCAGAGAGTACTGATCGACCCTTCTATGCCTGTCAAAATCAAAAGTCTTCTCCTTCCCTTGTCTACAATCCTCCAAGTCAATTTCAGCGAATATAATCTCATCATCCTTCGTCTTCGCTTCCGCAAGCACATATCCCTCTGGAGAAGTAATACAGCTCCCTCCGATCAACACATATTTCCCGTCTTCCAATCCTGCTTTCGCAGCACTGACTGAAAAGCAGCTGTTCATGTAAGAGTTGCTTTGCATCACTAACTTATGATGAAACACTGCATCGTCTTCTGCCTCTTGGGGAGTCATGGGCTTCCTTGTACCCCACAAATCAGGC
>Ga0302325_10020291_pt1 | contig 13939 bp, 8 predicted proteins | sample Palsa_T0_2_FD_201948 | JGI IMG/M metagenome (GOLD analysis project Ga0302325, IMG submission 201948) | Peat permafrost microbial communities from Stordalen Mire near Abisko, Sweden - Palsa_T0_2 | ecosystem: Environmental > Terrestrial > Soil > Palsa > Peat permafrost | place: Sweden: Abisko... | reverse complement strand
GCAGCAAAACGTCTTTCCGTCGCCCTGCTCGGTAGTTACCGTGGCGCCATGGACGACGTATTTGGGCCACTTGGGCGTCGTCTTTACCCAGTCAATCAGCTTGCGGGCGTGCTCGCGCCACTCGGGGTCCTTATCCGGGTTCAGGAGAACATAGCGAGCGTATTCCAGCGGGATGACCTGGTTCATGTTCTCCATGTTCGGTGTGATGTCTTCGAAGTAACCCACCCAGACGTTGTTCTTCATCGGGTAAGTTTGCAGCCAGTCCCAAGCACCCTGGCGGACTCGCTGGTAGGCAGCGACGTCGCCCTGCCCCAGGCGAATCAGTTCGTCGAAAAGCATGATCGGCTCGACCACGTTCGCGGAATACGGACCCATCCCGCGGCCCTCCACTTTGCCGTCGCGAGCGTAACAACGCACCGGCCACGGCGAGTTTTGCGCGTCCCCGGTCTTGTAGTTTTTCACCAGCGCGTTGGCACATCGTTGGGCAGCCTCGAGGTACTTGCAGTTGCCGGTCATTTCGTAAAGGCGCAGGTAACCGTAGCCCTCCTCGCCGACGATGGGCGGTTCCAGATAGTCCTCACCGTGACGGCTCCAGCCGGTGTAGCGGCGATTCCCGGGATTGGCCGAAGTGTATGGCACGCGCGCCCATGCGTAGTTCTCTGGCGTCAAGCCATTCTCCAGTTCGTAGTCGACGAAGTCCTCCAGAAACGTGATCGTATTGGCATTGCCCGTGTATGGGTAAAGATGCTCCATGAAGCCCTGCATCATGGCGCGCACGTATGCCGTGGAGTTGACATAGTGCAAATCCGGCTGCATCTCAAAGGTGGTGCGGTCGAAATCAAAGCAGCAATAAAAGTAATGAGTGCGTTGGCGGTTGTGCTGATCCCACAAAATGCTCCATTGCGTAAGGAAGTGAGAGCTATAGGAGTATCCCGTATTATCTGGCATCGGCCAGGGAAGCAGCTTGCCCCCGGAATCGAGTTGCACCGGCCGGCCGGCGATCGTACGTGCGTCGACCGTCGAAACGGTGGGAAACGGATTTTGGGCTCCCACCGACGCAGCACTCAAGACCACCAACGCGGCGCAGAAAGCGAGACGATTCACAATTTACCTCCGACGTTATCGACTGGTGTCATTTTTCGCGATCAAGAATGGGGGCGAGGACGAACCCTGCAACTGTCAAGACCGGTGCCCCAAGCCACTCGCGGCAAACCAGCGTGCGCTTTGGGATGCTCCTAAAACTGCGAATCGAGAAGTCGGGCTCCGCATGGGTCGGGGAAAACTGGACCCAGACGGAGCCATCCTTCGGCGCGTCTCACGCTTAAAAACTTAATTTCAATCCCAGTTGAATAATTCGGGCGTTGACGGACGCGCTGGTCACCGATCCCATCGCGGGATCTCCGACCGTCAGGTCTGGAAGTCCATAGTTGGGATGGTTGAACAGGTTTTGGAAATCCGCCCTGAATTGCAAGTTCAGTCTTTCCGCTATGCTAAAGTTTTTGAAGAGCGAGAAATTTACCTGCTGCAACCCATCGGCCCGCACTACGTTCGTTCCCTCCGAGCCATACGTGCCTGGAACAAGGTCGTTCACAAAGCAAGAGGTATTGAACCACTCGTTCAAATTTCGGTTGGAAATATTTGGATTGCAGCCGCCCACGACGTCTGGCCGGTTGGACTGTCCATTGTTCAATAAGCTGACCGGCGACAAGACCGTAAAGGGTGGGCCGCTGTGGATGGCGAGGAAAAGGCTGGTCCCCCATCCTCCCACCACTTGATTTACAACCGAACCGGAGTTGGACAGAAGGGTCTGCCCCTTGCCAAATGGCAGTTGATACACGATCTGGGCATTGAAAATCAGGGGAATGTCAGCCTGGGTAGGCCCGTAATACTGGCTGATGTCCAAAGGGTTGGTGTTAAACCCATTGGAAAATGTTCGTGAATAGGCAAAGGTCCCGAACACTTGAAGATTTTTCCCAACGTTGCCACGCAGCGTGGCAGTCAATGCGTTGTAACTCGAGCTCGATATCGACTCGGATATCGGGATGTCGAAGAGGTTCGGGTATTCGCCGTACAACGGGCGATTTAGATTGTAGTTGATCCCGTTGATCGGGCTGGGAGGCGCCTGATTGATGTTGATAGTTACAGGGTTATTCCCCCCGTAAACGCCAATGTAGCCCAGGTCAAACACCAGGCTGGAGGTCAACTGGCGTTGGATATCAAGGCTATACTGCGACACTTTTTGATTTTTCCAGTTATGCGCAACACCCCTGACGAATTGCCCGGGAGGGATCACAAACGCGCCTGAGCTATTTTTTTCGGCAAGGGCGGTAGGCAAGCCATTGCCAGTAATCGTCAACGAGGGAGTTAGGGAGTTCGGCGTCAAAAACTCCTGCCGGACGTAATAGGGGTACGTGGCTCCCAAGACGGTTAGTAGAGACTGCGCACCACCGCCGCCGTTATTGACGCCATTGGGGGAGAAACCCCAATAGTTTTGCCAATACGAGATGCCCCATCCCCCTCGAATACTGGTCTTTCCGTCGGGACTCCACGCAAAACCGATGCGGGGTTCAATGTCACCATGGTCCGGGTTAACGCCAGGACTACGATCCGATCCCGTTGCCACGGCGAGTACGTTGGTCTGGGTATCCCAGTTCGATTGGCGGTTGAACCGCTCGACCGGAAGAGTCCAGTCCTCCCAACGTAATCCCAGATTCAAGCTGAACGTCCGGGTGACGTGAAAGTCGTCCTGGGCATAATAGCCTTGCTCCCAATAGGTTTGATAAGGGAAGCCATAGTCGAATTGCGTTCTGGCACTCTCCACCGGTGTGCCCAAAAGAAACGAGGGGAAGGCAAAGTCAGCAGCGGTTCCATTATAAGAGGTCATGGATGGTGAAAAATAGAATCCTCCGCGCGGATCATCGCCGCCGATCGTGTCTGCCGACGTATCCTCCACGTGGTTGACCATCGCTCCAAACTTCAGCGTATGTTTCCCCTTAACCCACGTAAAACTGTCACTTAGCGAAATCGTATTCGAGACGATAAACGCGATCCAGTCCGGTTGGGACAGCGTCGAGTATGGATTCACGTCTACAAACTCGGCCAGACCCGTTGCTGTCCCAGCACCGGCGGGATTCCCGTTGGGGATGCCAAACAGATCGTTGTATGGTTTGCCCAACGTATTATTCGAGGTATTCACGTCCGTGCGGTTGTACCCCAAACGAATCTCGTTCATTTGTGAGGTGCTGAAGGAATGGCTCAGCGTCAACCCCATGTTTTGGTTGTAGGTATTGCTATTGGCGCTGTTTTCAATGAACGGATTCACGGTGGGGGGATTCGTGAGGCTGGCTCCCAGAGCCGAATAGCGGAAGAACAGTTTGGTGGTGTCGGAAAGCGAGTAGTCGACGCGCCCGTCACCCTGGTTCGAGTATTGGCGAATGTCGTTCAAGTAATAGAAATTGTTGGAGATCCCAGGCAGGTTGGCCAGCCCGAAAACCTGCGCCGCGGCCATGTTCTTGGCGGCGGGGTCCCACAAGCTCGCCGGAATGATATTCCCGGGAAAGGGCTGCACCGACACTTGGTTTCCCTGAGCGTCAAACACCCGCGTAAACGGATTGTAGAGCTGCCCATAGGTATTTCCGGCCGCGTCCAAACCCTGGCTGGGGTCATAAAGTTCCGAAAAATTGCCCCCGTACATCAGGGCGTCCGGCGCCGAGGCAATCACGGGATTGGCCTGCAGATCAGGAGTGCGCTGGAAGTTAGCGAAGAAAAAGAGCTTGTCCTTGATGATTGGCCCACCGAACGAACCCCCAAATTGGTTTCTTTTGAAGGGTGTGGCGCTGGTGGCAAAGAACGGGACGGCATTTAACTTGTCGTTTTCCAGGTACTCAAACGCATCCCCGTGAAATTTATTGGTCCCAGACTTGGTGACCACGTTGATCACTCCGCTCGCCGAGAATCCGTATTCTGCGTCAAATTTACCGGTATACACGTCGAGTTCTTCAATATCGTCCTCGGGAGGCACCAAGCCGATGTAGCCATTTTGCGGCTCCCTGGCTGGAATGCCCTCGATATAGATCGTATTGGCGTTCGCATCCATCCCGCCGAATGCAGCGAGCTGAGGATTTGTCAAACCGACCGCGGAACCATCCTCTCCGCCGTTGGTGCCGTAGTTCCCGGTGGACGGGCCATTACTTGCCCCAGGCATTAAGTTAAGTTGAAAGAGCGGGTTGCGATCTATGTTCGGCAGAGCCTGAAGGGTAGCGGAGCCGAAGGTATATTTCTCCTCAGAGTTTTCGGTATCGACCGTCACCGGATTAGCCTGCACCTCAACGCTTTGTTGGACTTGTCCCACGGTTAACTTGAAATCGAGACGAACCGTATGTCCCGCAGTCACTTCCACGTTGGTCTCAACGCTGGTAATGAAACCCGATTTGGAAATCTGCATTTGGTACGTTCCCGGCACCAGGTAATTCACCAGGTAATTTCCGTCTTGGAGCGTAGTTGCTTTGGTTTCCGTGTGCGTGGCAACATCGGTTGCGGTTATGGCCGCGTCAGGGATGCTTGCTCCCGAAGGATCGGACACGAAGCCTGCAATTGTTCCGGAATTCATTTGGGCCCGCAGGGCACACGGGCAGACAAGTAGGCTCAGGACCACCGCTGGTAGAAGCCTATGAAGAAACCTACGCTGCGCTTTGACACCAGTGCTTTTCATGTACGTATCCCTCCCGGACAGCAAATCCCCCAAATGCCTGATGATCGTTTCGCACACTGGAATGCAATCGTCAAGTGAAAAATTATCATTTTCGCTCCGATTCGGACCGTGAAGCGTGGCGCGAAGCGGAATTTTGCCGCCGAAGTTAGTTGGAAAGCGCCTTTCCTTCCTTCGCAATCGGTTGTAATTTCTCTAACCGCAGTTCTATTCTTAGCCAAGAACGACTCAGAGTGGTCATCAGGCTATTTGTCAGGCGAGAACAATGTCAGCCAATAGTTTCCGGAAAAAAGAAATCCTTTGGCTCTTGGCCAACGAGGGCCAACGATCCATTGCCGAGCTCGCTCGCCGCTTCAACGTAGCGGAAATGACCGTCCGCCGGGATTTGCATGCTCTGGCGGAAGCTGGTCAAGTTCTCCGGGTTCCCGGAGGAGCGGTGCTCATCCGGTCGATTACGTTTGAACGTGATTTTGCCGATCGGCTCCGGAAAAATAGCCAGGAAAAGGAAAAAATTGGCCGAGCGGCAGCGGCGCTGGTTGGCGAGAATGAGTCCATTGTGCTCGATTCGGGAACCACTACGCTTAACATTGCTCGCCACCTACGCGGCCGGAAAGACATTACCGTTATCACCTACTCCTTGGCTGTCTTGGACGACCTTCGAGCAGCCCGTGTGGAGATCACCGGAGGAAGATACCGGCGCAGCAGCCTGGATATGGTCGGCCATCAAGTCTCCGAGAGTCTGAGGAAAATTCACGCCAATAAGGTCTTTTTGGGCGCTGCGACTCTCTCCTTTACCCGCGGAATTATGGTGAATGACCCTGACGCTCCGAGGGAATTGTTACAGGCGGGAACCCAGCGCATTCTAGTGATGGACAGCAGCAAAATTGGGAAAGAAGCTCTCTATTTCTACTGCCAGATTTCCGACTGCGAGATAATTATCGTCGATAGTGGGATCAAGGATGAAGACCTCCGCCGCCTCCGGAAACTGGCCAAGACGATCGTTGCGGAATGAAAGCTCCTTCGCCAGAAAGCCGTTAGTGCCCGTCGCTTACCGGCCGCCATTCCATGGGCAGATGACCTGCCAGCGGCATGCCACTTTGACTGGTTGACAGCCAGACCCAGTGGGGGGCATAATCCCCGCGCTTTAATTTTTGTTAAAATTTCACGTAATTGTGCCGAGAAAAAGAAGGGAATTCACAATTCTGCCGCCTCATATTCTCTCGCGCGCTTTTCGAGTTTCCTTAATAACGTGCGTGCTCATTATCTTTGCCGCCACTGCTCTAATGGCTCAGAACCCGGTCATCGGTAATCATCCGGCGGTTTACAGTGCCGACGGAATTCTGCTTCCCTGGACGTCTTGGACCGACGCGATCACCCGAGAAATGAATTGGTATTTTGCCTGTCCCTATGAGAACGGTTATCCCCGTTTCGTGGTCATGACTTTCATGGACGGCAATTATGAGGCGGTTGCCAAGCGGGAAGATTTTATTCCGGCGATGCAAAACGGCATGGGAATCATTTCTTACCTAAAGTATTACTCCTGGACCGGGAAGAGCAATCCCAAGAGCCTCGAGTTCGCACGTCTCATGGGGGACTACCTGGTGAAGGAAAGCCTTACGCCGGACACCGGCAAATATCCTCGTTTTACCCGGTCTACAGGCGTTCGCGAGAAATTTCCGCAGCCGCCGGATTCCGGCCGCCAGGCCGATAGGCCCTATGAGATTGAGCCGGATAAGGGCGGCATTGCCGGGTACGCGTTGGTGCTGCTCTTCGAGGCAACCCAGGAGCAAAAATATCTCGATCAAGCCCTTCAAAATGGGCGTGTCTTAGTGGCGAACATGGGGACGGGCGATGATCAACATTCGCCGTGGCCGGTTCGGGTGGATTACCGAACCGGTGAAGCGCGTGGCCTGGTTGCCGCGAACATGTCGTATATCCTTCGTTTGTTTGACAAGCTGGTGGAGCACGGTCACGCGGAGTTTCGCGACCCTCACGCCAAACTGTGGGATTGGATCAAGAACGACCAAATCCCGAACGCCGCCAAGGATGGCTCCCTATGGGTACAATTTTTCGAGGATTACGATAAGCCCGACAATCGCAACGCCTGGTCGCCGCTCAATCTGGCGCGCTATCTGATTGAAAAGCGAGAGGCGCTGGATCCCGAATGGAAGGCTGATGCCAAAACGCTGATCGATTTCACGGCTCTAAATTTCACCAGCGTCCGAGACGGGGTGCCGGTGAGCGGCGAACAGACCTACGACAAAAAACCATGGGGAGGCGCGCTTTCTACTTATGGCGCCGTCCTAGCGATGTACTCCGCGGCGACGGGCTCCATGGAGTACAAAGCGCTTGCCCGGCAAGCTTTGAATTACTCCCTGTATGCGGTCAACGATGACGGCTGTCCGAGTGACGGTGCTTGGCGCGCGGGCCGGGGGGGATGGCAGGAAGACGCTCACACCGACAGGATTCATAATTTTATGGATGCCCTCACGGCCTTTCCGGAATGGGCCAAATAATCGGGAAACTGTGCGTGCATCACGATAAACCCCATGTGTTGATCATCGGCGCCCGAGGATTTCTGGGGATGCATTTGGCCCGCGAAGCGGCCTCAGCGTTTCAGGTGTTTCCGGCTGCGCTCCGCACGGCGGGCTGGGAGGGGTTAGCGATTGACGTCACGTCGGCACCGAGCATCGAGGCAGGATTCCAGCGTGCTGCTCCGGATGTGGTTGTGCTGCTGGCTGCCATCTCGGATATCGACGCCTGCGAGAACCGGCCTGAACTGGCGGAGGAGATCAATGTTCGCGGCACCGCCCGGGTGGTTGAGGCCTGCGCCAAAAGCGGGGCTAAGCTGGTTTTCACTTCATCGGCGGCGGTATTTGACGGTACCCGGCACGGTTACCGTGAAGGTGACATTCCCACTCCGGTCAGTGTCTACGGAAGAAGCAAGGCTCGCGCCGAAGAACTGGTCCGGCAGGCGCTGCCCTCGGCGATCATCCTCCGGCTGGCTCTGGTGGTGGGCTTTGCGCGAGACCACGGCACGAATGCCATGCTAAATAAATTGGCGGAAAAATTGGGCGCCGGGCACTCCGTTTCGTTCCCCAATTTTGAATACCGCAACCCCATTGACGCCCACACGCTGGCGGGGTTCCTGTTGGAACTTCTGCGGGTCCCCGACGCCAGCGGCGTATTCCACGTGGGCGCTAGCGAGTCGATCTCGCGGTTCGAACTGGGAGTGAAATTAGCGGAAAAATTGGGTTTTTCGCGCGACCTCATCGAGCCCCAAACCGCGCCCTCGCCGGGACGCGCGCCACGCGGCCTCGATCATTTTCTCCTTACCGAAAGGATCCGGGCGACTTGCCGGAGGCCGGTTCCGAGTTGCGATGAAGTCATCGAAAGGGCGATTTATGGATCTTCCTAAGGCAATTCATGAGCTGGAATACAACCATGGCTCGGTATATGGACCCGAGGAGGAGGCCGCGCTCCGCGAAGTGCTCGCAGCGAGCGCACCTTCTTGCGGGCCGAGAGTTAAGAAATTCGAAGAAACCTTCGCGGCCTACTGCGGCGCGCAGTATGGTCTTGCGGTGACCTCGGCGACGGCCGGACTTCAGCTGGCCATGATTGCCGCAGGAGTGGGTCCGGGCGATGAGGTGATCACCACCACTATCAGTTGGATCTCCACTGCCAATGCCGCGGCGGCGCAAGGCGCGCGCGTAGTCTTCGCCGATGTTGACCCCCGCACCCTGAATTTGTCCCGTGATTCCATCGCCGAGAAAATAACCGACCACACCAAGGTGATCCTGCTGGTTCACCTTTATGGTCAGTGCTGCGACATGGACCCCATCATGGAACTGGCCCGCCAGCGGGGCATCCTGGTGGTCGAAGATTGCGCTCACGCGGTAGGGGCCGAGTATAAAGGCCGTCGCGTGGGAAGTCTGGGGGATATCTCGGTATTTAGCTTTCACCAGCAAAAAAATATGGTGACCCTCGGCGAGGGAGGCATGCTGACCACTAACCGCCGGGACTTGTACGAGCGAATGCTGTCGTTCCGGTCGCTCAACTGCCTCACCTACGACCCCAAGGGAAAATACCTGCCGATCGACGAATCCAAGCAACCTATGGGCAAGCGCTATTGGTTCCTGGATTTTGACGATGTGGGTTTCAATTTCCGCATGACCGACGCGCAGGCCGCGGTCGGACTGGTGCAATTGGCCAAGCTCGACGGCTTTAACGCCCGGCGTATCGAGATCGCCAACCTCTATTGCGCGCAATTACGAGGGATTCGTGGTCTCACCACACCGTACGTTTCACCGGACGTGAAGCACGTTTTTCATATTTACAGCGTGCTGGTGGAGCCGGAGTTTCGACTCAGCAAAGAAGATTTCATGTGGGAACTTTACACTGCGAAACGCATTAAGGTATGGTCCCACTACATGCCGATCCATCTCACCACGGCTTATCGCCGGCTCGGGCACTCCGACGGCGAGTGCCCGGTGGCTGAAGCGCTCTTCCACAAATACGTCAGCCTGCCCATCCATCCACGCATGACGGAGGAGACGATCACTTATGTGACCGATAGCATCCGGGAGCTTGCATGACTCCCTTTGAAACACAGGTTGCCGGCCTTCGTGGTGACGGGAAATTCTTTGCCGCCGGCCGCCCTATCTTCATCGGAAGGTGCCCGGGACGCTTGGACCTGATGGGTGGCAATGTGGATTACACCGGCGGACTGGTGTTTGAATCCACCATTCGCGAAGCCACGTGGGGCGCGGTGCAGTTGCGCGACGATCGGCACGTGGTTTTCTGGAATCCGCAGATGGCCGATCGCGGTTGGCAGGAGCGAGTAGAGTTTGAGTTGGATGCCCTGACCGACGATGCCGCAGTCCGCCGCATCGTGAACGCCGATCCCCGGGTGCGATGGACCGCCTACACCCTCGGAAATTTTTTCCTGCTGGCCCAGCGCTATCCCCACGCCGTAAAAACTGGCGCCAATGTGTATCTCCGTTCGGAAGTGCCGCTGAACAAGGGAGTGAGTTCATCGGCGGCCGTGGAAGTCGCGGTGATGAAGCCCGCGGCCCGTGCATACGGAATTGATCTGCACGGCATCGAACTGGCGGAAGCTTGCCAATGGGTGGAAAACGTTATTGCGGAATCCGCGTGTGGAATTATGGACCAAGCCGCGGTGACGCTCGGCGAAGAGGGCTACGTGCTGCCGTTGCTTTGCCAACCCTGCCGGCCTTTCCCGCTCGTGCGCCTCCCTGAGGAATTGCATTGTTGGGCGGTGGACTCCGGCGTGAGTCACGCGGTTACCGGGATTGAATATGAGGCAGCCCGCGCCGCGGCCTTCATGGGATACAAGCTCATCTGTGATTGGGAAGGGTTGCGAGTTACTCCGGACCCCGAAAGCCGCATCCCGCGCTTTACCGATTCTCGCTGGCGGGGATATCTATCGGAAGTAACTCCTTCGGTCTTCCGCTCGAAGTACGAATTGCGGCTGCCCGAGCGAATGTCCGGCAGTGAGTTCCTTCGCGAAGGGCAGTTTCATCCCGACCCGTTCACCACGGTGCGACCTGAGATTCAGTACCGCGTTCGCAACTGCGCCCGTTACGCAATTGAAGAGAATCAACGCATTCAGTTGTTTGTAGAACTCGCGCGGGGCGCGGCAGCACAAGCTACGGAAGCGGCCTACCGGCTGATGGGCGACCTGATGTATCAATCCCACTACTCTTACACTGAGTGCGGACTCGGCAACGAAGCGACTGACCTGCTGGTGGAGTTGGTGCGCGAACAAGGTGCGACGGCAGGGCTGTACGGCGCTAAGGTCACCGGAGGCGGGGCGGGCGGAACGGTAGCCATCCTGGGGCATCGGAACGCCGGGGAAGCATTTCAGAAAGTGGTTCGCGCCCATGCGGAGGCGCGGCACATTGAACCTTATGTGATTGACGGCAGCTCGATGGGCGCCGACCGCTTCGGCGTCGTCGTGCAAGAGGAGCTGTCGTCCGTCCACCGTCCTCAGATTTGAGGAAAGACTGACGCACCAGCTTTGACGAAACTGCCGGTAACTGAAGGCGGACGAAAGACAACTCAAAATGGCGACGGCACCTGTGATCAATAAGACGGTAGGCAAGGGCAGGATGCTCTGGTACTTCACCCTGCTTGCGGCGGCATCACTCATCTGGTCGGCACAAGGCACGGCGGTGAAATTTCTCGATCGACACATGGGTCCCATCGCCATCACCTTTCTCCCGTTTTATATCACCACCGTCTTGTTCGTTCCCCTGCTGATTCGTAAACGCCGCGCGAACCCGGACGCGGTCCGGCCCACCTGGTCGGACTGGGGGAAATTCGCTCTCGCCGGCGTGCTGGGGCAGGTCCTCGCTCAACTCGGCATGACCTGGGGAATCTCCCGATCCCTAGCCTCCAACGGCGCGGTGCTGAACCTGATGATTCCGGTGATCACCGCGGTTCTGGCTTCGTTCATGCTGCACGAGAAACTTTCTCCGCTGCGGATCGCCTCGCTGGTGATCGGCTTGGTGGGAGTGATGCTGATGTCGGTGGAGGATCTGCGCCACGTCGCCTTCCTGGAGGGAAAATACCTTGTGGGCAACGGCCTGATCCTGGTGGGTTGCTTCGGGTCTTCCTTTTACAACACCTATTGCAAAGGTTTGATGAAGCGCTTCCAGGAAATAGAGATCCTGATCTTCAGCTACATCACCGCCTCCCTGGCCAGCATTCCGCTGCTGATCTGGGTGGAACCATTCCACTGGAGCGTCTTCGCTGGCTTCGACTGGAAATCGTGGCTGGCTTTTGCCTTTCTGGCGATCCTGATGTACGGCGCGTCGATGCTTTTCTTCTTCGCCGCGCTCGAACATCTCGACGTCACCGTGGCCTCGGTTTCGCTTTACCTTGTTCCTATTTTCGGCGTGCTCATGGCGGCCGTGCTTCTGGGAGAGCGCTTAAGCACCCTCGCTTTGGTGGGTTCCGGAATTGTGTTGGTCGCGACCATCCTGATCATGAAATACGACACAAGCTATTAGCGCTACGAGGTCCCTTATGCCGTCTTCAATTTTGTCAGGAAAATTCCGGTGCGGATTCTGCGCCGCGACGTTGCTCACTATCTTGCTGCCGCCGGCGACGATTGGGGCGCAAGGTGTACAAGGCGTATTCGTCAATGCTCAGGTGTCTTGGCACCCGGTGGTGCTGGACGCCCAAGGCAAATTGGTGGCGTGGTACCAGCCGGAGAAGAATCTCGGCTACGACCATGTGATCCGGCTGGGTTGGGATTTTATCGAGCACAAGGTCCCCCTGGACACCACTCACGGCACCGGCCTGAAGATCTATCTCATTAATTCGGTTTTTGACGGCAAGACTCTGCAAAGCACGTACTGGCAGCACAATCCAGCGATGGTGTATGCCTCCTTCGTCGACTCGCTCGTTGGCTGGTTCCCGTATTCCGGGGACGACGAAGCGGTGCAAGCGGTGCGGGGAATGCTCGATTACCAACTCGCCCACGGCACGACTCCTGCGGACTGGGACTGGCCCGGGGTGCCGTTTGCCACCAGTTGCGATGACGATCGGGATTACGGCCATTGCATCCAAGACATGCCCCGTGAATTTTATGGCGGGATTGAAACCGATAAAGTCGGCGAACTGGGCACCGGCTACGCGCTGTTCTACAAGATGACTGGGGACCACAAGTATCTGGCCGCCGCGATCAACTGTGCAAATGCCTTGGCCAAGCACGTGCGTCCCGGCGACGCGGACCACACCCCGTGGGCTTTTCGCGTGGATGCGCGGACGGGAGCCACGCTCGCGCTCAACGAGTACGGCGGCAACGTCGCCGGATCTCTCCGCCTGTTTGAAGAGCTGATTCGCCTGAACGCCGGGGACGTGGCCGCGTACCGCAGCGCTCGCGACATGGCTTGGAAATGGATGCTCGATAACCCCCTCAATCGCGAAAGCCGGGCCTGGAACAAGTGGGCTTGCTACTTTGAGGACGTACCGCGCAATACCGACGACGTGAATCAGCTCACCCCCATGATGGCGGCTTACTACATTCTCGACCGTGACGATCCCGCTGAGATCGACCCGGAATGGATGGGCCACGTGGGGCGTTTGCTCGATTGGGTGAAAATCAAGCTCGGCCGCGGGCCCTTCTTTGACGCCCAAGCCATCGACGAGCAGACCACTCCCTCGGCCAGCTTCGGCTGCTGCTCCCGCGCTGGTCAGGGCGACCATACCGCACGGTGGGCTGCCATCAACGCCATGTTCTTCGAAAAAACCAGAGACGGGCAGGCGCGGGAAGACGCCTTCCGCTCGCTGAATTACGCCACATATTTTGCGGGTTCGGACGGGAAGATCGCCTGCTGCGGCGCAGACTATCACGACCCATACTGGTGGAGCGACGGCTATTCGGATTACATGCGCCACTTCGAATGGGCCATGGGCGCGGTTCCCGAGTTTGCGCCGATGGGCGAGGATCACCTTCTCCGTTCCAGCTCGGTGGTGCAAAAGGTGAAGTACTCCGCACGCAGCATCCAATACCGGACCTTTGACGCCGCCGCCACCGATGTTCTCCGCTTGAGTTTCAAGCCATCGCGCGTCACCGCTGGCGGTGCTGCATTGAACCAGCGGGACGATACTCGCGAAGCGGGCTACATACTCCAACAGTTATCCGGCGGGGACTGGATCGTGCGCGTTCGCCACGTGAGTTCCGGGGAAATCGATCTCGGAGGCTAACCCGTTGGTAAAGCGGTGGAAATCCACGGCCGTGCCCGCATCGGGCACTCGCCAATGATTGCGGCTCGCCACTGATCCGTCCGTATTTTTCCGCCGACCTCGCCGACCGTTGGCACCATTACCTACCAGACCGGCCCGATCTACTTGTCAGCGCTGCGCTTCCTGCATACACTCCCCCGGTAGCGATGAAGTTCCACTCACGGACCGAAGAAATGGGCCACCGCAGCGACCACAAACCAAGCCAAGGTGGGGATCGCTTTCCGCTCACGTCGTGGTCCGTGATTGAGGCTGCCCAGAGTATCGATGCCGCGGAGCGCGCCCGTGCCATGGACCGCTTGTGCGAGGCATATTGGAAACCGGTCTACAAATACGTGCGGCTTCGATGGAATCGGCCGGTCGACGATGCGCAAGACCTGACCCAGGGATTTTTTGCCGAGCTGATCGAACGAAGCTTGCTCGCCAAGTACGATCCGCTGAAGAGCAGACTGCGGACCT
>Ga0302325_10020290_pt1 | contig 13940 bp, 10 predicted proteins | sample Palsa_T0_2_FD_201948 | JGI IMG/M metagenome (GOLD analysis project Ga0302325, IMG submission 201948) | Peat permafrost microbial communities from Stordalen Mire near Abisko, Sweden - Palsa_T0_2 | ecosystem: Environmental > Terrestrial > Soil > Palsa > Peat permafrost | place: Sweden: Abisko... | reverse complement strand
TTCCGCGTATACCAAAGGCTCGCTGGAGCTTCTCGCGGCTCTGCCGCGCCGTATACTACGCCTGCCTGCGACAAGCGCGCCAGCAGCGCAGACCGCATCGCTCCCTGCAGGTCCACGGCCGCATCGTAACCGGCGTCCCGCACATCGTTCCAAACCGTGACCGCCCGCTGCAGGGTCGAAATCGAAAACGGAGATCTTCCCCAGGCCTTCAGGTTCACGACGTGAACCTCATCTACCAGCGGCCGCAGTCGAGACCGGCGCCCGCGCCGCGGAGAGCCCGGCGCACACAGCAACTCGGCCCAGCGCTCCTCAATCAGCCAGCCCATGTGTGCTTGTGGAAATGCCCGCCGCAGCGCACGCACCGCGGGCAGCGAGTGGATCACGTCTCCCATGGCGCTGAGCCGCACGATCAGCAGCCGCTCAATCTTTCTTTCGGAAGTAATATCGGGACTCGTGGACTCGAAACTCACAGCAGCCCCAGCCGCGAGCGAATCGTCGCGCTGGTGGAATGATCCTTCTGATCTCCCACAATCGCAACCCGCCCGCCATATTCTGCGACCGCATCGCGCTCGGGAACGGACTCCACCGTGTAGTCTGTGCCCTTGGCCTGAATATCGGGATGAATCTCGCGAATCAAAGCGCGGACATCGAGTTCGGAGAAAATGACGACGGCATCTACGTCGGCCAGCGCCGCAACAATTTCGGCACGCTCCTCCGCTGGCATCACCGGACGACCGTCGCCTTTGAGCGCGCGCACTGATTCGTCAGAATTGATGGCCACCACGAGCTTCCCACCCAGCGCCTTCGCGCCGCGCAGATAGCGCACGTGGCCCACATGCAGCAGATCGAAATTACCATTGGCCAGGAGGATGCGTTCCCCGGCGCGCCGCCACTGCTGTACGCGCTCGCGGAGTTCCTCGCGCCCCACAATCTTGCCATTGCCCATCTTTATTGTTTCCAGTCGCTCGTTCCGATCTTCGCCGCAAGAAATCAATGAGGCCGGGTCGAAGGCGGAGCCTGGTCTACGGCACGCAACAGTTCCTCACGGGAAACCGTGGCGGTACCGCGTTTCATGACCACGATTCCGCCAGCGTAGTTGGCTAACTGCGCCGCTTCTTCCGTGCTGGCCCCGGCGGCAAGAGCCGCGCTGAACGCCGCAATCACGGTATCGCCCGCGCCGGTCACATCGGCAACTTCGTCAGAGCCAAAAATCGGAATGTCAACCGGGGCGTGCCTCTGATCGAACGCCACCATGCCGTCGCGGCCGCGCGTAATCAGCAGCGACTGCAGCTTCATCTGATCCATAATTTGTTGGCCCGCCTGAGTCAGCTTCTCCCAGTCCCGCCCAATGCGAATGCCCAGCGCCGCTTCCACTTCGGGCTCGTTGGGCGTCGCTGCGGTGGCGCCAGAATAGTCCAGCAAGCGGTACCGGGAGTCCAGAATCAGCGGCACTAGCACAACTCTGCGCCGCCCGGTTTGGCGCAGCGCATTCACGATTGCCGGACTTGCCGACCCGTAGCCGTAGTCAGAAACGAGCAGCGCATCGGAGGCGCGCAGATATTCCCGCGCCGCCAGGAATAACTCGCGGGTCAGATGCCGGTTAGGCGGGTTTTCCGGCTCCCGATCCACGCGCACCACCTGCTGGCGCGTGTTGTGCGTCATGCCCGCGAGAATGCGCGTCTTTGTGACCGTCGTGTAGCTCTTGTCCTTCAGCACGCCGCTGATCGGAATGCGCTTGTGTCGAAACAGCTTCATCAGCAGTCGCCCCGGCTCATCTTCACCAATGGCGCCGACCGGAAGCACGTTCACACCCAAGTCGGCCAGATTGTTGACCGCATTGGCGCCGCCGCCGGGCACCACGGTTCGTTCGCGATGCTTCAGGATCAGCACCGGAGCCTCGCGCGACACGCGCGAGATCTCTCCGAACACGAATTCATCGGCCACCAAGTCCCCCAGCACCGTAATGGTGACCTTGGGGAACGCTTCGATAATCTTCCGCAGCCGCTCGGCTTCCTTGGGATGCTTCGTCATCAGATTTTGCGGCACCTTCCCCTCAGTTGCCGTCTGGGGCATTTTCTCACGAGTGGCGGCGCCGTTCCTCAATCACGCGCAGCATGGTATCCACAGCATTAGCGGCGTCCGCCAGCTCCATCGTTACCCGAACCACCACCAGCGGCGCGAGCGCGGCCAGATATCCTCCCAGGTTCACGGCATCTTTCTCGGTGGTGACGAAGCTGCCCCCCTCACTACGCCGCCGAAGCTCCAGCAGGTCGCGAATATCCTTCTCGGTGTAGGGGTGATGATCGCGGAAGAAAGCCTCGGCGACAGGATCAATCCCCGCAGCCCGCAACTGCAGCAGAAAGTTCTGCGGCCGCGCAATGCCACAGAACACAATCGGCCGAGCCGGAACGTCCTCGGCAACAATCCCACGCCGCAGCCGCCACACGGTCTTGCCCGCCAGCGGAAACGATTCCGACGAAGCGCCGCTGGTCAGCACTACGGCGTCGGCCCGTTCGAGAGATCGCAAAGGTTCCCGCAGCCGTCCGGCGGGAAGCAAACGATCGCGCGCATCGTCGGGAGTGACGAGCCCGATCTCGAAATCGCGAGCCAACCCGCGATGCTGAAACCCATCATCCAGCAAATGAATCTGCGCACCCAATCGCGACTCCGCGAAGCGCCCCGCCTCATAACGATTCTCCCCGACAACGACTGGCGTCTGTAATCGTCGAGCGATCAGCAGCGGCTCATCGCCGAAATCTCGGGGCAGCCCGCCGGGGTCCACCAGCAGCACTCCGCGAGTTGTGCGCCCGTAGCCGCGCGAAAGCACGTCGAAGCGGATCCCGCGCGCCTTCAATAACTCGCCCAACAGAATGACGAACGGAGTTTTTCCCGAGCCTCCCGTCGATAGATTGCCCACGCTGATAACAGTCCCTTCGAGCGAGAGCGAGCGCAACCATCTCCGGTCATAGAGCGCGTTGCGTGCCCCAACCACCGCGCCGTAAACAGCGGACAAGGGATTGAAGTTCATGGCCGCGCCAGCAACTCCTCCAGTTCGCCGGCCGTGCGCTTTGTGGCTCCAACCTGCGATCGCATGGCTTCGGCGGCGCGCCGCCCTAATGCTGTTCGCTCCGCATCGTTGGCCAGCAGCTCCAGAAACATCAAGGGCAACTCCGCCGGCCCAACGATCCGCACCGCGTCCCGGCTCTGAAGCAAGCTCACAATATCGCGGAAGTTCTCCGTGTGATTCCCGACCACCGTAGCCACACCATGCTGGGCCGGTTCTATGATGTTATGTCCGCCGTGGGCCACCAGGCTTCCGCCAACGAAGGCAACGTCGGCGAGCGCATATAGCGCGGCTAACTCTCCAATTGTATCCAGCAGAAAAACTCCGCTGGTCAAAGCTTCGCCATTCCACTGCGATCGCCGCGAGAAGCGAATCGACATGTGCTCGAGCAGGGTGGTCACACCGGGAAAACGCTCCGGGTGCCGCGGCGCAAGAATCATCAGCGCACGCGGATGCTCGACCAGCAGGTTCTCGAACGCCTTCAGCAGCAGCGGCTCTTCTCCATCCACGGTGCTGCCGCAGACCAGCACCGGGCCGGCCGCGCTCGCGGTGATCGACTTCCGCACGCTCTCCACGATCGCAGTTGGAGCGGGCGCCGGGATGTCGAACTTAAGATTTCCGCCGACGCGCACGCGTTCCGGGCTCGCGCCGATATCTCGGAGCCGCTCGGCGTCTTCGGAGGTCTGCGCCAGAAACAGGTCGACGTTGGCCAGCACTCTTCGAAGCAATCTGCGGAAGCGCCGGTAACGCGGCCAGGACCGGTCCGAGATGCGGGCATTCACCACCGCAATCCGTGCCCCGCTGGCATGCGCCAGCCGCATGAAGTTGGGCCAGAACTCGGTCTCGGCAATCACCACCAATTGCGGCCGCAGCGCCTGCAGGTAAGGACGGATCGCGAATGCGAAATCCATGGGGAAGTAAAACACATTCGACTCGCCAAAGCGTTGCCGGGCGAGCGCCTGCCCAGTATCGGTGGTGGTTGAAATGAAAATCCCGTGCCGCGGGAAACGGCGCCCCAGTTCCTCCACCAAACCCGCAACCGCCAGCACCTCTCCCACCGAAACCGCGTGCACCCACAGCACCCGCTCTTGTCTTGCCGGGAACTGAAGTCGCGAAGGCAGCCGCCCCAGCCTTTCCGCCAGGCCCTTGCGGTATTTGCCGTGGCGCGCCATCTGGAAAAGCCAGTAAGGCAGGCTCGCCAACATCCCCACGGCCAGCGCAACGCTGTAGAGAAAGCTATAGAGAGAAGAGATCAAGTTCAGCCATTCTAAAACCTTCGTGTAGGTTCGCGCCCTTCGTGGTTGAATTTTAGGAAGCGGTCCAAACTCCAGCCGCGAAAAAGGAACCGCCTTAGCCTCTATAATCGGAAGCATGCAGCCAGTGCTAAAGCCGAGGGTTCAGTCGGCGTTTCGCCGTTTCGTGGTCGTCCTATGCGCAGTCGCCGAATTCGCCGTTTGCCTAGCCGCCAAGGATTTTGTAAGACCTGCAGCGCAGCCTGCCAAGACCTATCCCGCGCACGACGATCACACTGAAGAGAAGGTCGCCATCGCCGCCGACCCCTACGACACTCCCGCCAAGGCGAAGATTTTCTCCGTGAACTTCCACGAGCACGGATTCCTGCCCATCTTTATCGTCGTAACCAACGACGGCAACCAGCCCATATCCCTGGCCAACCTGCAAGTGACTCTGACCACGGCCAACCGCGACAAGCTGACGCCAGCCTCGCCCGAAGACATCTACCGCCGCATCACCAATCCCCGCACCAACACCAACGCCCCGTTGCCATTCCCTATCCCGCAAAAGAAAGTGAAGGGCACCATCAGCCAGAAGGAAAAGGACGAAGTCGAATCCTCGCAATTCGCCGCCAAAGCCGTCGAGCCCCACAACACGCAATCGGGATTCCTTTTCTTCGATGTGGAAGACATCAGCGCGCCCCTCGCCGGCGCGAACATCTACGTGACCGGCGTCGACGACGCCAAAGGCACCGAGCTGATGTACTTCGAAGTTCCGCTGGAGAAATACCTCAACCCGCCGAACAAGGCAAACTAATCCTTGGATTGACAATCGCCCAAAGCGAAGGGCATCATGCGGTCGGCCGACTTGCACCCCAGAGCCCTTTACATCAACCCGAATAGTGTCAAGATATAAGTTCCGCCTGTCAGGCCGGCAGCCGGCCTGATTGCATCCAGGTGGTTCGATGCAGTTGGCATAAAAGGCGCAAAGGAGAGGATCATGCGTGATCCTAGGAGCTGGATTTTCTGGGCCGCGTTGCCCAGTCTCGTAGTGGGGTTGCTGGCGGCGGCTCACGCTTCCGCGTCGAAAGACGCTCAGGAGCAGTTGAACACATTGTTGCTGGGCAAGGACGTAAAAGCTCTAGTGGATCTGCCTGCCTACAAGGATGGCGTGGACATGTACTACGTGCCTCCGCCGAACAAGCGCGCCGACGATCGCGGAGTCGACCTGGCCGAGCTGACCAAGAGGCTCAAAGAAAAGGGAGTGGGCGTGGAGCGCGACGAATGGGTGACCATCACCAACGTCAAGATCGACGGCGACAAGGTCGAGATCCATCTGGAAGGCGGCGGCGAGGGGCGGCGAGGCAGCAATCACGCCAATCGAGTAGGCGCGTCCTACAAGCGGGCCGGGGGCTCGCGGCTCAATCTGAAGTATCAGAAAGACCTCACGGACGCCGACATCGCTCCGCAAAACATCCTGGGATTCATGTCCAGACTGCTGGACGTGAGCCGCATCGAGCAGAAGGTCGAGGAGAAGGACATGCCTGCGGAACTTCGCAACGCCATCGAAGCCCACACCGTGGTCGAGAGCATGACCTACAAAATGGTTCTGATGAGCTTCGGCGATCCCGATCAGAAGAAGGTGGATGACGTTGACGCTACGAATCTGAAAGAGACCTGGTTCTACCTGAAGAACGGGCACAGGTGGGTGGTCCACTTTGAGAATGGCAAAGTAACGAAGACGCAGGTGTTTTGAGACGGCAAGAGCGTCTTGATACCTACTACTTTTCGACGCATTCCTGTACCTTCGTTTTGGTCGTCAGCGACGAGCCCATACACACTTTTTTCGGCTGCCGGGCGGATCGGCCGGGATTTCACAGCGCGAATCGAACCCGGGTTGCCCATTATAATCACCCGATATGTCGACCAACGCCGACACATCCGTCGCCGCTCACACCGCCTACGAGCCGGTCATCGGCCTCGAAGTGCACGTCCAGCTTCTGACGGCGTCGAAGATCTTCTGCTCCTGCTCCACGCGCTTTGGGGCTCCGCCTAACACGAATGTTTGCCCCGTGTGCCTTGGGATGCCCGGGGCTTTGCCGGTACTGAACCGCAAGGCGGTCGAGTTTGCCACGCTGGCCGCGATTGCCCTGAATTGCCGCATCAATGAAACGTCGATCTTCGCGCGCAAGAATTATTTCTATCCCGACCTGCCCAAGGGCTATCAGATTTCGCAATACGACAAGCCGCTGGCCGAGCATGGATTCATCGAAGTCCTCGCCGGGGGAGGCAAGAACTGGGGCGGAGCAGGCGATGGGAACTTCTCCAAAGAAGAGGAGAAAAGGATTGACGAAGAGAGCAAAACGGTTTCTCCTCCACAAAAGAAGAAAATCGGCATCACCCGCGTGCACCTCGAAGAGGACGCGGGCAAGAGCCTGCACGAGGGGTTTCCCGACTCGGATGAAAAGACCGCCATCGACCTCAACCGCACTGGGGTGCCGCTGATCGAGATTGTCAGTGAGCCCGACATTGCCACGCCCGACGAGGCCCACGAATACCTGACGCGGCTGAAGGAGATCATCCTCTACACCGGGGTCAGCGACTGCAACATGGAGGAGGGATCGCTGCGCTGCGACGCCAACGTGAGCGTGCGCCCGCGCGGGCAGAAAGAGTTGGGAACGAAGACGGAAATCAAGAACGTGAACTCGTTCCGTTTCATCCGCGAGGCGCTCGTCTACGAGATCGCGCGCCAGATTGATGTGATCGACGGCGGCGGCAAGATTACGCAGGAAACACGGCTTTACAACTCCCACGAAGGCAAGACCTACAGCATGCGCTCGAAAGAACAGGCGCACGACTACCGCTATTTCCCCGAGCCTGACCTGCTGCCGCTGGTGACGGATAAGAAGTGGAAGGCTGAGATTATGAAGACTTTGCCCGAACTGCCGGAAGCGCGACGTGCGCGGCTGGTGAAGGAATATGGCATCACGGAATACGACGCGCAAGTGCTGACGGCCTCAAAGCCGCTCGCCGATCAGTTTGAGGCGGCGGCCAAGGCGGCGAAGAATCCCAAGCGCGTGGCGAACCTGGTGCAGAGCGAGCTGATGGGCCGCCTGAAGACCACCGGCGTGGAGATTGAGCAGTCTCCGATTTCGATGAAAGGCGTGGCGGCATCTGCCGATCTGGTGGAGAGCGGCGCCATCTCCGGCAAGATGCTCAAGGATCTCTACGATCTCTGCTTTGAGCGCAATAAGGACTTTCCCGAGCTCTACGCTGAAGAAGGCCGTCCGCAACAGTCATCGGACACACCGGCGCTGGAGAAGATCATCGACGAGGTTATTGCCGCGAATCCCAAGCAGCTGGAGCAATACCGCGCCGGCAAGAAGACGATGATCGGATTCTTTGTCGGGCAGGTGATGAAAGCTTCCAAGGGACAGGCCAATCCGCAGTTGGTGAATGAGTTGCTGGCTAAGAAGCTAGGCTGAGTGGGGGCCGGGTTGTGCAGGAACAACATTCTCCGCAGCCACTTTGGCGTACCAGAGGCCGGAGTCTTTGATCGTGCGTTGCTGGGTCTTGAAATCCACGAAGGCCAGGCCGAAGCGCTGGCTGAATCCCTCGGCCCATTCGAGGTTATCGAACAGAGTCCAGGCATGATAGCCGCGGACGTCCGCGCCGTCGGCGATGGCGCGGGCGATCGCCTGCAGATATTGCCGGTGATACTCAATGCGGCGAGTGTCGCGAATCAAACCGTCGACGCCGGGACCGTCGTTGTAGGCACAACCGTTCTCGGTAATCTCGATCTGCGGCCGGTTGAAGTCGCGGCTGATGCGCGTGACCATCTCGTACATCGCCTGCGGCCAAACCTCCCATCCGTTGCTGGTTTTCGGACCTTGCTGACCGTCGGTCATCTTTACCGGGAACAGCCACTGCTGCGTATGGGAGAGCCGCTCCATCATGCTGGGTGCCGATGCGATGGTGCGATAGTAGAGATTGATGCCGATGAAATCGAGCGGGGCCCGCATCTTGTCGAGGTCGTTGGGCTTGATGCCCATGGCAGTTTCCGGAAGAAACGCGAGCGCCTCCGGATAGCGTCCCTTGAGCGCCGGCTCTAGAAACCACAGGTTGATGAGGGCGTGAGCGCGCACCGCTGCCTGCCTGTCTTCTTCGGAGTTAGTCGCCGGTTCGCAGGCTGACATACTGAATGCGGTTCCCCCGCGCGCGGAGGGGCGCGTTGCTTTTAGGGCTCGACACCCGGCGGCCTGCGCCAGATTCACCGTATGCGACGCGCGCAGGAAGTCGATGATGCTTTTGCGTCCGGGAGCATGGGTACCTTCGAGATAACCCAGATAGGTGAAAGCGAAAGGTTCGTTGAATAGCATCCAATCGGAAACACGGTCGCCCAACGCGCGCGCAACCAGTTCCACGTAATCGGCAAAGCGAGAAGCGGTATCGCGATTGGGCCAGCCCCCGGCGTCTTCCAAAGACTGCGGCAAGTCCCAGTGATAGAGCGTAACGAAGGGACGAATTCGGGCTTCCAGCAGGGCATCGACGAGGCGGCTGTAGTAATCGATGCCTTTGGAATGCACAAGACCGGATCCGGTGGGCTGAATACGCGGCCAGGAAATGGAGAAGCGGTAGCTGTTCAGATTCATCGCGCGCAGCAACGCGATGTCTTCGCGCCAGCGATGATAGGAATCGCAGGCTATGTCGCCGGTGTCGCCATTCTTGATCTTGCCGGGAGTATGCGAGAAGCGGTCCCAGATCGATTCGCCCTTGCCGTCTTCCCTCCATGCGCCCTCGATCTGATAGGCGGCGGTAGCTGCGCCCCAGGAGAAATTCTTCGGAAAAGGAATCTCGGAAGAAGTGTCGAACTGCATCGCGTGGGAGCTGGAGAAAGCGGTGGAACCTGCCGTGCGCACCGCATTCGACGACACACTGCAGGCGGAAAACAGACCGGCTGGAAGCACGGCAGCAATCCCTGCGGCGAGGGCTGAGTGCGCAAATTCGCGGCGGGTCAGGCGCAAGGCAGAATGCGTCTCCTTCAAAATCATGGGGCTAGCGGCGTCAATTGTGCTTGATGAGCTTCCCGGTCCTCTGCCCCGTGAGCGAGTTATACAGCGTCTCCAGGAACACGTCTTGGTTGACGAAGTCTCCGGAATACTTCTTCCAGGGTTCGAGCAGCTTCGCCTGCTTCATCTGATCGAGCGTCTTGCCTTCTTTCAACGCCTTCTGCACTGCGTCGCGCGTCTCTTTCAGCATAACAAGATAAGTCCGCACGTCATCCAGGCTGGAGACTGGTCCATGCCCCGGAATCACCTTCACGTCCGGCGGCAGTTGCGAGATCACCTGGGCCACGGCGTCAATCATGCCGTTGATGCTGCCTCCGCCCTCCACGTCAATGAAGGGAAAGCCGTAGGTGACGAAGTCGTCGCCCATGTGCACGACATTGGAGTGCGGGAAAAAAATGATCGAGTCGCCGTCGGTGTGTCCGGCGGGAAAATATAGAGCGCGAATGTCTTCGCCGTTCAGGTGCAGGGTGACGTCATGATCGAAGGTAATGATGGGCAGGGCCTCGTGAGGCGCAGGTTTCGTCTCGATATGGATAGAGCCGCCATTGCCGCCGCCTCCGCCGCTCTCCAGGCGTTTGCGAACGTTGTCTTGGGCAATGATGGGCGCTTGCTTCTGGAAGTAGGCGTTCCCACCGGTGTGGTCGGGGTGATAGTGAGTGTTGATGATGAAACGCACCGGCTTGTCGGTGATGCCTTTCAAGGCGGCCTGAATCTTGTCGGCCAGCGGGGCGTACTGGTCGTCGACGATGACGATGCCGTCGTCGCCTATCGACGCGCCAATGTTCCCGCCCGCGCCCTCCAGCATGTAAACATTGCCGGCCACTTTCGAGACCTTCATCTGCACTTTGCTGAAGTCCTGTTCTTGAGCGGCAGCCAGGCTGCTGGCAAACAGACTGGCGGCAAAAAGGATCCACACTCTGCGCATGATCGTCCTCGATTTCACTTTGACCACGGGCAGACATTCTAAACCGGAATGGAAAAGCGTGCGCACTTAGGACTGGAGCCAGGTTTCTATCGGACTGGTTCGGCGCGTCATTTGCAACATGAACTATCAAGTTTTGTGAAGTGCAAAATACGAGCTTGCGGTCACTCGCAACGACCAGGCGCTAGCGGCTGTAGGGACGTCGGTCCGCAAGGCGAGCCCCGCCATGCACATTCACGCTGCTTCTGCTCTTCCCCCCAGCGCGAAATCTTGCGGCTGCTCTCGCCATCTGAGAAGAAGAGGTGGACAACGAGAAGCACTCACGGAAGGGCCAATGCACCGAGGATGATGATATCGAAGGCGATGCTAAGAGAAGCCATGCGCCCCCTTTCTTGCAGTGTGAAGCGAGCCGTCCTCTGACAGCTGGTCCGCGCGGTTTTTTTGGCCCGCTCTTCAGCTATCCAGAGCTGGCAACAAGGTCGAACGATCAGCCCGAATTAGGTCCGCGTACCATCGTTCCGCCTGCGAGCGGCTGCTTACGCACCCAAGCTGCTTTGAGCCGCCCACTCTCGAAGCCCGCGCCTCCCTTATCTCTGGTGGGGGATTCGCTATCGAGGGCTATTTCATTGCGGTGCAGATGGGAGCGAGCCCCTCGGTCGCGCCCGTGTTGAGGTAATCATCAAACGGATGCGGCCCAACCGCCGCCTTCGAACGTGTTCCCGTTCGCTTTAAGGACGACATCCTCGCGAATCTGCCCACGGCTTCCCAAAAATCGGGGAAGGATGGGGCACCCCGCTTTGTGTTCTCTCGTTCAGATCAAACCGTGAACAAAGCTTAAGTCGATCGAAAGTATACAGACCGCACCCAACCCGAGAGAACTCTGCACAGAGTGAAACACTCGACCGATGTCGCCCAAAACGACAGAGCGGCAGGCACTCGACTCCCGCCGCCCTCCCAACTCTGAATCAGCTTTCCCTCAGAGCAAATCCTGCACTGTCGTATTCACGGTGACGCGGGTTGCAGTGACTACACCGATAATGTGGGCAGTCACGTTTCCTGCGGTATCGAATGCATCGAGCGTAAACGTCCCGCAATAGTGCTTCCCGTCCGGACTCAAGGTAACTTCTTCAAAGAGGCGAGTCGGGCCAGTGGGGTTCCCGACCCCGCCTGGGTTCGTGGTATCGTTGCCCCCAAGCCAAGGTAAATGATTGAGCTTGTATTTGGATTTCCCTGTCCTCTCCCAAACGCCCAGGCAAATATCCCCATCCTGTGCAGGCCGTGAGGACGCCATGATTTCCGTGTGGTCGCTATGCCACACGACCAGGGAGTTGTCGATCGGAGTATTGTTCGGTGGCCCTGCTTCGTTGCCTTCGGCTGTAAAGTTGACGTGCCACATTCCGACGATCGGATCGTCCGAGGAGTTGGTGGAAATGGGCAAGAAGGAACCAAATTGACCATTCCACGATTGCGGCGACAAAGAGGCGCCGTGTTTTGATTTGCCCTGGTCTCCGCAACGCGCGAAGGCGCTGCCGCTGAGAAGCGCTCCCATCAGAATGATTCCCAGGGCCAGAGTGAATCTGTTAAGTGCTGGTTTCATGTGATCTCCTTTTTGAACAATCGAGCCGCGCCAAACGCTTGCGGCTGCGGGAGCGAATCCTGATCTAAACGGCGCGACGACGCAAGGACTGGCGAATGAATTGAGGTGAAGAAAGGTGAAGCTGTAAGTTGCTGATTTGAGGTCGTTTATCGCCTCACTTGCCGACCAATGGTATAATATGCGGCCAACCGTCGGAGTGTCGTGCTCTCACCCACCTACAAGTTCGGCGATTTTGAGCTGGATAGCTCCCGTTTTGAATTGCGATGCCATGATCGCCCGCTGAAGCTCGAACACATTCCCATGGAATTGCTTATCCTGCTGCTGGAAGAAAATGGGCAGTTGGTGAGCCGTCAGGAAATTATCGAGCGACTGTGGGGCAAAGATGTTTTCCTTGATACCGAGCACGGCATCAACACTGCGATTCGCAAGATTCGGACGGCGCTGCGGGAAGACGCAGAGCGGCCGCGGTTCATACAGACGGTTTCGGGCAAGGGTTACAGGTTCGTACCCGACGCGGTGAGCACCAACGGAACTGCTCGGTCCGCGAAAATCTCGGTTCCCGCGAATGAAGTCTTAAGGCCAGCGAGCATGGAAGCGGGCCCGATCAGGGCCGGTGAAGGCTTGGCATCACGGAAGTGGCCCTGGGCGGCGGTTGCTTCGCTCGTGGTGGCAGGAGCGTTTTTGGCGCTTAATGTCGCGGGGCTGCGCGACCGGGTTCTTGCGAAAAACAGCATTGGCCCAATTCACTCCATTGCCGTGCTGCCGCTGGCGAATCTTTCTGGCGATCCCTCCCAGGATTACTACGCCGATGGCATGACTGACGAACTGATCACCGCGCTTGCGGAAAACCGTTCTCTGCGGGTAGTTTCACAGACTTCCGCCATGCAGTACAAAGGCGTCAGCCGGTCGCTGCGGGAGATCGCGCAGGCGCTTGGAGTCGACGGAATTCTGGAAGGTTCGGTGAATCGTTCCGGAAACCGCGTGCATGTAAATCTGCAACTGATTTATGCGCCTACAGATACGCACATCTGGGCCAAGGGATATGACCGCGATTTGAGTGGCGCGGTGTCCCTTCCCCGGGAAATCTCGCAAGTCATCGCCAGCGAAGCGAAGGTGGCGTCCGCTCCGGCTCGGCCCCAGCGTTATGTCAATCCTGAGGCGCACGATGCTTATCTAAGAGGGCGTTATTTGTGGATTGCCGGAAATAATAGCGAGAGCCGGAGGTATTTTGAGCAAGCGATCCAGCTGCAACCGGACTATGCCGCGGCCTGGGCCGGTATCGCCGATAGCATAGGACAGGCAGGACCCAGCGGAGTAGGTGTGGCCGCCGCGCGCGAGGTCATGGATCAACAGGAAGCCGCCGCCCGCAAAGCGGTGGAATTGGATGACACCTCGGCAGAGGCTCACCACAGCATGGCGGGGGTGTACTTCTTTGAAAAGTGGGATTGGCAGCGCGCAGACGCGGAATCGCGGCGTTCGCTCGAACTTGATCCCAACTTTTCCGAAGCTCACCACCTTCGTTCCTACATTCTCCTCGCCATGAACCGCCCGCAAGAGGCTCTACAGGAACAAAAGCGAGCTACCGAGATTGATCCCTTTCTGAGGCCTTGGGCCCTGGGCAGGGCTTACTACAAAGTGCGACAGTACGACGCCGCGCTGGAAGAATTTCGCATGCGCGCCCAGGCGGGTTCGGCAGCGCAATGGGTTCATTATTTCCTTTCCAGAGTTTACGGGTTCAAGGGCATGGAGAAGGAATCCGTACAGGAACTGGAACTGGACACGCGGCTTAACCGCGGCGAGAAAGCCGCAGGCGAGATCCAGCGCGCCTATGAAGGCGGCGGCAGAAAAGCAGTTTTGCAACTACAGCTGAACGATCTTAAGACTCGCAGCCGTAAACAGTATGTCTCGCCCTTTGACCTGGCGGTAGCTTATGCGGCCCTTGGAATGAAGGAGGAAACGCTCCAACAACTCAAGGATGCTTATCGCGAGCACGCGACGGACCTGGTGTTTCTGCAAGGCGAGCCCGTCTTCGACTTCCTGCATTCAGACGAACGTT
>Ga0302325_10020285_pt1 | contig 13941 bp, 14 predicted proteins | sample Palsa_T0_2_FD_201948 | JGI IMG/M metagenome (GOLD analysis project Ga0302325, IMG submission 201948) | Peat permafrost microbial communities from Stordalen Mire near Abisko, Sweden - Palsa_T0_2 | ecosystem: Environmental > Terrestrial > Soil > Palsa > Peat permafrost | place: Sweden: Abisko... | reverse complement strand
GCCCCCGGGTACCGTCGGATTCGGGCTCGGAGGAGAGGTGTTTTGTGGTTGTGGGGGAGGTCGATGGATTGGGTTCCTGTGGCGCAGGGGTTTCTGATTTTAGGTCCGGTTCAGCGATTTGTTCTTCTTCCGTCTCCTCTCCTTTATCATCTTCCTTCTCATCCGCTGGTTCAGCAATCTCCTCTACCTGGGCAGGTAGATCCTCAGGTTCAGCTTGCGGCTCCTCTACTTCCTCTGCTTCAACTTCTTCTTCTTCTTCCACGATTGGCTGTTCTTTTTCTTCGGGCGCAGCCTCTTCTGCTATCGTGATTTCCTCCACGACAGCCGGTTCCGGGACTACAGCAGCCTGTTGCGTCTCCTCCTCTGGTTGCACGTCCGCCATTTCCACATCCTCAGCCACAACAACAACAGGCTCGATAATCCCCTCTCGTACCTCCTCTTCCTCCTCCTTCTCCTCCTCGGCGACAACAACCTCCTTCTCGACTTCCTCGGTCCCCACTCGCGATCGTTTAGCAGGCGGTTCCTCCTCATCGCCCTCCTCCATCTCCTCCTGCTGTACACTAACATCCGCCCCCGCCGCCGGCGTAGAAACCGCACTCCCACCCCCGCCCCTCCTGCCCCCCCTCCGTCGTTTAGTCCCCGTTGACGCCGGCGTGGCAACACTCTCCGCTTCCCCCTTTTCCCCCTTTGGTGTCTCCACCGTCACCGTCACCGTCGGCGTCGCAGGGACTCCCTCGCCACCATCGCCATTCGTCGCGGGGGGGACAGCGCCGTTCAGATCGGCTATTTGTTTGGCGAATTTGTCGTCCCATTTGCCGGCTTCGATTTCCTCGATTTCTTTATGTGTGTTCAGAAAATCGGATTCGAGGGATCGGATTTGGTCTTTCAAGGATGTTATATGAGTGATATAAAGTCTCTGCGCCAACGTCGCTACCGCCAGACTTGCTATCACAAAGTTAACGTCTCGCCTCCAAGGACAGGGATAAAAAGGGAAGGATAGAGAGGGCCAGGGGCGGGGGCGCGAGGGGGTACGTTTTTTGTTTGCGGCGGCGGAGGTCGGAAGCGAGACTTCCCTCGTCAAATTCTGCTGTGCTAGTAATTCTACATAATGCTGTTCACAAGTATTTGCCGAGTACTTCCTTTTTGAGGCGCGGTTGAGAGGATGGCTAGTCAGTTGCGAGGCGATTGTGTCAAAGGTTGTGGAGTCTTTCTGGGATGCGGATGAGGAGGATTGGGGATGTGGGTCGCCGTATTTGTAGATCAGTTGGACGAGGAGGAGGTTCGATTGGGTGTCCCATTGGGGAGTGGACATGGTGAATGGAAGGCAGGAGTCAGTGACAGGGGTTGCTGTGACGGATGTTTGGTGGATGGAAGTCGTCGTGATGGTAGCTCAGAGGAGACCAATTTGTTTGGATTTGCACTGATGGTTTGGGAAACGGTGTATTCGCTTGTGGAAAATTGATGGGTTATTCTCTTGACTCTGGCAACTGGTGAATCGTGAGATCTGATTTGCGCCTCGTCGTCACTCTCTTTGAGATCGATCTGGGCAAACAGAAACGACATTGTCACTTAGCGGGAAATGAGATGAACTATCTTCCTCCGCTTCCATCTGAAGTCCCATGGAGACCAGCCAGCGCAGTAAAAGAGGAAGAACAACTTTCCATAGCACCAATTGCAAGACAGGTTCCTGAAACAGAGATTGAGATTGAGGGTTTATTTGACCTTTTTGTATTATCGGGGATTATTATTCTTTACGGTATTTGGCGTTTTCTGAGGCTACGGCATTACACACAGTTCCTGGCACCAATCTCGACGGGATATTTTGCATGGGTGTTTCTAGTTTTCCTTGAGAACCGAATTATATGCTGTGTTCATTCCGTTTATCGGCGTGGTACCAATACCTCATCCACCGTCTGTATTCAGCTGGAAACAATCATTCTCAGGGGCAATGTCCGTCCAATGTTCGCCTGCGCTATTTTCCAAGTCATTGGGCGCGTGAGCAGCAGCAGCATATATGCATGATATCTCACCATCCGAGTAATAAGTTCCTGAGCACGCGGTCCATGCCATATGTCTCTGTCTCTGTCTTCGTGGAAGGTACGTGATGGGGAAGTGGGGGAGGAATGCATGGGTATATTGCGGTAGGATTACAGGACACTAGGATCGGCAGAGTGAGAAGTTTCATCGCCGCACGGTGCACCAGCGCAAAAAGGATTGTAAGTTTATTTGGGGGAGAAAATCTGGACTGCATTTCATTGTATATTTTGATACATACCAGAATCAACCATATAGAGTAAGACACATAAATATATAAGAATTGATGTAGGAGCAGTGTGCGCGGCATTGGCTTCGACGTCGGAACTGACATGACCCCGTGAGCGTGTGCGGAGATTAAGATGATGAATGATGATACCCGAAATGACAGATTCAGCGCATCATCGGCCGTGTGCACGCTCCTCAAATACATAAAGGAGATTAAAACAGCGCCTTAATATGCGTCTCGTCGAAGGTTTGTTCAGCTCAGATGGGCAAGTATCCGGGAAACCTGCGATCGACATCCGCTGACTCAGTAGATTACGCTTACATCCCACCCAAGCCGGCTGAACTGTCTTTTTATCAAGCCACCCCCAGACAGTCTCCCAATCAGTGTCTCCGGTACAGTTTGATCCCGAGCTTCGATACCCGAGTATCCAATCACACACCTTCGAATAGAGCATAAGTTGATGACCATTTGGGCTGTTGACCTGGCGCCCTGGCCCCTGGCCCGAAGAGCCTGACGTAATTCATTGAAAGCTTAGAAACGACCAACCAGAGACGGCGGCTGCTGTGGTCAGCCCGCAAGCCCCTGACTCTTTCGGATGCATTCTCGAGCGTCGATCGCCTAAAGAGGTATGTCTATCTGGCCCATGCGCTAGTCTATCGATGCGATGTAGAATAAGGGAAAGTATATGACCCCCGCACATACATTATTTGCCGCCGCCAGATATCGCTCTTGAATACATACATCTATTTCGAGTCCCAGACTAAAAACGTGCGAAATGCGTTCCTTCAGACAAATCGGTCTTGCTGCGATCGCAGCTCTTGTTGTTCCAAATGTCAATGGTCAACGTCCTTCGAATACCTCCATCTGCGATTATTATACGACCGCACTGCTCATGAACAACACCGCCGAGAATCAGATGACGCTGCTCACTCTGGTAGTCAACACCGCCGTCATCGGAAACTACACAAAGCCCAACGTCGGGATAATGGTTCCTGGGATCCTCGCGCAAGGTCAGATGCAAGAGGGCATGCCCGTCGATCTCCTCCAATACTTCAACGGATCTCTGAAGTCGACCAACCAAAACGGCGTGGCATCCTCGGTCAACTTCCTCGACGACGGCGGCGCGGCTCCTCTCATGCTGAACAAGCCCGCCAACACCAATACCTCGGCGCAGTACTTCCTCCTCACCCATTTGTACCAGTACTTCGGTACCCTGCTCGGCTGCTCCATGCAAGGGATGGCCGGATTCAACACCTACCAGGGCGAGCCAAGTCAGTATCAAGTCCACAAGTTCATGAACTTGACAAAGTATGAGATGGACTATTTTATCACCCAGGTCGGGCTCTCGGCAGCTAGTTTCGGCGTCGCGACCGACGATGTCATGGCCGTCGGAATGGCATTGAACGATACCTTCAATCAACGTTGTTCCGCGCCCACTGCCGTCATCCCCGCCCAAGGGGCCCAACTCCAGGCTATATGTCAAGCTCCAGACTGTGCTCTTGCAACCAGCCCTGTGTGCGATCAGTATTCCGTCGCCGCCACGATGAGCGAAAGCATGATGAGCGGCTCAGGAATGGCAAGTGCTACATCTGGAATGATGTCTGCTACCGGATCCGGTGCCACGGCCACTGGAGCTGGAGGAAGTGCGGGCGGTGCTTCAGCCACTGTACCTGTCTCTGGAACGAGTGCTGGTAATGCATTGTCTGTTCCATCGGTAGTATGGGCATTGTTGACCACTGCTTTTGCTGGTGCTTTGGGATTTGCTCTCGTTTTCTAGGTGTGAGATAAACAGCAGACTGTAGATCTAGTCTATTGTAGTCAGTCGTAATGGTTAAACGTTAGACATATTTCAATCGTCCCACATCAGCCATTAGTCCCATTTTCCCCCAAGGTCAAAATGTACCTGGTTCTGTAAACGACAAGCAAGTTGACGCTGGCGTGTATAGCACATGGATGCCAGGCGATCACGCGAAATATAGGTGGACCAAATTTGATTAAGTGAATTCCTCGGCCCCGAACAGATCGAGGATATTGATGCTGTGACATGACTCTCTGAGGGATCTCCCATACCTACTTACTCCGTCCCGGATCCTGCATTCCCCACCTTCTGATTCCGTTTCGGCGGTCCCCTAGGCCTCGCGAACGTCTTCTTCTCCACCACCACCACCTCCTCTCCATGAACCTCCCTGGTCAGATACTTCAGACTCAATTCATCGACATCCCCAGTTTCTATCTTGGCATCGATTTTGACTCCTAATTCTGCTGCCACGAAGACTAAGGCTCCGCGATTCGAGGCGTACAACATTCGATTCTTAATCGATGATGAGCCCGGGCAGGAATAGATAAAAACTACCGTCAGCGATGTCTCGTTATAACACGAGGCAGGCGTACTTATAGAGGATGTTTCAGCGCCTTTATGATTGTGGGGGAAGCGAAAGAAAGTATATCGAGGCTCCTTGGACGAAAGAAGCGACTTAACTTCCTGCCCATTGCCCACTTTTTCCGTCGACGCCAGCGCAACCTCCTCCTCCTCAATACACTACCATCAGTCCTTGAACCATTTAATCAGAATACAAGCTGCACAAGATTATCTCCCTCCTCCGTCGCCAGGGCAGTAATCGCCTCCTTGGCCTCGTCACTCATCGGAAACGCCATTCCGGTAGAAGTAACATAATTAGTCCTCTTACCCGTTCCATGCGCACCCTCTGCCTCAGCAGCCTTGATCTCCAGTAACTCCTTCTCACGCACACTCAACTCATGTATCCCCTTCGACAAACCCTCGTCACTTTCCGAAGGGAATACAAGATCGGATTTCTGAGTTGCGATGATTGTCGTTTTCAGACGCTGTGTTCTTAAACCGAGAGACGAGATTAACGTGCTCCGACTTGCTGCATACAACATCTTTGATCGCACCTACATCTTAGCTTAAGAACATTGAGGGTGGGACGTTGGTGGTATCTGGGACAAAGGAGATGAAGATGTATTCATCGCTGGGGGAATCAAGGAAGTAAATCGCATATCCAGCTTCTGTATCCTCGAACCAGTCTTGCAGTCGTGAGAAGTCTTCTTTTACTGTGCCTTCAGGTGAGAGAGTGCCGTTTGGCTCGAGGGATTCTATGATCAGAACAGGGGTAGTTGGCGTAGATACCATTGATGATGCTGATTTTGAGGGCGCGGATATCGGAAGTAGAGGCCGCGTTGAAGGCTTCGACAAGAGCTGGAGTGACTAGGAAATAAGCATGTTTACAGGTACAAAGGCACCTTTGATGCCGGATTGGAGAGCGGATTGAGAGGCTGCCATGGCGAGTGTGCGTGTTGTTGTTGTTGTTCCTGGGAGAATTACGTTGCGGCGCACAACTCAGGGATCTGCGTGGCAGGGCGGTGGACGAATCGCCATGCCCAATCCACCTCCAAAACATTCGAGACATTGAACTGACCTTCATGGCGCGCTTCATTCACCTACTCTGCATTTTGTTTTTCATTACAGGGAGCTTTGGAATCCCTGTAGTCCCCCCAAATCCTTCTCATCCAGAGCAAATCCCTCCCACAAATCCAGGACTCGTTTCCACTGGCATCCCTGCTGAGGCCAAGCCTCAAAAGTTCAAAGACTTCGCCAATAAAGCTTTATACTATGGATTCAATACAGCGAAAGTCGGGGCTGCCGTGGGATTGTTCGCTCTTGTTCTGACCTTGACGGAAAGAGTTGCTCGTTGGGCATGGCGCACTGTTCGTGGGTCTATTAATTATTGGCAGGAGGAGATCAAGGATTTGAAAAATGGGGGGATGGATGCGGAACAATTGGCTCTAGAGAAGGATGAATTCGTCAATGAGGAAGATGGATGGGAGTCTCCTGTCATTGAAAAGAGAAATCGATAAAACGAGCGGAGTACAGAAGGGTTTGCCAGGCTCGTGAGATAGAATTTGGCATTACAAGGACAAAGAACTTTGTTTACTCGGGCAGCCGATTCATAAGGACCGGAACATTATTATACCCACCATATATTTTAAGATATACCGGATGTATCATGCTAATTACGACAATCATGGCATCTCAAACAATTTCCCAACTCCAAAATCATTAATCACATGAATCCCAGCACAAAAAAAGCTAAGATAATACTCTCAAAATCCAATCCAATCCAATACATCCATCAATACTCCTCCATCTCCCAAACAATCCTGCCACGGCGCAATCCTCCCACTCTTCCGACAAACCTCTTCAGCCCACTGTCTTTTAAACCGAAATATGGACATGGAAACAATTATTGCAACTCCCCTTTTTGAAAACATTCGCTCTGAACTCATCACATCCACATTCCCGGCACTTCGTGTCCACAGCAGTATTAGTACTGGCAGTACTGGCACTCCCACTGCTCATAGGCTTGCTCCCCCTCGGCGCCGGGGGAGGAGGTTTCTTTTTCCCCGTCGCAGGAGCAGGCGTCGGACTCGCTGTCACTGCCCTCCCTATACTGGGTCTCCCCGCTCCGGTGCCTCCAGGACTAGCACCTCCTCCTGTAGTAGCGGGTCTTCTCAAACTCAATTGCGAGACTTGTTCATCTAGATCATCATCCTTCGTCGGACTAGGAGGTTTCAAGCTCCTCCTCACAGCCGGGGCCTCTCCCCTCATAGGCGACGCCCCCGGGGTCTGGTCAATGACTGTGCAATATGTAGCGGGGAACATCCCCTGGCGCGATTCATCCCCCACGATCTCGCCGATAAACCACCCCGGATCAACTTCCTCGATCACACTGACCGTCTCGCCGGGACTAATACTCATTTCGGAATCACTTTCTGCTTCGAAAGCATATTCCACTCTCATCAATTTCCTCTTTTGTCTGCCGTTGGAATGGGGTCTTGGGGGCAGGAATGACGAGTCCGTTTGTGCGCGGCGGATAGTCGGCATGGAAGTTGGATTGAAAGCTGTGGGGTGGACGGCGCTCGATGGCATCGCTTGGGCGGGGAGGAAGGACGTGTTATTACCATGGACGGGGGAAGATTTGGAGGATGAGGTGGTGTTTTTGTATTTTGTGCTGATAACGGGGCGTGGGACATCGATTTGGACGGGCTCTTCGGTAATGTCGGGGGTGTAAGCGTGAGCTTGAGCTGTGGAACGGGACCGAGAGCGAGTAATTTGGGATGATGGTAATGTCCTGGGGATTAGTTTATCGGCAATACTGAGAACAAGAGAGGGATTTACGGCCATGATTGTTTTATTGAAGTTAGTAAATCGGTGCATTTCTTGAAATACTCGAGCTGAGCCTCCATAAAGTCTGTCAAATCGACAAGTTTGTCCGCCTAGAGAGTCAACAATGTCGAAGGAACAGTGACGCATGCATACCTCAGCTTCTTGAATTGCGGTCATCCGATTATGGACATCCTCGGAAGTTTCCTCGTACTTTGCCCGAGCAGATCTTAATTCTTCTTCGGTCCTGACATCCTCCTTTCTCATCTTTTGGACTTTGGAAAGGACGCTGTCGTAGGCTAGGCGCCGGGACTCGAGTTTTCGTCGGGCGGCTTGGTAGTCTTTCATTTGCACTAGACCTCGTTCCATGGTATCTAATGCGCTCTCGGTTGCTTTATGCACATACGCCTGGGATCAGTACTCCGATAGAAACAGAAAAGTGATAAGAAAACGCGGGATCAGGGAGAATTGCCGGGGGCTTCAAAACCGCAGAGTAGGTGGGATCAGGGATACCTCTTGTATTCGTCCAATTCGTTCCATGCCATTGCCAAGACGTAGAAGTGCTTGTCCATATGCACTCTCCGAAGCATACTCGCCGCCATGCGATACCATGGCACTGCCCAGAATCTCAGGAGGCAAGGCTTTTTCCCTATCCTCGCCCTCTTTCTTCTTCCCCATCGCTCGAATATACAATGCCGCCGCAGTATACAATTTGTCGAGTCCTATCAATGGATAAGCCCGATACAGACAGCAAAGGCAGGGAAATTACCCTCCTGTCTCATTGTCATTTCCTGTTCCAATTCCTTGAATTCCTCGGTCGCCTCCGTTTTTGCCTCTCTCCCCAGCTACAATTAATCCCCTCGTCCAAATGCGCCGAGTGAGTTGGTTCGTTACCTTCTCGCCCGTCCACTGCCAGTTAGCCCCGATCGCGCCAAGTGTGATGATACCTGCTTAAACTTGTTGATATTCTTCATGGCCATCATTCCAACGTGTCCTGCTGCCAGGTGTGTCTCCGGTGCTGCAAAATGTCTACGCTGCCCTCGGCGGTGGACTGCTTTGTGCCTGTTTGGGGAACGTGAATGGATGGAGGTTTGAGGTTGGTAAGCAGACAGGGGAAACCAACACGAAGCCACACGCAACAAGGAGAGGCTGATTGTTATGGGGGCTGTCCGTTTGAGATTGTGTGGCAGAGTCCTGCACCCTGGTTGGTTGGTTGGTTGAAGGATTTCGCGCACCGATGAGGTAAGCCCCCCAAAATCACCTCGATCGACAAAAAGTTAATTTGCTTCGATTCGCGGTGGTGGCGCTCGAAGCGAGCGGGGTCAGATGTCTAATACGCGTCACTTGACCTTAGCTTGCTGGGCACAAGGACGTGAAGGGCCGGATGGTGGTATTCGTGAGGATGAGGGAGGTTTGTTTGGGGGGAGTCCTTGTTGGGACGCGCCAAGGCTTGTGCTAATACCGCTTTGAAGATCCGGTCTGTGCGTTGTAATTAATATGTAATTCATTTAGGCGCGGAAAGACGCGGTCGGATGGAGATCTCTCGGTAGATGACCCTCAGATACGGTGTTCGGGGAAGACTGAAAGCGCATCTTTCGGATGCATATATTCATGCCACCCAGAACGTAGCTTCGCGTATCCATTTAGCGTCCCGTAGCGGGTTGTTTCATCTCAAAGCAAGAATGAAACGTGCACGGCCCTCCCAAAAGTTTCTTACCTCAAGTCACACAAGTATTAAGTTCTGGTTGCTCGTTACAGTACGCTCTCGTTGTTCCATTAGGAACAACATCTACTTCGATACTTCGATCTACCTTCTTTACCCTTCCAATAAACCTTATTTTGTCTCTGAAACACCCCCTCGCCGCATATATTTTTGCGTCTAATAGCCCGAAAGCTCTCATCGTCCCTGGTTATCCCACCTTCACCAGGAAACTGTAATATTCTTGGCAATGATCCGCCAATTTCCTCCCTGCCAGTCCAGTCCGAGAATCTGAAAAGGCATCCCTCGCTGGCGAATTCACGGATTCATCTGATGTCCGCTGGAATGGGCAGACCGACTGCTTTATTCCGTCCCCATATATGAACATATCATCGTTGATATGAATTTAACCCCGTTTTCTTGCGAAGATATGCCGTTCTTATGCGATAACAGCAATAACCATTCCAAAACCCCTTTTGGAACATGTACCACAACTTCCCCAACCCCCCTGTCATTGTTTCTGTCCACCTTTTGCCAACACGAAGGTGGATATACTTGAACGCTTGCGACGGGCTTCAATGCGCTTTCTCCAGACGCACCGAGTCTCTGGTTATCATCGCAAGTCCCAAAGATATATCTGTCGCAAAATCATGAACCACAATTCGAGGACCAAACCGTATTCCAGATCTCTGCTTTGCAAGTGTGCGGGGAGGGGGGTTCTCATCGAATATCTCTTGAGAATACTTCGAGCAGATAGGAATTTCGATCTTCCACTTTTGGAATGAACGCAGCAACACAGACGCATCCGAAGGAGACTGCTGTTGAAATAGTTCCTGGTTTATGCTTGGTTGACTCGAATAACTATCTTGTCTGCTGTACGTGAATATCTTCAAGCATCGGGGGGTTCGAGATGACGTCAATAGGTAACCTTCAGCAAGACAACGGTCTTTGAGATCTGTTCTCGTTTTAGGATCGCGGTTGTTCCAATGGCTGAGTTGTTGTATGCTTCCCACTTCAATTCCATGAATGAGGCTTGGTTTCTCCCGAACTCGAAGAAGTACAGCCGCCGCTAAAGGTGAGGGGAATTCCCCCTCTCTGCATCTCGCCTTCAAGAGCGAATTGAATATTGGTGGAGATCGTCTCCTGTGAATATAAGAATTTTGTCAAAAGAGGGATTTTGTGCATATATCGTAGACTTGGTTTCCACCCTCCTGAGGCGAATCGCCTTGATTTTTCTTCGCAGTCAGATTGCGTATCGAAGAGGAATACATATATACGCGGGGTATAATAATTATGGAGAGGATAGTCGCTTCTTCATTTGTATCTATCGACGAGAAGAATCATAGACGCATGTAGTACTCTCTCTCCAAATATTTGTGAGCTTTTTGATACGCTCAATATGCCATTCGTTGTCCAGAAAGAGGACTTGGAAGAACCATCTGACGTCCGACGAATATGTCTAAAAGGGTGAATTAGTCGGAATCGTGGCCCTTTCTATCTTGAAACTCGAGATAATGATTTTCATAGTTTGCGTTTGCCGGAATCTCGGTGACCGTGTCAATTTGAGAAGTACGACTCTGCGTGTTTGTTGCTATCGCAGCATTTAGCGATGGTAGCGTAATAAGTATCCCCCCAAACGAGAGTAGAGGTGAATTAATCAGATGGAAGCGGTAAATATCCTTTGTGGTCAGATTCCATCGTCTTGTGGTACTCAGAAGCACATTTCATTTTTTCTGGGAATAGTGATAGGTGAAAGTGAGATGAACAATACGCCCACTTCTACCCACTCACTCTCTTCCCTCAATTGCGATCAAGGGGAGTGCTCCTGACAATATGCATAGCGATTCTTATTTTCGCGACGGCAATTTACAGACATTTCGTGATGCGACAGGATAAATCTGTGCAGTTGGAGTAGTTCGCTTGTACTGCCAATGGGTGAACATGTCTGTTCGTTTGAGACGAGAGAGATGAATAGATACACTATACTCCCGCCGCCCGCGACAATAATGACAGAGTTTTGGAATGAAGAGTTCGTAGGCTCTTTGTAGGTGTGTTTGACTAGTAACGAAAGACCCTCCGTTCGATAAGGAAATCGTCTGAGGTCGTTATGGTTGCTAGGAAATACCCCTAGTTCTCTTATGTTTCGGATTACGAGAACTTTGTGTTTCCTGACTGCCAATCTGAGGAGCTTGTGCGTAAGGCGTACGATGACTCTTAGGATTCCCCTACGTCCTTGTCCTGGGCGTAACTGAACTATCATCTCAGAGTGGACGAGTCGGAAAATACCTTTCCATACATAGAATGGATATCCACTCACGCTCGTTGTCGTCGTGTGAGAGAGCTTTGCTGCGCAAGAATTTATTGAACCCACGCAGTAATGTCTGCCATCTCTGGCCGTGGTTCTGACTCGTCGTCGTGGGAGGACTTCTGTAAATAACTTGGTCATCGGCCGGATTTGGATCTTCTACGTAGAATTCAGGAACCTGGTTTAATTCCCTGATAAACCGGTCCTGTCGTAGAGGGATAGATTCTGCTGTGACATAGCAGTGCGAATTTGATTTTCAGGGAGTTCGAGTCAGTCCAATTGTCGTTGGACTTCTTTACATGTCGGGAAGGTTGTTGACAAGGGACAAACGTTGCAGCAATAGTCCAGCTAGATTTTCGTTCCTGTCAATGATCTGATCGCTACCCCTGAATGAGGCACGCTCCGTGATCCGTGTTCCTGTTTAATATATAGGACACATTGAGGCAGAAAAACGAATTCGCAGACCCGGCGCGACGACGGGGCATGTGTTCCACCATGTACTAAATATCTAAGTGGGTTTCATGCATGCGGGCACGGCCCGCTCGAATTCCGTCCCAGATCAGAGGGTCGAATCTCACGCGGACCTCATGTGAACACGTTAATATACTATAGAGCTAGTTTTGACGAAACTTACAGAACGAGAAAAATGTGCCAATCTTGTTTTCGCTCCCGGATCCTACATTTATTGCAATCCAAGAGATCCGAGATCGTTTGGCATGGTTTTATAAAGCTTTTGTTCAAGTGGCCTTGTCATCAGATGAACTTTCCTCCGTCACATTCCGCGCAATCTGAACCCCCTCAATCCTCTGTTCTCCCATCAGGGCCTCATCCCCCGTCATATTCCCATCCGCCTCCATTTTCACCCCAGCTCGAGCTTGTTGAGCCTTGGCAAGGGCATAATCAACCCCATGCCTCACAACATATAAATTCATCGCCCCCTGAACCATAATCAAGCACACGCCGCTCATAAATGCTCCGAAACCAGCCAGACCGCCCAGTATGCCTCCCGTAACAATTGCTTGGGCGGTAGACACGGGCACGGGCACGGAGAGGACGGTGACGGTCAGTACGAGGAGGATCGTTAGGATGAAGAGTGCTGATTTCATTGCAATTGCGAGGAGGTTTGAGAAGAGTGGCCAGGGAGGACTGCGCCGTGTAAGATATGGAATAGAGAGAGAGAGAGAGAGGCGGATGTTTGATGTTCTCTTGGAGTTGCGTATTTATGATCTGTGATTTGTCGTGATTACACGATCGAGGTGTGATCTGCTCACTGTCCACGTTCAGATTCAGCGTATATATGCAACAACGAATTCAATAAAGGAATTTGCGTGCTTGTGACAACATCTGATGATTACAAAATTCGTCCAAAGTAAACTGTTATTTTGATAATCGGGCCGATATGAGGAGATAAAGATGACAATCATCACCCGCTGTTAGTTTGAAATCAAAGTCTCGTGAGTCGTGGCTAGTAACGATCTCCAAGTACCATAGATCAGGGGTCAGATTTTTGCCGTTAGGTCTCCGGCCAGCATAACAATTCGGTTCACACACGCATACTAAATCTGCAAATGCTTACTGTGAATAGAAGGGTAATTGATTTTTTACTAGTAAAAATTTGCAGATTTGCAGATTCGCAGATATATGTGAACCGACCCACTCTAACGACCAACTATCCCCAGCGTGTCAAAAATCCCCCCGATTTTCGAACTTTTAGCCCCAAAAACCCAAAAAATCCGTCAAATCGCCCAAATTTCAGATCCCCTAACCCAGACTGGAGGTGTATTTCGCTTGCCTCCAGCAACTCCGTCGTCCAGCTAAACAACACGCCGCAGAACAACCGCCTATTTGAACTCCCGCAGCGGTGCTGTGCCCCTTTCGCCATGGCCGACGAGAATATTTCTCTGCAGTCCATGGCCCTGCAAAAGCGCAGCTCTCAAACGGCGTTGATGCCGCCTCCGCCGCCGCCCAAACGTCTCAAGCGGCCGCCCAAGACACTCAGCGAAGAAGACTACACCTCGGCCATCACGACTATTATCGAGCGAGACTTTTATCCCAATCTCTCGGAGATGCGGCTCCAGACAAAATACCTCGATGCCGTGGAAGAAGGGAATCCCATCAGGATAGCTACTGCCGCAAGACGACTTACCAATCAAATTGGCCGGACGACGACGGGCGAGGACGACGAGGAGACGGAGGAGGAGCGGAAGGAGCGGGTATTGAAGGAGGATGTCAGTGGGATGAGACTGGATATGTTCCAGGCGAAATACACGAGCGAGGACAACGAGAGTTTTAATGCTCTTTTGGATGAACAGAATGAGAAGCAGCGACAGAAATATGCCTGGAAATACAACGGCAACAAATTATTATCGAACCAGGAATTCCTGATCGAACAGAAACGCGTGCTGTTACTCCAAGATGGGTCAACTACTCAACAAGTAACCGTGCCAGGAGAAAGGGATCTCCTCCAGCACGACGGCGAAGACGGCTGGAGC
>Ga0302325_10020284_pt1 | contig 13941 bp, 10 predicted proteins | sample Palsa_T0_2_FD_201948 | JGI IMG/M metagenome (GOLD analysis project Ga0302325, IMG submission 201948) | Peat permafrost microbial communities from Stordalen Mire near Abisko, Sweden - Palsa_T0_2 | ecosystem: Environmental > Terrestrial > Soil > Palsa > Peat permafrost | place: Sweden: Abisko... | reverse complement strand
TCCACCACACCAATGACACTCTGCAGGGGAGCGAGAAGATCTTCGCGCGAGGCGGTCAGCTTCATGGGGATATGACTCTCATAATAAAAATCTTATTTAGTCGAAGACTCTTTAGTTATAGGAACTACAGAGGCGCTGTTTAGCGGGGATAAGATAATTTACATAATTAAATCAGAGCCTTAAATCGGCTTCAGCTTGGCATTAAAGCGGGCACGAGCTGCCTACCTTCTGTGCGCGGCCTGTGCATAACTTTATCCCCAACTGTGCCCACAAGTAATCCACAAGCCCCTGCACATCATCCGGCCAGGGTTCTCAACAGGTTCGAATAGTCTTCCTTCATGCGCTGCTCGGTGTCGCGCAGTTCCTTGATGCGCCGGCACGCGTGCAGCACCGTCGTGTGATCGCGGCCGCCAAAGGCATCGCCGATCTCCGGCAGGCTGTGCGTCGTGAGTTCCTTCGAGAGTGCCATCGCCACCTGCCGCGGCCGCGCCACCGAGCGGCTGCGGCGCTTGGAGAGCAGGTCCGCCAGCCGCACCTTGTAGTAGTCGGCCACGGTCTTCTGGATGTTCTCGATGGTGACGAGCTTCGCCTGCAGCGACAACAGGTCCTTGAGTGCCTCCTTGGTGAACTCCAGCGTGATCGCGCGCCCGGTGAAGCGCGAGTTCGCGATCACGCGGCGCAGCGCGCCCTCCAGCTCGCGCACGTTGGAGCGTATGCGCTTGGCGATGAAGAACGCCACTTCCTCCGGCAGGCTCACCCCGCCGCCCTGCGCCTTGGTCATGAGGATCGCAACACAGGTTTCCAGCTCCGGCGGCTCGATGGCAACGGTGAGTCCCCAGCCGAAGCGCGACTTCAGGCGCTCCTCGAGTCCCTCGACCTCCTTCGGGTAGCGGTCGCAGGTCAGGATCACCTGGTGCTGGCCCTCCAGGAGCTCGTTGAAGGTGTGGAAGAATTCCTCCTGGGAGCGCTCTTTTCCCGCAAAAAACTGGATATCGTCGATCAGCAGCGCATCGAGGGAGCGGTACGCGGTCTTGAACTCGTTCATCGAGTTGTGCTGCAGCGCGCGCACCATGTCGCCGACGAAACGTTCGGAATGCACGTAGGCGATGCGCGCCTCCGGGTCGCGCTGCTTGATCAGATGCGCGATGGAGTGCATGAGGTGGGTCTTCCCCAAACCTACGCCGCCATAGAGGAACAGCGGGTTGTAGGCGCGCCCGGGATTCTCCGCCACCTGCAAGGAGGCGGCCTTGGCGAGCTGGTTGCTCTTGCCCTCGACGAAGCTGTCGAAGGAGAAGTCAGGGTTCAGGCGCGCCCCGACCACGAGACCTTCCGCACGGCGCGGGTGGCTCGGCAAGAGCGGCGCCGGCGCCCCGCGCAGCGGCGTCACGCGCGAGCCCACCTCCACGGTGACGATCGGCACGTCGCCCGTGGTTTCATCGCGCAGCAGTTCCCCGATGCGCGGCAGCAGGTTGGCGTTGATCCACTCCACTACGAAGCGGTTGGGAGCCAGCAGCTTCAGCGCCCCATTGCCCTCCATAGCCTGCAACGGGCGCACCCAGGTATTGAATTGCTGCTCCGGAAGCTCGGTCTCCAACGCGCCCATGCAGCGAGTCCAAAGCGACGCTTCCACGCGCGTTGCCTCCGCGAGGTTGTCTTAACGTGAAGGAAAGGGTCGCGGAGTCTATACCGTCGGGCGCACCGGGCGAAGGCTTTCCGGAACCGAAAATATTGACACCTTGGCGCTCAACGGCTTAGCCTTGCCGCCCTTTTTTGACCGCCACGGATCGTCTACGGAGCCCCCGGTATGAAGCGTACCTACCAGCCGAGCAAAGTGCGCCGCAAGCGTACCCACGGGTTCCGTGCACGCATGGCCACCGCGAATGGGCGCAAGGTGCTCGCGCGCCGGCGCGCCAAGGGTCGGCGCAAGCTGATACCCTAAACGTTAAGGGCTACGGATACGCGCGCCAGCCTCGAACGGCGCCCGCGTACCCGCCTTAATTTTTTCCTCAAGGGCTCGATGCCACGGCGGCTCACTCTGCCGGCTCGACTGCGCCTGCGGCGCAAGCGCGATTTTGACGCGACTTACGCCCGCGGGCGACGTATGGGGGATGGGTTCTTTGCCGTGACTGCGATCTTGAATGACTCGGACACCCCGCGCCTGGGGCTGGCGGTGGCCGTGCGCGTCGCCGGCGGCGGGGTTGCCCGCAACCGCCTGCGCCGCATCATCAAGGAATCCTTCCGGGTGCATCAGCACGAGCTGCCGCCGGTGGACCTGGTGGTGAGCGCGCGAGCGCCGTCGCGCACGGCCACGGGGCGTGAGCTGCACGCAAGCCTCACGGCCCTGTGGAAGAAAGTGAAGGATCAATGCGCTACGCCGCGGCCTTCCTGATCCGCCTCTATCAGTGGACGGTGAGCCCGCATCTTGGGGCCCGCTGCCGCTTCTACCCGTCCTGCTCGCAGTACGCCCTGGAGGCAGTCACGCGCTTCGGCGTGCTGCGCGGCGCCTGGCTCGCCGCGCGGCGCCTGGCGCGCTGCCACCCCTGGCATCAGGGCGGCTTCGACCCCGTGCCGCAGGCTCATGCCACGCTCTGTCCTCACGCCCATGACCAATAACAGCTTCTTTCCCAACAATCCGCGCATCTACCTGTGGGTGGCGCTCGGGCTCCTGCTGTTCCTGAATGTCGAGTACTGGCTGAAGGACTACGCGCCGCAGGCCACCGATACGACGGTGACGACCGCCGCAACGCCGGCCTCCGCTCCCAACGATCTGGGCAACCGCGTGCCGGCAGCCGCGGGGGCTGGCGCCACCGCACCCACCGCACCCGCAGACGCTGCGCCCCCCGCCGCCGCCGCGCCGCCCGCCGTGGCGCCCGAGGGGGCTTCCGCCGGCAACGCACCGGTGGTGCACGTGCGCACCGACGTGCTCGATGTCGACATCTCCACCCGCGGCGGCACGCTCACGCGCGTGGACCTGCCCGCCTATCCTTTGATCAAGGGCGAGGCGGCCCCGGTGCGCCTCGAGAACCAGGACGCGGCCACGCTCTACGAGCTGCAAAGCGGGCTCACCGGGCCTGAGGGCGCCGCCTATCCGAACCATCTCGCCACCTACTCAAGCGAGCGCACCGACTACCGTCTGGGCAGCGCCGATGAGCTGCGCGTGCCCCTCACCTGGAGCGACAACGGCGTCGCCGTCACCAAGACCTTCGTGTTCCGGCGCGGCCAGTACGCGATCGGCCTCGATTACGAGGTGCACAACGGCGGCACCACGCCCTACGACACGCGCCCCTACACGCAGATCCTGCGCAACGACCCGCGCACCAAGAGCTCTTACCTGCACGTGGAGAGCTACGCCTTCCACGGACCGGCGCTCTACGACGGCACCAAGTACCGCAAGCTTGATCCGGCGAGCAGCGACGACAGCCACCTGACGCTTCTGGTGCAGGACGGCTGGCTGGCAGCCCTGCAGCACCACTTCGTCAGCGCCATCGTGCCGCCCAAAGGCGCGCCCTGGCAGTTCACGCTCGGCGTCTCGGGCACCCAGTACCTCCTGACCGGCACCGGACCAGAAGTCGCGGTGGCCCCCGGTGCCACGGCGGACTTCGCGCAGACCCTGTTCGCGGGGCCGAAACTGCAGAGCCAGCTCGCGCTCTTGTCGCCCGAGCTCGGGCGGGTCGCCGACTACGGGCGGCTGTGGATCCTGGCGCGGCCGCTGTTCTGGCTGCTCGCGCAGGTGCACAGCTACACCGGCAACTGGGGACTGGCGATCATCTTCGTGACCTTCCTCCTCAAGCTGCTCTTCTATCCGCTCTCGGAGGCGAGCGGCCGCTCCATGGCGAAGATGAAGCAGCTGCAGCCGCGCATCAAGAACCTGCAGGAGACCTACAAGGACGACCGCGAGAAGCTCGGCCGCGCGATGATGGAGTTGTACCAGCGCGAGAAGGTGAACCCGGTGGCCGGGTGCCTGCCGATCGTCATCCAGATCCCGGTGTTCATCGCCTTCTACTGGGTGCTGCTCGAGAGCGTGGAGATGCGCCAGGCGCCCTTCATGGGCTGGATCCATGACCTGTCGGCGCGCGATCCGCTCTTCATCCTGCCGGCGATCATGGCGGTCGCCATGTTCACGCAGTACAAGCTCAATCCCGCCCCCCCGGACCCGGTGCAGGCGAAGGTCTTCATGATCATGCCGCTCGTCATGTCGGTGATGTTCGCGTTCTTCCCGGCGGGGCTGGTGCTCTATTGGGTGACCAACACCGTGCTCTCCATCGCGCAGCAGTGGAACATCAACCGCCGCATCGAGGCGGCCGCGGTTTCCAAGCGCAGCAACTGAAGTCACGCGCGCGTGAGCGCGCGCGCAAGGCGTGCCCATGACGCGCAACGACACCATCGTCGCGGCAGCGACGCCACCCGGGCGCGGCGGCATCGGCATCGTGCGGCTCTCCGGGCCGCTCACGCCCGCCATCGCCACCGCCGTGCTCGGGGAGTTGCCGCCTGCGCGCCATGCCACCTTCACGCGCTTCCTCGGCGAGGCCGGCGAGGCGCTCGATGCCGGGCTTGCGCTCTACTTCCCCGCGCCCCATTCCTATACCGGCGAGCACGTACTCGAGCTGCACGGCCACGGCGGCGATCTGGTGCTCGAGTCCCTGGTCGGGCGAGCCATCGCCCTCGGCGCCCGCCGCGCGCTCCCCGGGGAGTTCACCCAGCGTGCCTTCCTCAACGACAAGCTCGATCTTGCGCAGGCCGAAGCGGTGGCCGACCTCATCGACGCCGGCTCGCAGGCCGCGGCGCGCGCGGCGATGCGCTCGCTCGAGGGTGAGTTCTCCGCCCTGGTGCGTGCGCTCACCGAGGCGCTGATCGAGCTGCGCACCTACGTCGAGGCGTCCATCGACTTCCCGCAGGAGGAGATCGACTTCCTCGCCGGCCCCGAGCTGCTGGCGCGCTTGCAGGGAGTGCGCGAGCACTTCGCCGGCATCCTTGCGAGCGCGCACCAGGGGCGCCTGCTGCGCGAGGGCATGACGGTCGTCATCGCCGGGCGCCCCAACGCCGGCAAGTCGAGCCTCCTGAACCGCCTGGCAGGCTACGAGGCGGCGATCGTGACCGAGGTCCCGGGCACCACGCGCGACATCCTGCGCGAGCGCATCGCCATCGATGGCATGCCGCTGCACGTGCTCGACACCGCGGGCCTGCGTGAGGCGGCCGACCTCGTGGAGGAGGAGGGCATCCGGCGTGCGCAGGCGGAGATGGCGCGCGCCGACCGCGTGCTGTTCGTGATCGACGCGCTGGAGGATCCGGGGGCGCGCGCCCTGCGCGAGGAGCGCGCGCGCCTGCCGGCGCAGGTACCCGTGACCCTCATCTACAACAAGTGCGACCTGCTCGCTGGGCTCCCGGTGGCCGATACCCTGAGCGGGCCGCCGGTCATCACGCTCTCGGCGCTCACGGGCGAAGGCATCGAGGCGCTGCGCGCGCACCTGAAGACCGTCATGGGCTACCAGAGCGTGGAGGCCGGCGCGATAAGCGCCCGCGGACGGCATCTGGAGGCCCTGAGCCGCGCGCGTGCGCACACCGAAGAGGCGGCGCGCCAGCTCACCGAGTCGCGCGCCGCTGAGCTCGTCGCCGAGGAACTGCGCCTGGCGCAGCGCGCGCTCGCGGAAGTGACGGGCGAGTTCACGAGCGAGGACCTCCTGGGGAGGATCTTCGCGGGCTTCTGCATCGGAAAATAGCGGGACGTTCCGCAGACTACGGTGGCACCCAGAATGCTCAGGCGACGCATTGGAGGGTGTCCGGTCGCCGGGCAGCTACCCCTGGCTGTCCGGGCTGCGGCGCACGTGCCAACGGGGTTGAAATTGCAGCCGCAGGGGGGCATGCGGCACACTCGCGGCCCAATCAATCCATCACGGGCTCACGCTGCTACGGCGGGAAGTCTTTCATGGCAAACAGCTCCATGTCTTGGGACGACGCGCCTGCGGCCGAGGCGCCGCCGCCGCTCCCGTGGAGGACTGTTTAAGTGAGCGCCACCGGAGTGCTGCCGCTGCCGCCCACCGACCTCGATGAGGACACGTGGGAGGATCTGCTGAGTTTCATCGAGGAGCGGCGCGTCATCCCGATCGTGGGACCGGAGCTGCTCATGGTCACGACCGAGGGCGGTCCGCGGCTCCTCTATGACTGGGCGGCCGAGCGCCTGGCCGCGCGTCTTGGAGTCGACACCACGCAGCTGCGCCAGCCGCTCACGCTCAATGACGTGGTGTGCCAGTTCCTGGCCGCGCGCGGCCGACGCGAGGAGGCCTACGTGCGCCTGCGCGGCATCATCAAGGATGCGAATCTCGAACCGCCCGCGGCCCTCAAACACCTGGCCGCAATCGAGGACTTCGACCTGTTCGTGACCACGACCCCGGACGGGTTGCTCGAGAGCGCTATCAACCAGGCCCGGTTCGCGGGCGCCGCCAGCACCGAGGTGCTCTCCTACTCCCCCAACCGCGTCGTCGATCTGCCAGCAGAGCGCGACGAGCTGCAGCGCCCGGTGGTCTATCACCTGTTCGGCAAGCTCTCGGCATCCCCGACCTACGTGATCTCGGACGAAGACCTGCTCGAGTTCATCTGCGCGCTGCAGAGCGAACATCTGGTGCCCGAGAAGCTCTTCCACGAGCTCGAGCACAACCACCTGCTCTTCATCGGCAGCAATTTCTCCAACTGGCTGGCGCGCCTGTTCCTGCGCATGGCCAAGCGCCAGCGGCTCTCCGATCCGCGCGACGTGGGCGAGATCCTCGCCGATGACCACTCCAGTCAGGATGAGCGTCTCATGAGCTTCCTGCAGCAGGTGAGCCTGCGCACGCGCGTGTACGTCGGCGCCGAGCGCTTCGTGGAGGAGCTGGCGCGCCGCTGGCAGGCGCGGCGGCGCCCGCAGGCGGCCCCGACGGCGGCGCCCACGCGCTTCCTGCCCCCGACGCGCGAGATGCCCGACAACGCGGTGTTCATCTCCTACGCGCGCGAGGACCTGCCGGCGGTGCAGCAACTCAAGGCGGGACTGGAGTCCTCCGGCATCACCACCTGGTTCGACGTGGAGCGCCTGGAGGTCGGGGACGACTACGACCGCAAGATCCAGCGCAACATCGCTCGCTGCTCGTTCTTCATCCCGGTGGTCTCGGCCGGCACGCAGCGCCGCCTGGAAGGCTACTTCCGCCGTGAGTGGAGCTACGCGCTCGACCGCGCCCGCAACATGGCCGACGGGGCGCTGTTCATCATGCCGGTCACCATCGACGGCACCGACGCCAACGCGGCGCTGGTCCCTGACCGCTTCCGCGCGCTGCACTTCACGCAGCTGCCGGGCGGGGTGGTGAGTCCGGAGTTCTGCCGGCGCCTCGGGGACTTCCTGAGCGCGCGCGCCCGCTGATGGCCGCCGTGCGAGACAGCGCGGCCGCCGCCGTCGATGAGCGCAATCCGTGGCTGGGGCTGGCGAGCTTTACCGAGGAGACACGCGCTTACTTCTTCGGGCGCGACGCGGAGATCGCCGAACTCGCCCGGCGCGTGCAGCGCAGGCTCCTCACGGTGCTCTTCGGGCAGTCGGGACTGGGCAAGACCTCGATCCTGCGCGCGGGCCTGGTGCCGCGCCTGCGCGCGCAGAGCTACTGCCCGGTGTACGTGCGCATCGACTATGCGCGCGGTACGCCCGAGCCCGCCGAGCAGATCAAGCAGGCGATCCATGCCACTGCCCGCACTTCCGGGCAGTGGACGCAGGCCGGGGTGGCGATCGCGGGCGAGTCGTTGTGGGAACACCTGCATCACCGCGACGACGTGCTGCGCGACGCGCAGGGCGCCCGGGTCACGCCGCTTCTGATCTTCGACCAGTTCGAGGAGATCTTCACGCTTGCGCAGAGCGACGAGTTCGGGCGCGCGCGTGCCGCGCGCTTCGTCGAGGAGCTCGCTGACCTCGTGGAAAACCGGCCGCCGCGGGCGTTGCAGGCGAAGTTCGACGAGGACGAGACCTTTGCCGGGCGCTTCGATTTTGCGCGCAGCGACTATCGCGTGCTCATCGCGCTGCGCGAGGACTACCTGGCGCCGCTCGAAAGCCTCAAGGGCGTCATGCCCTCGGTGTCACAGAACCGGCTGCGGCTTGCGCCGATGACCGGGGAACAGGCGCTCGCCGCCGTGCGCGAGCCAGGCAAGGGGCTGGTGTCGCAGGAAGTGGCCGCCGCCATCGTGCGTTTCGTCGCCGGCGGCGCGGAAGTTGCCAACGCCGAGGTGGAGCCCTCACTCCTGAGTCTCATCTGCCGCGAGCTCAACGATGCGCGCCTGGCGCAGGGCAAGGCCGAGATCTCCCAGGACCTGCTCGCCGGTTCCCACACCACCATCCTCAGCAATTTCTACGAGCGCGCGCTCGCTGACCAGCCCGCGGGCGTACGCCGCGTCATCGAGGATGACCTGCTCACCTCCTCGGGCTTCCGCGAGAACGTGGCCGAGGAGCGGCTGCTGAAGCGCATCGCCGAGGCCGGCGCCGGGCCGGCGACGCTGGCGCTTCTCGTCAACCGCCGCCTGCTGCGCATCGATCAGCGCCTCGACGTGCGGCGCGTCGAGCTCACCCACGATGTGTTGTGCGGTGTGGTGAAGGCGAGTCGCGACCAGCGCCAGGCGCGCGAGGCCAAGGACGCCGCCGAGCGGGCGCTCGAGGAGCAGCGCGCGCGCGAGCGCGGTGCCCACCGCGCGCTGGTGCGCGCCCGCAAGATCGCCGGCGTGTGCACGCTGCTCGCCGTGGTGGCGATTGCCGCGGCGGGGCTGGCGTACTTCTCCCGTGAACGCGCGCGCCGCGCCGAACGCCAGGCGCAGCAGACCCAGGCCATCGCCGAGAGCGCCCGCGCCCAGGCCGAGCACCTGTTGTCCTACCTCGCCGATGACTTCGTGCGCGAGCTCGAGCTGTCCGGGCGCCTGGACCTGCTCAAGGACTTCTCGCAGCGCCAGATCGACTACTTCCACGCGCTGCCGGCCCAGCTGAAGAGTGCCGACTCCACGCGCAACGCCGCCCTGGCGCTGGTCCACCACGCGCGCGCGCTGCGCTCGCTCGGCCAGCCGCAGGAGGCCCTGAAGGATGTGAACGAGGCCGTCACTCTGCTCGAGGGCCTGCGGCACGGCGGCGATACCGCGGCGGCCACCACCACGGCGCTCGCGCTCGCGCACCTCGCACAGTTCCAGGTGCGCGACAACATGGGCGACCCGAAGGCGCTGCAGTCCGCCGAGCAGGCGCTGGCGCTGATCGCGCCCGTGGCGCAGGCCCAGGGTGCCACGCGTGCCACGCGCGCGGCCTACATCGAGGTGCTGACGCGCACCGGCTATGGCTACTTCGCCCAGCAGAAGTACGCTCAGGCCCTCAAGCTTGAGGCACAGGCGCGGGCCCTGACTGAGTCGCTCGGGGCTCTCGACATGTCCGACCCGGACATGACCGCTTACTACCTGGAGGCCACCGCCTGGTACATCGGCGCGCTCGCCTATTCGGGGCAGATGCACGAGGCGCGCCGCGAGGGCGAGGCGGCGTACGAGCTCGGCACGCGCCTGCTGCGCCGGCGGCCCGGCAACCGTCTGGCGCTGCACGCCCAGGGCGTCATCGGCAGCGGGCTCGTGGCGTTCGCGCTCGAGGACCTGGATCCGCGCCGCGCGGCGCAGCTCGGCGAGCGCAACGATGCGCTGCTGCACACGCTCCTGGAGCTCGATCCGGAGAACGTCGTGGCGCTCAACAACCTCGGCGACACCGACTCCAACACCGGCAACGCCTTCCTCGCCGCCGGCGATCTGAAGCGCGCCCTGGAGTACCTCGAGCGGGCACCCGATGCGGGCGCGCGCGCCGCGGCGCGCGAGGGCAACGTCGGTTTCCTCCTCAACTCCCTCACCTTCCTCGGTACGCTCGGGGGCACGCAGGCGCAGCTTGGGGATGAGGCCGGTCTTACGCAGACACTCGAGCGCGTGCGCGTGGCCGGGGCGCGCCTGACCAAGGCCGTACCCCAGGGGACGGTGCGGGCGCTGCTCGCGGATGAGGGCGGCCGCATGCTCGAATCCCTGAACTTCCTGATGCGGGGCAACCCCACGCAGTCGCAGCGCGCCGCCCGCGAGGCGGCGACGCGCCTGGAGCACGCCACCGTCGAGGGCGGCTCGGACCGGCAGCTGCGCGAGAGCCTGCTCGGAACGGCCTACGGGTTCCTCGCGATGGCGAGCCTGGAACTCGCCGATTACCCGGCCATGGAAGTCGCGGCGCGTGCCGCGCTCGAGCACCGGCGCGCCTCCGACCCTCCGGGCGCCGTCGGCACCCAGCGCGACCTCAACGAGGCCATCGCGTGGCTCGCCGCCGCGCGGGCACGGCAGGGCAAGCTCGAGGAGGCAGGGGCGCTCGTGGCGCCGGCGGTCAAGTTCCAGCGCGAGCTCGTGGCGCGCAACAAGAGCGACGCGTGGCTCAACTTCGAGCTCGCACGCGTGCTCTACGCGCAGGCCTGCGCCGATCCCGGGCGGCGCGCGGCGCTGCTGAAGGAGGCGGCCGGGCAGATCGCAGCCTCGCCGCCACAGATCGCCGCCACGCCGATCGTCGCATGGCTGAAGCGCGCCATCGCGCGCGGCTAATGCCCCGGTGCTCCCACCGCGCGCAGCGCGAGGTCCTTGCTGTAGACGACGTTCATGACGTTGTCGTACCAGCCTAGGACTTGCGGCTTCACCAGGTGCTTGCTGACGTAGAAGTAGATCGGCAGCAGCGGATGGTCGGCCAGCATCACCCTTTCCGCCTGTTCCAGGAGCGCGCGGCGCTTCGCCGGGTCGATCTCCAGGGCGGCCTCGGCGAGCAGCGCATCGTAGGCAGGATTGGCATAGTGCGGCAGGTTCACCCCGAAGTCGCTCTTCAGGTACTGCGCGAAGGTGTAGGCATCGTTGTAGTCCCCGACCCAGCTGGAGCGGAACATCTCCACATCACCGCGGTCGATGTCCTGCAGCAGCGACTTGAACTCCACCTGGGTGAGTTTCACCTGCGCACCCAGGGCCTCCTGCCACATGGAGGCGATGGCGAGCGCCACCTTGGTGTGCACTTCGCCTGAGTTGTAGCGCAGCTCGAAACTCAGCGGCTTCTCTTTCGAGTAACCGGCCGCCTGGTAGAGGCGCTGTGCCTCGCGGATGCGCTCCCCCATGGGCGTGCCCTGGTAGTCGAAGGACTGCGGCGTGTAGTTGTCGATCCCCGGGGGCACCCAGCCGTAGGCGGGGCGCTCCCCGACGCGCAGCACCAGCTGCGTGAGCTTCTCGCGGTCGATGACGAGGGAGAGCGCGCGCCGCAGCTGCGGGCTGTCCTTGAAGGGCGCGCGCTTGAGATTGAAGCCGTAGTAGTAGGTGCTCATCTGCGGACCTATGTGCAGCTCGCCGCCGAGGTTCGCCCGGATCCAGTCGAACTGGCCGCGCGGCACCACGAAGGTCACCTCGAGCTCGCCGCCGCGATAGCGCGCCAGTTCCGCGTTCTCATCGGGGATGAGCAGATACTTCACTGCATCGAGGCGCGTGGCGGCGTCGTTCCAGTAGTGCACGTTGCGCACCGCCAGGATATGCGAGCCCTGCACCCATTCGCTCAGGACGAAGGCACCGTTGGAGAGCATGATCCCTGCGCGTGCGAAGCCATCCGGGTGCGCGGCGAGCGTGGCGCGGTGCACCGGGCAGGTGCTCGGGTGCGACAGCAGCGTCGGCAGGTAGGGGGCAGGGGAGCTCAGGGTGATGATGAGGGTGGCCGCATCGGGCGCTGCGACCCCGAGCTCGCGGGGGCTTTTGCGCCCCGCGACGATGTCGGAGGCGTTGGCGATGACGTCCACGTACTCCCCGTAGCCTGAGCCCGTCGCCGGATCGACCAGGCGCTGCAAGGCGGCCACGAAGTCCGCCGCCACCACCGGCTCGCCGTTGGACCAGGCAGCCTGCGGGCGCAGCTTGAACGTGTAGGTGCGCCCATCCGCGCTCACGCTCCAGCTGCGCGCGACCCCCGGGGCCACGCGCGCATCCTTGTCGAGGGTGGTCAGTCCCTCGCACAGGTCGCGCAGCACGCTCTGCGCCTCAAAGCCGCGCGCCTTCTGCGGATCGAGCGAGTCCGGATCCGGGCCCCCGCCGCGCACCAGCACCATCGCGTCGGGCTTGAGCGCTAGCGCAGAACTGCCGCCGGGCGCGTGGCTGCAGCCGCCGAGCGCCGCCAGGAGGAGCGCGGCAAGCCAGGCGCGCGCAGCTGCCCTCATCGGCAGGTGCTGCGGCTGGAATTGATCGCTGCGCGCAGCGCCTGGGTGGCCGCGCGCGCCGCCTGCGCGAAGTCATCGCCGGAGGAGGCGTAGAGGATCGCGCGCGAGGAGCTGACGATGAGGCCCGTGCCCCGGGCGTCCTGCCCGGCGCGTACCGCCTGGGCGACATCGGCGCCCTGGGCGCCGACCCCGGGCACGAGCAGCGGCATGTCGCCGACGATCTTGCGCACCTGGGCGAGTTCCTGCGGATAGGTGGCGCCGACGACCAGCAGGCAGTTGCCGGCTGCGTTCCAGCGCTGCGCCGCGAGCGCCGCCACCACCTCAAACAGCCGCCGGCCGCCCACCTCCAGGTCCTGAAGATCCGCGCCGCCTTTGTTCGAGGTGCGGCACAGGACGATCACGCCGCGGTCGGCGTGGCGCAGAAAGGGCTCCAGGGCATCGGTGCCGAGGTAGGGGTTTACGGTGACGGCATCCGCGCCGTAGCGCTCGAAGGCCTCGATCGCATAGCGCTCGGCGGTGCTGCCGATGTCGCCGCGCTTGGCATCGAGAATCACCGGCACCGCAGGGTAGGTGCGGTGCACGTATTCGATGGTGCGCTCGAGCTGGTCCTCGGCCTCGTAGGCGGCGTAGTGCGCGACCTGCGGCTTGTAGGCACACACGAGGTCGTGCGTGGCGTCGATGATCGCCTTGTTGAACTGGAAGATCGGCGAGGGCTCGGCGGTGATGTGCCGCGGGAAGCGCTCGATCTCAGGATCAAGACCGACGCACACGAGCGAATCGTGCGCGGCCCAGGCCTCCTTCAGGGTCGTCATGAAGCTCTTCATGCCGCGCCCGCGCGCCAGCTGCGCTTCTTCAGGTGCACGAGCAGGATCTGCACCGCGGCGGGGGTTACTCCGGGCACGCGGCCGGCTGCCCCCAGGGTCGCCGGGCGTACCGCCTGAAGCTTCTGGCGCACCTCGTGTGACAGCCCGGTGAGGGCGGGGTAGTTGAGGTCGTGCGGCAGCGGCAGCTCCTCGTGACGGCGGGTGCGCTCGATCTCGGCCTGCGCCCGCTCGATGTAGCCTGCGTACTTGGCGCGCACTTCCACCTGGGTGCGAACCTGCGGCGGCAGACGCTCATCCACCGCGCCGGCGGCCTCCCAGGCAGCGCCGCCGAGAAGTTCGCTCAGGTCGGCGTAACCGACTCCCGGCCGGCGCAGCAGTTCCAGCGCCGTCACGTCGCGCGACAGGGGAGCGCCCAGGACCTTCTCGGTCCAGGCCTGCGGTAGCTCCCCGGGCTGCACGCGCCGCGCGCCAAGCCGTGCCAACGCCTCATCCGCCAGCTGCTCCTTGGCCGTGAAGAGCTGCCAGCGCTCCTCGTCGATGAGTCCCAGCCGCCGAGCGGTGCGGGTGAGCCTCAGGTCGGCGTTGTCCTCGCGCAGCAGCAGCCGGTGCTCGGCGCGGCTGGTGAACATCCGATACGGCTCGCGCGTGCCGCAGGTGACGAGATCATCGATCAGCACGCCGATGTAGGCCTCGCTGCGCGAGGGCACCCAGGCAGGCTCCCCGCGCGCGCCGAGCACGGCATTGATGCCGGCGATGAGTCCCTGGGCGGCGGCCTCCTCGTAGCCGGTGGTGCCGTTGATCTGGCCGGCGAAATAGAGCCCGCCGAGCACCCGCGTTTCGAGCGAGGGGTTGAGTCCCTTCGGGTCGAAGAAGTCGTACTCGATGGCGTAGCCCGG